>Ga0181519_10002407_pt1 | contig 15959 bp, 11 predicted proteins | sample PEATcosm2014_Bin_26_FD_121102 | JGI IMG/M metagenome (GOLD analysis project Ga0181519, IMG submission 121102) | Peatland microbial communities from MTU Mesocosm Facility, Houghton, MI, USA - PEATcosm2014_Bin02_10_metaG | ecosystem: Environmental > Terrestrial > Soil > Wetlands > Peat | place...
TCGGCGAATGCGCGCTGAATGCCGACCACCGCCGGTCCGCGCACGGAAATGTGCGTGTCGCGCCACGGGGCCAGCGGCGGCTTCTCGCCCAGATACTCGACTCCGACGTTGTGCCCGCCAATGAACGCTTCATTGCCGTCGATCACCACGATCTTGCGGTGATTGCGGAAGTTGAGCTGGAAGCGGTTGACGAAAATGCCGCGTTTGGCGGCCGCGAACTCGTGCACCATCACGCCGCCCTGGCGCAACTTCTCGCAATAGCTGCGCGGCAGATCGTGGCTGCCGATGCGATCGTAAAGGAAGTAGACCTTCACGCCGGTTGCGGCGCGCGCAAGCAGGCGAGCGGACAGGGCGCGTCCGAGGGCGTCGTCCTTGACGATGAAGAACTGAACGATGATGTACTCGTGCGCGCGGTCGATGGCGGCGAAGATGGCGTCGAACGTGGCCCGGCCGTTCACCAGCAAACGCACGCGATTGCCCGCCACGAACGACATGCCGGTCATGGCGGTGAGCGCCGCAAATTCCGGGTGCGCCTCCATGGCGACCGGCGGCTCGTTGCTCCACTGCGTCTCGCCAATGCGCGACTGCAACGCTTCATTGCGGGCGCGACGCGCTTCGACATAGCCGACGAACTTCGACCGGCCGAGGAACAGATAGGGGATGAGCGTCAAGTAGGGCATCGTCACGAGCGAGACGGCCCATGCGACCGCGCCTTGCGACGTCCGTACCGTCAGAACGGCATGGATTGCGGCGACAACTCCCATTACATGGATACAGGCGACGGCAAAGCCGACGTCGAGCCAATTGAGCGTCATGACGAACCACCATCCTCCATGCCGTGAGTCGCGCGGACTCGGGAACCCGAGTGTAACCGGGGTGCGTGAACTTAGGCGAGGGCTCGCTGCGACGCGCGAGCCCTGGGGGGATTACCGCATTGCGTCTTTAGGGGAGATCGGCCGCTTGCACCAGAAAGACCATGTCGTCGCCGGCGCTCGTCGCCAGCCACGTGATCGGCAGATCGGGGAACGCTGCTTCGACGAAGTGACGTTCGTTGCCGATCTCCACGACGAGAACCCCGTTCTCGGTCAGATGCTCGCGTGCGCCGGCAATGATGCGTCGAACCACATCCATGCCGTCGTCGCCACCGGCCAGCGCCAGGCGCGGCTCGTGGCGATACTCGGCCGGCAGCACCTGCATCGAGCCTTCGTTGACGTACGGCGGATTGGTTAGGATGACTTCGTAGCGCTTGCCCTGGGGCAGCGGCGCGTACAGATCGCCCAGATGCAGCGCGATGCGGTCCTCGAGGCCATAGTCGGCCACGTTGATCTTCGCCACGGCCAAGGCGTCGGGGGAAATGTCGACGGCATCGATCTGCGCTGCCGGGAAGGTCTCGGCGGCGAGGATCGCAAGGCAGCCCGAGCCGGTGCACAGCTCGAGCACGTCGGCGACGTTTTCGGCGTGATCGACCCAAGGTTGCAGGGCGTCTTCGAGCAACTCGCCGACGAAGGAGCGCGGCACGATGACGCGCTCGTCCACATAGAACCGGTGGCCGTGCATCCACGCTTCGTTCGTGATGTAAGACGCCGGCACACGTTCGCCCGCGCGACGGTTGATGACCGACAGCACGCGCTGGATTTCCTCGGGCAGCAAACGTGCGTCGAGGAACGGGTCGAGCGTATCGATGGGCAGATGCAGCGTATGCAGCAGGAGATACGCGGCCTCGTCGTACGCCGTGGCCGTGCCGTGGCCGAAGGCCAATTCGGCCTCGTTAAAGCGCGAGACGGCGTAGCGCAGCAGGTCGCGCAACGTCTGGAAGGGATGGGTCGCTTGAGTCGTCATGGTGATTGCCTCGCGCGCGCCTCAGGCCACCAGGCGCTTTAACACGCCTCGGTAGATGTTCTTGAGCGGCTCGATATCGGCCACGGCGATGTGTTCGTCGATCTTGTGAATGCTGGCGTTGCACGGACCGAATTCGATCACCTGCGGGCAGATGCGCGCAATGAAGCGACCGTCCGACGTGCCGCCCGTCGTCGAGAGTTCCGTCTGGAGGCCCGTTTCCTCATGGATGGCACTCGAGAGTGCTTCCGACAGGTCGCCACGCGGCGTGAGGAAAGGCTGGCCGCTGATCGACCAGTCGAGCGTGTAGGTCAGGCCATGACGGTCGAGCAGTTCGTGCACGCGCTGCTGAAGACCCTCGGACGTGCTGGCCGTCGAGAAGCGGAAGTTGAACATCACCGTCAGTTCGCCCGGAATGACGTTGGTCGCCCCGGTGCCCGCGTGAATGTTCGAGATCTGCCACGTCGTGGGCGGGAAATAGTCGTTGCCGTTGTCCCAGACCGTTTGCGTGAGTTCGGCCAGTGCGGGGGCGAACAGATGCGTCGGGTTCTTGGCGAGATGCGGGTACGCGATGTGACCCTGAACGCCCTTGATGACGAGCTTGCCCGACATCGACCCACGGCGGCCGTTCTTGACCATGTCGCCCAGTCGCTGGCTCGAGGTCGGCTCACCGACCACGCAGTAGTCCAGACGCTCGCCGCGCGCTGCCAGCGCTTCGACGACCTTCACGGTGCCGTCAGTGGCGGGACCTTCTTCGTCGCTCGTGAGCAGGAAACCGATGGCGCCGGTGTGATCCGGATGCTGGGCGACGAATTCCTCCGAAGCGACCACGAACGCCGCGAGCGACGTCTTCATGTCGGCGGCGCCGCGACCGTAGAGCATGCCGTCGCGATGCGTCGGTGCAAACGGGTCGGAATGCCATTGCTCGACCGGGCCGGTCGGCACCACGTCGGTGTGGCCGGCGAAGACGAGCAGCTTGCCGTCGGTGCCGCGCGTGCCGCGCTTGACCGCCCACAGATTGGTCACGCCATTCGATGCGATGGTTTCGCACGCAAAGCCAATGGCTTCGAGGCGGCGCGCCAGAATGGCCTGGCAATCGCGGTCTTCGGGCGTCACCGAGTGACGGGCGATCAGTTGCTCGGTAAGCGCCAGCGTGGCGCCTTGGGAGGAAGTCATGAAATCAGAATCGTGAAGCGTAACTGTCGGGCGTGAAGCCCACGGAAACCTTGCCGTTCGCCACCAGCACGGGGCGCTTGATGAGCGACGGGTTTTCGATCATCAGGGTGCGGGCGACCGACTCGTCGGCCGCCGCTGCTTGTTGCTCCGGCGAGAGCTTGCGCCACGTCGTTCCTTTGCGGTTGAGCAGCGTGGTGAGCGGCACCTGGGCGAGCCAGCTACCCAGCAGGGCGTCGTTCACGCCCGCCTTCTTGAAGTCGTGGAAGTCGTACGCCACGCCGTGCTCGTCGAGCCACGTGCGTGCCTTCTTCACGGTATCGCAGTTGGGAATGCCGTACAGCACTGCCGTCATCGCCAGAACTCCTGATGTCGCGATTACAAAAGACGAGGCGCCACCGTCGCAGTCAAGACCACGGCCGCGCCTCGCAGGTGCCGCGGGGACTTACTCGCCGCGCAGCAGGTCGTTGATCGCCGTCTTGGCGCGCGTTTGCGCGTCGACCTTCTTCACGATCACGGCGCAGTACAGGCTGTACTTGCCATCCTTGGACGGCAGGTTGCCCGGCACGACGACCGAACCGGCCGGCACGCGGCCGTAGTGCACCTCACCCGTTTCACGGTCGTAGATCTTGGTCGACTGGCCCAGATACACGCCCATCGAGATCACCGAGTTCTCTTCGACGATCACGCCTTCCACGACTTCCGAGCGCGCGCCGATGAAGCAGTTGTCTTCGATGATGACCGGGTTGGCTTGCAGCGGCTCGAGCACGCCGCCGATACCGACGCCGCCCGAGAGGTGGACGTTCTTGCCGATTTGGGCGCACGAACCGACCGTGGCCCACGTGTCGACCATCGTGCCTTCGTCAACGTAGGCGCCGATGTTGGTGTACGACGGCATCAGCACGACGTTCTTGCCGATGAACGAGCCGCGACGTGCCACCGCTGGCGGCACCACGCGGAAACCGCCGCGCGCGAAGTCTTCGGCGGTGTAGTCGGCGAACTTGCTCGGCACCTTGTCGTAGAACTGGCTGAAGCCGCCAGCGGGCATCACGGCGTTGTCTTCCAGGCGGAACGACAGCAGCACGGCCTTCTTGATCCACTGGTTCACGATCCACTGGCCGTCTTGCTTCTGGGCCACGCGCAGGGCGCCCTTGTCCAGCTCGGCGATAACGTGGGCGACGGCCTCACGCACATCGGCAGGTGCCGACTTGGCCGAAATCTCGGCACGGTTTTCCCAGGCTTGATCGATGGTGGTTTGCAGTTGTTGCGACATGGCGAGAATCAGTTGCAGTAAGGATTAAAGAGATTGGCAGAACTGCACGATGCGCTGAGCGCCTTCGGTGCATTCGTCCACATCGGCCACGAGGGCGATGCGCACATAGTTCTCACCCGGGTTGGTACCGTGAGCCGCCCGGCCCAGGTACGAACCGGGCAGTACGGCCACATTGTATTGCGCCAGCAACTGGCGCGTGAATTCCGTGTCGGACAGGCCGGTTTTCGTGTCGACCCGGGCCCACAGATAGAAGCCCGCGTCCGGCAAACGCACGTCGAGCACTTCGGCGAGCATCGGCGTGACAGTCTGGAACTTCTTCAGATACTTGCTGCGATTCAGGCGCACGTGGGCTTCGTCGTTCCATGCCGCAACGCTCGCTGCCTGCACGGCCGGGCTCATGGCGCAGCCGTGGTACGTGCGGTACAGCAGGAATTTCTTCAGGATGGCGGCGTCGCCGGCCACGAAGCCCGAGCGCATGCCCGGCACGTTGGAGCGCTTCGACAGGCTGGAGAACACCACCAGACGCTCGAAGCCGCGACCCAGTTGGTGAGCCGCCGCCAGGCCGCCCAGCGGGGCGTGTTCTTCGTCGAAATAGATCTCGGAATAGCACTCGTCGGACGCGATCACGAAACCGTACTCGTCCGAGAGTTCGAACAGACGCTTCCAGTCGGCAAGGCTCAGCACGGCGCCGGTGGGATTGCCCGGCGAGCAGAGATAGACGAGCTGGACGTCACGCCAGACGTCTGCGGGCACGCCGTCGTAATTCGGGGCGAAGTTGCGCGCCGGATCGCTGTCGACGTAGTAGGGCGTGGCGCCGGCGAGCAGCGTCGCACCTTCGTAGATCTGGTAGAACGGGTTCGGGCACAGCACACGTGCGCCCGGCTTGCTGCCGTCGACGACCGCCTGCGCGAACGAGAAGAGCGCCTCGCGGGAGCCCGTGACCGGCAACACTTCGGTGGCCGGGTTCACGTTGGGCAGCGCATAGCGGCGCTCCAGCCACCCGGCGATGGCCGCGCGCAGCGGCTCGCCGCCGGCGGTCGCAGGGTAGTTCGAGAGGCCGCCCAGCCCGTCGATCAGGGCTTCCTTGATGAACTGCGGCGTCGGGTGCTTGGGCTCACCGATGCCGAAGCTGATGGCCTTGTACGTGCTGGCGGGCGTGACATCCGCCACGAGCGACTTCAGGCGTTCAAAGGGGTAGGGCTGGAGCTTGTCGAGTAATGGGTTCACGAGAATTCAAACAGACTCAGGGCTAGGGTTCTGGGTGCCATCGATGGCACCGTTCGAGGCAATTCGGGGCCGCGCGCGGCAACGGGGTGACGGGGCGACGGAGCGAGGTTGGTCGGGTTCCGGTGCGCCGCGAAGCGTTTTCAGGGTCCGCTTGCAGATCGCAGCCACACATGGGCTCGAAGTTATCCGGTACATCACGCGAAGGGGTTCCCGGACGCGCTCAAGAATGGCAAGATCGGCGAAGCGAAAATTATACCGTCACGGCGCCCACAAAGCGCGACCACCGCGTAATTCAGCATATTCCGAGGCGCCAATGGGGCAAGTCTGCGGAGTATCTCAGGTTTTCCAGGAGTCATCAGTATGACCATAGCCGGCAACGGCGCGCACGGCCCGGAGTCGACCTCCGGCGCCTCGCTGCGCACCCGGGCGGCGCCCGCCTTGGCCATTCTCATCGGTTCGTCCGTGTGGGGACTGGCCTGGTTCCCCTACCGCATGCTCGCCCAGTGGGGCGTGGCGGCGGTGCCCGCTCAGATTTGCACCGCGAGCGTTGCGCTGGTGCTGCTCACCCTGGTCTATCGCCGCTCGCTCGGCACGCTGCGCTGGTCGTGGCTGCTGGCCGGCGTGGCGTTCGCGGGCGGCACGACCAATGTGGCCTTCGTCTGGGGCACGACGCACGGCCACGTGATGCGTGTGCTGCTGCTTTTCTATCTGACCCCGGTGTGGACGGCGCTTTTTGCCCATTGGCTGCTCGGCGAGCGCGTCGGCCTGCGTGGCGCGGGGCTGATTGCGCTGGCGCTGGGCGGGGCAGGGCTGATGCTCTGGTCGCCCGAGCTGGGCTGGCCCGTGCCGAACAATCCGGGAGAATGGGCCGGCGCCATTGCTGGCGCGGCTTTTGCGCTCAATAACGTGCTGCTGAGGCGCGTGAGTCAGTCGTTGCCGCAGGTGCGTGCGGAAATGCGCAGTTGGACGCTGTATCTCGGCTGCATGGTCGGCGGGTTGCTGGTGCTGCCGTTTGACGGCGGGGCCGAGGCCGGCCGGGCGACCCTCTGGGCCCTCACGTCGAGCACCACGACTGCCGTGGTGGTATCGGCGCTGGGTTGCACCATCGCGCTGACCAACGTCATCGTGCAGTTCGGTCTGGCGCGGGTGCCGGCCAATCAGGCGGCGCTCATCATGCTTTTCGAAATCGTGGTGGCGGCGATTTCGTCCTGGTGGCTGGCCGATGAAGGGCTGGGCGCACGTGAAATCGCAGGGGGACTGTGCATTGTGGCGGCCGGTGTCCTGTCGGGAATTTTGCCTGATTCTGGTCGTTGTAAATCCGCGACGGCGGGGGATGCGATGGTATGATGCGTACCGATGTTATATCGATGTAAGTGGCCTGCGCACGCCAGCGTGCGCGAGGCCCGACAGGACCAGCTAGCGCGTCTGCGTCTTTCCCATCATTCAATGACCGAAAAAGCGAACCTGCCGTGCGTCTGACCTCCATCAAACTCGCTGGCTTCAAGTCTTTCGTCGACCCGACGAACTTCGCGGTACCTGGCCAATTGGTCGGGATCGTCGGCCCGAACGGGTGCGGCAAATCCAACATCATCGACGCCGTGCGCTGGGTGCTTGGCGAGTCGCGCGCTTCCGAGCTGCGCGGCGAATCGATGCAGGACGTGATCTTCAACGGGTCGACCGCCCGCAAGCAGGCGAGCCGCGCCAGCGTCGAACTGGTGTTCGACAACAGCGCCGGGCGCGCCGCCGGGCAGTGGAGCCAGTACGCCGAAATCGCCGTCAAGCGCGTGCTCACGCGCGATGGCACCTCCAGCTACTACATCAACAACCTGCCGGCCCGTCGCCGCGACATTCAGGACATCTTCCTCGGCACCGGCCTCGGGCCGCGCGCCTACGCCATCATCGGGCAGGGGATGATCTCGCGCATCATCGAGGCGAAGCCGGAAGAGCTGCGCGTGTTCCTCGAAGAAGCCGCGGGCGTCTCCAAATACAAGGAACGCCGTCGCGAGACCGAGAACCGCTTGCAGGACACGCGTGAAAACCTCACGCGCGTTGAAGACATTCTGCGCGAACTCGGTACCAATCTCGAGAAGCTCGAAACGCAGGCCGTGGTGGCCAACCGATTCAAGGACTTGCAGCGCGACGGCGAGGAAAAGCAGCAGTTGCTGTGGCTGTTGCGCAAGAACGAAGCCCAGAACGAGCAAGAGCGTCAGCAACGCGCCATCGAGTCGGCACAGGTCGATCTCGAGGCGCAGATGGCGCGTCTGCGCGGCTCGGAAGCCGATCTCGAAACGCTGCGCGCCGCCCACTACGCGGCCACCGATGCCGTGCAGTCCGCGCAAAGCGCCATGTACGAGGCGAATTCGGAAGTCAGCCGTCTGGAAGCCGAGATCCGCTACGTCGTCGAGTCGCGCAATCGCGTGCAGGCCCAACTGGCGGCGCTCACCTCGCAGCGCGAGCAGTGGCAGGCCCGTTCGGCGCAGTCGGAAGAAGCACTCGCGCTCGCCGAGGAAGAGCTCATCATTGCGGAGGAGCGTGCGGCGACCGCGCAGGATCAGGCGGCCGAGCAAAACGACGCGCTGCCTGCGCTCGAATCGGGCTGGCGCGATGCGCAGAACCTGCTCAACGAGCAGCGCAGCGAGATCGCGCAGGTCGAGCAGAGTCTGAAGCTCGAAGCTGCGCACCAGCGCAATGCCGATCAGGCATTGCAGCAGTTGCAGCAGCGTCAGGAGCGTCTGCAAGGTGAGGCGCGCGGGCTCGACAAGCCCGATGAGGCCGAGCTCGAGATGCTGCGCGCCGACCTCGCCGAGCAGCAGGCGATGCTCGAAGACGCACAGGCCGAACTCGCCGACGCGCAGGAGCGTCTGCCGCGACTCGAAGCCGAGCGCGCCGGCGCGCAGGCCCGGGTGCAGTCCGAGGCGGCGACCATGGCGCAGCTCGAAGCGCGTCTGACAGCGCTCAAGCAATTGCAGGAAAGCGTGCAGACGGAAGGCAAGGTCCAGCCTTGGCTCGACAAGCACGAACTGGCGCAACTGCCGCGTCTGTGGAAGAAACTGCATATCGAGCCGGGCTGGGAAAACGCGCTCGAGTCGGTGCTGCGCGAGCGTCTCGCCGCACTGGAGATCAGCAACCTCGACTGGGTGAAAGCCTTTGCGAGCGATGCGCCGCCGGCCAAGCTGGCGTTCTATTCGCCGCCGCCGGCTGCCCGTCCGATCGAAGCGCCGGCGCAACTGCGTCCGCTGCTCTCGTTGCTGCGTATCGACGATCCGGGCCTGCGTGCCGTGCTGCAAGAATGGCTGGGGCAGGTTTTCGTGGCCGACGATCTGACGCAAGCCATGATCAGCCGGGCGCAACTGCCTGAAGGGGCGTCGATCGTCGTCAAGGCGGGCCATCAGGTCACGCGTGTGGGTGTGCAGCTTTACGCTGCCGACTCCGAGCAGGCGGGTCTGCTCGCCCGTCAGCAGGAAATCGAGAATCTGGGCAAGCAACTGCGCGCGCAGGTGCTGCTCTCGGACGAAGCCAAGGCGAGCGCCGTGCGTGCCGAGGCGGCCTACAGCCAGGCGGCTCAGTCGCTCACCGAGGTGCGCGCACGCGCCGAGCGCGCCACGCAACGCGTGCACGCCTTGCAGATGGACGTGCTCAAGCTCACGCAAGCCTATGAGCGTTACAACGCGCGCAGCACGCAGATCGACGAAGAACTGAGTGAGATCGCCGCGCAGATCGAAGAGCAAGTGGCGCTGCGTGCCGAATCGGAAGCGAATTTCGAGCAGAGCGACGCGCGTCTTGCCGAATTGCAGGCGACGTTCGAAGACGGTCAGCTCGAATTCGAATCGCTCGACAGCAAGCTCTCGGAGGCGCGTAACCGCGCACGCGAACTGGAGCGGCTGGCTCAGGAGGCGTCTTACGCGCAGAAGGGCATCTTGAGCAAGATCGACGAGCATCGTCGCAACATTCAGACGGCGCGTGAGCAGGCCGAACGTCTGGTGGTGTCGATCGAGCAGGCGCAGGCCGAACTCGCGCAGATCACCGAGCAGACCGTCGAAAACGGTTTGCAGGACGCTCTGGAACTGCGTGCCGAGAAGGAAGAGATTCTCGGCGCCGCCCGTATCGAACTCGATGCCCTCACGCAAAAGCTGCGTCAGAGCGACGAAGAGCGGCTTGCCGCGGAGCGTGGGCTGCAACCGCTGCGTGATCGCATCACGGAACTTCAGTTGAAGGAACAGGCCGCACGCCTGAACCGCGAACAGTTCGTCGAGCAACTCACGGCCGCCGAAGTCGATGAGGAAGCGCTCTCCGCCAAGCTCACGCCGGATATGAAACCGTCGTATCTGCAAGGCGAAGTCACCCGCATCAACAATGCGATCAATGCGCTGGGCCCGGTCAATATGGCCGCGCTCGAAGAGCTGGAAACGGCGCGCGAGCGCAAGGTCTTCCTCGACGCCCAGTCGGCCGACCTGAACGACGCCATCGACACGCTCGAAGGCGCCATTCGCAAGATCGACGAAGAGACGCGGGTGTTGCTGCAAGGCACGTTCGACGAAGTGAACAAGCATTTCGGCGAACTCTTCCCGATGCTGTTCGGCGGCGGGCAGGCCAAACTCATGATGACCGGCGACGAAATTCTCGACGCGGGTGTTCAGGTGATGGCGCAACCGCCGGGCAAGAAGAACTCCACGATTCATCTGCTGTCTGGTGGTGAGAAGGCACTCACGGCCATTGCGCTGGTGTTCGGGATGTTCCAGCTCAATCCGGCGCCCTTCTGCTTGCTCGATGAGGTGGACGCACCGCTTGACGATGCCAACACCGAGCGCTACGCCAAGATGGTCGCGCGCATGTCGGACCGTACCCAATTCGTATTTATTTCCCATAACAAAATCGCGATGGAAATGGCCAATCAGCTCATCGGCGTCACCATGCAGGAGCAGGGGGTGTCGCGGATCGTGGCGGTGGACATGGAGTCTGCGATCAATCTGGCCGAGATCGCCTGACCCCGCGCCCACGATGGAGAAGAGAGAGGAACGCCGCGCATGAATGAACTGCAGCTGAGCTTGATTGCCGCAGGGGTAGTGGTACTGCTTGGGGTAGTGGCTTATAACGCCTGGCAGGGTAGCAAGGCACGCGCGCGCATACCGCGTCGCATGCCGGTCGATGGCGCGGGTATCGATGCGACCGCCGGGACACCCGACGCCGACGACGACCGCCCGTTCATCGAACCGACGCTTTCGCCGCCACGTGTGCCGGCGCATTCCGGGGAGCGTCGTGAACCGACGCTGGGCCCGGCAGCGGCGGCTGGTGCATCGGTGCAGGATGCCTTCGCCATTAACGAAGATGCCTGGGATGCCCCGCCGGCGGCCCGCAAGCGCGCCGCGCAGGAAGCGGCCGCACTCGCTGCGCAGGCGGGTGATGCCGACGCGGCCACCGCTGAAACGGTGCCGGTGGCCGCGCCCGGTGAACATGACCCTCGCGACCCTCGCGACGAGCAGGCACGCGATGCGCAGCAAGCCGCCGCCGCGAGCATGGTGGCACGTGTCGACGCCGAACTGGCGTCCGATGACACCGTGGACGCTGCCGCAGCCGGCGCTGTCGCCGCAGCGGCGGGCGCCCCCGATGCCGCCGAAATCCCGCAAGCTCAGCACACGTCGGGCACGCCGAATACCGAGTCCGTAGTGCACACCGAAGGCGCTGCGGCCGAGCCCGTCGCTCCGGCGGTGCCGACGGCACCTGTCGCGGCAGCCCGTCCGGCGGTGTCGAGCGGTCCGCCGCCCGTCATCGACGAGCGCATCGATTGCATCGTCGAACTGCCGTTGGCGAATGTGATGGCTGCGGAGCGCCTGATACCGCTGACGGTGCGTATGCGACGCGCGGGCAGCAAGCCCGTCAACGTCGAGGGCCGCGCCGACGAGCATTCGCCGTGGGAGTTGATTCGCACCGGCGGTCGATATCACCAGTTGCGCATGGCTGTGCAGTTGGCCAACCGTGCGGGCGCGTTGAACGAAGTCGAGTTCTCCGAGTTCTCGAACCTCGTACAGGCGCTCGCCGATGCGGTGGACGCCTTGCCCGAACTGCCCGACATGATGGAGACGGTGGCCCGCGGGCGTGAGCTCGACAGTTTTGCCGCGCAATGCGACGCGCAACTGTCGGTGAACGTGCTCTCGGATGGCGCGCCCTGGTCGGCCAATTACGTGCAGGCCGTCGCAACGCAGGATGGTCTGCTGCTTTCGCGTGACGGCATGCGCTTCGTCAAGCTCGATTCCCGGCAGAATCCGGTGTTCATGCTTCAGTTCGGCGACACCAACTTCCTGCGTGACGATTTGACGTACAAGGGCGGCGATCTGATCACGATGCTGCTCGATGTGCCGGTCGCCGACGAGGACCTGCTGCCGTTCCGTCTGATGTGTGACTACGCGCGTTCGATCGGGCAGCGCATCGGTGGGCGTGTGGTGGACGATCAGCGCCGGCCGCTTTCCGATGCTGCGCTGCAAAACGTCGACAAACAATTGCTCAAGCTCTACGAACGCCTCGAGGCGCGGGGTCTGCCGGCTGGTTCGCCGGTGACACGCCGTCTGTTCAGCCAGTAACGCGGAGGCGGTACGCGGCGCACGACGATCTGCCCGATCTGTCGGGCGGCCACGTTCGATGCACGCCGTTCACCGTCGGGTGAGCGGCGTTTTTGTTCCAATGGATGATGGCTATCGACGACGCGCAGGCGCGTAAGTCGAAGGCATAATGTTCTGACTTCTCGTATCCCGAGTTTCCACGCATGTCCCAAACTTCCGTTCCGGGTCAGGGCGCGAATGCGCCAACGGCGGCCGATGCAACGGCGGCTGCGCAACGTGCCGCCGAGTTGCGCATCGAACTGGCGCGTCACAACCGCGCCTATTACGAAGACGATGCGCCCCTGATTCCCGATGCCGAGTACGACCGCCTGTTTCATGAGTTGGTCGCGCTCGAGGCTGATTTTCCCGAGTTGCAGCGTCCGGATTCGCCCACGCAGCGCGTCGGCGGCAAGCCGGTGGAGGGCTTCGCGCCGGTCGTGCATCGTGTGCCGATGCTCTCGCTGAACAACGGGTTTGCCGATGAGGACGTGGAAGCGTTCGACCGTCGCGTGTCGGATGGGCTTCGCGACGCCAATGCACCGTCTGACGATCTGTTCGGCACGCCCGTCGAATATGCCGCCGAGTTGAAATTCGACGGACTGGCGATCGCCCTGCGTTACGAGCACGGTGTGCTCGTGCAGGCGGCAACGCGCGGCGACGGCACGACGGGGGAAGACGTGACCGCGAACGTCCGCACGATCAAGAAAATTCCGCTGAGTCTCAATGCCGACACCCCACCCGAAGTCCTGGAGGTGCGCGGAGAGGTGCTGATGTTCCGTGCCGACTTCGACAAACTCAATCGGGCTCAGGAAGCTGCCGGCGAGAAGGTGTTCGTCAACCCGCGTAATGCGGCGGCCGGCAGTCTGCGTCAGCTCGATTCGAAGATTACGGCAAAGCGTCCGCTGTCGTTCTTTGCCTACGGGGTGGGGGAATTGGTGGGGGCGCCCATGCCGGAAACCCATTCGGCCTTGCTTGACTGGTATGAGACGCTCGGCATTCCGGTGAATGCGCGGCGCGAAGTCGTGCAAGGCGCGGCCGGGCTGCTGGCGTTCTACCGGGAGGTGGGGCAGGCGCGTGCCTCGCTGCCTTATGACATCGACGGTGTGGTCTACAAGGTCAATCGCCGCGATCAGCAGGACCGCCTTGGGTTTGTCTCGCGCGCGCCCCGCTTCGCGCTGGCGCACAAATTCCCGGCGCAGGAGGCGCTCACGACGTTGCTGGACATCGAAGTCCAGGTGGGGCGAACGGGCGCGATTACGCCGGTGGCGCGCCTTGCGCCGGTATTTGTCGGCGGCGCGACCGTGACCAATGCCACGCTGCATAACGAAGACGAAATCCGCCGCAAGGATGTGATGATCGGCGACACGGTGATCGTGCGTCGTGCGGGTGATGTGATTCCGGAAGTCGTCGGGTCAGTGCTGGAGCGTCGACCTGCGGATGCGCGGGCGTTCGTCATGCCGACGGCGTGCCCGGTGTGCGGATCGGCCATCGAAAAGCTGCCGGACGAAGTGATCGCTCGATGCACCGGCGGACTGATCTGCGCGGCACAGCGCAAGCAGGCGCTGCTGCACTTTGCGCAGCGCCGGGCGCTCGACATCGAAGGGCTTGGCGACAAGCTCGTCGAGCAATTGGTCGATCAGCAGATCATTCGCACGCCGGCCGATCTGTTCAAACTTGGCGTTGCGAAGCTCGCGGCGCTCGACCGGATGGCGGACAAGTCGGCGTCAAATCTGGTGGCGGCGCTGGAGAAGGCGCGTCACACGACACTGGCGCGGTTCATCTTCGCGCTGGGGATTCGGCACGTGGGAGAGGCGACGGCAAAGGATCTCGCGCGCTATTTCGGCAAGCTCGATAACGTGATGGCGGCCAGCGCCGAGGAACTGTTGGCGGTGCCGGACGTCGGACCCATTGTGGCGCAGTCCATCGCCAATTTCTTTGGGGAGCCGCATAATGTCGAGGTGATCGAACAGTTGCGGGCGGCGGGGGTGACCTGGCCGGAGACGGAACCTGCGGCTGTCGCGCCACAGCCGTTGGCGGGTAAGACGTTCGTGCTCACGGGCACGCTGCCGACACTCTCTCGCGATGAGGCGAAAGCGATGCTCGAAGCGCTGGGAGCGAAGGTGGCTGGCTCGGTCTCTGCGAAAACCGACTATGTTGTGGCGGGCGCCGAGGCGGGCAGTAAATTGGCGAAGGCCGAGGCACTGGGTGTGCCCGTGCTGGACGAGGATGCTATGCGCGCAATGTTGGCCGCGCTTTGATGTGAGGACCCCACCGATGATCCGCGACATTCTGAAAATGGGCGATCCGCGCCTGCTGCGCATCGCCAAGCCCGTCGAAAATTTCGATACGCCCGAGTTGCACGAACTCGTCGCCGACATGTTCGAGACGATGAAGCACGCGAACGGTGCCGGTCTCGCAGCCCCGCAAATCGGCGTCGACTTGCAGGTGGTGATCTTCGGCTTCGAGCACAACGAGCGTTATCCGGACGCGCCCGAAGTCCCCGAAACCGTGCTCATCAATCCCGTCATCACGCCGCTCACGCAGGACATGGAAGAGGGGTGGGAAGGCTGTCTGTCGGTGCCGGGGCTGCGCGGCATGGTCAACCGGTATTCGATGCTGCGCTACGAGGGGCAGGACCAGTACGGCAAAGGTATCGATCGCGTGGCCGAAGGCTTCCATGCCCGGGTGGTGCAGCACGAATGCGACCACCTGATCGGGAAGCTTTACCCGATGCGCATTACAGACTTCAGCAAGTTTGGCTTCACCGAGATTCTCTTCCCGGGGCTTGATCCCAATAGTGATGACTGATGTTTGACGTCCATGGTTGATGTCGATGAGCGGCGACATTTGTCGGCACGTCGGCATCAATCGGGATGAGACATCGCCTTGGTGGCGGGGGTGAGGAGAATTGAAAAATGACCACACCCCCGGGGGGATCGGCCACTGACGCTGTACCCGAATCAGCTTCTATCAGAATTAGAAATATTCCCGGTACGGCATAGCCATCAACGCAAGAAGGAAATAGCGGCGTTATTTTCCACGGCGAAGGTGCCGGAAGGGCACCTCTTCGCTCGCGACATTCTCAACGGCAATGCAAATCGTCACGTGGCGTGCCACCGCTACGGCAAAACATGATGACGTTGGGCGGATCGCCTTGCAGCGTACTGAAAGTGATGCCTACTGCCATATTCTGGCGCGGCTGTGCCAGACCGGCGTTATGCCATTGGCCCTGATGCTTGACCCAGACGAAGGAAACAAACTCACAGGCGTTGTGATACCCATAGATGAGCAGGAGCTGGTTCGCGCCTGTAAGCGTATAGCTTGAGCTTTCGATGCCGGGCTGGATGCATACCGCCGCCTCGCCAGTGCTGTTGACTATGGGAAGAATGGAATCTTTCTTGCAACCAGGACTGTCGCAGTTTTGGTCCATCTGCTGGAAAATGCTTGCGTCATCGACGCCGTAAGAGACCCAGGCCCAAGCCGGATTGGGTAAGCCGAAGCCAGCAACCAGAATCGCTGTAGCCAACACCCGTAACAGACGCGCATTCATAGGACTTTAGCCCCAAAGGTAGATTTGCCTGATGCCAATCTAGTCCCGGGTGCCGGGAATATCCATTCCCCAATTGGGGGGAGGGAAGCGGCGATCAGGCGAACGCGTTCAGGGGAAGGTGAAGCATCAAACGCATCAGTTCAGATTGACGATCTGTGTTCGTCTTGCGGTAGATCGCCTGTAGCTGCTTGCGCACAGTCTCGTATTGGATACCTAGCGCGCTAGCGATTTCTTTAGGCGATAACCCTTCGCCAAGCAGGCGGCACACGCGGACTTCGGCGGGTGTCAGGTTAAACGCTGCGCTCAA
>Ga0181519_10002409_pt1 | contig 15956 bp, 23 predicted proteins | sample PEATcosm2014_Bin_26_FD_121102 | JGI IMG/M metagenome (GOLD analysis project Ga0181519, IMG submission 121102) | Peatland microbial communities from MTU Mesocosm Facility, Houghton, MI, USA - PEATcosm2014_Bin02_10_metaG | ecosystem: Environmental > Terrestrial > Soil > Wetlands > Peat | place...
ACGCGACGTAGCCGAGCGCACCGAGCACGATCGCTGCACCGATGAAGATGCCGAGAACGATCCAGTAGATCACCGGTTGCGAAGCCGATCGAAGCGAGAGCGCAAAGCGTCTTTTGCGAGCGGCGCCATGATCTGCTGCTGACGCTCGATCCTCGAGAGTCGAGCGTCGATCGGATCGATTGCCGACGCACGCTTCAGAGCGACCATCTGCGGAGCACCGGCGGCGACGATCGCCGTGACTTGCCCGTTATACATCGACGCCGTGACTACCGGGAAGCCCGGCGTGTTGACGGCGAGCGCGGCCACCAGTTCGTGACCGCCTCCGGCCCAGCGCCAGTCACCGGAGACCGCTGAAGCGCGGAACCGGCGCACGTTCTCGTCAGTGACCGCCGGGTCGACCGATCCGGCGACGTAGACGCCCCAGCGATCTTCGCCAGCATGTACGTCAGCGAATCGTGAGCAAGTGTTGTCGTAGTGAGCGCGAGCTTGAGCGGCAGTGAGACGACCGCTCTGACTTGCGTGCTCGCCGTCGAACGTGATCGGTCCGGTCGGTACGAATGTCCCATCGGCGCAGAACACCCCTCCTTGATGAAAGAGCGCATAGCCGCTCGCTGACTTCGGAGCCATGACGCACTCGCCTTGAATGCCGATGTGACACACGCCGAACGGTGCGATGTGCCCGAAGATCTGACCGTCTTCGGTCACCGTCAGCGGCGTCAGCTCGTCAAAGCCTGCATCGCCGTTGCTGTCGACCGGAAAGAACCACTCGACCGGCGGCGCAAGCGGGCCGGCAGCCGAAGCAGTCACGGCACCGGAGCTGCACGGCACGCACTCGCGCACGTTCAGAACGTGGATACCGGCCGCTGCGGCTTCGGCGTTCGGCTGCGAGACCGGAATGCTCTGCGGCGCATTCGGATCGGTGCCGTCGCCGAGCACGATGTACGCATCTTTCAGCGCCGGGAACGGGCAGAGCGTCGCGCCCATGATCTCGCCGGAGACGAGGATCTCCATCGTGTCGGTCGGCATGCCGATGTCGTCGAGACCGCTGACCGTGATCGCCGTGTCGACGTCTGAGATGTCGACGGAGATGCCTTTGACGGCTTGCTGCTCGACGAGACCGGCGAAGCGAGTGCCGTTGTCGTCCGGCGTGAAGAAACCGGCTGCGCTCAGCGTCGAGCCGTTCCGCGTGATCGAGTCGATCCGACCGCAGACGACAGCGCCGTCGTGACCGAACGGTGACGTCTCGTCGAGACCCATCAGCGGCAGCGGCGGATCACGCCACGTCAGAGCGTTCGGTGCGATCTCTCGGCCGTCTGAAGTCGGCGTGCCTTCAAGTACGAGCACCGGAATCGTGAACGCCGGACCCATCACGGCGTCGGACAGATCGCCGCCCGCGCCCGGCCCGCCGGTGCCGGAAGCTGCGCCGGTCTCTTGCTCGACGTCGTCGGCTGACGGCATGACGACGCCTTCGCCCGGTACGACGTCCGTGCCGGGCGTGTCACCGATGAACGGCGAGAGCGCAGCGTCGGCGAGCTGCTCACTCTGCGCGCTCGCTGCGGCTTCCGGCTTCTCTTCCGGATCGATGTCGGTTGCGTCAGGCTCTTCCGGCGGCACCATCGCTTGACAGCCGCAGTTCGCCATTGAGCACGCCCCGGTGTTCGCACCGTTCTCCGGATCGTCGGCGTGCGCGGAAGCGAGATGCCCGCACTCAGGATTGTGGTTCTGACACACGACGGTCGGATCGACGTCGCCGCTGTCCGGATCGACGGCCGGAGTCGCCGGTCCGTTCGGTGCGCTCGGTGCCGGAGGCGTCGCGCTCGGTGTCGGCTTCGCCGGTGCCGCGCCGACCGGAGTGCCGCCGGGCGGCTGAGATCCGGCAGCGACGATCGTGCCGCGAGTTGCGAACCATTCTTCGACGAGCTGCGCTCGGGTCTTCATTGTCTGCCTCCGTTGCGGGTCATTGTTCCACGGCTGATGCGGCGACCGCTGCATCGTCTTCGTCACTGTCTCCGGTGTCGACTTGATCGATCGGCCGGTCGCCGACGTCGGAAGCCGCCCATAGCGGCATGAAGTCGCATGTGCAGCCGTCGTGATCGCCGGGGCAGTAGAAGTCGCCGAGCCAGTCGGACGGATCTGCCGTGCCGCTGCCGTCAGTCGCAAGCACCGGATCGTCGAACGAGCTGAACTCGACGCCGTCAAGCTCGACGTGCGGATCGAAGTCGTGCGCCGCGGTGCCGTGAATCCACTGATAGCCGGGCGTCGACATATTCGCCTCTTGCAAGAGATCCGAGATGCCGACGCCGGTGCCGATCTGCGGAAGCACGCTCTCGGCCGACAGTGCGTCGACAGTGCCGGTATCCGGATTGATCGGCGAATCGGCGGCTGCCATGCCTCCGGCGATCGCAAGCACGGCTCGGATCGTCGACGTCGGCGCAAGCGTGCTCGGATCGATCGTCACATAGATCGCCGTGTCGGTGTCAGCGGCGTCAGACGGTGCCGACACAAGCTCCGGCGGAATGACGAGCTTCGACCCGACCGGCGGCACCGGCGGTACGAGTGCGGCAGTAATGCCCGGCGGCGCTTGCAACGCTTTGACCGCTAACACGTCTAGGGCTTTGCTGAGCGCTTCCCAACCGAGCTGACGGTGTTCCGTGAGCTTTGACCGCAAGGCGGCGACAGACGTCGGTGAGACGGCGCTTCCGCCGAGCTGCTGAGCGACGGCGATCGCTTGCTCTTGCGCGGCGGTCACCCATGACTCGTACGCTTGCTTCACGTCGGACCAGTCGCTTGAGACTGTCGCCGTGCCGCCGAAGCGAGCGACTTTCTCGGCACCCATCACGTATGCGACTTGCTCGGCCGGAACGCCGGTCAGCGCCGACATCGTCTCTCGGTCTTTCGCATTGTGCGCGTTCGTCCGGAGCTTCGCACCGGCTTTCTCAAGGCTGCGGCGGATCGATGCCGAAGCGGCGATCTGCAGCGAACGTCGAACGTCTCGATCGATGTCGACGAGCTTGCGAGACAGACGAGCTTGATCCGCTGTCGGCTTCGGTGCAGCCGACGCATTGACCGGTGCGCCGCCGCCGGGGTTACTGTCCGGCTGCGCTGACGGACCGGTGCCGACCGGCGGGCCTTGCACGGCAGGCGGTGCCGGTGACGGCGGCGTCGCGGAAGGGCCGGCGGGCGTCGGAGCTCCACCCGGCCCGACTGCAGGCGGAACCGGTACAGCGCCTTTCGGACCCATGCCCGGAATCGTGCCGGATTGACCGATCGGCGGAATGACGAGATTCGGGTCGAGCATGTGAAGCAGAGCTTCCAATGTGTTCGGCGGGTACGAACGGACGGTACGAACCATCCGAAGCTCGATCTCTTGTGCGCTCGGTGCATCGGCTTCGCTGAAACCGAGACGCTTGCGGTATGCGGCGTCCGAGATCGCAATCGCCGCGTGCGCCGCCGTCGCGTTCGGCACTTCGTTCGGATCGCTGAGCAGCTCGGTCGGGTCGTACCACACGCACAAGCGAGAGATCCATACCGCATTCGGACCTTGACAGCGCGAGTCGATCATCAGCGCAGCTCTGAAGTAGCCGATCGTCAGTGCGTCGACGCAATTGACGATGTGCGGCTCGACGTGATCGCTGAACGTGTCGGCTGAGACGGCCCATGCGGTCCAGTGGTTCAGATCCGCCATATCGAAGAGTTCTTTCGGCAAGTCGATCCCGTTTGCGAACCGACCGAGAAGCTCTTTGCGCTGCGCCGTCATCACCGGATCGAGCGGCCGGTCGAGCGTCAAGTGCCGGATCTCTCCCAGCGCCGTCGCCGGGCCGCGCAAGATCAGCGGCACGGTTGCCGATGCGACACCTTCATCGCCGATGCCGGTGTTAAACGCTTCGACGAGCTTCGCCATGAACGGGTCGGATTCCGGATCTTCATTGTCTTCGACTTGACCTTCCGCCGAGATCGTGTCCGGAACGAGCAAGAGACCGTTCTGCGCGGCGCGAGCGCGTGCTGTCGAGCGAATGACTCGGTTCAAGATCTGCATCTCTTCGCAGACGTCGAGAACCGAGCGCATCGACGATCGAGCGAAGAGCCGATACCGCGGGTGCGGCGTCCAGATCCGAGCGAGATACGTCTGATCAGGGTTTAGCTCGATGCCTTGCGTCGAGCCGGTCGAGTCGCTCGGCAGCTCTCGGAGCTTGTACTTGTCTTCGGTGATCGTGATTTCATCGATAGACCGGATGCTGAACGTCGACTCGGTCGTCTGCGGATCGGTGATGCCGAGCACGAAGCCTTCACCGGCAATCGAGAGATTGAACGACAGCGACGACATCAGCGTCGACATTGCGAGTCGGCCGCTTCCGAGATCGTTCATCGCATCGTTCGCCGCCGCGACGACTTCGGCCGGTATATCCGGAATGTCGCTCAGCGGTAGCGGGTCTTCGTCGAAGTTGCCGGTTGCATATGCCGCCGGAAAGATCCGCATACGAGAAGCGGCGTTCGCGAAGTATTGGTGCGCGTAGCTGACTTCACCGATCTCGTCGAAGTAGCCCCATGACTGAGACTGCCAGCTCTGCCGCATATGCCGCACTCGGCGGATCTCGCTCTTGTCGGTGATGTCGAGCAGCGCTCCGGAAGCGGTCAGCGCACGCACCGGCTTCACGCCGTCAGCTCTCGCTTGCTGACGTCGACGGAGAAAGCCTCTCGATGAGCTGACTTTTACTTCACCGGCTGCCGCCATTAGCTCGCCTCATGCCCGGCGAGCAGACCGGCGATCTCGGAGAACGACAAGCCGAGACACGCATAGATCCAGACGCTCGGAATGAAGTGCGTCGCAGCGACGGCGCACGCGGCAAGCCAAACAGAGACACACCAAGGGCACGTAATAAACAGGGCCGCTTTTGTGCCACGCCGCTTTATGTACTCGCGCGGCCGGTCGAAGATTGCGTCGGAAGTGACGAGCCGTGCGAGCCGTGCGACGGCGAGAGCGTCGGCGACGAGCCAGAAGATCGAGTGCGGCATCTACCACGTCACCGGCGACGAGAGCGTCTTGAGGATCGAGTTACAGCCGCATCCTGCAGCTCGATTGAGTAGCACCGTTCCCTCGCTTGTGTCGATCGACATCGGACCGGTGAGACCGCTTCGGCTCGGCTGCGGCGATTCGCCGGTGACTTCCGCTGAGAATGCGATCGACGGCCGCTTCAGTCCGGTGTGCTCACCGACTTCGCGGTACACGATCACACGATCAGTCGTGATGAAGACGCGAGCGCCTTTGACGATCTTCGCTCCGATCGAGACCTCTACCGGATGCAAGTCACGACAGAGGCGCTCAGCGCCGTCACTCACTTAGTTCAAGTTCAGCGTGTACTTGCCGAACCAGTTCACGCCGTCGAGCGATTCAAGCTCGATGTAATCCGTGTGACCGGCCGTCGTCGTGAGCGTCGGTGCGGCTGCGCCGGCCCAGTGACAGACGCCGCCGGTGAACGTCCACGTCACGACGCGAGATCCGGTTGCGTCTTGCGTGAGATACAAGCGCCGCTTCTCACCGACGACGACCGGTGCAGGCACCGTCATCGCACAAGCGGCGGTCAGCGTGCCCCACAGCACGGAGTCGGTCTCTGCGGTCGGCACGGTAGCCGTCGCACCGAGAGCCGTGTTGACGAGCACGTTCCCGCCGCCGTACTCCGCCCATTCCGCTACGTCGACGTCACTGAGATCACCTGAAGAACCCGGTCCCGGCATGTGCTGATCCTCTCGATCGAACGGTGTTGCTGCGGAATAGTACCTGCCGCTGCGCCGTCGTGGCGGTATTCGGTGAATACACCCGAGCACGGACGCCGCCGAGCACGGGCAACCTTTCCGGCATGTGCCGACGCAAACCCGACGCCGTATCCCGATTTCCGAGGCTGCCCCTTGCTTCCCGGGGAGATCTTCGGGATCGAGAGGGTGCAGGGAGTAGCTCGGCGGTGAAGCACCAGCGAGGCTACCTGCTGCAGACGCGACAAGAGCGCACCCCGTTTCCGAAGTGCGCTCTCGTCAATCCGTGGGACTCATGTGCGGGGACTTGCCCCGCTGACGCTACCCGACCGGCGTCGGTGTGCCGGTGAACGGAGTCCAGTCGGCCGATGTGCCGGTCGGTGTGCCGTTCGCCGTGTCGCCGCTGAACGTGTAGAGCGGCGTCGAGTTCGGACCGGTGACGTCGGTGACTTCGGTCCACTCGGTCGTGTCGATCGAGTCGCTGCCGCCGGTGAACTGATACAGCGGCAAGCTCGTCGCCGGATCGAATGCTTGCGTCGCCGTCTGTGCAGGCGCCGGATCGGGTGCCGGAGCAGGCGGTGCGCCGGGGTCGTCGGCCGCAGCCGCGCTCGACAGCGACGAAGCGATGCCTTGCAGCGTCGACGTGACGGCAGTGATGTTCTGCGCCGCCGTCTCGACTGCGGCACTGTCACCGGCGGCGACGGCCGCTTGCAAGCTCTGCACTTCGGCAAGCAGATCGGTGAGCGCCGTCAGCGTCGCCGTCTGCGCTTCAGTGAGCGCCGATGCTTCGGACTGCAGTGCAGCGACCGCAGCGTTCAGATCGTCGATAGATGCCATTACGAATTGCCTCCATTGGTCAGGGTCGCCGGGCCAGTCCCGGCGTCTTGAGTCTTCGTGCATTGCTCTCCTTTGATCGCTGAGCATCCCTACCGGGCGGCGAGGCACTTTCACGGTGTCGAGTCGTTAGGCAGTCTCGACGTCCTCGGTAGGGCTTGCTCAGTGTGCGCTCCCAGGGAGAAACGCAATCACGATGTTAGCCGTGACGAAGCTGTTTTTGCACGACCCTCCGCAAGCCGGGTGGCAAAGCTGCAGCGCCGGTCTTCTCGACGCCGCGTGAGATTCGACCTTGTGCGATCGAGAGCTTCGCTTGACCGGTACTGCCGTCGAGCAGCAAGTGCGTCACGCCGTAGACCATTGCGTCGAGCCGGTCCGGTGAGAACGTCGAAGACTGCATGCCGTCGTCATCGACGATCGGTTCCGGCGGATCACCTTTGTCGGCGGTCGCTCCGTCGAGCTGCGGCGGCACCCAGTTCGTCATCTGAAACTCGAGCGCGTCGAGCTGCGCCGGTGCGTAGTGCAGCACGCGGCCTTGCGCGTAGAGACCTTGCACCGGTTCGGCTCTCAGACGCTTCCCTTGAGACGCATTGACGAGATCGAAGATGATGTGCTCTTTGAGCTTCTCTTCGACCGTCGTCATTACGAGCTTGACTTGCTCACCTTGAAAGTTGCGCTCGGCGAGTATCCGGTCCGGCATGACGCCGTGCCACTCTCGTAAGTACGCACGCCCGGCGACGAGACCCCATTCCGCCGGGACATTGCGACACGACAGATCTCCGAGCACGTAGCACTTCCGGTTCGATCCGAGACCGACGATGATGATGCCGCATTCGTCGTTCTGAGTGCCCCAGCTCGGGTCGACGCACACGACGACTCTGATGATGCGCGGCAGATCGTGCGTCCGTGAGACGGCAACTTGCTCCATTGTCCAGAGAGCGCCTTCGACGTCGTCGAGAATCAGACCTTTCACCTCTTGCAGACCTTGCCTCGTATTGTCGAAGCGGTCGTGAATGCGTGCGAGCCAGTCCGGATCGGCGAACTTGTTGTCGTCCGACGTCGCTCGGCTCTTCACGACTTTCGGATCGGCGTCGAGCTTGCGGATCGTCGGTCGAGCTTTCGGCGTCGTCGCACCGACCCAATGCGATGTGCCTTTCCGCAAGCCGAGTTCCATGTGCTCCATTGCGGCTTTGAGATAGCGCCATGCGGCGATCTCTTCACATGCGTCGAAGCACCGGTTACCGCCGGATCTCAAGCGGTCGACGGCTTCCATCGTGTTTGTGCCGAAGAGCTTTGCTCGACTGCCGTTCGGCCAGAAGACGAACGTGCCTCCGGTTTGTGACTTCGTCGTGATGCGCGGATTATGAGCGAGCAATCCGGCGTCGCCGTAGACAACCGACTCCATTGCGTCGCCGAGCGTCGGTGCGATGATGCCCATTCGGTGCGGCATCTTTCCGCCGAAGCACGCATCGCTCTCGGCGTGTTTATTCATCTCAGCGCAGATCGCCGCCGACTTACCGGCGTTGCGACCTCCGATCAAGAGCCAGCCCCACCAGTCGTCACCGACCGGCGGTATCTGATGCGCTTGCGGCTGCCAGTCGATCGGCTCGACTCCGGCGTCGACGTATGCGAGTGCTTCGATCAGCTCGTCGAGTTCGCCGAGCAGCTCGTCATGACTGCGATCCGGTGCCCAAAGCTGGCGTCGGTCGGTGTAGTAAGGGGTGCTCAGGGTTGACGAGTCGAAGCTGTCGTCGTCGCTCTTCGACTGCGGCGGCAAGGTCTTCATCGGTGATCATCGTAACCCGAGAGAGTGTCGGTGCGTCAGTGCCTTCAAGCCGGGCGCGGCGCTCTTCGATCTGCAAGATCGTCTGCATGAGCCGGTTCGCTCGATCGTGGTTCGGAGCGATCGTCTGCTTGCCGTTCTCGGTCACTCCGTACGCGGCGATATTGAAGAGCCGCATCGTCTCGCTGTACTCATGCTCATAGCGACCTTGAGCGGCTCGCTGCAGGTACTTCGTCTCTTCCCATGTCCGAGACCGAATGACGGCTGCGATGTCGTCTGAGACGGTCGACTTCGGAATACCGAGCGCTTCGCCGATCTGCCGGATCGTGCCGCCGCGATAGTGCATCTCGATCACGCGCGCTCGGCGATCGGCGATCTCGTCAGCAGTAGCGATCGCTTTCGTCGAGCGGGTCTTGCGCGGCGCAGGCATTACGGCATGATGCCAAAGACGTCGTTACGGATCAATCGAGCGAGGTCTTTGACGTCATCCGGATTGTGCGGCGACCATTCGACGCGATCGGCCGTGAAGCGGTCGATGACTCGCTCGATCCGATGCCGAGTGTCGACGCGCTCTTGCGCCGTGCAGGCTATCGGCCGAGTGACGACGTGACCGGCTTGCCGCATGTTCCATCCGTCGCCCTCCTCCACTTCCGCAGCCGCAAGGAGAGCGGCGCGGGCGTCGTCTAAGCAGTTTTCTCGATCGTCAAGGTCGGCCCAGTTGTCGGAACGAATCCGGCAGATCGCCCGTGCTGCGGCCTCGATTGCTTCTGGTGAGATGTCGGTCATCGCCGGCCCTTTGCAAGCCAGCTCTGAAAGCGGTCATAGAGCCGATCGAAGAATGATCGCTCCGGCACGTACGGCTCAGCGTGACGGCGATCGGACAGACGTGGGACGTGATCGCTGCTCGGCATCACTTCGCCCCTTTCCGTGCGAGAGCGGTCGAGAGTCGATCGAACGCCGCTTGCGTCTGAGCTTCGGTCTCGGCATAGCGCGGCGTCCAGTCGAAAGCGATGATCTCGCCGGATTGACACATGCGGAGATGCCCGGCGCAGACGATGAGACTCGCTTCGGCACCGGCTTCGTTCATGTACGCGCCGACGTCGATGCGAACCGTGCCGGTTGCCGGTTCCGTGCAGTCGGTGAGACAGCAGCTCGGAGGCGGGCCGGGTGTATTCACTTTCGCCGGTTCGCCCGCAGATCCGCTCTGAAGCGACTCGGGTGTATTCACCTTCTTCATGCGTCTCGGGTTCCGTCTCGGCAGCTTGACCAGCGGCGGAATGCTGAAGCTCATTCTCGCCGGGGGGGTCGTTCCGGTTGGTTCGGGTTGTGTCATCTGGTTACTTCTCCTTGGTTGGGCGGCAGACGCCGCAGGTACAACTCGGGTGATGCCGTCTCGGGGCGATGAGCCGAGAGCGTGCTTCGGTGATCGATCTAGGTGGGGCTTTGTGTGCCGATCGAGCGACGGTGATCGGGCCGGACGGTTCAGGCGTGTCCGGAGGCTCTGCGGCCGTCTCGACGGCAAGCTCGACGAGCGATCGGACGAAGTTCGCCGGGTTCATATTCGACTTCTCGGCGAGCTGATCGAGACCGGCGCGCAGATCCGGCGTGAGTCGGACTGAGAGCACCGGATTGCCCTTGCTAGGCATCGAGGGGTGCTTTCATGGCGTCGAGTTCCACAGTGCCCGAGCGGCAGCGCTCGCATCGGCAGAGCGGTCGGCCGGAGACGTGCGCTCGGCACGCTTCAAGCCGCCGAGGCGACCCCGCTCTGATGCTGACAGCTCCGGCTCACTGGTGACCGGCACCGGACGATAGACGGCGGCGCGCAGCGCCTTTTGCGTCTGGATCGGATCAGCGAGCAGCGCGGCTGCTTCGCAGCATCGAAGTCGCACTCTCATCTCTCGATTCTCGGTGCGGAGCTTCCGCAGCTCGCCGCGCAGACTTCCGAAGTCTTGATCGACGCTCTTTCCCATCACTCGACCTCGCTCGACGACTCAGACGCCTCGATCGCCGCTCGTCGCTCTCGCAGCTTGAAGAGAAAGCTGAGAGCGGCTTCGCGGGAGATGCCGACCTCTTCGATCAGTAGACCGACGACGAGAGCGTCGTATTCGGCCGCTGCGGCCGCGAGCATCCAGTCCGAAGCCAGCGACCGCACTTCGGCCGGTGTGAGCTGTCCATGCAGCTCTGAGTCAGCGTCGCCGTCGTGCTCGCTCGCCGTGATGTGGCAGAACGCTTTACCGGTCGTCCGCGAGACGCCGGACCCGATGTAGATGTCGGAAAGCGCTCGCATCAGTTCCACCGCCTAGCGGCGATGCGCCGGAGCTGACAGCGATCTTCGTGGTGAATGCACGCTCCGAACGGCGGCGTGTGAGCGTGTCGGAACGGTACCGGCTCGCAAGTGCAGCCCATGAAACGCATCATGCCGACGAACTGCTCTCGTTCGTGCGGCTGCATCTCGATCGCCGCTTCGACCGGCGTCTCGTCGTGTTCAAACATCGGCCGAGCCTAACGGTCGCCAGTTGCGGCAGTTCGGACCTTGTTTGTGCGAGGGCATCTCGTACTCGCAGAGACCGAGGGTGGGCTTGACTTTGACTGATGCTCGCACTTCATCCTGGCCGGCAGATTTCCGGCCGTACTCGATCGCCGTTGCGAACCAGCTCGTCATCGTGGCGGGGTCGACGAGCAGCTTGTCTCGGTGGTCGATCTGAGTGACGGTTCCGGTTGCAAACTGTCGGCAGAACTCCCGAGCGAGTAATGCGGCGTCTTCGGTAGGGCTTGACATCTGATTCCTTTCGTCTGAGAGGCCGCTAGACGGCCGTGAGAGCCGCCGAACCGTCTCCGGCGCACGAATACGCACGACAGACGGTCCGAACGGCTCTGAGCGGCTCTAGCGGGGGGTCGCTTGCCGGGTTGCTTGAAGATCCTGTGGCAGATAGCCGAAGAACGCGCCGTTCGCAGCGGAGACCGGCGTCGCCCGCACTACAAGATCCGACGTCAGCGGAGAGTCCGGCGGCAAGAGCTGAAGCCGACTGATCGCTTCGGCGATAGTCAATCCGGCCGTTAGCTGAACACCGATCCCGCCGAAGTTCCGAGCGCCGCCGGTCTCGCCGGAGTTCGCGTCTCGCTGCTCGACCGCCTCTTCGTCGGCGACTGTGACAACGGAGCGCCGCGGGTCCGGCTGCGGCACGGTCGACTCTTGCGTGATCGGGATGCCCAGCTCGGTGAGAGCGATGAAGATCTGACGGCACGGAAAGCCCGCTGCTTGCCGACGTCGCACGACGGCGTGAACGAGATCGATGAACACACGAACCGACTCATCTTCACGACCGATTCGCGGCATCCCTAGCTCGACGAGCGCTTCGTCAGTGCCCGGCCCGCACCACTCTTCCGAGTTCTGCAGCTCGATGATCTTGTCGCGCACGGCGTTCCGCAGAAGGTCGACCGACCGCCACACGATGTCGCGCTCCGGATTGACGTCTTCGTCGTCCGGAGTGACGGTCGAGTCGGGCGGGTTCTGATCGAGCCGGAGCACGACCTGTCCATTCCGGCGAACGCTGCCGTGCAATGTCCGGCCGTCGAGCGTCTGAAGTGCGATTGGTGTTTCGGTGTCCATGATCTCTCCTTGATTGGGTGTAGGTGGGTAAACCGAGTTCAGCAGGTCTATTTCGGGCCAGTAGGTCATGACCACGTCTTGCCGCGAAAGCGCTTGATCGGCTTCGGCGCTCTGCGCCACCCCGGCCGCACTCGATCGAGATAGACGGCGCGTGTGAAGAGCACGATCAGCAGCAGAAACACGACGGCGGCGAGGACGAGAAGTCCCCACCGCGCGTCGCTTGTGAACGTGTCGCTGTAGTAGCAGCACGTCGACATCAGAACGGGTGCTCGTCGTCGTCGAGCTGCGCCGCCGGGTGCTCGTCGCAGATCAACTGGCGCTCGTTTGCTTCGTCAGCGGCGATCATCTCTTCAATGTCGCTGACGTCATCGGCCGGAGCAAGCAAACTCGGCGGGCATACCCATTCTTCGATCGGCTCGTCGATCTCGTAGACGACCGTCGTCGTCGTGACGCTGCGGACATTGCGAGCGCCGTCCGGCGGCGTCTGCGACGGCTCCATCGTCTTCGTCTCGGTCTTCGTCTCGCCGGTCTTCACTTTCTCGCAGACAGCGGATCGGCCGACTTGCACGACGTACCGGTGTCGGCCGAATAACCGCTTCGCACCGATCGAGTATTCGTTCGCGAACTTCTCGGCAGTGCCGAGCTGACGAATCTTGGCGGGCAGCTCTTTATCGCCGACCCACAAGTCGATCGACAGAAAGTTGTAATCCTGCGGAACGAGGTCGCGTTCTTCGACGAAGTCGAGTAGAGCGCGTGCGTCGGCGAGCCACCGAGCTTTGCGCGCCGCTTCAGCTTCAAGCTGCTTAGACTGATGTGCCCACTCTTTCAAGACCCACTCGCAGTCATCGCAGCAAGTAAACGTCGGAAGCTCGTCGTCTTCGGAGTTGTAGATGTTCACCCGCTCATCTTCCGCCTTGCAAACTTCGCATGTGCCGCGGGAGACGTAAGCAGGGCCGGTGTCGACTTCCGGCGTCTCTTCGGTCTCGGTGTTGTCAATCGCTGTCACTTTGTCTTCTCCTTTGGTTGGTTTCTGCTAGGGGTACTTCGTGAGGGCGTCGAAACCGACCGGGACTTCGACACCCCCGCGCTGCCTCCTATCAGCGTAGGCGATCAGTCGTCTTCATTACCGGCGATCGAGATCTCGGAAGAGACGCTCTTCGTTCTGCACGTCGGGGTCAGGCTCCGGCCGCGCGAAGTCGATCGTCTGCTCCGTCACCGGGCACTCAGCCTCGCCGTCGTTCCGCTCGACCCACACGACGATGAGATCGTCGTGAAAGCAGCCGCAGAAACGGCACCAAACACGCTCTTCGGTCTCCGGATAACCGGCGATGTGCGGATCGCTCGCGCTGACGCCGGGCGGAAGGTCGCTGTACTTCATCGGACCCACCGCCATTCGATCGAGCCGCTCTCGGTCTCTTGACGCACCGAGACAACGCCGACGACCCACAGCTCTTCCGGAATGCGCGGCGGATCGCCGTCGAGCGTCCGAGTCAAGCCCCGGTAAAGCGAATAGCCCGCATCGAGCGCCGCTTCAAAGCTGTATTCGTGAGTGACGCTGCCGTCGACAATCCGTCGAAGCATCGCGTTATCGCTGTCGGTCGAGAAGCTCATAACCCGAAGCCCTTCAAGATCCGGCGTGTCGCCGTGTTCGTCTTGCGGTACACCTTGCGGCGCACGACGCGCTTTGCGACACCCGCGGGGCCTTTGCGGACCGCCTGAGCGTCACCGAGAGCGCGTGCAGCTCGGTAAGCGTCTCGTCTGAGCTGAAAGAGCTTCACGACGGCACCCCCTGACCGCAAAGCTCGCACGGTCCGGCGACGCCGTCACGCTGAGCCGGTGAGATCCGGCCGTGACACCGGATGCAGACGCCGCCGATCTCTTCAAGCTCGATCGACCGCGTATTGAACTCGACGCTCGATGCGTCGAAGCTCCGAGCGCCGGCCATGATGCGAGCGAAGAGGATCTCCCTCGCATGATCTTCGTCTTGAGCGTGATTCACGACGCCGGTGACAGTGAAGTCAAAACTCGTCATCGTCATCGTCTCCGTTCTCGGGGAACATCTCATTCGCCCGCTCTAGGCCGTACTTGCGAACGGCCATGAGCCAGTCGATCGCCTCTTCGGTCGCTTCAAAGTCGTCGGTCGCGCTCATCCGGCGATCACAAGCAAGTCTTCGACGACGTCGAGCACTTCGTAACCGTCAGCTTCGGCGGCGTGAATCGCGTCGAGCACTTCAAGAGCGGTGTACTCATTGCCGTAGCCGCCGTTCACCGTCATCGTGCGCCACTTGCCGAGCAATTGCGTCGAGAGCACTTCGGTCAGCTGGTCGTTCGTGATGACGTGCTCTTCGCAGACGAAGATGCTCTCGGTCGTGCAGTCTTCGACGTTCGGTCCGTCGATCCAGCGCACTTCGACGAGCCGCGTCGCCGGAGCGCCGCACAGACCGAACTCGGCCCATGAGCCGTCGAAGTCAATGCCGCTGATCGGACACGCGCACTCCGCTTTCTTCACTGTCTCGGTTGTCATTGTGTTGCTCCTTGGTGGGTGTTCCTATGCCGGTAGATCCGGTTCGGGCCGCTCAGCGTTGCCGCTGAGAAGCCCTGATCGGCGCTCTCAGCTCGTCAAGCGGCTTTGCGTGACTTCCGTCCCGTCTTCGCCGGAGGGGCGCTTACAGACGGCTTCGGGGGCGTCTGAGCCGACTTTGACGGTGCGGTCGCCATTGTCGTACCGGCTTTCTTACCCTCGGCCGCTTTCGTGCTCGCACGCTGACGAGGCTTCGCCGTCTTCGGCTCGGCCGCGTTCTCCGTCTTCAATGCGCGAGAGTGACGAGCCGACGTCACTGCAGCCTCTTTGCCCTTCGCGTCGTACCAATCGGTCACCGACGTCTTCGGACGTGCCGTGTGACTCGGGTTCTCCGCTTCGGCTTTCTCAAACGCTTTGACGGCGGCACGCTCAAAGCGAGCTGCCGTCGTGCGCTCGGAGATCGGCATTGCTTCGATCTCCGCGACGGTGATCGACTGACCGGTCGGCGAGAGCACGTCTTCGATCGACCGAATGACGATCGTGCGGAGCTTCGACGTCGGTGCGCCTTTGTCGGCCGTCGCAGTCTTCCGTGCCGGTGTCGTGACTTTCACCGTCGTCGGTGTGCGAGCGAGTGAATCCGGATTCGCCGTCGCGACGATGTGCTTGCCGTTCTCAAGCACAAGATCGAACTCGCCGTCAGGATTGATCTTCAGCTTCGCGAGATGCTTGCGGAACTCGGCCGTCGTCAGTCGAGTCTTGCCGCCGATGCCGCGAGTCGCGTCATACGCGAGATCCGAGAGCCGACGCTTCGGCGCTTTCGCTCCCTCGATGATGTACGTCAGCTTCGTTTCGGTTGTCATTGTGTTTCTCCCTCGGTTTCGTGATCTGTCTCTTTCAGCGTGCGGAGATCAACCCGACACGGACGCCGCATCGTGCGGCGTTTCGACTAAGCGGCGACGCTGCTGCACCCACTGTGAGCCATGCCGACCGGAAACACGAAGCCGCAACCGGGGCAGACTCCGATCCGGTCACGACAAGCCGAGCAAGTGATCGTCGAGCAGTTCCGGTTACCGAAGCAGCGCACGGCGGGACCGCCGCACTTGTCACACGGCTCTGTCGTCTCGACGAACGCGTACTCGGCGAGCTTCCAAAGATTGTGCCGAGTCACGTCGTCGACGTCCGGAAACGCCGCAATGTGAAAGAGAGCGTGAGCTTCGTACCACTCAAACGAGAACGTCTTCATCGTGCCGTCGCCGACAAAGCAGCACGGACACTTCCGGGCGTTCTCTTCGCCGCATCGCTCGTCGCAGTCGACCGGCCGGTGTCCGGCATTGAAGTGCTGCTTAATCGGGTAGCTCATTGTCAACTCTCCTTGGTAGGTGTTCAGTGCTGCTTTGCAGCTCAAACGCTAGTTCGCCAGATCCGCCAGGTCGACTCACCCGGGAAACTGCGTTCACCCT
>Ga0181519_10002410_pt1 | contig 15956 bp, 14 predicted proteins | sample PEATcosm2014_Bin_26_FD_121102 | JGI IMG/M metagenome (GOLD analysis project Ga0181519, IMG submission 121102) | Peatland microbial communities from MTU Mesocosm Facility, Houghton, MI, USA - PEATcosm2014_Bin02_10_metaG | ecosystem: Environmental > Terrestrial > Soil > Wetlands > Peat | place...
CGCGCGCCGCGCGCCGCGCGTGCGCACTGTCAATCTTCATTTTCGCCGGACCCGTGCTCGCGCAAACGGCGCCCGCGGCCGCCGCTCCGCCGGCCCCGCCACCAGCCGATCCGGCCAAGGTCAGTTTCTTCGTGACCAGCAGCGGCTTGGGCAATGGTGCCGATCTCGGCGGCCTGGCCGGCGCCGACGCGCACTGCCAGCAGTTGGCCGCGGCCATCGGTGCCGGCGCCCGGACCTGGCGCGCCTACCTCAGCACCCAGGCCGCTGATGGCCAGCCGGCCGTCAACGCGCGCGACCGCATCGGCAAGGGGCCGTGGTACAACATTCGCGGCGCGGCGGTCGCCCGCGACCTCTCGCACCTGCACGGCGACACCCTCGATGAAGCACGCCTTGGCAACAACCTCACGCGCGCGACGGTGTTTACCGAACGCAACGAGCCCGTCAAGGGCTTCGGTGACAAGCCCAACGAACACGACATTCTCACGGGCTCGCAACCGGACGGGCGTGCCTTCACCGACGCCGCGGACCACACCTGCCGCAACTTCACGAGCAGCGCTGCGGACGGTTCGGCGCAAGTGGGGCACTTCGACCGCACGGGTGGCGGCAATACCTCGTGGAATTCGGCGCACCCGAGCCGCGGCTGTGGCCAGTCCAATCTCGTCGCCACGGGCGGTGCCGGTCTTTTCTACTGTTTTGCTGCCGACTGAACTGCCGGCAGTTTCCTCTCGCGTTCCGCATATTTTCGCAAACGATTGAATTCAATATGATTTAGATGCAGTCGACGCAAGGCCCGGCGTGGGCGGGGTTTTTTGCCGTCCAGCATTTCGTTCATGGTGCATGCGGTTATGTAATATCTAACCGCGGAAGGCGCATATGGCGAATCGGGCGGCACTTTTGTTTGCAGCACTCTGCTGGGCCGCCAGCGGGTACGCCCATGCCGACACTTTGCAGCCCAACGCCGATGAGCGTGAGATCCTCGAAGAATTTTCGAACATGGCCGCGCTGGCGAGGCCCCTGGGAATCGCCTTTGAAACGCTCGTGGCCGACGACGCGCAAGAGGGCAACAGCCCCATGGCCATGGGCTTCGATGCTGGCACCTGCACCCTGGTCGTACGCATCCGCAACAACCCGCTCTACAAGGCGCTGGTGATGGCCCAGGACGGCCACAGCAAGGCACTCAAGCTGCGCGCGATCCTCGCGCACGAAATGGGCCATTGCTTTCGCCACTACTTTCGCCAAGGTGATATGGAACCTGCGCAGCCGGTATCGGCGCGCGCGCGCATGCGCGCCCGGCGCGAGAGCGAAGTACAGGCGGACCGCTTCGCGCTGGCATGGACGGCCATCTACCGAAGCGAAGACTACGACGGCGTCCTCGAATACCTGCAGAAAATGCGATCCACCTTGTGCGTCGATCGCGCTGGCGGCTATGCGCGCCCTGGGGAGCTTACCGACAGCGCAAGCTACAAGGGCGGCACCGGAGAGCAGGCCGCCGCCGAGCTGCTGATGCAGATCGCCACCCTGCACGCCCCCGAGCGGGACGAGCAGCCGGGCCTCACGAAGCGCTGAGGTCGCGGCCGCACGCCGCCGGCGCCATCACCACGCCGGCGTGGCCGCGGTGCCCGCTGCCGCCGGCCGCTTCGCCGGGGCCGCGGCGCCCGCCGCGCCACCGGCAAGAACCACCACCAGCGCGGCTATCACGACCGAGACCGCCAGCGCGATGCGTCCGCCGCCGCGGGTCGACTCGCCGTGGGGCACGGCTTTCCAACCCGTGATCATCGGCTTGACCAGATCGTTGCGCTTTATCAGGCTGTGATAGGCAACGGCCAGAACGTGCAGCGCCACGAGCCCAAGCAGGACATTGACCATTACCCGATGCACGGCCGACAGGCGCGTGGCAAGCGCCTCGCTGACCGCGGGATTGAGCGGCCCGGCATAGGCGATATCGTCGCTGCTGAACAGGCCCGTAGCGGCCTGCGTTGCCAGCACCGCGATGAGCGCGATAACCGAGGCCGCCCCCAGCGGATTGTGGCCGACGCCGCGCCATTGCCCTTTGAGGTAGGCACGCACCGCGCCCGGCGTCGGAAAGAAGTTGCCGAAGCGTGCGTGCGATGAGCCCAGCACGCCCCACGCCAGGCGAAAGACGACGAGGCCGACGATGGCGAGGCCGGCCTTGCCGTGCAGTTCCATTGCGTTGCCGCCGATCTTGCCCGTAACGACCGAGGCCGCAACCGCCACCACCAGCGACCAGTGAAACACGCGCAGCGGCAGATCCCACACGAGCACGCGCCGCCCTGCGCCGGTCTTCCCGACGGCGGCCGCAGCGCCGGTCGCCGGAACTGCGACGAAGCCATCGGCCGAACGGCCGGCCAGGTCCTGGGAGATCACGGGCCGCGTCTCGACACGACCTACTTCGACGCGGTGTTGGGCGGCGGCGCCGTGATGCGCGTGATCTTTCCGCCTTGCGATTCATAGTCTTCCGAGCCCGCGGCGCCGGCCACGGTGAAACCGCGACTGGCGAGCAGGTCGCCGGCGGCCCCGGCGCGATGCGCGTGGTTCGAGAGCGTCACGATGGCGCGGTCCTTGGGGATGAAAGCAAGGTTCTTTTCCAGGTCGGCGGCCTGAACGCTCAGGTACACCGGGAAACTCCCTTTGGTCACGACCTCGTCGGGCCGCCGCACGTCGAGGATCAGCACTTTGCCCGGCGTGGCCAGCAGCGCATCGATCGCCGCGCGATCCAGGCGCTTGGTCTGGTACTTCCAGACGTCGGGCGCCGCGCTCTTCGCGGACGCCGCCGGCGCCGCTGTCTGTGCATGCACGCCAAGGGAGGCGAGCAGCAGGGTGCTCAAGAAAATGTTGCGGAATTTCATCATGGCTTCCTCGATGGATCGGGCGCAAACCCGGTTGAGCGCGCGCATGCCGCTTGGCTGCACGCACGCGCGAATCACCCACAAGGCGAGCAAATTTCGGGCCAATCACGCCGTCGCGGCGGATAGGCCACCGTTTTACGAGCGCAAAGCAGGCGCCGGATGAATCGATGCATATGCAATCCCGGCCAACGCGCCGCCGGGAAACGCGCAGGGTCGCTGTATTTCCAGCAGCACGACGGCCCAGGCTGCTGGCCAGGCAACACGGCGCTTCAAGGGTTGCCGCGCAGATGCTTGCGCGTTGCGCGCGGCGCTTGTCGGAATCGATGTCCATCGCGCAACACGCGCATCGCGCACATAGAGGCACGCACGCGCACAAATGAGAATTCGGTAAATGCTAGATGATGAATCGACTAAGCACGCGATCAATGGCACACGCATTGCTTGAACGATGGGTTCGAATCAAACGAACCTGGAGCAATACGCTGTGACGAACAAAACAAGAAACACCTGGGGGAACACCATACCTTTCCGGCGCACCCCGATCGCCGCGGTGCTTGCCGGTCTGGGCATCGTTGCCGTCGCCAATACGCATGCCGCCGACGACAAGACCGCCGACGCCGATACCATCGCGGAACTCAAGGCGCAGATCGCCAGCGAGCGCGCCGAGATCGCACGCCTGAACCAGGAGCTGCAGAACGCACGTGGCACGCAGCCCGCCGGCGCACCGGCCCCCGAAGCAGCGGCGGAAAAGACCGATGCTCCAGCGCCCGCGCCCGCACCGCTTGCCGCCACCGTTCCCGATGGCGTGCACAAGCCCGACAAGTCCGCCGAACTCGAAGGCATCGTCGTGAGTGCCACGCGCAACAAGCTCCAGCTCGTGGAGGATGTGCCGCAGTCGATTTCCGTCATCAGCGGCAAGGATCTCGAGAGCCAGCTGGCGCTCGACGTCGGCTCCATACTCAACCGCGCGGCCAACGTGACCTTCAATGTGGGCAATTCGCGCACCTACAGCCTGTCGATACGCGGCGTGGGCAAGGTCACGGTGACCGAGGCCATGGACACGAGCGTCGGCGCCATTCTCGATGGTGTGCCGATCACCTACCCGCCCTTCGCCAGTTTCGACTTCCACGACATCGACACCGTGGAAGTGGCGCGCGGCCCGCAGGGAACGTCGGGCGGCAAGAACTTCACCGTCGGCACGGTCAGCATCAATACGCGCAACCCGACGTTCACGCCCGAGTCGAACTGGTCGCTGGCCTTCGGCCAGCACGGCACGGTGATCAGCGAGGTGGCCGCCGGCGGCCCGGTGATCGACAATCTCCTGGCATGGCGCGGTGCGCTGGTGGTCGACAAGGGCAACGGGCCCTTCAACAACGTCTACTACGCGGACCAGACCTATTTCAACAAGGACCGCGTATCGGGCCGGGTCAAGTTCCTGGCCACGCCCACGCCGGATTTCAGCGCCCTGGCCACGGTGGAAATTCAGCCTGAGGGCGCCGAGTTCTACAACAGCGAGACGATATTCACGCCCCCGCCCGCCCACTACGCCAACACCGGCAACAGCACGGCCAATACCGGCCTGGACGTTGCCGGCAAGCTGGGCCGCTCCTGGTTCACGAACCAGAACAACGGTCAGAATTTCTTCTATAGCGGCCAATACCTCAACACCACGCTGCCCGATACCAACAGCCAGCAGCCGCTCTACACGTTCACGAACAATGCCTCGCTCCAGCTCACGCAGAGCTTCGCCAATTTCGATCTCACCTCGATAACGGCCGCGCGCCAGTACCACTTCGAGGCGCGCAACGACGACGGCACGCCGTTCAACATCACCATCAACAGCGGCGGCAAGGTCGACCTCTTCCGCCAGGCCAGCGAGGAGCTGCGGCTCAGCTCCAAGCCGGGCGGGTTCGTCGACTGGACTTCCGGAGTCTTCTTCTGGGAAAACCGCGTCGACTACGGCCAGAGCGGCTGGATCAGCGGCTGGGGTTCGGATGCCGGCGCCTACTACGCCAACAACGCCCAGTATAAGACCCTGGACAAGAACGCCGCCGGCCAGCTGCTCATGGAAAACTCGCTCTACAACCTGGGCAAGGGAGGGAGCCAGTCGATCTTCAATCACAGCCAGGCGATCTTCGGCCAGGCCGACTGGCACCTCGCCGATGCGTTTACCGTGACCACCGGCGCACGTTTCACCCACGAGGACCGTGTCAACAACACGTCGACCCTCCTCAACAGCGAGGGCCCCGGGGCCGCCTTGAACCCGGTCGCCGTCAACGGCGTGCAGCTGGGCGGCTTCTCGTCGTTCACCAGCACGGTGGCAGCCAGCGGCAGCAACCCGGGTCATTTGAACGGCGCGCTGACCCCCAACAACTCGGCCGCCCAGGTGTCCCTGGCCAACCAGGTTGCGCAGCAGTACTTCGGCGTTGCCCAGTACAGCAGCCTGACCGCCGCACAGCTTGCCCAGGTGGCCGCCGCCAAGGCCATCCGCAAGGGGCAGATCGGCACCCTGTGGAACCTCACCGAGGGCCCGGAGTTCCGCAAGGCACTGCCCGGATTCGTCGTGACGCCCAGCTACAAGCTCACGCCCAACGAAACCGGGTACTTCTCCGTGCAGTACGGGGAGAAGGGCGGCGTCTCGCAGGTGGTCAATGGCGAACCCTTCCTGGCCAAGGCGGAGCAGTCGGGGGCGATTGAACTCGGTTTGAAGTCGGCCTCGGCCGACAAGAATTTCCTGTTCAATACCGACATCTTCAAGTCGATCATCCACAACTACCAGCAGGTGGTGAGCATCCTCGACCCGCTCACGCCGGCCACCGGCACGGTGTCCTTCGTCGGCAATGCGCCCCAGGTGAACATCTACGGCCTGGAGTTCGACGGCGCCTACTCGGGCATCCACGACCTGCGCCTGCACTACTCGGGCGCGTACAACATCGCCAAGTACACCAACTTCCCCAACTCGCCCCTGCCCGCGGAGGACCAGGTGGTCGGCACCAATGCCTTCCACAGCGTGACGGGACAGTTTCTGCCCGGCGCATCGAAATACACGCTCAATGTCGGCGGCGAATACCGCCACGCCATCTACGGCGATCGCGTTTTCCATACGAGCTTAAACACGGCCTACCTCAGCCGCTACAACAGCGACGCCAACCTCTCGGCCTATGCCTGGATCCCCGGCCACTCGACCACCGATGCCAACATCGGCGTGGGCCGCCAGGACGAGAAGTTCGATGTATCGCTGATCGTCAAGAACCTGTTCGACAACCAGACGCCGCAGGCCATCACGCTCAACACGATCACCCCCGCCTACCAGCGCTGGATCGGCATCCAGTTCTCCGGCAAGCTGTAGTTCGGCATCGCACGCTCCCCCTCTCCCTCAGGGAAAGGGCCATGGGTGAGGCTCCCCCTATCCCTCAGGGAAAGGGCCATGGGTGAGGCTCCCCCTCTCCCTCAGGGAGAGGGGCAGGGGTGAGGGTGGGGATTACGTCGCGGTGCCCCTCGCACGCCGAATGAGCACATGCTCATTTCGCGCTTGAGCCCCGGCACCACCCGATCTAGCATGGGCTCCTGTTGCAGTTCCCGGAGTGTCCGGCCGAGGCTTGTCGTTGTTGCGGGGCGCTGCCTGCGCAACACGGTGGGAACCGGCGAGCCTCGACCCGACACCCCGGCATCCCGGCGTTCGGCACATGCAACACCGGTGCTCCGCCAATGCGCGTCAGGCGCCGTGTGCCGGCGTGTCCGAGCCTGCCGTCGTAGCATGACGCCGCGGCGGCTTGCGCGCATCAGGCGCATCGCCCTGGCCGCGCCACACCTCCTTGCCGCGCACGAAGACCCGCAGCTCGCCGCGTGACAGGGTCGACCAGCCTTCGTTGCGCGTCAGCGGCTCGGTGGCCACAAGCACCATGTGGTCCCCCGGGCCGTTGGCCGCGCCCAGGTCGAGCGTGAGATCCTCGTCGACGAGCTGGGCGGTCGCGAACGGGTGCGCCCGGCGCACCCAGGCCAATTGCGAACCGCAATGAACATACAGCGCATCGCCATCGGACAGCAGGAAATTGAAGGCACCGTGCGTGCCGATGCGCCCCGCGAGCTCCGCGATGGCGGGCGCAAGATCGCGCCAGCCGCCGGCCGGCGGCCGCCGGAAGCGCCTGCGCAATTCCTGCAGCAGCCAGCAGAAGGCCCGTTCGCTGTCGGTGCTGCCGACCGGCAGGAAAACGCCGCGCAAGCGCGGCGCGAAGTCGACCAGGTCGCCGTTATGGCAGAACGACCAGTAGCGGCCGCCCCATTCGCGCACGAAGGGATGGCAGTTGGCCAGTTGGACCGGGCCCTGGGTTGCCCGCCGGACATGGGCCAGCACCGTGCGCGCGCGAATCGGGAACGCGCGCAGGAACCCGGCCAGGGGCGCGTCGCTGGCGCGCCCTTCGTCGATGAAGACACGGCAGTCCGCGCCGTCATGGAAGGCCAGCCCGAAGCCGTCGGCGTGGGTGCCTGTCCTGCCGCCGCGCGCCGACAGGCCCGTGAAGGAGAAAGTGACCGCCGACGGCGAACTGCTGCTCAGACCGAACAATTGACACATGTGGCACGGACCCTGGGGATTTGCTTGGCTTGCAGGCAATGCTGCTGCCTGCGCCCGAGCGTGGCAACGTCGAAATTCTGCTTTCCATGGAAGAAAGGCGGCAAAGGCTTGCCCCGGTGTGGCGAGGCCGCGGGCGCCTCAAACGAGGTAGTAGTCGCCGCCACGCGGCGCAGCGGGCGCCGCCGCGCCGAAGCGGTCGCGGGCAAGCAGTTCATAGGCCTTGCGGATTGCCGACAGCGTCGCCGAGTAGTCCTGGTCTTCTTCGGGAAAGATCAGCTCGGGATCGATATGATCGGCAATCCGCACCCGCGCGATGGCAGCGCGCAGATCCGGGCGCACTCCGGCCAGCAGCACGGTCAGCCCGCGCGCGCGCGCCGCGCCGAGGAATTTCTCCAGCTCCTCCAGGGCCACCACGTCGGCGTTGCGCACGCGTTTGAGGCGCAGCACGATATGGCGTATGCCGCCGGCGTGCGCCCGCGACGCTGCGTCGGCGAGCGCACGCGCGAGGTCGGGGGTCGCACCGAAGAACAGGTCTCCCTCGAAATCGATGATGAGCACGTCGCGGGCCGGCGGGTCCGACGGCAGCCGCGCGCGCACCACGCGTTCCGGGGTCACCACGAGTTCGGTAGCCGCCAGCCGCGCTGCGCGTGTCACGTACCAGAGCACCGACAGCACCACGCCGATCAGGATCGCGAATTCCACGCCGGCCAGCAGGGCGGCCAGCGCCGTGGCCAATAGCAGCACCGCGTCGTAGCGCGAGCCGCGCACGAAGTAGCCGATGCGCTCCGGGTCGATGAGACGCGCGGCCGCCAGCACGAGCAGCCCGGCCAGCGCGGCCTTCGGTATGTAGGCCGTCAGGGGCCCCAGCGTGAGCACGACCACGGCGACGATGAGCGCCGCGAATACGCCGGAGAAGCGCGTCTGCGCCCCCGCCTGGTGGTTGATGGCCGTGCGCGACAGGGATCCGGACCCCGGAACGCAGCGGAAGAATCCGCCGACGAGGTTGCCCACGCCTTCGGCCAGGCACTGGCGGTTGTAGTCGAGCGACTGGCCGGTCTTGTGGGCAATCGCTTTGGCGATCGCCAAGGCCTCGAGCAGCCCCAGTAGGCCGACCGCGAATGCGCTACCCGAGAGGTCCACCACCCAGTGCCAGTGGATTTCCGGAATGTGTGCCTGGGGAAGGCTGGCCGGCACGGCCTCGATCAGGGCAATCGCCGGCTTGGCGGCTCCCGCGTGCTGCGTCCAGCCGGCCGCCCAGGCCAGCAAGGAAACCAGGACGAGCACCACGAACATGTCGAGTTGCGGCAGCCGGAAGCGGCGGACGATGCGCCGCGCCAGCAGTGCGAGCACGATCGCCGCAGCGCTGGTGGCGATGGCGCGCGGCTCGAATGCGGCGTCTTGCGTCAGGGTCAGCCAGAGCCGCTGCAGCACGTGCTGGTTTCCCGTTCCCTGCGCCTTGACGCCCAGCGCGTTGGCAACCTGGCCGATGATCGTGAGCAGGGCGGCGCCGATGATGAATCCGGTGACGACCGATTCCGATATGTACCGTGTCAGGTCCCCCAGCCGGAATACGGCGATGGCGATCTGCACCGTGCCGGCCATCACCGTCAGCAGGAACATCGCCTCGTAGGCATCGAGCCGCGCCTCCGGGTCCAGGAAAGCCAGTGCGCTGAACACCACCAGCGATACGGCCCCGGTCGGGCCGTTGATCAGGTGGCGCGAAGAGCCCAGCAGGCCGGCGATCGCCGTGAAGACGATCGCCGAATACAAGCCGAAGCGCGGGTCCACCCCGGCGATGAGCGCATAGGCGATGCTCTGGGGCAGCGATATCGCCGCCACCGTGAGCCCGGCGAGCAGATCGGCGCCGGCCACCGGCCAGGCGTAGCGCGGCGTAGCGCGTGCCGCCGGCTGCCTGCCGGCGCTTTCGTCCTGCGTCGCGATCACCGTGGCCGACATGCGGGCCTCATGCGCGGATGGGAACGGCTCGCGGTTTTAGCGTGGCTTGGGTTCATACACGGTATCGATCAGCCCGTTGTCGGCGAAAAATCGCGCCTGCGCATCGGCCCAATCGCGGGCGATGGCCGTAACCGGAAAGAGATTAAGGGGCGGCAGTTCGCGCGCATGACGCGCGAGGATCGCCGCGTTGCCCGGGCGGTAGCCGTTGCGCGCGATGATTTCCTGGGCTTCGTCGCTGAACAGGAACTGCAGGTAATCGCGGGCCAGGGCCGCGGTCCCGTGGCGCTCGACATTGCGGTCCACCCAGGCCACGGCCGGTTCGGCCCGGATGCTGACCGGCGGATAGACGATCTCGAGGGCGCCCTCGGACTCACGCACCTCGCGCAGCGCCTCGTTTTCCCAGGCGACGTGGACGTCGCCGATCTTCTCGACGGCAAAAGCCACGCCGGTTTCGCGCGCCGCCACGCTCAGGAAGGGCGCATGCGCGTAAAGGGCCTTGAGAAAGCGCCGCGCCGCGGCGGCATCGCCGCCGCGCGTTACCACCGAGCCCCAGGCGGCCAACGCGGTGAGCTTGCCGTTCCCCGAGGTCTTGGGGTCCGGCGTCATCACTTCCACGTCCGGCTGGACGAGGTCGGGCCAGTCGTGGATGGCGTGGGGGTTGCCCCGCCGCACGACGAAGACGATGGTCGAATAGTAGGGACGCGACTGGTCCGGCAGCCGCTGCGCCCAGTCCTCGGCGATCAGGCCCCGGCGTTGCAGGCCGTCGACATCCGATGGCAGGCCCAGCGTGACGACATCCGGATCGAGGGCGCCGGCGGCAACCAGGGACGCCTGCCGCGACGAGCCACCGTGCGACTGGACCACCCGGACCGCCCGCCCCGACGTTCGGGCCGAGACCTCGGAAAAGCGCGCGTTGATCTCGCGGTACAGCTCGCGCGTCGGGTCGTAGGACACATTGAGCAGTTGCGCAGGCGCGCCGCCCGGCGCGTTCTTGACCGCGATGAGCGCCAGCGCGGCAGCAAGCGCCGCCACGGCGGCCAGGTCGATCCCCGAGAATCTGCGCATCCGGACAGCCTTATCCCCCGCTTTCCGCTTGCGCCAGTGTGCGCGATCGGACCATCGCCTCCGAGGAAGTTTTTCGCCCATCCATATGCGCGATGCGCCCGAGCGCCGCCATGGCCCGCATCGGCACGGCGGACGCGACGCTGGCGGCTGGTGGAAAGCAAGCAGGCGCGCCGGCGCGGTGGCCGGTTTCGTGCACGCCCGTGCCGAGCCGCGCACAGCGCCGTGCCGCGGGTGCCGCCCACGAATAATCAATTCCGAAATCATTCTTTGGTGCGACGCGCCGACGGTTGTTACTGTTGCGCCTATATGTAGAAAAGGGCCCAGTCTTGGGAACATTACTCACGCTTCCGCAGGAACCGGGCCTGTCCCTTTCGATACGGGCGAAGGCCTTGCTTTTCCACGACCCGAATTCGCTTGCTCTGCTCAAGCACGTGGAGCGCATCGCGCGCAGCGACGCGACCGTGCTCATCACGGGCGAGACCGGAACCGGCAAGGAACTGGTGGCGCGCCACATCCACAAGGAAAGCGCGCGCCCCGGACCCTTCATTGCCGTCAATTGTGGAGCGCTCTCGGAGTCGCTCATCGACGCCGAATTGTTCGGTCACGAGGCCGGGGCCTTCACGGGCGCAAGCCGCGCGCGTGCCGGATGGTTCGAGGCCGCCAACGGGGGCACCCTGTTTCTCGATGAGGTGGGCGATCTGTCCTTGCGTTTCCAGGTCAAGCTGCTGCGAGTTCTACAGGAGCGCCAGGTCGTACGTCTGGGCTCCACGCGACCTACCGAAATCGATGTGCGTCTCGTCGCGGCTACCAATGTCGATCTGGCCGAGGCCGTCCAGGCGCAGCATTTCCGCCCCGACCTCTACTACCGGCTGCGGGTGGCCAATGTGACGCTGCCCCCGCTGCGCGACCGCACTGGCGACATCCTGCCGCTGGTCGAGCATTTCCTCGGCATGTACGGTGGCAAGCTCGGACTGGGAGAGGCGCAGCTGGCCCCCGATGCCCGCGACGCGCTGCTGGCCTACCCGTGGCCGGGCAACATCCGCGAACTGGAAAATGCCGTGCACCACGCGCTGATCGTCTGCCGCAGCGGCGTGATCCACGCGGAGGACCTCCGCCTTGCCGCGCCCCTGATGTTGCGGGCCGATACGGCGCACGCTTCCCGCCCGGCCGCCGAGAGCGGCGCGGAGGCGGCTCCTGCTCCGGAACCGGCCGATTGGGGCCTCATCCGTACCCTGCTCGAGCGCCTCATCCGCCGCAAGGAGCCCGACCTCCTGCGGCGCATCGAGGGCGAAGTGGTCCATGCCGCCTTCGCGCTCTCGAAGGAAAACCAGGTTCGTTCGGCGGCCGTGCTGGGCATCACCCGCAACAGCCTACGAACCCTGCTAAAGCGGCACGGCCTGCTCGATGCCGAATCGGCGACCGAAGCCGACGATTCCTGCGCGACGGGCCTCGCCACCGACACGGCCAGCGTGCCCTGACGGCTTCTACTTCACCCGCTCCCTCTGGGAGAGGGCCGGGGCGAGGGTGCCAAAAAACAGGCGGCTGCAATCGCCCCCGCCCATCCGCTCGCCCCCGCACCCGGTCGGCGGATTCCGCGCTTCGCCGCAAACGCCTGGCGAAAGCGCGTCACCGCGCTACGCTCCCGGTATCGACACGATCCCCGAGGAACGACCATGTCACAAAGCGAAGAACTCGGCCGGCTGGCCGACCTGCACCAGCGCGGGGCGCTGACGGACGAGGAGTTTTCCCGCGCCAAGGCCCGGGTTCTCAATGGTTCCGCGGCCCAGGACGCCCCCGCCATGCGTGCCCTGAACGTACTGCGGCGCAGCGCCGATGACCGCTGGCTCGGCGGCGTCTGCGGCGGAATTGCCGAGATCACCGGCATGCCTTCGTGGATCTGGCGCCTGTTTTTCTCCCTGCTGGCGATATTCGGCGGAACGGGGATCCTCGTCTACGTCCTATTCTGGATTTTCATCCCGCTCGCGCCAAGCCGGGTGGGCGCGGGCCAGGGAGCGGTTTAAACTGCGGCTTCCGGGCGTTCATGGATGAAGGGCAGGCGATTTGGACCGAGGCGCCATCTATCGCAAGACGGAAAAGGGTCTGGCGGAAATATCGAGCACCGAACGCACCGTCGACCGGCGCCTTCGGCCACTGCTCATTCTCGTCGATGGCAATCGGACGGCCAATTCCATTCATGCCCTGATCAGCGGCATCGGGATCCGTGAAGAGGATTTCGACGAACTTGCCAGGAGCGGTTATATCGAGCCCATCGCGCGGCCGGACCAGCGGCCGGCGGCCAACGATGCGACCGCTCCCGCCGCCGCTCCGCAGCGGCGAAGCTCGCTCGAGCGCTTCGCCGACGGCCAGCGCTATCTCAATGAAACGGCCACCGACAAACTCGGGCTGCGCGCGTTCTTCTTCGTGTTGAAGATCGAGAAGGCCAGTTCCGCGGATGAACTCATGGCCTTGCTGCCGGAGTTCGAGGAGGCTATCGCGCGCAAGCTCGACAAATCCTACGCCCAGCACTGCCGGCGGATTGCCGAGACCATCCTGCGCGCCTGACGGGCGGCAGCCGGGGGCTGCAACCCGCCAGGACGGGGCATGGTGTTAGTCGCGGCGCGACAGCAGCCGCAGCAGGCTCATGAACAGGTTCAGGATGTCCAGGTACAGCCGCATGGCAGCCAGGATGTAATTGGTTTCGCCGCCATGGATGATTTCCGAGGTGTCGTACAGGATGTAGCCGCAGAACACCAGCGCGCTGACGCCCGCGATGGCCATCTGGAACGCCTGGGAGGGCACGAAGATGCCGATGATGCTGGCGATCACCACCACGACAAGCCCCACGAAAAGCATGCCGCGCAGGGCGCTGAAATCGCGCCGGGTGACATGCACATAGGCCGAGAGCGAGAGGAACGCCAACGCGGTGAGTCCGGAGGCCTCGGCGACCGTCGCGCTGCCGCTGGGCATGTGCAGGTAGGAATTGATCACCGGCCCCAGGCTCAGGCCCTCGAGCCCGGCAAACCCGAAAAGCGCCAGCAGTCCGAACGCCGAATTGCGCAGCCCGATGACGGCAAAGAGCAGCGCAAAACTGCCGATCATGCTGCCGATGTACGCCCACGGCGGCAGGACGATATCCTGCGTGACCCAGGTGACGCCGGCCGTGAACAGCAGGGTCGCCGACAACAGGGTGTAGGTGTTTTTCAGTACGCGCGACTCGGCCGAGTCGCCGACGGTTCGCGTTGCAAGGGTTTCGTACATTTTGCGTGTCTTCCTCGATGGTTCCATGAAACGACTGCCGGAGTGTAGCCAACTGCCGCGCCGCCGCACCCGGGCACCCCGACTTACATGCGGGCGGAGCCGCGCATTTCAAGCCGCGGCGACAGCCCGGCCGCTTAACCTCTCATCAGCAGCCACCCCGCGCCCGGCGCAGCGCCCGGCCTATCCGAGGCTATTTGCCCGCTGATACGGCCCTATGCCAACGCCCGCCATCCTCTTCGCCGCCCTTGTCTTTGGCCTGATCGGCTTCGTCGCGTTCAATTTCGGCCGCAAAAATGCCCTTTATGGGCCCATGGTTACCGGCCTGGCGCTCATGGTGTTTCCATATTTCGTCACCCAGACCTGGGCCGTCTATCTGGTGGGTTCGGGCCTGTGCGCCGTGCTGTACTTCTGGCGCGATTGAATTGCCGGCGCGCCGGTGCGCGCCCGACGACGACTCAGTCTTCGACCTCGCGCGAATCGTTGTCCTCGTCTTCACGGGCGCGCCGGTCCAGGGTACCGTGCGCCGCGCGCATCTCGGCCAGGAGTGCATCGATCGGGCGCGGCGCCACCAGGCGCAGCGCCGGCGGGGGCAGGGCGGCGGCGAACTGCTCGTCGAACAGGCGTTGGTGGTGCCGCCACGTCAGGCCACCGTCGATTCCCAGCACGGCGACGCACAGCGCGGCAAAGCTCAGGCGCACCGTTTTCTCGTGCCCGGGCAAAAGCACCGCGGCGTGGCCGGCCAGCAGGGCCGCGACCATCGCGATTTCCACCCAGCCGCGGATATGGCTGAGCAGCGGAACGCCCAGGCTGTAGGCGGCCAAGGCAAGGAAAAGGTCGAGGGCCATGCTGGCCAGCAGGAAAGCCAGCAGGACGCGCAGGTGCGGCGCGATGCGAAAATGGCGCTGGAAGATCTTCGAGCCCAGTCCCCACAGCGCCGACCACAAGACCGCTCCGACGAGCGCGCCAAGCAGGGGTGGAACGTATTTGTCCCAGCCGCTGCCCGGTTCGTTCTGCAGCCATTGCTGCGCCGCCATCCATGCCAGCACGGCAATACCGCCCGCGACTGTTCCGGCCAGTTGCCAGCGCCCGCCGGGCGCCGCCAGCGGCATTTCCTCCTCCAGCGGCTCGCCGGCCAGGCGCACCCTCAGCGCGCTGCGCCCGAAGTGGCACATCGTGCCCGGCGGCACGGCGGCGCTGCCGCCCGCCGCTACCTGCTGGTCGAGGCGCGGCCCGCTCAGCCGAACGCCGTTGCGCGAATCGCCTACGCGCAATTGCAGGCGCGATGTCCCCGCCGGATCGCTTGCGTCGGGGGCGAGCGTTGCATGGTGGGCGGCAACGTGCGGATCGCCCAGCACCACGTCGCAATCGAGGGCGCGCCCCACGGTCACGGGCCAATGGTTCACCCAGACCGTGTTCTGGTGACGGCCTTCGGGGTCGAATACCTCGATCAGTGCGAGCCGTTCCATCCGTACCCGCGCAGGTAGTAATCGGCAAGGCGCAGCGCATTGTCGAAATCGACGCCCCGGGCATCCAGGCGTCCCTGGGCGCCCTGCTGGTTCGCGTCCACCGTGGCCACGACCACGCTGAGGTCGTACAGGCCCTTGAGCTTGCGGTAGGCGGTCATGCAGATCACCGTCCGGGCCGGCAGCCCGTCGAGGTCGGCGAAGCCTTCGCGGCATTCGGGAGCCGTGGTCGAGGGTCCGCCCACGGTGCGATTCGCGCGAAAGCGGCTCGAATAGGCCTCGGCAAAACGCAAGGCACCCAATTTGCGGCCGTCGAAAGTTTCGTGGCGCACGCTGAGGTTGCCGGTGCGCAGCTGGTCGCTGATGAACAGCGCGCTCTCCATGTGGCATTGGGAATTCTGGAACTCCATGCCCTTGGTCTCGGCCCGCGAGCTCGAGCCCCAGCAGCGCATGAAATCCTCCTGCGGTACCGGGATGCGGTAGCGGGCGTGTCCCGCGCTGCGCCAGGGCAGCGCCAGGAAGCGGTCGACCAGGTTCGCCTGGTGCGACATCAGCTGGCGCGTGAGCTCCGCGTACGCGTCGCCGGTGATCGGGCTGGCCTTGCGCCCCTGCTCGAGCAGCTCTTCGGCGAATTGCCCCGGAACCAGGAAACTCACCTCCTGGCCATCCTGGCGCGTTGCGACGTTCACGCCGATCACGCGGCCTTGGCCATCGAGGGCCGGCCCGCCGCTCATGCCGGGGCTCAGCGCCCCGGAAAACAGGATCTGCGGATAG
>Ga0181519_10002412_pt1 | contig 15945 bp, 15 predicted proteins | sample PEATcosm2014_Bin_26_FD_121102 | JGI IMG/M metagenome (GOLD analysis project Ga0181519, IMG submission 121102) | Peatland microbial communities from MTU Mesocosm Facility, Houghton, MI, USA - PEATcosm2014_Bin02_10_metaG | ecosystem: Environmental > Terrestrial > Soil > Wetlands > Peat | place...
GAGGTGGACGCGAACGGGACGATCACCCTCGCGGACATCGGAGACATACCGGTCGACGGCTTGACGACCAAGGACGTCGCGAATCTGGTTTCGCAGCGGATCATCCGGGCGGGTCTGTCCACCAAGCCGGGCACATCGGTCGAGATCATGCAGTCACGGCCGGTGTACGTCCTTGGCGACGTCCAGAAGCCCGGCGAGTACACGTTCCGTCCGGGCGTCACGGTGCTGCAGGTGGTCAGCCTCGCCGGCGGATGGTTGCGCTTCAACGATCCGGGGCTGGTCAGGGTCGAGCGCGACATGATCACGGTCAAGGGCGAACTGCGCCAGATCATGAGGCGGCGTTTCCGCCTCGTTGCGCGGCGCGCGCTCCTGAACGCGGAGCTCGCGATGACCCACGACGTGCAGTTCCCGCAAGCGCTGGTGCAGCAAGCGGGAAAGGACAGCGCCCTGTCGCAATTGCTCGACCAGGAGCGTTCGCTTCTGAGGACGCGGGTCGAGGCGGTGGAGACGGAGCTCGAAAGCCTGAACAAGACCCGCACCTTGTATGAGGGTGAGATCGAAGGCGTGATGCGCCAGATGAAGGCCAACCAGGCCCAGTACGACAGCGTCGGCAAAGAACTCAAGAGCATCAAGGCGCTGGAGGCGAAGGGACTCACGACCGCCACCCGCGTGATGGGCCTGGAGCGCATGCTGGAACAAATCGAGATGAACCAGCAAGGATTCCAGACCCTGGTCCTGCGCGCGCGGCAAGCCATAACCCAATTGAATCAGAGAGTGTTCGACCTTGAAAACAACCAGCGCGGCAAGGTGATGGCGGAGCTGGAGCAGACCCGGATCGATCTCGACGATCTCAACATCAAGTGGGGCACCAATCGGAGTCTCCTGGTCGAAGCGCAGATCACCGCGCCGACCCTGATTGCAGGCTCCGACAACCTGTCCGAGACGCGCAATCTGACGATCGTTCGCGTCGTCAAGGGGAACGAGCAGACGCTTGAAGCGAATGAGAACACGGTGATGTTGCCGGGAGACGTGCTCAGAGTCCAGCGGAGCACGGTTGTGGACGGATTGGGGGCGCCGGATATGGAGCCCCGCGATGCCGTCGATCCGGCGGACGATACGCCGATTCCGAGCGCGGGCGGGCTTACCCGGGCCACGATGAATCGTTAGGCCGCCGCGGATGCGCGCGATCGCGTCCGCGCATCTCGTTTCGTCTGCATGCACGAGTTGCCGGCAGCTAGATTGGAGGGCGTCAATGACCAGCAGCGAGAGAAGTGAACACGACGAGGCGGGGCGGGCGCTCGGCATCCAGCGAATCGTGGCCATGCAGCCGGAACTGCGCGCCTTCGCCATGTCCTTGTGCAACAGCGCCGACAAGGCGGATGACCTGGTTCAGGAAACCATGCTTCGCGCCATCAGCAATCTCGACACCTTTCAGCCGGGCACCAACCTCGGGGCCTGGCTGACGACAATCCTTCGGAACGGCTTCCTGTCGGACCTGCGCAAGCGTCGAAAGGAGGTGGAGGACGCCGACGGCGCCTACGCCTCAACGTTGCGCGCCGCGCCCGAGCAAGAATCGCAACTCGTGTTCAAGGAGTTCCGGGCGGCTCTGAGCGAATTGCCGTTCGACCAGCGCGAGGCCTTGCTTTTGGTGGGCGCGGCGGGACTTTCATACCAGGATGCGGCCACGATCTGCCAGACCAAGATCAGCACGATCAAGAGCCGCATCAACCGGGCGCGCTCGCGGCTCGCGGCGCTGCTCGCCATTGAAGGCGCCGACCCCATTCGGTTTTGACAGCCAGACGCTCGCGGTTCGACAACCAGCGGCCCGATTCGTTACGGACAGCAAATCCGGATACGCGCCGACGAAACGGAAGTTCGAAAGTTATCTCGTTTGAAAACTGCAAGCTGTCAATTCTGGGGCGAGTTGCTCGACTTTAGGCGCCGAGGCGAAATAACCGTTTCAAGCGCCACGACTTGGCCGGCGCACCTTCTCCCCTTGCAGGGGCTCGGGCCATCCCGCGAGGACGCCCCGGGCCTTTTGTCGGCCCGGGGCGCATTGTCAAGTTTAGTGCATCGCCGCCGCCAGCAGGCTCTGGTTATGTTGAGCCGCCGTGGCGGACTGAAGGGCCATCGAGCCCGCGCCCTCGACCGTCTGGAACCCGCTCGCCATGAACTGCTGGAGCAGGGCGACGCTTTTCGCCATGGGCGCGGACTCTAAGGTCGTCGCGTCGCTTTGGCCGGCCAACTGCGAGACCAGCGTCTGTCCGCCATCGAAGTACGCGCCAATCGTAGCGCCGAAGAATCCGCCGCCTCCGACGAAATGACCCGTCGACGTCGAACTCGAACCTGTAGCCGTCGTCGGACTTGTCGCCGTGGTCGTCGTCGGCGTGGTCGTCGCAGACGAACCCGTTGTCGAAGACGACGCGGTCGGCGCCGTCGCGGCGATGGCGGTTGGATCGGTTGTCGACGTTGACGTCGAATTCGAACCTGAAGCCGTCGTCGGACTTGTCGACGTGGTCGTCGTCGGCGTGGTCACGGCGGTTGCAGACGAACCCGTCGAAGACGAGGCGGTCGATGCCGGCGCCGTTGCGGCGCTGGCGGTCGGATCGGTCGTCGTGGACGACGAAGTCGCAACGGACGGCGTGGACGACGAGGTCGCCGCCGGGGTCGTCAAGGCGGCGGCGTTCGCAGCCGTTGTCGACTGCGACGACGTGGCCGATGCAGCATGATCATGGTGGTGGTGGTGATGATGTGCCGACATCCATCGCGAACCTGTAACCGTCGTCGGATCCGTCGAGGAAGAAGACGACGGAGTCGAAGCGGAGGTCGACGACGACGATGACGGCGTCGTCACGGCGCCAGTGGTTGGATCGGTTGTCGACGTTGATGGCGAACTCGAACCTGAAGCCGTCGTCGGACTTGTCGACGCGGTCGTCGTGGGCGTGGTCGTCGTGGGCGTGGTCACGGCGGTTGCAGACGAACCCGTTGTCGAAGGCGACGCGGTCGATGCCGGCGCCGTCGCGGCGGTGGCGGTGGCGGTCGGATCGGTCGTCGTCGTGGACGACGCAGTCACAACGGACGGCGTAGACGACGAGATCGCAGCCGTTGACGACGTGGCCGAAGCGGCATGAGCATGGTGGTGATTGCCCGCTGACGTCGCTTGCGAACCTGTAGCCGTCGTCGGATCCGTCGAGGAAGAGGAGGAGGACGACGGAGCCGAAGCGGAGGTCGACGACGATGACGGCGTCGTCACGGCGCCGGTGGTCGGATCGGTCGTCGACGTTGATGTGGAACCCGAACCTGAAGCCGTCGTCGGGCTTGTCGACGCGGTCGTCGTGGGCGTTGTCGCGGCGGTGGCGGTCGGATCGGTTGTCGTCGCAGCGGACGGCGTAGACGACGAGGTCGCCGCCGGGGTCGTCACCGCTGCGGTGTTCGCAGCCGTTGACGACGTGGCCGAAGCGGCATGATTATGGTGGTGATTGCCCGTCGACGTCGATCGCGAACCTGTAGCCGTCGTCGGATTCGTCGAGGAGGAGGAGGACGACGACGACGTCGACGTAGACGTCGAACCCGAGCCCGTCGTTGTCGTCGGATTTGTCGACGTTGACGTTGTTGTGGTGGGAGTCGTCGTCGTGGACGTGGAGCTTGTGCCCGAAGCGGTGGAGCCGCTGCCGGGAGTTACAGCCTCGAGCAATGGATCGAGTTGGCCCATGTCGGCCTGAAGCGCAGTTATTTGCGCGGAGGTGAAGGCGTTCTCCTGCGCGCGAAGCGCAGTGGCGCCGCCGACATCGACCACATACGCGCCATATTTTTGCAGGGCGGTGAAGACTTCCTGCCCGAGCGCGGAAAGACCGGAGGGCATCGGCGTACTTGCTGAAATCCCCAGGAGTTCGCCTTCCTGGACGATGCCCGTGGAGCTGCTGCCGTCCCCGGCGATCGCGCTTCCGGTAAAGCCAGATTTGACAAGGCTCGAATCGACGACAAGCTGCAAAGCGTGATTGATCGAGCCGGCGGTTTCATCAGCCTGAGTGAGAAGTCCACCCAGTTCGCTCGAGCCGATGGCCGTCGTGCCCGCGCTCAGGAACGGGGACGAGGTGCCGAAGCCGGTGCCTGTTGCGATGTTGCTTTCGCCGTATGACGCAGCTGTCGCCGTCGTCGCGCTCGTCCGGTCGAACTCCCAGAAATTGTAAACAGTGTTGCCGTCTTCAACAAGCAACTCGCCGTCGGTGCCGGCGGCGCCGTTGGCGTCTGTGGGCATCTGGACGCTGATTGTGCCTCCAGGATAACCCCATCCTGCGGGAACGGTGACCTGAACGGTCGGATCGGTCGAGGCTGCGGTATAGAGTGCGGGAGAATAGGCGTCCCAGTTGACGGTATAATTATATCCAGTCGAACCGGGCCAATTCAGGGCGGTATAGGATGAACCGCTAGGTATCGTTGTATTCCAGGGCGATGATGCGGAAAAAACCATTACAAATTCCCCTCATTGTTGTCATGGAATGACCAAGCCACAGAAGCCAAGACGACAATCTTTCATACATCTCATCGTAAGCGTGACCTTGGTCGCAGCGATACTTCCCGCAGAAAAACGTTCTAAATGTGATGAGGTCGTGGTGCTAAAATGATGTATTCTGGCTCGAATCCGACCCGAAAGCGCCGAAAGTACTTCACCGGTCCGCAGATCATGAAGGGCGCGGCGCGACGCGCGTGTCCGCCGTGTCTCGCGCGCCGTCAGCGACCGTCGCCTGTCCAGCGGCGGCGATTTGCCGATGTCACCCGTTCCAGCATGGGCGCCATGCGCTCCCAATCCCGCTGCAGCGCGGCGATCGTCGGCTGGTCGTAAGCATTGGCCTGGGCGCGCAGGTTCGTCGCTCCTCCGGCCTTGTCGATGACAAACGCGCCGTATCCTTGAAGGGCGCGGAAGACCTTGTCCCCGAGCGGCGACATGCCCTCCGGCATCGGCGCGTTCGGCGCGATGGCCAGGCGCTGCCCTTCCTGAAACAGGCCGTCCGGGTTGTACCCGTCACCGCTGATCGCCTCCCCGACGTGACCGGGTCGCGCGAGCGATTCGTCGATCGCGATCTGAAGCGCGTGCGCGATCTCGCCGCGGTCGGTCTCCGCCTGCACCAGCATGCCGGCAAGTTGACTCGATCCGGCGGCGACAATGCCGGCGCCGAGAAACGGAGACGTTTGTCCCCAGCCGCTGCCGGTGACGACGTTCGCGGCGCCGTAGGCGTTCGCGGCGGCTTCGGTCGCGCCGGAGCGTTTGAATTGCCAGAAATTATGCACGGTGTCGCCGTCGATCACAAGCAATTCGCCGTCGGAGCCGAGTGCGCCCCTGGCGTCTGGCGGCATGCGGAGTTTGACCACGCCCTCCGGGTAGCCCCAGCTGGCCGGGCGCCGGACGGATACGACCGGGTCGGAGCACGACGCGACATGGATCGCCGGAGAAAAACGGCTCCACGACACGCCGAAGAGGGCGCCTGGCGGCCACCGGACATTCTGGTGGACGGCGGTTTCCGCGATGGGCGTGTTCCACGAGGACGACGCCGCGAACGGCCGTTGGCCGATCACCAACCGATGGGTCGGCCCCCTGCGGCAGTTCTCGGCCGAGGCCGGCGCGAAGATCGCACTCGCCATCAAAAGCGTGGCCACGTATCCCGCGGAAGCGCGCAATGCGCGAAATCGTGGGCGCGGCGACATCATCTGCGCCCCTTTCCGAGCGGTCTCCGGGCGGCGGGCCGCAAACCGCGCGTCGCCCCCGGCGACCGCTCTCATCGCTCGGTCCTGATCCACGCGATCTGGCGGTTGACGAAGAAGCGCAGGAACGAGGCGAGCTGCCGGAGGCAATAGGCGGGCAGCGCCGCGAGTTCGCGAAGCGAGACGACCTCATGCCCCAGGCGCAGCCAGACGGCGCCGAAGGCGACCGTGAGGCAAGCCAGCGAGACCAGGGAGACGATCAACGGCGCGACGAACCCCGTCGCCGCAAACCATGCCAATGTCGCGGCCTGCGTCGCCAGCAGGAGCAGGACGAGAAGCGACAGGGGGGGAATGCACAGGTCGAGCGTGAACGCGAACAGCTGCAGGCTTCCTCGTGAAATTGCGCGCGCGGTCAGCGGCAGGAAAAACTCGCCGATGATGGCGAGGTGCCCATGTTGCCACCGCGTGCGCTGCTGGCGCTTGCCAGAGTCTTCCTGCGGGAATTGGCTGAGAACATGCGCTTGAGGGCAAAAGCACGGAGCCTTGCCGATCATCGCCAGCTCGGCGCCGAATTTCTGGTCTTCCGCGAGGTGTCCGGTGGCGAGGTCGAGTTGACGCGCGGTCTCGATCGGCAAAGCCATCCCGGAGCCCATTAACTGACACGGCAACCCGAGCCGGGCCGAGCCCAGGGGCCGCGCCAGTGTTTTCACGACCCACGCAAATTGCGAGATCTTGTCGGCTGGACGCGCCGATGGCGGCGCCAGCATCGAGTAGCGCGCCTGGACCGGCCGCCCCGTCGCGGCGCAGCGCTTCGCCAGAACTTCGAGCGAGCCTTGGGCGATCACGCAATCGGCGTCGACGAAGACGACGACCTCCGGCGCGTCGGCGCTGATGACGCGAATGCCGTGGTTCAGCGCGAAGCCCTTGCCGATGAGGCTGGCGTCGCTGCGAACGGCGACCTCGGCGCCGGCCAGGGCGGCGACGCGCGCCGTGCCGTCGGTGCAATTGTCGGCAACCACCAGCAGACGTCCGTTTGGCGGAAGCTGGGACAGGATCGCGCCGACCGCGCGCTCGATGATCGCCTCTTCATTGTGGGCGGGCATGATCACGGCCATGCTGGGGCAGACCGACGCCACCTCGCCCGGCGCCCGGGCCGGCGCCAGCGCGGCGACCAGTTGCGCGACGAGAAACATGACGGGGACCGCCACAGCGATGGCGAGCAGGAGGAGTGCGAAGTCAATTGTTTCGATCATGAGCGCCTCGATCCTGAACGCCTTGATTCTGAGCGCGCGCGGACGCCGACCGAAGGGCGCTCCCTTCGGCTTTTCGGCCGTGTTCGCTTGTCCGACTTGCGACGACGCGCGCGTCTGGCATCGCGGTTCGTTCGCCGGCGCCCCCCGGCGTCCCCGGCAAACTCGAGACTTTGCTTTCGCCCGATGGCGGCGGTCCGAATAATTTCTGGCCAAGCACATGGGCCAGGAACAGGAAGTTTCCGACAAGGTAGCGGCGCAGCAGGCGACGCGGCTCCTGGACGACCCGCCACACCCATTCGCAGCGCAATCCGCGAACCCAACCCGGCGCCCGACGCGAAGCGCCGGTGAGATAATCGAAGAACGCGCCAACGCCGAAACCAAGCGCCGCTCCGGAGTCTCCGAGATGATGCGAGAGCCACAACTCCTGGCCGGGGTTTCCCAGGGCGACCAGAACCACAGTCGCGCCGCTCGCCCTCACCCATGCGGCCGCGTCGACGGATTCGCCCCGATAGCCGTCGAGGACGCCGACGACCTCGTGCCGCGGGAACCGCTCGCGAAAGATCCTCGCGGCGTTTTCGACGACATGGGGACGCGCTCCGAACAGAAAGACGCGATGCCGCACCGCCGTCGAATCAAAGAAGGCCGGAATGAAATCGGTCCCGTTCAGATTTTCGGGAAATCGCGAGCCATAAAGCAGAAGCGACGCCAACTCGATGCCGATGCCGTCGTTGAAAACCAGAAATCGCCGCAAAGCCGAAGCCACGCGAGGATCGCTCGAAGCGCAATTCAGCAAATGCGCATTGGCAAAGGCAACGGCGGTCGATTGCCCCGCATGATGGAGACGATCGAGCGTCGACACGGCATCGCGAGACGAACACGCGACAACATCAACGCCACATATGCTGCGTGACTTTTTCGGCTGCGAGACCGCCGGCGCGCGTCCGACGAATTCGGAGGAGACGAGTTCGGAGGAATCGAACGAAGTCTCGGGCGCGCCGATAAATCTACGCCGGGCGAATGAGGTACGAACTGAATCTTTCGACATCGGACCCGCTCGTTTGTTGAACAGGCTCCGCACCTCCGCGGCGAAACGACGAAACATTTCGCTGCGGTTCGGAGCGCATGCGATAACAATCCTCGACACGGATGATTTGTTACGCGGGCGATCGAAGCTTTCTGAGACCAGAAGATCCGAGGGTCAGTACGAGCAAAAGCGCAACCGGTTGCGCTTTTGGAAACGAGCGCAAAATGTCTTCCGCGATGCGCTAGTGCCGGGAAATACACGAGCAGAACCCACGGTCGCCGCAGGCGTTGAGCTTCCGTGGGCGGTGAAAAAAAAGGTCGACCGATGAGGGTGTGCTACTTCGTCTCGGAATATCCCTCGGTTACTCATACCTTCATTCGGCGGGAGATCGTCGAACTGGAGCGGAACGACGTTTCGGTCATGCGTGTTTCGCTCAGGCGAGACAGCCGCAAGCTTGTGGATGCAGCCGACCTCGCCGAGAAAACCCGCACGAGATACATTCTCGAAGGCAATTTCGCGACATTTGCTTCGGCGTTCCTGCATGCGCTCAGGCGGTCGCCGAAGTCTCTCGCCAAGGCCGGCGTCGCGGCAGTGAAAATGATGAGGCGATCAAGCCGTCCGGCGCCATACCACCTGGCCTACCTCGCCGAAGCGCTCGTGCTCGCGCAGTGGGTGGTCGAGCAGGACATCGAGCACGTTCACGCGCACTTTGGAACCAACGGCGCCGAAGTCGCCATGCTGTGCCATCTCCTGACCGGGACGCCTTACAGCTTCACCGTTCACGGCCCGGATGAGTTCGACAGGCCGGAATATCTGGGGCTGCCGGCCAAGGTGCGGCGCGCGGCCTTCGTCTGCGTGGTGAGTTCCTTCACCGGCAGCCAGATCCGCCGTTGGATTCCGCCCGCGCAATGGTCGAAGATCAAACTGGTGCGATGCGGGCTCGATGCGGATTTTCTCGCACAGCGGCGAACGGGCGAGGTTTCCGGAACCCGGCTTGTGACCGTGGGCCGTCTCAGCGAGCAGAAAGGCCAACTCGTCCTGCTCGGCGCCCTCGCGGTGCTGGCGCGCGAGGGTGTGGCGTTCGAGATGATTATCGCCGGCGACGGACAGCTGCGGCCTGAACTCGAGCGCGAAATCCGCGAACTCGGGCTGGAGGGACGAGTCGAACTCGCGGGTTGGCGGACGAACGCCGAAGTGCGTTCGCTGATCCTTGGAGCGAGAGCGTTCATCCTTCCTAGTTTCGCGGAAGGGCTGCCCGTCGTCCTGATGGAAGCCCTGGCGCTCGGCCGCCCGGTCATCACGTCGTATGTCGCGGGAATTCCCGAACTCGTCGACGGCGGCTGCGGATGGCTCGCGCCGGCCGGCGACGTCGAGCAACTCGCGCATGCGATCAGGCAATGCCTCACGGCGACGCCCGACGCGCGCATCAGGGCCATGGGCGAGGCCGGGCGCGAACGCGTGCTGGAACGGCACGACATCGCCAAGGAGTGCCGCAGGCTCGCCGATTTGTTCGCGGGAAAGGCAGATGCGCCGCTCGCGTCCTGGGACCACGCGCATGCCGATCACTCCGGCGACGGATCCGCTCGTGATCGCGCTGCGGCGGCGCCGGGGCTTGTCGCGCTGAACAGATGAGGCTGCCTTCATGGTGGATGTCAGTGTCATCCTTCCGACCCACAACCGCCGGCGAATCGCCGGCGAGGCCGTCAAATCGATCCTGCGCCAGGAAGACGTCTCGCTCGAACTCGTCGTCGTCGACGATGGATCGACCGACGGGACCGGGCCGTGGCTCGATCGGATCGCCGCCGCGGATTCTCGAATCAAGGTCGTGCGCCACGAGCGCCCGCGAGGCGTCTCCAACGCGCGCAATGCCGGCGTCGCTCGGGCGTCCGGCCGGTGGGCGGCCTTCTGCGACGACGACGATCTCTGGGCGCGGGACAAGCTGGCATCGCAACTCGCGGCGCTGCATGCGCGTTCGGCGCGATGGGGCTGCACGGGCGTCGTCGAGGTCGATCATCGTCTCGAGATCACCGGCCACTACAATGTCGAAGGCGGCGCGGCGTTTCCCCGGCTCCTCGAGGTCAACTTCATCGCGACCTCTTCGGTGATCGCGGAGCTTGAACTCGTTCGCGACGTCGGCGGATTCGATCCGTCGCTCAGGGGCTCCGAGGATTGGGATCTCTGGATAAGGCTGGCGCAGCATACGCCGCTGGCCGCCGTCGATCGCCCGTTGATCGCCTATCGGCTTGGCGAGCTGAGCTTGTCCATGGACGTGGATCGCATGCGCGCCGGTCGGTCGCTCATCGTCGAACGGTATGCCGCCCTTGCGGCGACGCATGGCGCCAGACCGGATGAGGCGTCGCACGAGCGATACCTCGCCAAGCAGCTCCTGCGCGGCGGAGCAGGAACGCGGGCGGCTTCCATCCTTGCCCGTCTCGCGTTCGAGCATCGCCGTTGGCGCGAGCTGCCTGTCGCCGCCGCCGCACTGATATCCCCGCGCCTGACGGATCGGCTCGGCGCGTTGCGCGCGGCTGCGCGGGTTCCCGCGGCCTGGCGCCGCGAAGCCGAAGTGTGGCTGGCGCCGATACGCCGCGAGGCTGGCCAGTCGGAAACGCGCGACGTTCCTGCAAACGCCGAACTGGAAGCGCCACGAGCATGATTGCGAATCCCGGCTCCGGAACCCTCGGCCACGCCGCCAATGTCGCGCGCTTCAAAACCGATCGCGCCGGGAGGACGCGCTCCGTTCGCGCGGCGCACATCGAAGCCATGTGGGATCTGCTGAGGGCCCTGCTGTATGGAATCGTGCTGACCCGCGCGTCCTGCGATCTGGCGTTCGACTGGATCAGCGGCGGCGGCGGCGCGATGGGCGTCGGCGCGATCGTGAACGCGCTTGCGATCGCGATTGCTTTCTCGCTGTTGGCGCGGCGCCCGCTCACCGCTCCATTCGCGATTTTCGCCATCTGGGGCCCGCTCCTGCTGACCGCGTTGATCGCGACGCTTCGCGCTCCCGATTTCAGCGCAGCGGCGCGCATGGCGATGGGTCTGCTGTCGTACTGGTCGTTCTTCGCTGTCCCGTTCCTGCTCTGGCGCGGGCCGGGCGACGTCACGCGATTCCTGTTCCTCGTGATCGCCTCCTCCATCGTCCCCTCCCTCTACGCTCTGGTGGACATTGGCCGAGGACTGTCGGACTGGTCGGAGTTCCGCCTGCAGAGCACCTTCGCGCATCCGAACATCTTCGCCTTTTATCTCGTGTTGCTTATCGGTCTCGCGCTCTATGCGCGATCATCGAACGTCATTCGCGTGGCGGCCCGCGTGAAGCTGCTGATCACGCTCTACGTTCCCTTCCTCATGGTTCTGCTGGTGCTCACGGGCACGCGCAGCGCCTGGATGGCGTGCGGGCTCATATTGCTCGTCTACGCGATCCGGATCGACCGAAGGATCTTCGCGGGACTTCTGCTGGCGCCTGTTCTGTTTGCCGCCAATCCGGGCGCGTACGAGCGTCTGACCGAATTCACGAAGGCAACGGAAGTCGACAGCCTGTCGCAACTCAATGACAGCACCAGGCTGAATTCGTATGTGTGGCGAACCGTCCTGTGGGAATCCGCTGTCCCGGCGATCCTGGAAAAGCCGGTGCTGGGACACGGACTCGAGACGTTCAAGCCCTCTACGCCCAGATTCTTTCCGCTGATCGGTCCGGAGGGAATCGATGGTCATAATTTCTATCTCCAGACCTCCTTCGAGATGGGCTTCACGGGCCTGTTCGCGCTGCTCTGGCTGCTTGGGTCCGTTGGCTGGCAGATCCTGAAGGCGCGGCGCCGCGATCCGAACGGCGTTACGATCGCGTCGTGCATTTTGATCGCGTACGCGCTCGAGTCGTACTCGGACAACATGCAATTCTATCTCTCGTTCAACTGGTGTTTCTGGTTTGCCATGGGAACGATTTGCGCCTGGGTCCACAACGGGGCGAGCGCGCCGCGCGCGGACGGCTTGGGCTACGTTCCGCAACCTCGAACCTCAGCCGGCGTTGTTTCCCCGGATGCGTTCGAAGACAAGGGATCGTGACCGCCGGGGGCGCGTCTTCACACTTGTCGGCAAGGCATCGTTTTCCTCAACGGGCGCCGGAACAACGCCCCAATTGTGGTTGGGCCGAGCATGCTGGACACGACAGGCAAAAAGTCGCTCGCTTCTGTTGCGCGAAAAGCAGAGCACCGGAGGAAAGGACCAGCGGCGCTGTCCTTCATCCTGGGCAGTCTGCGCAGCGGCAGGCGCCTCGTGGGGATCAGCGCCGTCTCGTTCCTGGCGATCGGACTGCTCTACGTCGCGCTCCGGCCAAGGAGTTACACCGCCTCCACCGAATTTCTGGTCTACGTCAAGGAGATTCAGACTGGCGCCGATCTGGCGATCCTGCCCGGCCGCGCCGACCTTCCACTGGTCTTGAACCAGATCGAATTGATTCGATCCGGCAACGTTCTGACCAAGGTCCTCAAGTCCCTTGAGGGCTCGGCGGACGTCGCCGCCGCACCGCGCGTCGCGGCCTTGCCTGACATGGATTCCGCTCGACCCACGCAGGAAAACAGCGCCGCTTTCATCTCGGCGCTCGAAGAATTGCGCCGCAAGCTCACGGTCGGGCAGATCGGGACAAGCCATCTGGTCAGGGTCGCCTACAAAGCCACGAACCCCGAACTGGCGGCGCGCGTCCTCGACACGGTGGCCCTGATCTATTTTCAGGAACTCGCGCGCGGATCGGACGCGGCCGCGTTCAATGCGACCGCTCACCGCGAACTGTATCAAGGCCTCGGGCCGAGCGCCTTCCTCGTTTCGCCCGTGCAGCTCCCGACCGCGCCCGACGGGCCGCCGGCGGCGTGGATCGTGCTGGGAGCGGCGCTGCTCGGTCTCTGCGCGGGCGCCGCGGCCGCGATTCTGCGGGAGGCGCTGAACGACGCGATCCGAAGCGCCGGGCAGGTGGACTATGCCCTTGGCATGGATTGTCTTGCCGTCATTCCGGAGGGCGCCGCCGCGGCGGCCGGGGATTTGACGGCGCCGGAGCCGTACGCGCCGCCGCGCGGCCAGTTGCGGAACCTGACGGCGAGCCTGCGCGAAGCGTCGTTGCGCGGCGTGCGAATTGTCGGCGTCACCTCCGCCATGCCGGGCGAAGGCGCGAGCACGATCGCGATCGGCCTTGCGCGCGCCGTGGCGGCGTCAGGCAAGCGAGCGCTGCTCATAGACGGCGTGTCGGGCGGAGGATCGATTTCGCGCTGGGCGGAGAATTCGCGGCGCGTCGCCGCGGGGATGAGTCCCGACCTGACGCCTGGCGGGTTCGACGCCCTCGTCGAACCGGAGCCCGGGCTCCGTGTCCTGACCCGCAAAGCCGGGTCCGACGCCCATGCGCTTCCACAGCGCCCGGCGGATGCAGATGCGAGTCTGCCCGGCGCGGCGGGCTCATTCGACATGGTGATCGTCGATCTGCCGGCGCTCGCGGCCGGGCCGCACGTCCGCTCCACCGCCTTGTGGATGGATGGTTATCTGCTCGTCGTGAAATGGGGGGCGACGCAATCCGAGCTCGTGCGGCAGGCGTTGCGGTCCGCCGGCGAGGCCAGGCCAAAGTTTCTCGGCGCGATCCTGAACATGGCCGACGAACAGGAAATGGCGCTTTTCGGATACGCGCCGGCGCCGGCGCCAAAACTTGCGACCGGTTGAAGCGTTGTAGTTCTGACAAAAGGAATTTGACGTTACCGAAGTCAATAAGAGGAGGAACGTATGAAAGTCGTACTCTTTTGCGGCGGCGCCGGAATGCGGCTCAGGGGATATATCGACGATGTCCCGAAGCCGATGGTGCAGATCGGCGCCAGACCGATCCTCTGGCATCTCATGAAATACTACGCTCATTTCGGACACCGGGATTTCATCCTGTGTCTTGGTCACAAGGGCAATGTCATCAAGGATTACTTCCTTCGCTACGACGAGTCGATTTCCAACGACTTCACTTGGTCGCAGGGCGGCAAGAAAATCGATTTCGTGAGCCGCGACATCGACGACTGGACAATCACCTTTGTCGAGACCGGCCTGACCGCGACCATCGGCGAGCGTCTGAAAGCTGTGGAGCCTTATCTCGAAGGCGAAGAGTACTTCCTGGCGAATTACGCCGACGGTCTCAGCGACATGCATCTGCCGACGATGATCGACGATTTCCGCCACAGCGACGCCGTCGGATCGCTCCTGCTGGTGCAGCCGACCGCGAGCTTCGACATCGTGAAGATCACGCCGCAGGGCGAAGTTGCGGAAGTGTCGCCGTTGAGTCAGACGGAGATATGGATCAACGGCGGGTTCTTCGTCTTTCGCAACGAAATCTTCCGCTACATCCATCCTGGCGACGAACTTGTCCACCAGCCCTTCGCGCGCTTGATCCAGCAACGCAAGCTCCTGGCGAATAAATGCGCGGGCTTCTGGCAGTGCATGGACACGTTCAAGGACAAGCAGCGGCTCGATCAGCTCAACGACAGCTCCGCGCCGTGGAAGGTGTGGTCCAATCGCGTCCCGGCCCTGTCCTGTCGTCCCGTGGAAAAGGTGGCGTGATGCTTCGCCTCACGCCGGAAGCAGGCAAGGCGCCCCTGCGGATCCTGTGTCTGGGGTGCCATGCCGACGACATCGAAATCGGCTGCGGCGGGGCGGTGCTCAAGCTCGCCGCGGAGCACAAGGAAGCCGAGTTCCGTTGGGTGGTGTTCAGCGCTCAAGGCGTCCGCGCATCGGAGGCGGCAAGCGCGGCGAAACAGTTCGTCGATCCGTCGCGCCTGAAGAAGGTGACCTTGAAGGAGTTCCGGGACGGCTACATGCCGTTCGCCGGCGCCGAAATCAAGGACGTGTTCGAAGACCTCAAGCGCGAGGTCTCCCCCGACATCGTTTTCACCCACAACAGGCGGGACGCGCACCAGGACCACCGGCTGATCGCCGAGCTGACCTGGAACACCTTCAGGAATCATCTGGTGCTCGAATACGAAATTCCAAAATACGATGGCGACATCGGACGGCCCAACGTCTTCATTCCGCTTTCCAGGACCGAGTGCGACGAGAAGGTGCGGCTAATCATCGACGCCTTCAAATCTCAAAGCGGAAAGGGCTGGTTCGAACCCGAGACCTTCAAGGCCTTGATGCGGCTGCGCGGAATGGAATGCAACGCCCCAAGCGGTTACGCCGAGGCATTTTACGGCCGCAAGCTGGTCCTCTAACTCGTCGAGCGGGATGCGATGCACGATCTGAAGGGCAAGGCGGTGCGCGCCGGCATCATCAATGTTGGCGCGCGAGGGTTCGGCGTCGTCGTGCGGCTGGCCTCGATCATGATTCTCGGCCGATTGTTGAATCCCGTCGATTACGGGCTGGTCGCAATGGTGATGGCCTTCACCGGCGTGCTGGCCTTGTTCGGGGGATTTGGCCTGTTCCAGGCCGCCGTTCAGCGAAGCTCGCTGAGCGAAGAGGAATCGACCGGCCTGTTCTGGATGAACGTCGGGTTCGGCGGACTGCTCACGCTCGTGACGATTCTCGCGGCGCCGCTCATCAGTCGTTTCTATCATGAGCCGCGGCTCCTCGCGATCACGGACGTGGTGGGCGCGAGTTTCATCGTCGCGGGCGCGGGCATTCAGCACAACGTCTTGTTGCAGCGCCGGATGATGTTCGGCGTCAAGGCGACGATCGAGAGCGTCGCTCTGCTGGTCGGGACGGTCTTGTCGATCGCGATGGCGGTGGCCGGTTATGGCTACTGGGCGCTGATCGCGGCCACCGTCACGGTGCCGCTTGTCGCCACCATCGGCCTCTGGATCGCGACCGGCTGGATTCCGGGCGCGCCGAAGATAGCGCCCGGCAGCGGTTCGATGCTGCGATTCGGTTTCGGCGCGACAATGACCGACTTTGTCTCATATGTCGCGGTCAACGCCGACATGCTGCTGATCGGCCGCGTGTTGGGAACCGAAGCGCTGGGCC
>Ga0181519_10002413_pt1 | contig 15942 bp, 14 predicted proteins | sample PEATcosm2014_Bin_26_FD_121102 | JGI IMG/M metagenome (GOLD analysis project Ga0181519, IMG submission 121102) | Peatland microbial communities from MTU Mesocosm Facility, Houghton, MI, USA - PEATcosm2014_Bin02_10_metaG | ecosystem: Environmental > Terrestrial > Soil > Wetlands > Peat | place...
CGCCGCAGCGCCGGCTCCGCGAGCAGCCGATCGACTCCGAACCGGATCATCCGCCTGCGCTCCTGCGCGCGCTGCGCGCGCGCCCTGTCGTTGCGCGGTCGTTCACGACGCCGGCACCGCGTGCCCGAGCGTCATTTGGAAGCCGCGGCGATCGTGAAAATCCGGCCGCTCGGCCGGATGGCCGAGCGCGTAGTAGCCGAGCGCGCCGCCGTCGGCCTCGATCACCGCCGCGAGCCCGATCTCGAGTTCGCCGCGATCCGGATCCGGCCACGAGCCGGCGCCGATGCGCGCGGTCAGCGACAGCCGCGCGTCCGTCTGAACGACGCCGATCCGCGGCGCGGCCACCTGCGGCAGGGTCGCGACCGTCCGATAGCCGCTGAAGGCGTAGGCGGCCCAGTCGCCGCCCGGCGCGAAGTTGAACTCGAGGTAGCCGGGGTCGCCGCGCCGCGCGATGAACAGCTCGAAGCAGGTGTGGCGCCACAGGCCGTCGCGTCGCGCCGGCGCGCCGCCGACCGGGACCACGACGCGGTCGAGCGCACCTTCGACCTCGAAGCAACACTCGCCCGCACCACCGTGGCCGACGCTGCAGGTCGCCGCGATCGACAGCTCCGGTCCGCCCCACGGCGCGAGCGGATGGCGAAGCAGGCGGGCGCGGGCGGTCGGCATGGCGGAATGCTACCGCTTCCGGCCCGTCGCCGCGCCGGCGCGCGGCATCAGCGCGCGCGGCGGAACGTGAGGTTGTAGCGCACCGCGTCCGCCGCGCCGTCGGGACCGGCCGCGAGCCGGCGCACGCCGTGGTAGCCGGCGCGCGCGGTGCCGCCCCAGACCAGCACGTCGCCGTCGACCACCGGCACGCGGCGCGGCGGCCCCTTGCGCGTCGCGCCGTACCAGAGGAACACCGCCGGCAGGCCGATCGACACCGAGACGATCGGCTGGCCGAGGTCGAGTTCGTCGTAGTCGCGGTGGGTCCCCATCTGCGCGCCGACCAGGTATCGGTTCACGAGGCAGCAGTCGGGTGCGAAGCCTTCGAAGCCGGCCGCTGCCGCGGCGCCCGCCGCGAGCGCGGCAAACTCGTCCGGCATGTGCGGCCACGGCCTGTCCGTGGCGGGATCGCGGTCTACGTAACGATAGCCGCTCGCGTCGCTGTGCCAGCCGCAGCTGCCGGCGTTGGTCATCGCCACCGACATCCGCCCGCCGCCCGGCGTCGTCAGGTGACGGAACGGCGCGGCGGCGGCGATGCGCTCGATCGCGGCGCGCAGCGGCGCCGTCGCGACGAAGCCCCGCAGCCAGATGACCTCGTGGGCAATCGCGATCCGCGCCATGCCCGGAACGGCGTCGAGGAGATCGGCGTGAACGGCTGAGGGCATAGGACGTTGAGCGTGGTCGACGCAGTCTCGAGCCCCGCGCCCGGCGCGGCGCTATTAGAGCACACCGGCGGCGGCCGGCCGACGCGCACGACGTCGGCTCGGCTGCAAGCCCCTACGCGTTGCGGGCGCTCCACGGTGCCGCGGGGCCTTGACGGCACGGGGTCCACCCCCCTACGGTCGGTCTCCCGCGGCGCGCACGCCGCAACCCCGTGCAATTGCCACTGCGGAGCCGCTCCGATGCCGACCTTGCGCCACGTGCTCGCCGTACTCGCGTTCACCCTGCTGCCGGTCGCGCCCGGCGCCGCCGCCAGCCGCCACGAGCAGGCGGATCTCGTCATCACCGGTGCGCGGATCTACACGGCCGATGCCGAGCGGTCCATGGCCGAGGCGCTCGCCATCCGCGGCGGCCGGATCGTGTTCGTCGGGCGCGACGCCGAGGCACGCGCGTGGATCGGCCCCAAGACCAAGGTACGGCGCCTCGGCGGCCGGCTGGTGCTGCCGGGCCTCTACGACTCGCACATCCACCCCGTCGGCATCGTCGACCTCGACGTCTGCGACCTGCGCAGCCAGGCGAAGTCGCTCCAGGCGCTCACCGAGTTCGTCCGCGGCTGCATCCAGCGCTACAAGGTGCCGGCCGGCGCCTGGCTCAACGTGCGGCAGTGGAACTTCAGCAACGGCAACGAGCCCGACCCCGCGCACCCGACGCTGCGCGCCGCCCTCGACCTCGCCTCGCGCAGCCACCCGATCCAGCTGCTCGGCAACGACGGCCATCACGGCGCCTTCAACAGCCGGGCGCTGGCCTTGGCGAAGAACGACGCCGGCGCCACCGTCGGCTACTCGAAGGCGGCGCTCGCCGGGGAACTGCACCAGTACCACAAGTTCGTCGGCGTCGACGAGAGCGGCGAGCCGAACGGCACGGCGAACGAGCAGGCGCGCAAGGCGATGGGCGCGCCATCCATCCTCGAGGTCGACTTCGCCGAGGTCATGAAGGCGCCGGAGCGGGTCACCGCACGCCTCAATAGCGCCGGCATCACCGGCATTCTGGACGCGGTCGTGCCGCCGGAAGCGTTCGTGCTCTACGACACGATCGCGAAGAAGCACAAGCTCACCGTGCGCGCGACGCTCGCCCAGTACTACGACCCGGACGAGATCCGCACGCCCGACGGCCAGCCGGACTGGGACCGGATGCTGTCGAGCGCCCAGGCGATCCGCGCCAAGTACGCCCACGACCCGCTGCTGCGCGCCGACATCGTCAAGCTGTTCGCCGATGGCGTCCTCGAGGGCAACCCGTATGCGGTGCCGCCGACGCTGCCCGAGGTCGCCTCGCTCAAGCCCTACCTGCAGCCGATCTTCAAGGCCGGCGCCGACGGTCACCTGGCCGTCGTCGGCTACGTCGACACCGCGGCGCCGCTGTGCGTCGAGGTGCGTGCGCACGCTGACCGGTACGACTCCGCGGCAGCAGCCGCGGACTTCATCCGGGAGCACGGCTACCACCCCGACCAGTGCCTGATCTCGAGCGGGCAGCTGCAGCACGATCGTGCCGTGATCCTCGAATTCGCCAGGCGATTCCACCTCGCCGGCTTCGGCATCCACATCCACGCGATCGGTGACCTGCCGATCCGCACTGCGGTCGACGCGATCGAGGCGGCCCGCGCCGCCGACGGGGTCAGCTCGACGCACGACGCGCTCGCCCACGTGCAGCTGCCGCAGGCGGAGGACGTCGCGCGCATCGGCCGCGACCACCTCTACCTCGCTCTCACCTATTCGTGGGCGTTCGTCGACCGGGAATACGACCTGTCGGTCGTGCCGTTCGTCGACCACGTGCTGGGCGGCGACGACGCCGCGTTGCACCCCGCCGACGGCTACTACGAGCAGAACGCCTACCCGGTGCGCGCGCTGCGCGATGCCGGCGCGATCCTGGTCGCCGGCTCCGACGCGCCGGTCAACACCCGCGATCCGCAGCCCTTCGTCAACATGGCGATGGCGGTGACGCGACGGCTGCCGGGTCGCCCGGCGCTGAACGCGGCGCAGAGCGTGCCGATCCGCGACGTGCTCGACGCCTACACGATCAACGGCGCGCGCTACCTCGGCCGGGAGCGGGACGCCGGTTCGCTCGAGGCCGGCAAGTCGGCGGATTTCGTGGTCGTCGACCGCGACATTCTCGCCCTCGCCGACGGCGGCCGGGCGGACGACATCGCCAAGACGCGCGTGTTGGAGACGTGGTTCATGGGCAAGGCGGTGTACGTCCGGCGCCTGCCCTGAGCGCGGCAGCGCGACGGCCCGGGTCGGCTACCAGTTGCGGATGTTGCGCTGCGGCCGACGCAGCAGCAAGGCGCGTTCCTCGGCCGTGACGGTGACCTGCACGTCGCGGTCGCGGCTGACCTCGAGATCGTGCGCGCCGAGCAGCGCGAGCAGCTCCTCGCGCGTACGCGTATCCACCGCGCGCGGCGTGGCGTCCGCGCGCCGGGCCGGCGCCGGCGGGGCATCGCGCTCCTCGGTGACCTCGATGCCGTCGCGCCCCGCGGCGGGCGCGGCGCCGGTCTCGGGCCGCGTCAGCTCGCGCGCGCGCGCGTATTCCCGGTAACTGACCGGGACCACGCTCGCGTGCGGGAATTCGTGGCGCACGTAGTCGGCCACCTGCCGCGCCCCGTCCAGGCTCTTGAAGAATCCGAGCCGCAGCCCGTGTTCCGGGCTGCCCTGACGCCGCACGCTCACTCCATAGAGGCTGTAGGCGCGGAAGATGCCGAGCCGCGGGATCGAGGCCGCCTCGAGCGGGGCCAGCGACCAGACGAGCTGGACCGCGTAGCGCTGCGGCGCCATGACGCTCGCCACCTCGTGCGGCGTGAGGGTGGTGGTCGTCGGCGCACCCGCCGGCGGCGCGGCGACGGCGTCGCTGGCCACGAGTTCGGCGATCGCTCCGCGCACCAGCGTGAAAGCGGTGTTGATAGTGTCGTCGAGCGAGCCGCTGTCGCCGCCCGGCGCGCTGGCCACCAGCGCGCTCGGGTACGCAGCGCGGACCTTCTGCAGCACGGCCTCGGCGCGCGGCCTCGAGTCGAAGTAGCCGAGGTGCAGCCGAAAGCGCTCGCGGCCATCCTCGATGCTGCGTGACCGGAACACCGACAGCCCGGGCAGCTGCAGCTCGGGCGGGAGCCGGACGGTCATCGGCATGCTGGAGGTCGCCAGCGTGATGACGTAGCGCTCGCCAATCGTCATGGCGCCTCGGCCGGTCGGCTGGTCATCGTCGCATCCCCCGGGCGCAGCCTTCGATCCGGCAGCGCCGTAGCGCGCTGCACTGCGGCGAGCTGGGCGCCGCGCACCGTAGCCGCGATTGGCCCGGCGCACCGGGACTATCGAGTGCGCGGGGCCGCTTCTCAATACGTATAGGCGTCTTGATTCGGCGACAGGGCGGGCGGCCGCGCTGCCGGCCGCAGCCGCGAGACGACCCACGGCATTCGGTTTGTACGGGATGACGTATGACAATTCGAAAAACTATCATACGCGCCCTGGCTTGGAGACCTGCCGCCATATGCCGCCACCGTCCGCCGCCGCGCGCGCGGACCTCGGGCTGCGCATCGCGCGGACCGCGGTCGCGGCGGCGCTGTGTTTGGCTGTCGCGGCCCGTGCCGACCCGAGCGCCGACGGCGTGCCGACGCTCGACCCGGTCACGGTCGTCGCGACCGGGGTCAGCAACATGCCGGCGGCGTCCGCCGGGGACATCACCCAGGACACGATCGCGCTGCAGCCGCTGCTCCGGCCGGGGGCGGTGCTGGAGAACGTGCCGGGACTGATCGTCACGCAGCATTCCGGCGAGGGCAAGGCCAACCAGTACTTCCTGCGCGCCTTCAACCTCGATCACGGCACCGACCTCGCGACAGAACTGGACGACATGCCGGTCAACCTGCCAACGCACGCTCACGGGCAGGGCTACACCGACCTCAATTTCATGATTCCGGAACTGGTCAGCGACCTGCACTTCAAGAAGGGGCCGTACTACGCCGACGAGGGCGACTTCGCGACCGCGGGGGCGGTGCGGATGGGGTTGATGAATGACGTCGAGCCGAGCGCGACGCTCGGCGTCGGCGCCGATGGCTACCGGCGCGCGCTGTTGCTGGGCTCGACGGCGATCGGCAGCGGCACGCTGCTCGCGGCCGCCGACGTCTACCACAACGATGGACCGTTCGACGTCCCGGACGACTACCGCAGGTTCAACGGCATCGCGCGCTACCACGACGGCTCCGCGCAGGACTACTGGACGCTGACCGCGATGGCCTACTCGGGCCGCTGGACCTCCACCGACCAGGTGCCCGGGCGGGCGATCGACGAGGGTCTGGTCGACCGCTTCGGCAGCCTCAATCCGACCGACGGCGGCGAGACCAGCCGCTCGAGCCTGTCGTTCGACCGGGTCCGCCGCACCGACACCGACCAGGAGCAGCTGAGCGCGTACGTCATCCGCTACCGGCTGGACCTGTGGTCGACCTTCACCTACTACCTGCAGGACCCGGTGCACGGCGACCAGATCCTGCAGCACGACGACCGCGTCGTGTACGGCCTCAAGGCCTCGCAGACGTGGTACACGAGCCTCGGCGACAGTCCGGTGACGAACGTCGTCGGCCTGCAGGCGCGCCTCGACGACATCCGCGACGTCGGCATCGACGCGACCGAGGCCCGGCAGATCCTCGGCCCGAAGCAGGATGCCGCCGTCACCGAGTCCGCTGCGGCGCTGTACCTGGAAAGCAGCGTGCAGTGGCGCGCGTGGCTGCGCACGGTGCTCGGCGCGCGCGAGGACGGCTTCGACTTCCAGGTGCACGACAAGATGCTCAATGCGGACGGCAGCTGCACCATCGGCAGCGATCCGCTCGGTTGCGACAGCGGCAGCCGGCGCGCGGCGATCTTCAGCCCGAAGCTCGGCATCGTGCTCGGTCCGTGGGCCAGGACCAGTGTCTACGTCGACGTCGCCGACGGCTACCACAGCAACGACGCCCGCGGCGTCACCCGTAGCGGCCAGAACCCGGCCGACAGCCCGGTGACGCCGCTGACCCGGGCCACCAGCGCCGAGATCGGCGTGTCGAGCTCGATCGCGCGCCGCTGGCAGACGTCGCTCGACCTGTTCGTCCTCAGGCTCAAGTCGGAGCTGGTGTTCGACGGCGATGCCGGCAGCACCGCGCCGAGTGGCGCGACGACGCGCACCGGCATCGAATGGGGCAATACCGTCCAGTTCAATCGCTGGCTCGCGGGCGACCTGAACGCCGCGTTCTCGCGCGCCCGCTTCGACCAGAACGTGCCGCCCGATACGCTCGGCTGCGCGCTGGCGGCGCCGAGCAACCCCTGCGTCGGCATCGCCCCGGCCAGCGGCCGGTACGTCCCGAACAGCCCCACCAACGTCATCGACGCCGGCGTGACGGCGCTCGGCGACGGCGGCTGGTACGGCACGCTGCGGGCGCGCCACTTCGGCGAATCGCCGCTGGTCGAGGACGACAGCGCCCGGTCCCCGGCCTACACGACCGTCGATGTGGAGGCGGGCTACCGCAGCGGAGAGCGCTGGCTGGCGGCGGCCGACGTGTTCAACATCTTCGACGTCAAGTGGAATGACATCGAGTACTACTACGTCTCGCGACTGCAGGGCGAGGCCGCGCCGCAGGCGGACTACGTCGTGCACCCGGGCGTGCCGCGCACGATCCGGCTGAAGTTCCAGTACCGCTTCTGAGCCGGGCGCGATCCGCGCCGGCCCGCTCGCGCCGCGCGCTCAGCGGTCGGCGGCGGCCAGCCGCTCGGCCCCGGCCTCGTCGGCCGGCACATCGTCGGCGGGCCCGAGCAGAGCGCCGAGCTTGGACTGCGGCAGCACGGTGCGCGGGTTCACCGGCGTATCGCCGTCACGGATCTCGAAGTGCACGTGCGGCCCGGTCGAATGACCGGTGTTGCCGAGCAGCGCGACGACCGTACCCTGTGCGACCTGGTCGCCTTGCTTGACCTTGAGCGCGCTGTTGTGGGCGTACAGCGACGTGCGCCGGCGGTCGTGGCGTAGGATCACGACGTTGCCGTAGCCGCGCAGCCCGTCGCCCGCGTAGATGACCTCGCCGGGTGCGATCGCGTACACGGGCTCGCCGACCTCGGCGGCGATGTCGATGCCCTTGTGCATCTTGCCCCAGCGCGCGCCGTACTCGGAGCTGACGATCCCGGCCTCGATCGGCCAGGCGAGGCTGCCGGCGTACTGCTCCGGCAGCGCGCCCGCGGGCGGCGGCGGGGCAGGCGTGCCGGCCGTGGCCCCGGGCGCGGGCTTGGCGCCCGGCGGCGGGATCGACGCTGGCGGCGGGCGTTTGGGCGCGGCGCCCTTCTGACCGACGCCGGCCTTGTGCAGCACGTCGAGCACGACCGACTCGCTGTGCTCGCTCGCGTCGTGGAACGTGACGAGCAGGTCCTTCTCCGCCAGGTAGTGCTGCATCCGCGCGTAGGCCTTGCTGGCCCGGTCGGCGGCGAACTGCGCGGCCTTGGTCGTCTCGTCGGCCGCGACCGCGACGACCTTGGTCGTCGTGTCGTGCGCCTTGTTGTACCAGTCCTGCTGCTCGAGCGTGGCGCAGCCGGCGAGCACCAGCACGAGGGCGGGCGTCCCGACCAACCAGCGGCGCTGCCGCATTACCCGTCTCCTACGGCACCGTATACTGCGGCGTCCGACGACCGGCAAAATCTAGCACGCAGGGCCGGTGCCGACTACCTGCGACGAACGCGGCGCCTCGCGGCGGGAGGGTGGACATGCAGCAACCAACTGATCCCGCCACGCGCGGCGGCGTCGACTGGCCGTCGCTGATCGCGATCGGCGGCGTGTGCCTCGGCTGGTTCGTGCTCGACGCGGTCGCGCTGCGCGCCGGGCATTTCATCACCGGCTTTCGCTTCTACGAGCTCGCTGCGCTGATCGACCGGCCGACGCGCCTGCTGACCGGGGGCAGCGCCGCCGACAGCCCGCTGACGATCCCGTTCGTCGCGCTGTGCGCGGTTGCAATCTTGGCTGCGACCGCGCCGCTGCTGACACCGCGGCCGCTGGCGCGGCTCGGCTCGCTCGCCCCGCTCGCGCTGATGCTCGCGTGCAGCGCTATTCTCTATTACAAGGCCTCGCAGGACACGTTCGTGGCGCCCGCCGATCCCGACCCGGTCGCGCAGGCGCTCGCCGACTTCGGCAACGCGATCGTGCGCCGCACCGGCGCGGTGCTGTCGCGGCACCTGTCACCCGCGAGCGGGGCGTGGATCGCGGGCATCGCCGCGGTCTACCTCGCCTATCGCGGGATCCGCGGCCGCCGGCCGCCGGTTGCCGCCCCGCGACCGCGCGTCTAGACTTTTCGCGAGACGCAGCATCCCGACCCGGCCGAGCGAATGGCAGCGACGACCGACAAGCCGACCAAGCCACCGACGAGCGCGCTGCATCCGAAGCGCCTCGGCCCGACGATGGCGGCGATCGCGGGGCTGGCGAGCGCACTGTCGGTGGTCGTCGGATTGATCGCGGCGCGGGTGACGCCGCACGGCTTCGCGCGGCTGGCGGTATCGCTGCACCTCGCGCGCGAGCCGTTCATCGTCAAACTGGCGGCGGGCATCGCGGCGGTGGCGGTCGCCGCAGCGACCATCTCCGGACTGCTCCACTTCTACACCTGGTGGCAGGAGCACGATGCGGGCAGCAGCGACAGCGGCTAGCGCCGCGCTCCGCGGCCTGCGGCGCGGGCTTCCCCGGATCCTCGCGGCGGCGATCCTGACCGGTCTGCTGCCCTGCCTGCTCGCCGGTGCCGGCGGTGCGGCACGCGCCGACGAACGGGCGGGGCCGTACGACGGGGTGTGGGACACGGTCCTGTCGTGCGCCAACGCCAGCGGCGCGCTCGGCTACGCCTTCAAGTTCCCGTCGATCATCAAAGGCGACGTCCTGCACGGTGAGCACGGCACGAAGGATGCGCCGGGCTGGCTCACGCTCGACGGCCGGATCCTCGCGGACGGATCGGCGCGCCTCTATGCCGACGGCATCGTCGGCGCGGCGCCATTCGCGGTCGGCCAGCGGCCTGCGGGCACGCAGTACGGCTATCACATCGACGCGCGGTTTGCCGGCGACGCCGGCAGCGGCCACCGCGTCGAAGGCCGTCCCTGCACCGTCACGTTCACCAAGCGCGAGTAGTCCGCCGCCGGCGACCGGGACCTAGTGCTCTGAGATCGACAGCCCCCGCTCGAGCAGCTCGAGCGTGTTACGCATCGTGCGCTGGCTCTGCTCCCCGGCCGCCGTCACCGTCAGCGTGTAGCCGACGTTGCTGGCGCCCGCGTTGACGTCCTTGGCGTTGACGAGCGCCTCGATGTGGCTGCTGCCGCTGACGGTGTAGGCGGTCGCGTTGAACGGGTGGCCGCCGGCCGTCATCACCCGCCAGCGATTGGCGAACTCCTCCGGCAACGCGGCCGGCGGGCGCGGCCGGCGCAGCAGGTCGATCCAGTGGCCCGCCTGCTCGCCGTCCGACAGATACACGCCGCCGAGGTCCCAGACCGCGCCGGAACCGTCCGGCAGGAACGTGAACTTCAGCATCAGGCGGCTGTCCGCATCGATCTTCTGCGCGTCCGGCGACACCTGCAGCTTGAAACGGCTGGAGCGGATCGCGAGGCCCTTGCGGTAGTCGATGTCGAGTTCGAGCGCACGGACCGCCTGCGGCTGCAGCGCCGGCTGCGCGAGATAGTCGCGCCACTGGCGCAGCTTGCCCGAGAATGAGACATAGACGAAGTCCGCGAGCTGCTTGAGCTCGTCGCGCAACGGATCCTGCAGCGGACTCGGCGACGAAGCAACCAGGAGCACGCAGCCGTCGGGCGTAGGCAGCGCCAGCGTCAGGAGCATCGAGTCGTTATACGGCACGGCCCAGCTGCGCATCTGCCAGAGCCGGCCGTAGCCGTCGGTGTGCCAGTACTCCTGCTGCGCCTTGCCCAGTGAGGTGACGCGCACCGAATCCGAGCCGACCGCCCGCTGCACCGGCGCACCCTTCAGCAGCAGGTCCATGAACAGCTTCGAGTCCTCGAACAGGCTGGCGACGCTGACGTCATCGGGCGCCCGCAGCCGCGCCAGCACGTCGGTCCTGCTGCTGCCGATCTCGAGCACGCCGTTGCCGTTCAGCTGTGCCTTGTGAATCTGCAGCTCGGGGACCCCCCACGTGCCCGACTCCCCCTCGGTGACCAGGCGCGGAAAGGCCGCGACCTGCAGCGAGTGGAGCAGCTGCGCCGAGCCGCTGCCGTGCGGAAAGATCTGCTCCGCGTGGCGCTGCCGGAACTCGGCATGCTGCTTCGCGAGCGTGCCGGACAGCACCGCCAGCACGGCGGCGTAGAAGTCCGGCACCGACTTCGGCAGCGGCACCCGCTCCTTGGTCTCCGTGGCGTCCGCCGAGCGCATCACGGGCAGCCGGTACGTGGATCGCCCTTCGAACAGCGCCCACTCCTCGCTGCCATTGAGCACCTGCTCGATCGCCACCGCAAAGTTGAGGTTCTCGTTCGCCGACTTGCGCAGCACGACACCGACGACCCTGCCGTTGCGGTCGACCAGCGGGCCGCCGCTGTTGCCCGGCGAGGCGGCAGCCGAGAAGCGCAGCCACTTCCAGCGGCCGTCGCGCTCCTCCGGCGTGTCGGAGGTGTACAGGCCGTCGCGGATCACGACGCCTTCGCCGAAGGCGTTGCCGACCGCGAACACCGGCTCGTTGAGCGGCGGGCGCGCACGGGTCGCGAGCGGCACGACCGCCGGCGGGTTGCGCACCGTAAATACGGCGTAATCCTCGCCACCCGAGTACTTGATCACCGTGTCGATCGGAAAGATGTTGCCGCTCGCATCGCGCAGCGCCGGCGCGCCGAACTGGCTGCCGGCGCCGGTCACCAGCACGTGGCTCGCCGTCACGAAGCGGTCGTTGGCGATCGCGAATGCGGTGCCGACGGAACGATACTTGTCGTTGCGCTCGCGGAACGGGATCAGCTCGAGCGGCAGCGGCTTCTCATAGGTGAGCGGGTCCGGCTCCGGCTTCAGCTCGACGACCTCGAACGTCGCCTTGGCGAGGCGCTGCTGGACCAGCGGCGCGAGCTCGGCCGCCGTCGACGACTCGATCGTGACGGCTGCCAGCAGCACGGCGGCGCCGATGCGTAGCCAGACGTCGGTCACCGTCGATCGCAGAACGCTTGGTCGCATCGACGAGCCTCGCAGGTGGCGGCGCCCCGGGGTCCGCTGCGTATCGGGCAGTGTCGCCGACGGCGACTCGGCGCTGCAACTGCAGGGCGCTCGCTGCGCCTCGCGGCCGGCGGCGCCAGCCGGTCCCACAATGCTGACGGCTCCGACAGGCCACGACGCCGCCCGGGATCACGATCGAGGATACCGCGTCGGCGCCGGCGCTGTGATCGGGTGACTCGTCTTGTCACGGCGCATGCTGCACACGCTCGGCCGCAGGACGCGGACCGAGGCCGGGATCGGCGCCCCGTTCGCCGGTCCGGTCGTCGTCGCCAATGACGTCGACCCCATAGATGCGTGGCGGCACCGCATGACGGGCCGACGCCCGGACGGCCCCGTCCGGCGCCATCTCTTGATTGGCGAGCCAATGGCGCGCAGGCTGGCTGCAGGATGCGGGCGGTAGCGCTCGTGAGACGGCGGTTCGCCGCCGCGCGGGCGGTGCACGGGCGCGCCAAGGTAATATCGGATCTACCACTACCGAGCGAGGACGACTATGACCGATGACAAGCAGCAGAAATTCACCTCCAAGGTGCGCCGCGGTCCCGGCTGGGTGTACACCCAGGCGCACACCGAATTGGAACGCCTGCGGGCCACCGGCTCCGGCTCCAAGGTGCCGGGATTCAACGCCGCCGAACTGGCGGACGTCGAGGCCGCTCTGTTGTGGATATCGCAGAACAGGGAGCCCCCCGCCGGCTGACGGCTCCCGGATCGATGCGCGGCGCGCCACGGACACCGGGCCGCCCGCTGAACGCGCCGCGACGCAAACTTTGCGGCGCGTGGGCCACTAGCCATGCGGTCGGCGACGATGGCGTTCGACGAGCCGCAGCTGCGCATTGGCCTTTGCGACCGGTCGTGCGCTGCGGCGACCTGCCCGCTTGCGCTCGTGCCTGCTGTCCGCGACTTTCGTCACGCGCACCGGCGGCCTGCCGCGCTCGGCTCGCGGGCACGCACTACACGACCGCGCCGGCTGCCGGGGCGGCGCGGCGCTGCTAGAGTCGCCAACGATTTGCGGACAGCGCCGAACGGACCGGAGCCGCCATGATCTTCCGCCAGCTGTTCGACCCCGCCTCGTCGACCTACACGTATCTGCTGGGGGACGCCGCGAGCGGCGAGGCACTCATCGTCGACCCGGTGCTCGAGCACTGGCAGCGCGACGCGGCCCTGTGCCGCGAACTCGGCCTCAACGTGGTCGCGACGCTCGAGACTCACGTGCATGCCGACCACGTGACCGGCGCCTGGTGGCTCAAGCGCGAATTCGGTTGTGCGACCGCGCTGGCCGCGGCCACCGGAGCGGACGGCGCGGACCGGCGCCTGCAGCACCACGATCGCATCGCGTTCGGTGATCGTCACCTGCAGGCCCGCGCGACACCGGGGCACACCAGCGGCTGCATGACCTTCGTCCTCGACGACCAGAGCCTGGCGCTGAGCGGCGACTGCCTGCTGATCCGCGGCACCGGCCGCACCGACTTCCAGCAAGGCGACTCGCAGGCGATGTTCCGCTCGATCCGTGGCGAGATCTTTACCCTCGCGCCGACGTGCCTGCTGTACCCGGCGCACGACTATCGCGGGCTCGCCGTCAGCAGCGTGGCCGAGGAGCGCCGTTTCAACCCGCGGGTCGGCGACGGGATCGGCGCGGACGACTTCGCCGGCTACATGAAGAACTTGAATCTGCCGCACCCGAGGCTGCTCGACGTCGCTGTGCCTGCGAACCTGCGCTGCGGACGGCCGGCGGACGGCACCGTGATGCCGCCGAGCGCCGACTGGGCGCCCCTGCGCTTCACGGTCGCCGGCATGTGGGAGATCGAGCCGGCCGCCTTCGCCGAGTCGCCGCGCAACCTGCAGCTCGTCGACGTCCGCGAGCCGGACGAGTTCGAAGGACCCCTTGGCCACATCCGCGGCGCCAAGCTCGTGCCGCTCGAGCAGCTGACAGCGCGCGCCGCCGAGCTCCTGCCCGACACGCCCGTCGTCGCCGTGTGCCGCAGCGGCGCGCGCTCGGCGCAGGCGGCGGTGCTGCTGCAGAAAGCCGGCTTCCGCCAGGTCGCGAACCTGGCGGGTGGCATGCTGCGCTGGGTGGCTGAGGGCCACCCGGTCGAGCGCCCGCTCTGAAGCCGAACGGCGCGGCCCGCTTTCGACGGCGGCCGCGCGTCGCCCGCTGCCCGCTGGCCCGCCGCGCCCGCGACCGCCGGGAGCGGCACTGGAGATCACCCGTATGAGACGGATCGGCCGGACCCTCGCTGCGCTCGTCTGCCTCGCGCTGACTCTGTCGGCAGCCGCGGCACCGCCTCGGACGCGCAACGTCGTGCTGGTCGTCTGCGACGGCCTGCGCTGGCAGGAGGTGTTCACGGGTGCCGACCCGCTCCTACTGAACGACGAGAGAGCCGGCGGCAGCTGGACGCCGCTGGCGGAACTCCAGCAGCGGTTCTGGGCCGAGGACCCGCGGGAGCGCCGCCGCCTGCTGCTGCCATTCCTGTGGAGCACGGTCGCCGTGCACGGGCAGCTGTTCGGCAACCAGCTCGCAGGCAGTCGCGTGCAGGTCACCAACCGCATCCGGATCTCCTACCCCGGCTACAACGAGATGCTGACCGGCGCCGCCGATCCGCGGATCGACCGCAACGAGTTCGGCCCGAACCCGAACGTCACGGTGTTCGAGTGGCTCAATGACATGCCTCGCTTCCATGGCGCCGTCGAGGTGTTCGGCACGTGGAGCGTGTTCGCCGACATCTTCAACGCGCCGCGCAGCCACCTGCCGCTGCGCGCCGGCGCGACGCTGGTCGACCGCCGCGACAACAGCGCGCGCGGGCGCCTGTTCGAGGAGCTGTACCTGACGACGACGCGCCTGGAGGGCAGCAATCCCTTCGACTCGTTCCTGCACGTCGCGCTTCGCGACCACCTGCGCAGCCACCACCCCCGCGTGCTGTTCGTGGGCTACGGCGACACGGATCTGTGGGCCCACGTCGGGCGCTACGATCTCGTGCTCGAGGCTGCGCACAGCTTCGACCGCTTCGTTGGCGAGCTGTGGAGCCAGCTGCAGTCGATGCCCGCCTACCGCGGCACGACGACCCTCGTCCTGACCGCCGACCACGGACGCGGCAGCGGGCCGGTCGACTGGAAGGATCACGGCGTCGCGCAGGCGGGCTCGGAGGACATCTGGATCGCCGTCATCGGGCCCGACACGCCGGCGCTCGGCGAGCGGCATGAGGTGCCGGCGTTGACGCAGGGCCAGCTCGCTGCGACCGTTGCCGCCTTCGTCGGCCAGGACTTCCACGGCACCGGCCGCAACGCCGCCGCTCCGATCGCCGCCGTGCTGTCCGCGGCGCCGTAGCGCCGGCGCTGCCGTGACGGCCATCGGCCCCTAGCGCAGCGCGGCGCCGGCCCACCGATGCCCTTACTTGCACTCGTCGCGGTATTGATCGCCGCCGTCGTGCACGCGATCTGGAACGTGATCGTGAAGCGCGCCGTCGGCGCCCGGCATTTCGTGTGGCTGTACTCGGCTGCGTCGATGGTCATCTGGGCGCCGGTAATCGGCTACGTGCTCGCCACGGCCGGGCCGCCGCGCCACGCCGCGCAGTGGCTCGCGCTGGCCGCGACCGGCGTGCTGCACCTCGGCTACGCCATCGCCCTGCAGGCCGGCTACCGGTCCGCGGACCTGTCGATCGTCTATCCGATCGCGCGCGGCTTCGGGCCCGTGCTGTCCTTCGTCGGCGCCGTGCTGTTCCTCGGCGACCCGTACAGCGGGGCGTCGGTGCTCGGGCTCGTGCTGATCGTGGCCGGCATGGCGCTGGTGTCGGGACTCGTCGGCCGCGCCCGTCGCATTGACGCCAACGGCGTCGGCTGGGGCCTGCTCACCGGAGCATTCATTGCCGCCTATACGCTCAACGACGGCTGGGCGGTCCGCACCCTGCTCGTCTCGCCGCTGGTCGTCGACTACTTCGGCAACGCGGTCAGATTCGCGGCGCTGCTGCCCATGGCGACTGCCGACCACGTCCGGCTGCGCGCCGAGGCGCGCCAGTACTTCTGGTCCGCGATCGGCGTCGGCGCCCTCGCGCCAGCCGCCTACATCCTCGTTCTGTTCGCCATGCAGATCGCGCCGGTGAGCCACGTGGCGCCGGCGCGCGAGCTAGCGACCCTGGTCGGCACCTATCTCGGTTCACGTCTGCTGCGCGAGACCGTGACCCTGCCGCGCGTCGTCGGCGCCATCTGCATCGTCACCGGCATCGTCTGCCTCGCGCTCGCCCGCTACTGACACGTCACCGTCCGCAAAGGCACGCGGGCCGGGCGCCGCGCGCCTAGAGGCGGCCGCGCTCGTAGCGCATCAGCAGGCCCGATCCGATCGTGGTGAGGAGCACGACCCCGACCAGCAGCAGCAGC
>Ga0181519_10002416_pt1 | contig 15924 bp, 16 predicted proteins | sample PEATcosm2014_Bin_26_FD_121102 | JGI IMG/M metagenome (GOLD analysis project Ga0181519, IMG submission 121102) | Peatland microbial communities from MTU Mesocosm Facility, Houghton, MI, USA - PEATcosm2014_Bin02_10_metaG | ecosystem: Environmental > Terrestrial > Soil > Wetlands > Peat | place...
GAATCCCACGACTTCCGGCAGCACCATCGAGATCGGCTGGCCCAGCATGGCGGCCTCGGCCTCGATGCCGCCGACGCCCCAGCCCAGCACGGCCAGGCCGTTCACCATCGTCGTGTGGCTGTCGGTGCCGACCAAGGTGTCGGGATAGACAACCTTGGTGCCGTCATCCTCGACGCCGATCCAGGCGACCTGCGCCAGATATTCGAGATTGACCTGGTGACAGATGCCGGTGCCGGGCGGCACCACACGGAAATTGTCGAAGGCGTCCTGGCCCCAGCGCAGGAAGGCGTAGCGCTCGCCATTGCGCTCGAATTCGAGTTTGACGTTCTCGTCGAAGGCGGAATTGGCGCCGAAGGCGTCGACCATGACCGAATGGTCGATGACCAGATCGACCGGCGAGAGCGGATTGATGCGCTTCGGATCGCCGCCCAGCTTGACCATGGCATGGCGCATCGCGGCCAGATCGCACACGGCGGGCACACCGGTGAAGTCCTGCATCAGCACGCGCGCCGGGCGGAAGGCGATCTCGACCTCGGAGCTGCGCGTCGCGACCCAGGCGCCGACCGCCTTGATGTCGTCGACCGTGACCGTGCGGCCGTTTTCGAGGCGCACCAGATTTTCCAGAAGCACGCGGAGCGAGAACGGCAATTGCCCGATATCGCCGAGCCCGGCCGCCTTCGCCGCTTCCGGCAGGCTATAATAGACGTAACTCGTGCCGCCGACATCGAGGGTGCGGCGGGTCTTCAGCGTGTCGTGGCCGGCGTATTTCACGGCGGGCTCCTCCAGGTTTGCAGCAGGTCCCCGCAGCCTTCAATTCCGGCGCGGAGACGGAATTCTCCGTTGCTCAATAACGCAGATCCGGGCGCGGCGACAGTCCCGCGAGGGCGCTGCCCCCGGTCGCGTGAAGCGTGCGTAGGAGATCTAAGCGTTCGAAGGGCTTGGGGCAAAGGAGTAATGCTCGACCAATTTGTGAGAAAAATTCACAATGAGAGGTGAAATTGTGCACAAATCATATTTTTGCCATAATCTTGGCCGGTAAGCGCCGTAATTCAGCCGTTTTCTGGGCCGGTCGCGGCCTGCCATCCCGGCAGTCGTGGCGTTCAGCGTAGCCTCGCGCCCCAAGTTGCGTGCGCAGGGGCGGCTCGTCTCCCCCGCAGGCCGCCCCAATTTTTTCAAGACCGATGCTTATTCGCTTCGACCGGGATGGGATCACGCAGAAATCGTATAGACGCGGCCATTGCGGTTCGGATCGCTATTGTCCGAGGTCGAGAACAGCAACACCTGATTCGGTCCCCAATGCGAGAAGCGGCCGCACCCTTCGCCGCGGATGAGCGCATGCAGGCTGTGCGCCGGCCCGAGCGCCACGCCGTCTTCCGCAAGCGCAACCGGCGAACGATACGGCGTCTCCAGATTGTCAGCGCGCTGTTCGAGTGGCGCCAATTCGGGCGCGAGATGCAGCCGCGCCGTCCAAGCGACCCCCTGATCCGGCAGGAAGGGCGGGTTGAGCCGCCAAATCCCGGCGCCGCGCGGACTGACCGCGCCTAGCGCCCGGTCGGGCGCCGGCGCCGCCGCCTCGATCGGCAGCGCATAACCCAATTCGGCCATGGCGGCGGCGAGGCCCGGCACGGCGTCGCGGGCGGCCGCGAGGCCGGGCGGGAGCGGCGAGGGTGGACCCGACGGGACGTAGCGCCGGGCGGCGGCGGCGGCGCAGCTCGGCGCCCAGTCCAGGCCGAGCCGGCTCAGGAACTCTGCCAGCGCCGCTTCGGGCGCCGCCGCGAGATGCTCATAGGTCAGGCGGAAATAGCGCCCGGTCCGGGTCCTTTCGCCATTCGCTTCGTAGCAGCGTTGCCAGGCGGCGAGATCGGATTGCAGTTGGTCGGCGGTGAACGCGACGCGCCGCCAATCGGCGGCCGATCGGGCGAAATCGAAAGGATGGCGCACGATATGGAGATAGGCGGCCTCGGGAAAGACCGCATCCATCGCCCGCCAATCCGCCGTGTCGCCGGCGCCGGCCCAGATCTCCTTGAAGCCCCAATGGCGCGCCGGCAAGTCGGCGACGGTATAGAGCGATGCCAGCGCCGTCCGGACGATACCGGCGACCCGCTGACGCTCGGCGCGCTCCAGGTCGCGGACGCGGGCGAAGATTTCGGCGTCGCCCGTGCCGGGCGGCTCGGGTGCTGCCCGGCGGGCCGCCATGATGCGCCGCGTCCGCTGCACCTCGGCCGACGAGATTTCCCAGAACAGCCGCCAGAGCTCCTGCGCCGAACCGCCGAACTCGCCGAACATCGTAATCTCGGGATGGGCGCCGAGGACGGCGTCGAGCAACGAGGTGCCGGAGCGTCCCGCGCCGATCACGACGATCGGCGCGTCGATCAGTGCCATGTCGAATTCATCCTCGGGCCGGCCTTCGCGTTCAGGCGCCCAGGGCGCGCCCGCCCGTATTTTAGCAACTCGACTTTGCTGGGTTACAGGCAAATCGGCGCGGCGGCGGTAATAAATAGAACGCACCTGTTGCGTTTCGTTAATGTCCGACCTATATTGAAATATGGCGGCACGATGCGCCGCGTTTCCCGGAGTTGATGAGATGCCGTTCAAATCTGCCGCTCTTTCGGGCCTTGCCGTCCTGGCGCTGATTGCTGCGCCGCTGGCGCCGGCCTCTGCCCATGAATTCCACCACCATCATTTCGGCCTGATCGGCGGCATCGCCGCGCTCGGCGCGGCGGCCGTGGTCGGTGCAGTCACCATTGCGACGGCACCGGTTCGGGCGATCGCCGCGGCGCCCGCGCCGGTCTACGCGCCCCCGCCGGCTTACTATGCGCCGCCGCCGGCCTATTACGCGCCGCCGCCCGGCTATTACGGCTACGGTCGCTAGGCGCGTCATGGCCGGCGAAACCGCCCTCCTGCTGGAGGCCCCGCCGCCCAAACGCGGCGGCCGGCCTTCGAAGGCCGAGGCCGAGCAGCTCGGCGAGCATATTCTCGATGTCGCGACCGAGCTGTTTCTGGCCAATGGCTATGGCGCGACCAGCATCGAGGCGGTGGCGCAGCGCGCGCATGTCGCCAAGCGGACGCTCTATACCCGCTTCGACGACAAGCCTGCGCTCTTCGCCGCCGTGATGCACCGCATCGTCGAGCGTCTGCATCCGACCGACGGCATGCCGCTCTATGGCGGCGGCAGTTGCGAGATCGTGCTGCTCCGGCTGGCCCGGCTGCTGCTGCGCGGCACGCTGACGCCGCAAGCCCTGGCGCTGACCCGGCTGCTGCTGGCCGAAGCCGAGCGCTTCCCGGAACTGACCCGCGTCGTCACCCGCGAAGGCGCCAGCACCAAGGCCGCGCTCGGCATCGCACAATTCCTGGAGGCGGAGACCCGCGCCGGGCGACTCAATGTGCGCGATCCTGTGTTCGCCGCCGAGCAATTCATCCAGATGGTCATCGCCGTCCCGCAACGCCGCGCCCATGGGATGGGCGCGCCGATGAGCGAGGACGAGCTGGACCGCTGGGCGCTGCAGACGGTCGATTTGTTTCTGACCGGGTGCCGCGGGGGGTAGGGGGCCGGAGGTCCGTCTCCGCGCTGCACGAGTCAGCAGGATCTGGGATGAGGTTCGGATCCGAGCCGAAGACGGTGTTGGTATTATAGAGAATTCCGGGCGTCTCTGACCCCGCCCCGCCCCGAATGGGGCGGGGCGGGACCGCATCGGAGCGCTCTCTATGCTAACCCGCGCTCCAAGCACACCGTCAGCCGGCGTGCGAAGGCCGCCGGGTCCGGGAGCGGTTCGCCTTCGACGATTCGCGCCTGATCGAGCAGCAGCCAGGCCGCATCCTCGATCTGCGCCGCGGCGCCCGACACGCCCACCGTATCGGCCAGGCGCCGGATCAGCACATGGTTCGGGTTGATTTCGAGCACGCGCTTCGCCGTCTCGCCCAGTTGCTTGTGCTGGCGCAGCAGCCTGGCCAGATGCATGTCCATGTCGCCCTCGTCGGCGACCAGGCAGACGGCGCTTTCGGTCAGCCGGTCGGAACTGCGGACATCCTTGACCGCATCGGCCAGGGTCAGTTTCAGCATGGCGATGAGGTTCGCCGTATTGGCCGGCGGCTCTGGCTTCTCCGCTTCGGGCTTCGCCGCGTCGGCCTCGATCTCGCCCAATTCGGCGCCGCCGCGGGTGACCGACTTGAATTCGTGGTCCTTGAAAGGGCCCACCGAAGGCAGCCAGAATTCGTCGACCGGGTCGGTCAGCACCAGCACTTCGACATTCTTGGCGCGGTAGCCCTCGAGCTGCGGGCTCTTCAGCACGATGTCCGGATTGTCGCCGGTGATGGTGTAGATCGATTTCTGCCCCGGCTTCATCCGGGCGATATACTCGTCGAGCGAGACGGGCTTGTCGCCCACGGTCGAGCGGAACCGGGCCATCCCCAGGATCGTTCCGCGCTGCTCGAAATCCTCGTAAAGGCCCTCTTTCAGCACAGCGCCGAAATTCTCCCAGAATTTGGCGAATTCCTCCGGCGCATCCGCGGCTTTCTTGGCGAGATCGCCGAGCACCCGCTTGGTCACGCCCTGGCGGATCTTGGCGATCATCGGATTGGCCTGCAGCGTCTCGCGGCTGATATTGAGCGGCAGATCCTCGCTGTCGATCACGCCCTTGACGAAGCGCAGATAGGCCGGCAGCAGCTCGGCGCAATCCTCGGTGACGAAAACGCGGCGGACATAGAGGCGGACATTGTGCTTGCGCGCCGGGTCGAACAGGTCGAACGGCTTGGTCGACGGCACGAACAGCAGATTCGTGTATTCAAGCGTGCCTTCCGCCTTCCAATGCAGGGTCAGCCATGGCTCGTCGAAGCCGTGGCCGACCGAATGGTAGAATTCCTTGTATTGCTCGGGCGTGATCTCGGATTTGGGCCGGGTCCAGAGCGCCGATGCCGTGTTGAGCACTTCCTCCTTGCCGTCCTCGATCAGCACGATCGGCAGTGCGATATGGTCGGCATAGGTCTTGACGATATGGCGCAGCCGCACCGGCGTCAGGTAATCCGTCTCGTCTTCCTTGATATGCAGCGTGATGCGCGTGCCGGTTTCGAGCTTCTCGGCCGGCGCCACGGTGAATTCGCCCTTGCCGTCCGACGCCCAGCTATGGGCCTCACTCTCGCCGGCCTTGCGCGACACGACCTCGACCTTGTCGGCGACCATGAACGACGAATAGAAGCCCACGCCGAACTGGCCGATCATGGCGACATCGCCCTTGTTCGCCTGGCTGAGCTGCTTCACGAACGCAGCCGTGCCCGAGCGCGCGATCGTGCCCAGATTTTCGATCAGCTCGACCTCGCTCATGCCGATGCCGTTGTCTTCCAGGGTGAGCGTGCGGGCGTCCTTGTCGGCGGAGATCACGACTCGGTACTTGCCTTCGGGCGCACCCAGCTCGGGCCGGGTCAGCGCCAGGTAACGCAACCGGTCGCACGCATCCGACGCGTTGGAGATCAGCTCGCGCAGGAACACTTTCTTGTCGCTGTAGAGCGAATGCGCGACGATATCGAGCAAGCGGCTGACTTCAGCCTGAAAGCTTCTGGTTTCTGCCATCGGGACACTCTGCTGCAGGGATAGGGTGGGGGTGGAAAACGCCCCCTCATATGTAGGGCAAGCCGCGATCGTGCAACCCTTCGGTACGTGCGCAGGCGCGGAAATCGGGGCTTCGTTGCATCTGCTTGCATTTGCGTCGCGTCCGACCGATCTTGGCCGCCATGGCGCAGAATGAGGCCGCCGGGCGCGTGACCGCGGTACTCGGTCCGACCAACACCGGCAAGACGCATCTGGCGATCGAACGCATGCTGGGTCACGCCAGCGGCATGATCGGGTTTCCGCTCCGCCTCCTGGCCCGCGAGAATTACGACCGCATTGTCCGCGTCAAGGGCAAGGGTGCGGTGGCACTGGTCACCGGCGAAGAGCGCATCCTGCCCGAGCGCCCGAGCTATTTCGTCTGTACGGTCGAAGCCATGCCGCTCGACCGCCAGGTCAATTTCCTCGCTGTCGACGAGATCCAACTGGTCGGCGACCGCGAGCGCGGCCATGTCTTCACCGAACGGCTGCTTCATGCGCGCGGTCGGTACGAGACCATGTTCATGGGCTCCGATACGATCCGGCCGCTGCTGCGCAAGCTGGTGCCCGAGGCGGAGATCGTCGAACGCCCGCGGTTTTCCAGCCTGAGCTATAGTGGGCCGCGCAAGATCACGCGGCTGCCGCCGCGCTCGGCCGTGGTCGCCTTCGCCGTGGCCGATGTGTTCGAACTGGCCGAGCTGGTGCGGCGCCAGCGCGGCGGCACCGCGGTGGTGCTCGGCGCCTTGAGCCCGCGCGCGCGGAACGCCCAGGTCGCCATGTACCAGGCGGGCGAGGTCGACTACATGGTCGCGACCGACGCCATCGGCATGGGCCTCAACATGGATCTGGGCCATGTCGCCTTCGCGAAACTGTCGAAATTCGACGGCAATGCGCCGCGCCGCCTGACCGTGCCGGAAATCGCCCAGATCGCCGGCCGCGCCGGGCGCCATATGAATGACGGCACCTTCGGGACGCTTGCCGAACTGGGGCCGCTCGATCCCGACATTGTCGAGGCGGTCGAGAACCACCGCTTCGATCCGCTGTCATCCGTGTCCTGGCGCAATGCCGCGCTCGATTTCCGCTCGGGCGGGTTGCTGCTGCGCAGCCTCGACGCGCCGCCGCCGCTGCCGATCATGCTGCGCGTGCGCGGCGCCGACGATCAGCTTGCGCTCGAAGCCTTGTTGCGCCAGCCGGAAATCGCGCGCCGCGCCAGCCATCCGGGCGCGGTCCGGCTGCTCTGGGACATCTGCCAGATCCCCGATTTCCGCAACGTCATGAGCGACCATCACGCGCGGCTGCTTGGCCAGATCTGGCACCATCTGTCCGGCCCCACCGAAAGGCTGCCGCCGGATTGGGTGGCCGGGCAGATCGCGCGGCTCGACCGGATCGATGGCGAGATCGACACGCTGGTCCAGCGCATCGCCCATATCCGCACCTGGACCTATATCACCCACCGGCCGGGCTGGCTCGACGACACGGCGCATTGGCAGGGGCGCGCGCTCGCCATCGAGGATCGTCTGTCCGATGCGCTGCACGACCGGCTGACTCAGCGTTTCGTCGACCGCAGGGCGGCCTCGCTGGTTCGCCACCTGGCCGAAGCGCGCGACCTCCTCGCCGCGGTCTCGTCCGAGGGCGAGGTCCTGGTCGAGGGCCATTATCTGGGCCAGATGAAGGGTTTCCGCTTCGTCCCGGATCCGACCGCCGAGGGCGAGGCGGCGCGGGCGCTGCTGGTCGCGGCCAACCGGGTGCTGCGCGGCGAGGTCGTCGCGCGCGCCAAGCGCCTGGCCGCCGATCCGGATGCCGCCTTCATGATCCGGCCGGACGGAGCGATTGTCTGGCAGGGCGCGAGCATCGGCCGCCTGGTCCGGGGTGAAACGCTGCTGGCGCCGCGGGTCGACCTCCTGGCCGCGGATTTCCTCGACGGCATGCTGCGCGATCTGGTCCGGCGGCGGCTCGAAGATTTCGTCCGGACCACGATCGAGCGCCGCCTGCAGCCGCTGTTTGCGGCGCTGGCGCTGCCGGTCGGCGCCGCCGGGCGCGGCTTGGTGTTCCGTCTGGGCGAGACCTTGGGCACGCTCGACGCGGCCGAAGCCGCGCCCCTTACGGCAGGATTGGCCCCGGGAGACCGCCGCTTGCTCAGCCGCGCCGGAATTCGTTTCGGAACCGAGACGATCTATCTGGCGGGCCTTCTCAAGCCGGCCGCGATCGCCGAGCGCGTGCTGCTCTGTTCGATCAGCGCCGGCGCGGCGCTTGCCGTCCCGCCGCCGGGCCGCGTGGCGGTGCCGGCGGCGAGCCTGCCGCCCGGCTGCGCCGAAGCGATCGGCTTCCGCATCGTCGGGCCGGTCGCCATCCGGGTCGACCGGCTGGAACAGCTCGCCGCCGCTTTGCGCCAAGCCGCCCAAACGGCCGGCGGCTTCGTTCTGAACCCGGAATGGTCGCAATGGATCGGCGTGAAGCTCGCCGAATTGCCGGCGATCGTTGCGGCGCTGGGCTATCGCGGCGTGGCGGAGGACGGCGTGCTGCGGTTCGCCCCTCTGCCGCGCCGCGCCCGGCGCAATGGTGCCGGCCGGCCGGCACCGGCGAAGCCGGTGGCATCCGACCATCCCTTCGCCAAGCTGAGAGAACTGGGGTTCGGCAATTGACCGGGCCGGCATTGCGCCTCGACAAATGGCTCTGGCATGCGCGGCTGTGCAAGACCCGGTCGCTCGCCGGCCGGCTCTGCGCGGCCGGCGCGGTCGAACTCGCCGGAATGCCGGTCACGAGGCCGGCCCAGCCGGTCCGGATCGGCGATCTTCTCGTCGTCAACCATGGCGGCTGGCGGCGGCAGATCGAGATCCTCGGGCTCGGCGAACGGCGCGGGCCGGCGCCGGAAGCGCGGCTGCTCTATCGCGAGACCGCGGAGCCGGTCCGGCTGACCCAGATCGATCCCGGCTGGGTTTCCTTGTTTGCGGAAGAAAAGGATTAGAGCCGCCGAGATTGTTGGCCGGCGCGGTGGCATGATACAACGCCTTCGGTCGACGTCAGCAGCGGGAGAGACCAGGATGTCTCGGATAAACTTCGTCGAACTCCCCGCCAGGGATATCGCCGCGTCCCGGCGCTTCTATGCCGACGTCTTCGGGCTGGCACTGACCGATTTCGGACCGAGCTATTCCTGCACGATGAGCGGCGACGTCGATCTCGGCCTGCAGGGCGATGCCGCTGAAGCGACGGCCGCACCACTGCCGGTCATCGCGGTCGATGATCTCGAACAGGCGCTGGCCGCGGTCGCCGGGGCCGGCGGGATCGTCACCAAGCCGATTTTCGCCTTTCCCGGCGGGCGGCGGTTCCATTTCCAGGATCCGCATGGGAACGAACTCGCGGCCGCGAAGGCCGATTGATAGCCGGAAAGCCGTCAAACCGCGACGCTCAGCGCCGCCGAAGGACGACGCTGAGATTGTTGGCCGGCATCTCGACCACTTCCGCCAGGCGGAACCCGGCCGAAGCCGCGATCTCGACGACATCCTCCAAGCGGCGCACGCCCCATTGCGGATCACGCCGCCGCAGATCCTGGTCGAAGGCGAGGTTGGACGGCGCGAAATCGTGGCCGTCGCGCCGAAACGGCCCGTAGAGAAAGAGCGGCGCTCCGGGCGCCAGCAGGCGTGCCGCGCCGGCAACGAGGCCGCGCGCGGCCGCCCACGGCGCGATATGGATCATGTTGATCGACAGCACGGCATCGGCGCGCTCGACCGGCCAGACCGGCGCCGTCGCGTCGAGGTCGACCGGCGGCGCGATGTTCGGCGCCCCGGCGGTCTCGCGCCATGCGGCGATGCTGGCGCGGGCATCGGGATCCGGATCTGAGGGTTGCCAGCGCAGCATCGGCCGCGCCTGGGCGAAATAGACGGCGTGTTGGCCGCTGCCGCTGGCGATTTCGAGCACCGTGCCCGATTCCGGCAGGATCCGTTCGAGTACGGAAAGAATGGCGGCGCGGTTGCGCTCGGTCGCCGGTGCATGGCGTCTTGCCTCGGTCATGGCGCGCCCCCGTCCATCGTCCACCTTTCATTCGTCGCCGAAAACGGCATGCCCCGCGCCCCTTAAGCTGCTATAATTCATCATTCGCCGCGCTGCCGGCCAGCCGGCATTCGGCAGGAGTCAAACGCGGCGCAGCTGCCCTATGCGGAATTTCCTGTTGCAGCCGGCGTCCGCACTCTTTTTGAATGCCGCCGGCCTGCCCAAGCCGCCGAATACGGGGATAGATCGCCGATGACCTACGTCGTGACCGAAGCCTGCATCAAGTGCAAGTACATGGATTGCGTGGAAGTGTGCCCTGTGGATTGCTTCTACGAAGGCGAGAATATGCTCGTCATTTCCCCCGACGAGTGCATCGATTGCGGCGTGTGCGAACCTGAATGCCCGGCCGAAGCAATCATCCCGGACAGCGATCAGGCGGCGGAGCAGTGGATCGGCGTCAACCGTGACTATGCCGCGTCCTGGCCGAACATCACCCGCAAGGGAGAAGCGCCGCCCGACGCCGATTCCTTCAAGGGTGTCGACGGTAAATTCGAGAAGTATTTCTCGGCGAATCCGGCCAAGCGCTAATCGCCGGCGGGCGTCTCGTACGGCTTTGCCAGGCGAATACGCCGTTATGTCGTGGAGTGTTCTGTTGCGCGCCAATATGGCCGCGCGCAATTGTCGCGCTCGTTTGATGGATGGGTCATGGAAGGCATGACCCAGCCGAATATCGACGTGCTGGCAATCGTTGCCGTTTTTATGCTATGTTACAAATCGAACGGAACGCCGTCGGCGGTTGCGCACCGCTCATCTCCATCCACATGGTCGGACTGTGCCGAGCCTGTTGCGTCGGCGGTTGCGCGCGACCCTGAAGATCGAGCTCCTCCGGCCTGGTCACAGCATATTGAGAGAATCGGATGTCGGATAAGATTGGGTTCGCCGAAGGCGATTATGTCGTATATCCCAGCCATGGCGTAGGCAAGATCCTGGGGATCGAAACCCAGGAGATCTCCGGCTATAAGCTCAGCGTGTTCGTCGTGCATTTCGACAAGGATCGCATGACGTTGCGCGTCCCGGTGACCAAGGCGACGGCGTCGGGCCTGCGCCGGCTGTCGACGCAGAAGGAGATGCAGACGGCGCTGGGCAAGCTGAAGGGGCGCTCGAAGGCAAAGCGCACCATGTGGAGCCGCCGCGCCCAGGAATACGAGGCCAAGATCAATTCAGGCGACCCGGCATCGATCGCCGAAGTCGTGCGCGACCTGTATCGCAATTCGAGCCAGCCGGATCAGTCCTATAGCGAAAGGCAGATCTATCAGGCGGCGCTCGACCGGCTGGTCCGCGAATTCGCCGCCGTCGAGGCGATCGACGAAGTGACCGCGACGCAACGCCTTGAACAGATGCTCAACGCCGCCTGAGCCCGTGCCGATGTCGAGCCGGCGCCAAGGGAGCTGGGCCGGTGCGGCGTGTCTTGGGACGCCGGCTGAAGCGGCGCGGTGTCGCTGCATCGCTTGTGCCGGCTTCGGCTGCCGCCTTCCTCCGGATCGACGCACGAGCCAGACGATTTCATGACACCGCCGCGGGTGACGCCGGTACAGCGCTTTGCCGATTTGGTCGGAAGAGATCGAATCTGGGCAGTCTCCGCCATCCATGCCGAAGTGCGCCGGCTGGAAGCAATTCATGATACGATTGAAAAGCGGCTGCAGCCGCGCGACGGGCTGGTTTATCTCGGCAACATGATCGGCGGCGGTGCGGACGTCGCCGAGACTGTTGCGGAGCTGCTGGCGTTTCGCCGCGCCTTCATTGCCCGACCCGGCACCTTCGCCGCCGACCTCGTCTATCTGCGCGGCAGCCAGGAAGAAATGTGGCAGAAGCTGCTGGAGCTGCAATTCGCCCATAATCCCCGCGAAGTCCTGGCCTGGATGCTCGAACACGGCGTCGGTCCGACTTTGGCCGCCTATGGTGCCGATCCTCAGCAGGGCCTGGCCGCCGCGCGCGACGGCGCCGTGGCGCTGACGCGCTGGACCAATGCCGTGCGCCAAGCCGTCAATGCCGCGCCGGGGCACGCCAATCTGCTGACCGCGCTACGCCGTGCCGCCTTTACCGGCGGCAACGAACTGCTTTTCGTCCATGCCGGCATCGACCCGTCGCGGCCGCTGACGGCCCAGCATGACAGCTTCTGGTGGGGCGGCGCCGGATTCCTCGATCTGGCGCAACCCTATGCCGGGTTTCGCAGGGTCATCCGCGGTTTCGACCGCCATCATGGCGGGCTGCAGGTGAGCCGCTATGCGGTTTCGCTCGATCGCGGCTGCGGCGCCGGCGGGCCGCTGATCTGCGCTTGCTTCGATCTTGAGGGCAATGTCGTCGATAGCTTCGAGGCCTGACCCGGCGACAAGATGCACGCCGCGAGCTCGACACCCTGCAATTGAAATTTTTTCGCCTCCCGAGTGATCCACCGCGACGCGCCTTGCGTATGAGGGACGATGACGCGCAAGAGGGGGCGAGATCATGGCGTATATCGACGATCCGGAAACGCAGCGGGCCAATCTGAGCTTTATCAGGACGTCGATGGCGACGCCGCTGCTGTCCCGCGAGCGGGAGTTCGAGCTGGCCGCCGCCTGGCGCGAACGCAGCGACATCGCCGCTCTGCACGAGCTGGTCGCCGCCTACACCCGGCTCGTGATCGCCGCCGCTTCGCGCTTCCGCAATTACGGGTTGCCGATCGGCGACCTCGTCCAGGAAGGCACGATCGGGTTGATGCAGGCGACGATGCGCTTCGACCCGGCGCGTGACGTCCGCTTCTCGACCTACGCAGCCGGTGGATCCGCTCGGCGATGCAGGATTATGTGCTGCGCAACTGGTCGATCGTGCGCACCGGCACGACCGCCGCGCAAAAATCCCTGTTCTTCAATCTGCGCCGCCTGCGGGCGCGGATTGAGGAAACCTCGGGCGCACCCTTCGGCGATGACGGAAGGCGCCAGATCGCCGACACGCTGAAGGTCGACCTCGCCGAAGTCGAAACCATGGAACAGCGCCTCGCGGTCAATGACCACTCGCTGAACGCGCCGATTTCGGACGGCGGCGACGAGCATTGGCAGGATTTCCTGGCCGATCCGCGGCCGACGCCGGAAGAGCAGGTCATGAGCCTGCGCGACGATCGCCGCCGCTCGGCCTGGCTGGCCGAGGCGCTTGACGAATTGTCACCGCGCGAAAGGCGCATCATCCGCGACCGGCGGCTGCGTGAAGACGGCGTCACCCTGGAAGAGCTCGGCCGTGAACTCGGCGTTTCGAAGGAGCGCGTGCGGCAGCTCGAGACCCGAGCGATGCTCAAGCTGCGCGCCTCAATGAGCCGCCGGGTCGCCTCTTCCGTCGATCTGCTGTCCGATTGCTGAAGGGGCTCCCATCGTCCGGGTTGCGTCCGGACCGCTTTGTCGCCAGTTTGCGGGAATGCAACGACGGACATTCCTCGGGCTGAGCGCGACCCTGCTGGGCAGGCCGGCACAGGCGGCGCGGCGCGATCCGGCTATGACGGCGCTTCTCGCACTGTCCGAGGCGCAGCGCGGCATCGTGGCCGGGGTCACGGATAGTGCCACGTTGAGCCTGCAGGACGGCATCGGCGTAAGGCTGGCCGGAATCGAGCCGGTCCTGGCGACGCCGGGTGGTACGGAGCATTGGGAGGATGCGGCGCGGGCTCTGCTGGGCTTGCTGGCATTGGAGCGCACAGTCAGTCTGCGCGGAGCGGCGGCGGGTCTCGACCGGTATGGTCGCGTGGTCGCCCAGGCAGTACGCGATGACGGGTTGTGGCTCCAGGGCATGCTGCTCGAAGCTGGTGCGGCGCGCGTCCAGCCGCCGGTCGCCTGGACCTTGTCGGCGGCGATGCTGCGGCGCGAAGCGGCGGCGCGGCGGCATCGCTACGGCATCTGGCAATCGCCGCGCTATGCCGTCCGCAAACCGGGTGAACTGCAGCATGAAGGCGGCGGGTTCGTCGTCGTCGAAGCGCTGATCGCAAAGGCGGAGGACCGGCATGGCACCTTCTGGCTCGATCTCGGCGATGCGGCTGCGGCCCGGATCGACCGCCCCGCGCGCCAGCGCTTTCAGGCGGCCGGGCTCGATCCGCGTCTCTTCGCCGGCGCCCGGCTGCGCCTGCGCGGTTGGGTTGCCTGGCAAGGCCGGCCGGTGCTGCAGCTGGAATATCCCGAAGCCGTCGAAGCCCTGCCGCCGCGGCGGCGCGCGCCGTGGTGACAAGCGGCGCGTTCGGGCTTATCAGCGCCCCGGGTTTTGCGCTATAAGACTGGCCGGATGTCCTCGTAGCTCAGCAGGATAGAGCATCAGTTTCCTAAACTGAGGGTCGTGAGTTCGAATCTCGCCGGGGACACCATTTCAGAACAGAACTGCGAACTCCGACCGCCCGCGATTTTCCGCAAATCGGCTTCGGCGGCGCGCTTGTTCAATTCGGCGATATGGTCCCGGCGGCGCTCGGTTCGCTCCTGGCGGCGGTCGAGGACGGAAGCCAGCACTTCCTCAAGCCGGTCCGGCTGAAGCAGTCGCTCCTCGATATGGCCGGTAACGATGTTGTCCAGCTTCTCTATCGGCACCGAGCGGCCTTTGCAGCCGGTCTCGCCCTGTCGCGCCTTGGTCGAGCAGGTGTAGTAGCGATACCGCCCGCTCTTGCCGGTCCTCAGCGTCATCGCACGGCCGCAATCGGTGCAGAAGCAGATGCCGGTAAGGAGGGTGGGACCGCTGGCGATTCGGGCGGGCGTGACCCTCGGGTTGCGGGCGCGCAGATGCGCCTGCACGGCGTCGAAGGTGGCTTGATCGATCAGCGGCGGCACCTCGACCGCGACGACTTCGCTGGCCGGCTTAATTTCTCCCGCCTCGCTGCGCCGGTTGAATTCGTGGCGGCCGATATAGGTGGTCCGGGTCAGGACATCGTGCATTTGTCCGATGCCCCAGCGTCCGCCGTCGCGGGTGAAGACGCGCCGGGCGTTGAGATAGGTTGTGATCGCCTTCACGCCCATGGGGCCGGATGTGCCGTCGCCCTGGAGGGCAAGGCGGTAGATCAGCCGCACCGTGTCGGCGTGCAGCGGGTCGATCTCCAGCTTCTTCTTGATTTTCGCCCCGCGTTGCTCGGCGGCCACCGTGCGATAGCCGATCGGCGGCCCTTGGGGTGACGGCGCGCATGTCATGCGGCATTTGTCAGCGGCCGGGCGCGGTCGATCCGCTCACGGTCACGCGGCGAATGCATGGCGTCCCAAAGATCGCCACGCCGCTGCACGTTGAGCCAGAAGTCAGGACTGTTGCCGAACACGCGGGCGAGGATGAGCGCTGTTGCGGCGGTCACGTTGCGCCGGTTGTTGCACAGCTCGTTGACGTGCTTGCGCTGCACGCCCATGGCCTCCGCCAAGGCACCCTGCGTCAGGCCCATCGGTGCCATGAACTCTTCGACCAGGATTTCGCCGACGCTGGCCGGCTTGCGTTTTGTCGTCAGCATGGATCACCTCACCGATAGCCGTGGTCGTCGAGATAGAGGCCTGTCGCCTCACCGCGTCCGCCATCCCATTGGAAGACGAGCCGCCATTGCTGGTTGACGCGAATCGAATGGAAGCCCGAAAGCGTGCCGGCCAGCTTTTCGAAGTAGTTGCTGGGCGGCACGCGTAAATCCTGATCCGTCGTCGCATCGTCGATCATCTGGATTTTGCGGAACAGGCGGGCTTCCAAGTCGGGCGGGATTCTCTTCGATCGAATGTCCTCGACAAAGAATTCCCGCAACCAGTCGTCCCGGAAGCTCACGATCATGCCGCAACTCCACCGTGGGCTAATGTACTACCCTATGGTACACGGCGCAAGCCCGGAATGTCCGTCAGAAAAGGGAGCGCACCGCTCCCATTGTGCCCTACCTGCATGACGAACCCCTGCCGGGCCGGCGACAGCCGGTCAAGGCCGCAAGCCGCGCAGCGGGGGCGCGGGGCGCGCCAGCCTTGACGGGATGGCGCTCGTCCGGCTCGCTTGCCGGCAAGTAGGTAATCGTACCCTCGCGGGCGATTGGGTGATGCAATGGCGCTGGGATTATTGATTTTCCTGACATTTTTGACGATAGCGCCAGCAGGGCCGTTTTCAGCGCCGCGCTTAAAGCTCAATATAATCAATCCCATATACCCCAACCGATGGCGGTGCTTTTATCTCGCCGTCATTAAAACCAGCTCAAATCGAGAAAAACAGCAAAAAACCCCGCGAGAGGTCTGGGGTGCACCCCATCGATGAGACACGGAAATCAGGGACAGGTCTCGACGGCCACGATCGCAACCGGGGGTACCCCCGGTTGCGATCGTGGCAATTTCGTTTCGTACTCCTGCGGCGACAGA
>Ga0181519_10002417_pt1 | contig 15922 bp, 16 predicted proteins | sample PEATcosm2014_Bin_26_FD_121102 | JGI IMG/M metagenome (GOLD analysis project Ga0181519, IMG submission 121102) | Peatland microbial communities from MTU Mesocosm Facility, Houghton, MI, USA - PEATcosm2014_Bin02_10_metaG | ecosystem: Environmental > Terrestrial > Soil > Wetlands > Peat | place...
CATCCCGAGTGGGTCTTCTTGTACCAGTACGGGAACCCGGCCAACCCCCGGGCCCACTACGAGGGGACCGGCCCCGAGATCTGGCGGGACTGCCCCGAGGTCACCCATTTCGTGGCCGGTCTGGGCACCTCGGGGACCCTCCTCGGGGTGGGCCGGTACCTGAAGGAGCGCAACCCGGCCATCGAGGTGTGGGCGGTCGAGCCGCCGGCCGGCGAGATGGTCGACGGGCTCCGGAACCTCGACGACGGCTACGTGCCCCCCATCTTCGAGGAGATGGGGGGCCGGGAGCTGCTGGACCGCAAGACGGTGATCCGGCCCCGAGAGTCGATCGAGTGGACCCGGCGGCTGGCCGAGCACGGCCTGTTCGTCGGCATCTCCTCGGGGGCCATCATGGCCGGTGCCGTGCGCTGTGCCGAGCAGATCCCTCCCGGCCAGTCGGCGACCATCGTCACCATCGAGTGCGACGACGGCTGGAAGTACCTCTCGACGGGGGCGTGGACCGAGGACATCGACAAGGTGGTCGAGCGGGCCCAGAAGATCATCTACTTCTGATGGTCGAGACCGGGATAGCCGACACCGGATCCCGGACGCTCACCGTGCTGGGCTGCGACGGGAGCTACCCCGGCCCGGGCGGGGCGGCCAGCGGGTACCTGGTCCGGGCCTCGGGGACCGCGGTGTGGGTGGACGCCGGGTCGGGGACCTTCGCCAACCTCCAACGGTGGTGCGACCCGTCGACCCTGGACGGGGTGATCCTGACCCACGAGCACCCGGACCACTGGAGCGACCTCGAGTCCTTCGCCGTGTACGCCCACTATTTCGCCGGCCTGTCCGGGGTGCCGGTCTTCGCCCCGCCGGGCCTGCGGGACCTGACCCACCAGCCCGACCTGGCCTCGTTCGCCTGGCACCTGGCCGAGCCGGGCCAGCGGGCGGTCATCGGCTCGCTGGCCGTCTCGTTCTCGTGGACCGACCACCCGCCACCGACGACCGCCGTGCGCTTCGACGACCTGAACGGGCCCGGCGACGACCGGTCGGCCCTGGTCTACACGGCCGACTCGGGCCCCGGGTGGTCGGTGGCCGAGCTGGGCCGGGGGGTGGGTACGGTGCTTTCCGAGGCCTCCTACACGGCCGAGGCCGAGGGCCGTTTCGCCCACCTGAGCGGGCGCCAGGCCGCGACGATGGCCGCCGAGGCCGGGGCGGCTCGTCTGGTGGTCACCCACCGGTGGCCTACGGTGGCCGCCGACGCCCTGGCCGACGAGGCGTCGACAGCCTTCGGGTCGGCGGTCACCCAGGCGGTCACCGGACTGGTGGTCGAGTGGTGAGCCGGCCGGGACGAGGAGCCGACGGGGAGAGAGAGGACGTGCGACATGACTGAGGATCCGAGGACCCGCCGGGCCGACGGCCGGGCGCTCGACCAGCTCCGCCCGGTGTCGTTCGAGCGGGACTTCACCGAATTCGCCCCGGGGTCGGTGCTCGTCTCCATGGGCCGCACCCGGGTGCTGTGCACGGCCTCGATCGAGGATCGGGTGCCCCCGTGGATGCGGGGCACCGGCAAGGGCTGGGTCACGGCCGAGTACTCCATGCTCCCGGGCTCCACGGCCGAGCGGGTGTCCCGGGAGGCGGCCAAGGGTCGTCAGTCCGGTCGGACCCAGGAGATCCAGCGGCTCATCGGCCGGTCACTGCGGGCCGTCTGCGACATGGTGGTCCTGGGCGAGATGCAGGTGACGGTGGACTGCGACGTCCTCCAGGCCGACGGGGGCACCCGGACGGCCTCGATCTGTGGTGGCTACCTGGCCCTGCACGACGCCTTCACCCGGCTCATGCACCAGGGCCTCCTGCGTGAGCACCCCCTGGTCGACGCGGTGGCCGCCGTGTCCGTGGGCGTGGTGGACGGGGTGCCCATGCTGGACCTGCCCTACGTCGAGGACTCGCGGGCCGAGGTCGACATGAACGTGGTCATGACCGGGTCGGGGCGCTTCGTCGAGGTCCAGGGCACGGCCGAGGGCCTGCCCTTCACCCGGGGTGAGCTCGACGAGCTGCTGGCCCTGGCCGAGGCCGGGATCGCCGAGCTCATCGAGGCCCAGGCCAAGGTGGTGGCCGAGCCCCCGGCCGTCCGCTGACGTGGCCCCGCCCGACACGCCGAACGGCGTGCTCCGACTGGTCCTGGCCACGGCCAACCCGGACAAGGCGGCCGAGATCTCCGAGATCCTGACGGCCGCCGTCGCGGTGGAGCTGGTGGCCCGGCCCGACGACGTGCCCGAGGTCGACGAGACCGGGGACACCCTGACCGAGAACGCCCGGCTGAAGGCCCGGGCCCTGGCCCAGGCGACCGGGCTCGCCGCCGTGGCCGACGACACCGGCCTCGAGGTGGACGCGCTCGGCGGGGCGCCCGGCGTGTGGGCGGCCCGCTACGCCGGCGAGGGGGCGACCTACGCCGACAACGTGGCCAAGCTCCTGGCCGAGCTGGCCGTGGTCGGGGGCTCGGACCGGCGGGCCCGCTTCACCACCGTGGCCATGGTGGCCTTCCCCGACGGTACCGAGGTGGTGGCCGAGGGATCGGTCGAAGGGACGATCGCCGGACAGGCCCGGGGCCAGGCCGGGTTCGGCTACGACCCGGTCTTCGTCCCCGAGGGGAGCGGGGGCCGCACCTTCGCCGAGATGAGCCCGGCCGAGAAGCACGCCCTGTCGCATCGGGGCCGGGCCTTCCGGGCCCTCGGGGCCGCTCTGGCCGGGCGGGCCGGCCCGGAGCCGTCGGCGACGGAGGCCCGGTGACCGCCCAGCGGCCGCCGGAGGGCGCTGCGGACAAGTTGGAGCTCGAGTCGCTCCGCGGTCGATCGGTCGGCCAGTCCACCATCGTCATCGAGCGGGGCCCGGTCGAGGCCTTCGCCGCCGCCGTCTTCGACGAGAACCCCCTCTACCGCGACCCGGCGGCGGCGTCGGCCGCCGGGCTGCCCGGGATCCCGGTGCCGGCCACCTTCCCCTTGGCCTTCGAGACCTGGGGCCGGCGGGACGAACTCCAGCCCGAGGGGGCCGAGCGCTTCGCGCTCAACGAATTCCTCGACCCGCTGGTGGCCCGGGGTGCGCTGGTCCTCCACGGGGAGCAGGGTTTCGACTACCACGCCCCGGTCTTCGTGGGCCAGGTGCTGGACGGCCGGAGCACCATCGTCGACGTCTACTCGCGGGAGAGCAAGGGCCGGCGCATGGACTTCGTGGTGCTCGAGACGGCCTGGCGGGACCGGACCACCGCCGAACCGGTGGTCACCACCCGGATGACCGTCATCGTCCGGTTCTGAGCCGGCCGGACACGAGGAGGCGACGGTGGGGGAGGGCAAACTGATCTTCGACCAGCTGGCGGCCGGTGACCGGGCTCCCGAGCGCCGGCACGTGCTGACCCGGACCGACATCGTCCGCTACGCCGGTGTCTCGGGGGACATGAACCCGATGCACCACGACGAGATCCAGGCCGTGGCGGCCGGCCAGCCCAGCGTGTTCGGCCACGGCATGCTGTCCATGGGCTTGCTGGGCGCCGCCGTGACCGACTTCGTGGGGGTGGGGAACCTCACCCACTACTCGGTGCGCTTCGTCCGCCAGACGTGGCCCGGCGAGGAGCTGGTCACCCGGGTGGTGGTGGCCGGCACCCGGGTCGAAGGCCGACGGCGCTACGTCGACCTCGACGTGGCGCTGGCCAATTCGGCCGGCGAGGACAAAGTGGTGGGCCGGGCCACGGCTGAGGTCCCGGCCGCCGGTTGACCAGCGCCGCTGGCGGCCCGGCGGTGCCGGGCCCGGTCCCCCGGCCCAGCCCGGCGGCGGTCCGTTCGATCGGCGGCGACCGGGAACGTCACTGGGCTGCGGGGTGGATCCTCACCGTCAGGCCAGGGCGCTCGAGAGCGACTCGATGAACCGGCGCGGTGCCTCGAGCATGGGGTAGTGGCCCACCCCGGGCAGAAGGACGACGCGGGCGTCGGGCCGGGCCTCGGCCAGCCGGGTCGTCATGGCCGGCACGGCCACCGGGTCCTCGGTGCCCCAGACGACGGTGAGCGGTGACGGGTGGCGCTCGATGGCCCCGGTGAACCGGGCCTGCCGGACCCGGCGCTCGGCCACGTAGCGGATGAGCCGGGCCAGCAACCGGTCGCCGTGATCGTGGGCCACCAGCTCCCACAGGGCGGCCATGTCCTCGGCGGGCAGCGTGGTGCCCGGGCCCATGGTGGCGGCCAGGGCCCCGGTCAGTGCCGGTTGGTCGATCGTGCCCGGCGCCAGCAGCGTGTCGGGCAGGCCCAGGAGCAGCTCCTGGCCCGAGGTCAGGTGGGCCATCTCGATGTAGATGCTGCCGTTGGTGACGATGCGTTGGGCGACGTCGACCGGCCAGATCCCGTCCATGTGCCGGGCCAGGAGCTCCCCGCCCACCGTGTCGCCCATGTCGTGGGTGACCAGGGCGAAGGCCTCGACGTCGACCACGCCGAGGAAGTCCATGACCAGATCGGCCTGGAGGTCGACGGTGTAGGCGGTATCGGGCTTCTCGGACAGGCCGAAGCCCAAGAAGTCCAGGCTGAGCACCCGTCGGGTGCGGTTGAGGGTGTCGACCACCAGGTGATAGTCGAACGACGAGGTGGGGAAGCCGTGGAGGAGGAGGACGGCGGGCTCCCCGGACGGCTCGGCCGCCGGGAGGTCCAGGGTGAAGATGCGCCGCCGGCCCAAGGTGAGGTACGTCCCCCGGCTCTCCCAGCCGGCGACGGCCGGGGAGAGGGCGGGGGCCACGGGTGACGGTTCGCCGGCGGACACGGGTCCATCGTGCCTCACCGGGCCACCCGGCGGGACCATGGGGGGTCGGGCCCGGCGCCCGATCGCCCCGGGACGTCTCTAGAAGAAGCTGAACTTCGGGATGGCCGAGGAGGTCTCCTTGAACAGCTCGCCCTTGGCGTCGAGCAGCTCCTGGGGGGTCCAGGCCGAGTCCCGGTGGACCTCGCCCACCGGGTGGAAGCCGCCCATGGCCCACACGTCCCCGCCGAAGCACACGAAGATCTGCCCGTTCACGTCGGCCGCCCCATCGGTGGCCAAGAAGGTGACGATGGGGGCGACGTTCTTCGGGTCGAAGCGGTCGAAGCCCTCGGTGGTGGCCGCCATCTCGCTGAACACGTCCTCGGTCATCCGGGTCCGGGCCCGGGGGGCGATGGCGTTGACGGTCACCCCGTAGCGCTCGAGCTCGCGGGCCAGCACCCAGGTCAGGGCGGCGATGCCGGCCTTGGCGGCCGAGTAGTTGGCCTGGCCGGCGCTGCCGTAGAGGCCGGCCTCCGACGAGGTGTTGATGATCCGGCCGCTCACCGGCTCGCCGGCCTTGGCCCGCTCCCGCCAGTGGATGGCGGCGAAGTGGGCCGGGCCGAAGTGGCCCTTCAGGTGGACCCGGATGACGTCGTCCCAGTCCGACTCCTCGATGTTGAACGACATCTTGTCCCGGACGATCCCGGCGTTGTTGACCAGGACGTCCAGCCGACCGTAGGTGTCGACGGCCTGACGCACCACGCCCTCGGCCCCGGCCCACGTGCTGATGTCGTCGGCGTTGACGGCGGCCTGGCCGCCTCCGGCCACGATCTCGTCGACCACCTGTTGGGCCGGCGAGCGGTCGTCCCCCTCGCCCTGGAGCGAGGCTCCGACGTCGTTGACCACCACGGTGGCCCCCTCGGAGGCCAGGGACAGGGCCTCCTCGCGTCCGATCCCCCGTCCAGCTCCGGTGACGATGGCGATCTTGCCGTCCAGCAGACCCATGGTGCTTCCCCTTCTGTGGCGTTCCGAGGCTGAGGTGAGCGACAGCCCGGTGGTCCGCGGCAGTCGTGCTCGCGGCCCCGGCACTATGGCCGATAGCCGGGTGGACGGGCAAGACCTGGCGGCCGCTCAGGCCGGCCGAAGAGCCTCGGCGACCACCGCCTCGACGAGCGCCAGGACCTCGGCCCGGGCCCGGTGGGGACCGGCCCGGGCGCTCAGATCAACCAGCTCAGAGGGACCGTCCGGCCGATGGCTGGTCCACACCCCGGGCTCGGCCACCTGTCCCACCACGCACAGGAGGCGGGTCGCCGGGCCGACCAGGCCGGCCACGCCGCCCACCACCTTGCCCTCGAAGGATCCGGCGTCCAACCGTCCCTCGCCCGTCACCACCAGGTCGGCCCGGGCCATCCGGGCCGGCAGGCCGACCAGGTCGGCCACCAGGTCGAACCCCGGGACCAGCTGGCCACCGAGGGCGGCCAGCCCGCCGGCCAGCCCGCCGGCCGCCCCGGCCCCGGGGATCGCCGTCACGTCGACGCCGAACTCGGCCCGGTAGTGCCGGGCCTGTGCCTCGAGCCGGGCCGCCAGCCGGCCCACCAGGGCCTGATCGGCCCCCTTCTGGGGCCCGAACCGGGCCGCCGCGTCGACGAAGGTGGTGGTCACGTCGCAGGCCACGATCAGGTCGACCCCGGCCAGGGCCCGCCGGCTCTCGATGACCTCGACCGCCCCGGCCCCGCCGTCGGTCGTGGCCGACCCGCCCAGGCCGACGATGACCCGGCGGGCCCCGGCCGACACGGCGGCCAGGATCAGCTCACCGACCCCAGCCGTGGTGGCCGTCCACGGGTCGTTGCCCGCCGGTCCTCCGGCCAGCCCCAGACCGGCCGCCCGGGCCGACTCGATCACCCCGGTGGGCGCCGACCCCGGCCGTTCGAGCAGGCGCCACTCGGCCAGCACCGGCCGGCCGGCCGGCCCGGGGACCACGGTCGTGCGCTCAGTCCCGCCGACCACCTCGAGCAGGCCCTCGCCGCCGTCGGACAGGGGTACCAGGTCGGCGGTCCAGCCGGCGGCCCGGGCGGCCCGTCCGGCCGCCCCCGCCACCTCGGCCGCGCCGGCCGTGCCCCGGAACTTGTCCGGGGCGGCGACCAGGTGGGGCACGTCCGAAGCTTGCCCGGTCGGTGGCCGGCCCGTCGATCCCGCTGGTTCCGGTGATCCCGGTGATCCCGGTGATCCCGGCCGGTCATCGCCGTGGCCCGGGGCTCCCGGCGGGGCCGGGCCGCCGGGCCGGTGCGGGCGAGAGGAGTCGAACCTCCACCCCCGAAGGGACCGGGACCTAAACCCGGCGCGTCTGCCGTTCCGCCACACCCGCGTGCGCGGCCCCGAGGGACCGTCGGTCGAGTCTATGGCCCGCTCGGGGCCCCTGACTGATCCCGGGGACGGGCGGTCCGGGGACCGGGTCGGGGGCCCCACCGTGTCCCAGTCGAGTGCCCCGGCCAGGTAGCCTCGTGCCATGGCATCCCGTCTCTCCCTGCCCACCATCGTGTCCGCCGGTTCGGTCACCGACCCGGCGCCGGCCGAGATCTACCAGCGCCTCCTGCGCGAGCGCATCGTCTTCATCGGCAGCGCCATCGACCAGAACACGGCCAACATGGTCTGCGCCCAGCTGATCCTGCTCGAGGCCGAGGACGCCGATCGGGACATCTCGATCTACATCAACTCCCCGGGCGGCTCGGTCACCGACGGCCTGGCCATCTACGACACCATGCAGTACGTCCGGCCCGACGTGAGCACGATCTGCGTGGGCCTGGCCGCCTCGATGGGCCAGTTCCTCCTGTGCGCCGGGACCCCGGGGAAGCGCTACGCCCTGCCCCACTCCCGCATCCTCATGCACCAGCCGTCGGGGGCCATGCAGGGCCAGGCGGCCGACATCGCCATCCAGGCCGAGCAGATCGTGTACCTGAAGCGGATGATGGCCGAGCGGATCGCCCTGCACACCGGTCAGCCGGTGGAGCGGATCGAGGCCGACTCGGACCGCGACCGGTGGTTCACGGCCGAAGAGGCCAAGGAGTACGGGTTCATCGACCAGGTCATCGACCGGTCGACGGTCCAGGCCGGGAGCGACCGGACGTGACAGTCAGGGTTCCGGCGCCCCCTCCGGGCGCCGAACCACCCTCCGGCGAGCCCGATCCCCGGCATGTCATCGACGACTCGGCCTTCGCCGAGCCGTCGCTGCGGGGCGACGTGGCCACCCGCAACAAGGTCACCCGGGTGGTCTCGGGCGACGTCGGCCTGCGCGAGCGCCTGGTCGAGATCTGGCGCACCCGGGAGCTGCTCCGGAACCTGGTCCGCACCGAGATCACGGTCAAGTACAAGAACTCGTTCCTCGGCATCATCTGGTCGATGATCTCGCCGGCCATGACGCTGGCCATCTTCTTCATCGTCTTCCAGTACATCTCGAAGAACGGCATTCCCAACTTCGTGATCTTCCTCTTCTCGGGCCTCTTGGTCTGGAACCTGTTCCAGCTGGGCGTGCTCACGGCCACCGGGGTGGTGGTCAACAACTCGGGCCTGGTCAAGAAGGTCTCGTTCCCCCGGGAGATCCTGGCCCTGGCGTCCATCGGGTCGGCCAGCGTGTTCTTCTTCTTCCAGTCCATCGTGCTGGTCATCTTCATGGTGGCCTTCCACTCCCAGCCGGCCTGGTCGTACCTGCCGCTCCTCCCGCTGTCCTTCGTCGCCCTCATCTTCTTGTCGGTGGCCCTGGCCATCTTCCTGTCGGCCGTGAACGTGTACCTGCGCGACACCCAGCACCTGGTCGAGGTGCTGCTCACGGCGTGGTTCTGGGCCTGCCCCATCGTCTACGCCTACCAGCCGCTGGCCAAGAAACTGGCCGCCCACCACCTGGGCTGGATCTACTTCTTGAACCCGATGACCCCGATCGTCCTCACCTACCAGCGGGTCATCTACAACCACATCGTGGTCATCAACACGGTGAGCAAGCTGCCCTACGTGATCCTGCCGCCCAAGGGGTATCTGTGGTACGTGGAGATCAACCTGGGCGTGCTGGCCGCGGCCATCGTGCTGACCGGCCTGGCCCTCACCGTCTTCGGCCGCCTCGAGGGCAACTTCGCCGAGGAGCTCTAGTGGCCGCCATGGCCGTGGATGTCCGGGCCCTCTCCCAGCGCGTCGCGGCCCCGGGCCGGGCCGGCGCCGGGCCCGGGCCCTGGGCCCTCCGTCAGATCACCCTCCAGGTGCCGGCGGGCCAGCTGGTCGGCCTGTTCGGGCCCACCGGCTCGGGGAAGTCGACCCTCCTCAACTGCATCTGCGGCACCCTCCGCCCGACCGAGGGCGAGGTGGTGGTGCGGGGTCGGCTGATCGGGCTGACCGAGCTGGGCGACGGCCTCGAGCCCGGGCAGTCGGGCCGGGACAACGTGGGGCGCCGGGCGGCCGGGCTCGGCCTGGCCGGGGCCGAGGTCGCACGGGTGGTCGACGACGTGGTCGAGCTGGCCGAGCTCGGCGGGGCCATGGACCGGCCCGTGCGGACCTACTCGTCGGGCATGCTGGCCCGGCTCGGGCTGGCCCTGGCCAGCGCGGTCGACCCCGACGTGCTGGTCGTCGACCAGGTCCTGGGGGTGGCCGACGAGCGCTTCGTGCGCCGCATCCTGGACCGGTTCTCGGCGCTGCGCGACCGCGGGTGCACGGTCATCGTGGTGCCTCCCCGGCTGTCGGCCCCTCCCCGGTGGGACCGGGAGCTGCTGCTGACCGCCGGCCGGCTCACCGACGGGGACCCGGCGCTCGGCCGATCGGCCCACGCCGTCGGCCGCCCGGTCGCCGGGGCCGAGGTGCGCTGACCGTGTCCGAGCTCGCCGTCGACGTCCAGGACGTCTCCAAGCGTTTCCGGCTCTACCACGAGAAGTACACGTCGCTCAAGGAGCGGCTCATCCACGCCGGCCGGATCCCCTACGAGGACCTGTGGGCGCTGCGCAACGTCTCCTTCGAGGTGCGAGAAGGCGAGACCGTCGGCATCCTGGGCCGGAACGGCTCGGGCAAGTCGACCCTCCTCAAGTGCATCTGCGGCGTGCTGCGGCCGACCGACGGCCAGGTGGTGGTCCGGGGCAAGCTGGCCGGCCTGCTCGAGCTGGGGGCCGGCTTCCAGCAGGAGCTGTCGGGCCGGGAGAACATCTACCTGAACGGCTCCATGCTGGGCATGCCCCGGACCGAGGTCGACCGGGTGTTCGACGACATCGTGGCCTTCGCCGAGCTCGAGCACTTCATCGACAACCAGGTGAAGTTCTACTCGTCGGGCATGTACATCCGGTTGGGCTTCGCCGTGGCCGTGAACGTCGACCCCGACCTGCTCATCATCGACGAGGTGCTGGCCGTGGGCGACGAGCGCTTCCAGCGCAAGTGCATGGAGCGCATCAAGCAGTTCCAGAAGGAGGGCCGGACCATCATCTTCGTCTCGCACTCCCCGGACCAGGTCCGTTCCATCTGCGACCGGGCGGTCGTGCTGTCCGACGGCGAGATGATCGGTCTGGGCCCGCCGGGCGAGGCCGTCCGGGTCTTCCGGGAGCGCCTGCTCGAGGTGGACACCGTGCTGTCCAGCGCCACCCGGGGCCCGACCCTCACCTCCCAGTCCATGCCCACGCCGGCCCGCCAGGCCGACGACCAGCCGCCGGAGGTCTCGGGGGGCGACCGGCCGGTCCGCCTGGACGAGATCCGGGTCCAGTACCCGGGGGTGTCCGAGCAGGCGTTCCTCTACACGGGCCAGGCCCTGGCCGTCCAGATCGGCTTCGACGCCCTGACCGACACGGCCGGCGTGGTCTTCACCCTCGAGGTCCGGGACCGCAACAACAACCCGCTGATCCGCACCGACTCGGACATCTTGGGCCAGCGCTTCGACGTGGTCCGCGGGCCGGGCATGGTCGAGTTCCTCTTCGACTCGATGCCCCTGCTCGACGGCCAGTACGAGGTGATCGTGGGCGTCCAGAGCGGCTGGGGCGTGGTGTGGGACTGGCGGGAGCAGGCGGCGTCGTTCGAGGTGGTCAACCCGGGTCGGGCGGGCGGCGTGATCTCCATCCCCATCCGCCTCAGTATCCTCCACGGCGGGACGGAGAGCGCGGCCTCCTAGAGCCGTGACCGGACGCCACCAGTCGAGGGAGGCCCAGGCGTGAGCAGCATCACAGAGGGGGAGGCGGTCGCCGACGGCGGCGAGGACGCCACCGCGGCCGATCTGGTGGCCGAGGCCGAGGCCCGGGCCTACCTGGCCCAGGTGATGGCCGACATCGACGAGGAGGTCCGGCGCCGCCGGGCCTCCGGAGACCTGCCGGCCCGGGTCGAGCGGGAGCTCGACAGCCTGTTCCTCCAGTTCTCGCCGGTGGCCGGGCGGAGCGGCAACATGGCCGAGGTCCTGCGCATGGTCGACGCCTCGGCCTACATCGACCCGGTGGTCCCGGTGGGCTCGGCCAAGTCGGGCGGGGCGGTGGTCAAAAAGGGCGTCCGCCAGCTCAGCCTGTGGTACATGTCGTGGATCACCGCCCAGGTGGGCCAGTTCGCCGCCTCGGTCACCCGGGCCCTGCACCTCTTGGACGAGGAGGTGACCGAGCTGGCCCGGCGGGTCGAGGACCAGCGGGTGCCCAGCGCCCCGGTCATCGAGCGGCCCGGGGTCCACGGGCCGACCTCGTGGTGGGCCGCCGACGTCCCGGGCCTGGTGGCCCACGCCCCGGGCCGGGTCCTGCACGCGGCCTGCGGTGACGGCTGGCTGGTGCGCACGCTGGCCGCCGCCGGCCTGGACGCCTACGGCACCGACCCCCGGGGGGACCGGGTCGAGCGGGCCGAGACCGACGGGACGGATCTGCGCGACGAGCCGCTGCTCGGGCACCTCGAGGCCACGGCCTCGGCCAGCCTCGGGGCCATCGTGGTCAGCGGGCTGATCGAGGCCATGGCGCCCGGGGAGCGGGACCGGCTGCTGGACCTGATCGACGACCGGCTGGCCCCCGGGGGGACGCTGGTGGTGCACTCACTCTCCCTCAAGGCCTGGGGGGCCGACGACGTGCCGCCCGAGGTGGACCTGGCGCCCGGCCGGCCCCTGCGCCCCCAGACCTGGAGCCACCTGCTGGAGGCCCGGGGCTACGGGGTGACGCTGGTGCCCGGACCCGACGGTGCCGACTACCTGGTCGTGGCCATGGCCGGCGCCGGGGTCCCGGCGGTCCGGTGAGCGGGTCCGGCGGCCCCCCGGGGCCCGCCGTGCACCAGTTCGTGCCGGCCCTCATCCCCCGGGACGCCACGGGCAGTCACACGCTGCTGCTGCGCCAGGCGCTGCGAGCCGCCGGCTGGCGCTCCGAGATCTTCGCCGAGGCCACCCACGACGAGCTGGCCGGCCAGAGCATCCCGGTCGAGCGCTACGCCGAGCTGGCCGAGCCCGGAGACGTGCTGATCTACCAGTTCTCGACATCGTCGATGGTGGCCGACCTGCTGGCCGAGCGGACCGAGCCCCTGGTCCTGGACTACCACAACGTCACCGGGCCCGAGCACTACCTGCCGTGGGAGCCGGCCACCGCCCGCCGGGCCGCCGACGCCCTGGCCCAGCTGCGCCAACTGGCCCCCCGGGCCGTGCTCGGCCTGGCCGACAGTCCGTTCAACCAGGCCGACCTGGTGGCCGCCGGCTGCCGACGGACGGCGGTGGTCCCGGTCCTGGTGGACTACGACCGCATGACCGAGCCCCCGGACCCCCGGGTGGCCGGCCGGCTGGCCGCCCGGCGCTCGGCCGGTGGGGCCGACTGGCTGTTCGTGGGCCGGCTGGTGCCCTCCAAGGGCCAGCACGAGCTGGTCAAGGCGCTGTGGGCCTACCGCCGGCTGTACGACCCCGAGGCCCGGCTGCACCTGGTGGGCTCGGCCCCGTCCAAGCGCTACCTGGCCGCCCTGCGGGCCTTCATCGCCGATCTCGGTCTGGCCCGCGCCGTGCGGGTGGCCGGCGAGGTCTCCGACGCCTCGTTGGCCGCCCACTTCCAGGCGGCCGACGTCTACGTGTCCCTCTCGGTCCACGAGGGATTCGGGGTGCCCCTGCTCGAGGCCATGGCGGCCGGGGTGCCGGTGGTGGCCCGGGCCCACGGGGCGGTGGCCGGCACCGTCGGCCCGGCCGGCCTGCTGCTCGGGGCCGACGACACCCCGGTCACCGTGGCCGCCGCCGTGCACCGGATCCGGTCCGACCCGGCCCTGGCCGGGCACCTGCTGGCCGCCGGCTACCGGCGGGTGGCCGAGCACTCGCTCGACCGGTCGGCCCGGGCCGCCGTGGAGGCCCTGGCCCCGGTGGCCGGACCCCCGCCGGCCGGAACCCAGGCCGTCACCGGGATCGGCCGACCGGGTCCCGGCCCGCTCACCGTGGCCGGGGGGCTCCGGTGAAGGTGGCCTTCGTGACCCCCCGCTACGGGCCCCAGGTGATGGGGGGCGCCGAGACGGCGGCCCGCCAGCTGGCTGAGCACCTGGTGGCCGAGTTCGGCTGGGCGGTCGACGCCTACAGCACCTGCGCCCTCGACCACGTGACCTGGGAGGACGTCCTCGAGCCGGGGGAGAGCACCCTGAACGGGGTCACCGTCCGCCGGTTCCGGTCCGCCGCCGGCCGCAACCCCGACTTCTACGGCCTCGACGGCCTGCTGCGGGTCAATCCCGAGACGGCCACCCGCCAGCAGTCCAAGCGCTGGGTCGAGCTCAACGGCCCCCAGACCCCGGCCCTGCTCGAGGCGCTCTACGACTCCGACGTCGACGTGGTGGCCTTCTACCCCTACCTCTACTACCCGAGTGTGATCGGCATCGGCCAGGTGCCGATGCCCGCCGTCCTGCACCCGGCGGCCCACGACGAGCCGGCCCTGTACCTGCCGATCTTCCGGGGCACCTACGCCCACGCCGACGCCATCTGCTACCACACCATGGCCGAGCGCCGGCTGGTCCAGCGCATCCACCCCGTGGCCGACCGGCCCCAGATCGTGCTCGGCCTGGGCGTGGGCCAGTCGGCGCCCGGCGGCCGGCCCGGCAGCCAGGTGCTGGGCCTGGGCGACCGCCCGTACCTGGTGAGCGTGGGCCGGGTCGACGAGCACAAGGGATCGGCCATGCTGGCCGCCTTCTTCCGCCAGTACAAGGAGCGCCACCCCGGCCCCCTGGCCCTGGCCCTGGTCGGCCCGGTGACCTGTGAGATCCCCGACCACCCCGACGTGGTGGTCACCGGGATCGTCGACGAAGCCGACAAGTGGGACATCGTGCGCGACGCCCAGATCTCGATCTCGCCGTCGGCCCTCGAGTCGTTCTCCCTGGTCGTGCTGGAAGCCTGGGTCGAGTCGGTGCCGGTGGTGGTGAACGCCACCTGTGACCCGACCCGGGAGCACTGCGAGCGCTCCGGGGGCGGCATGTGGTTCGGCACCTACCGGGAGTTCGAGGCGGTCCTGGACCGGCTGCTCGGCGACCCCGAGCTGCGGGCCACCCTGGGGGCCCGGGGCCGGGCCTACGTGGACCAGCACTACCAGTGGCCGGTCCTCATCCGCCGCTACGCCAGCTTCCTGACCGGGGTGGCCGAGCGGGGCCGGGGTGCCGTCGGGGTCCTGTGAGCGGACCGGCCCCGACCCGGGCCCCGGCCCCGGCGCCCCCCGGGCCTACTCCGAGCGCCCGGGTACGAAGGCCAGGCCGCCCTGGGGCACGTAGGGCGGCCCGCTCACGGGCAGTGCCCTGACCGTCCCGGTCCACGGGTTGATGGTGGCCAGGAAGTTCGCCGGGTAGCCGGGGGCCGGGCAGGTCGATGGGGCGCTGTCGGCCCCGCACGGGGTGGCCACGGCGACCGGTACCCCGAGGTGGAAGAGCCCGGTGATCACGTCCACCGAGACGTGGGTCGAGTCGGTCGAGTACAGGCGGCCCGAGGGGGTGCCGGGCCAGGCCGTGTCGTCGACCGACTGGGTGAGGTCGAGGACCGACAGCCTGGGCTGGCCGCCGACGTCACCCACCAAGATCTGCCCGAGGTCACCCTGGCTGGTCAGCATGACGTCGCCCGAGAACCGGGGACCCTCGATCGGGACGACCTCGTTCGAGTCGGGGTCGGTCAGGGCCCGCGTGGTGCTGTGCCCGAACTGCGGGCTCTGGACGTCGGCCACCGTGGCTGTGGCCTCGTCGTCGAAGAGGGGCGAGACGGTGGCCGTCGATGTGGTCGGGTCGAGCGTCACCGAGTAGACGGCCGGATAGGTCGGCTGGGGGGCGGGCTGGCCCGTCGTCCCCGGGGCCGAGGCGCTGATCAGGATCCGGCCCTGCCCGACCGAGATGGCATCGGTCCCGCCGAAGTGGGGGAGTGGTTCGTTGTAGGCGTAGCGGTGGACCGCCCCGGCCGCCGAGGCCGACGTCGGGTTGATCGTGGAGAGGGCCGAGTTGGCATCCTCGTTGACGGTGGCGATGACCAGGCCCGACGACGGGTCGGCGGTGACGCCGTCAGCCTTGCCGGCCACGTCCCACTGGCCGAGCGGCGTGCCGCTCATGGTGATCTCGACGATGGTGCTGTCCAGGTTGCCGTCCGTGCTGGCCTGGCCCTGGGGGCCGACGCCGTTCTGGAACCCGATGAACAGGTCGGTGCCCAGGCGGCTGAGGTCATCGGGGTCGCGCAGTGGCTCGGTGTCGACGACCGAGGACCCGATGGGCCAGTAGCGGGGTGCAGGGAGGCCCCGGCCAGGACCGGGGTGACGGTGAGGGTGGGCGAGGTCGGGCCGGCCGCCGGGGCCGGTGGCGCCGCCCCGGCCGGCGGTGCGCCGGCGCCCAGGGTGGCGCCCATGGTGGCGGCCAGCAGGGCCATCGACCCGGCGGCCAGGGTCTGGAGGGTGCGGACCGGGGCTCGCTCCATGGTGGCTCCTTTGGCCGACACCTGGATGGTTCGAGGGGCCCGGTGACGCCCGGGCGACCCGTGAGGAAACACTTCGTGACGGGTCCCCGGTGGCCGCCGGCCCGGGCCGGGGCCCCCGACCCGACGGTGCACCGGTGCCCCCGGGACGGGCGGTAGTGTCTTGCGCCGTGCCGACCGCCGAAGAGTTGCAAGCCCAAGCCGACGCCATCGCCTGGTTCCACTCGATCGATCTGGGCCAGGGGGTGCGGACCAAGGGCCTCTCCGAGCTGGCCCTCACGCCGACCCAGCTCACCGACTTCTCGGGCCGCA
>Ga0181519_10002423_pt1 | contig 15905 bp, 19 predicted proteins | sample PEATcosm2014_Bin_26_FD_121102 | JGI IMG/M metagenome (GOLD analysis project Ga0181519, IMG submission 121102) | Peatland microbial communities from MTU Mesocosm Facility, Houghton, MI, USA - PEATcosm2014_Bin02_10_metaG | ecosystem: Environmental > Terrestrial > Soil > Wetlands > Peat | place...
ATCAAGCTCAAGGACGGCAGCGGCCGGGTCGCCGCCCATGAAATCATGATCGGCACGCCGGCCATCCGCAACCTGATCCGCGAGAGCAAGATCGCCCAGATGTACTCGATGATCCAGACCGGCAGCCAGTTCGGCATGCAGACCCTGGACCAGTGCATGATCGAGCTCGTCCGGCGCAACATCATTTCCGCCGCCGAGGCGCGCATGTACGCCAAGAGCCCCGAGAACTTCCCGGGCTGAATCGGCGCGCCCCGCTTTTCCACCGCAACCACCAACCATCGGGCCCATCGACCATGGAACGCGACCAGGCGATACGCTTCGTCCACGACCTTCTCAAGCTGCTGCTGTCCAAGAAGGGATCGGACCTCTTCCTCACCGCGGATTTCCCGCCGGCATTCAAGGTGGACGGCCGCGTGCTGCCCGTCTCCAACCAGCCGCTGACGCCGCAGCACACCTCGGATCTCGTGCGCGCCATCATGAACGACCGGCAGGCCGCGGCGTTCGAATCGACCAAGGAATGCAATTTCGCCATCAACCCCACGGGCATCGGCCGCTTCCGCGTTTCGGCTTTCGTCCAGCAGGGCAAGGTGGGCATCGTCCTGCGGGTGATCGCCGACAAGATCCCCACCACCGAGGAGCTGCACCTGCCGCCGCTCATCAACGACCTGGCCATGGCCAAGCGCGGCATCGTGATGATCGTGGGGTCCACGGGCTCGGGCAAGTCGACCTCGCTCGCCGCCATGGTCGGCTACCGCAATGCCAACAGCCAGGGCCACATCATCACGATCGAGGACCCGATCGAATACGTCCACCCGCACGGCAACTGCATCGTCACCCAGCGCGAGGTCGGCGTCGACTGCGACGACTGGCACATCGCCTTGAAGAATGCCCTGCGCCAGGCCCCCGACGTCATCCTCATCGGCGAGGTGCGCGACCGCATCGTCATGGAGCACGCCATCGAGTTCGCCGAGACCGGCCACCTGGTGATGTGCACCCTGCACGCCAACAGCACCAACCAGGCGCTCGACCGCGTGATCAACTTCTTCCCCGAGGACCGGCGCGCCCAGCTGCTCATGGACCTGTCGCTGAACCTGCGGGCGCTGGTGTCCCAGCGCCTGGTCGCCTTCAAGGACCGCAAGGGCCGCATCCCGGCCGTCGAGGTGCTGCTCAACACGCCGCTCATCTCGGACCTGATCTTCAAGGGCGAGGTCCACGAGATCAAGGAAGTGATGAAGCGCTCGCGCGACCAGGGCATGCAGACCTTCGACCAGTCGCTCTTCGACCTGCACGAGGCCGAACTCATCTCCTACGAGGACGCCCTGCGCAACGCCGATTCGGTCAACGACCTGCGGCTGCAGGTCAAGCTCAATTCCAAGCTCTTCGGTGGGGTTGCGGGGATCAACCGCGGGATCGAGCATCTGGGGTTGAGCGGCTGATCGTTGCGCCGACCCTCACCCCGGCCCTCTCCCGCTAGCGGGAGAGGGGGAACTTCGGAGCTACTGGGTCCTCCCTCTCCCGCGTGCGGGAGAGGGCCGGGGTGAGGGCGCCCGCCACCCGGTAGACTCCAGCCAACGCGGCTGAATCCATCCGCAAGTCACCCCCCGCGCGGAACCGCCCCTCCATGAATTTCTTCGCCAAGCTCTACTACCGCCTGCGCAAAGGGGCCAAGGCGATTCAGCTCTACCTGGTGATCGCCGGCCCGGGCATCGTCGTCATGGTTGCCGACAACGACGCCGGCGGCATCACCACCTATGCCGCCACCGGCGCCAAGTACGGCTACAACCTCATCCTGTTCCTGGTCCTGCTCATCCCCGTGGCCTATTACGTCCAGGAGATGACGGTGCGGCTGGGGGCGGTCACCAAGCGCGGCCACGCCGAGGCGATCTTCAGCGGCTTCGGCGCCTTCTGGGGCTGGTTCTCCCTGATCGACCTGATGATCGTCGACTGGATGACCCTGGTGACGGAATTCGTGGGCATGACCTCGGCGCTGGAGATCTTCGGCATACCGGGCTGGCTGACCGTGGTCCTGGTGATCCTGCTGCTGGGAACCATCGTCCTCAATGGACGCTACTGGACCTGGGAGAAGATCGCCCTGCTGTTCTGCGCGCTCAACCTGGTCTACATACCCGGCGCCTTCATGGTCCGCCCGTCGATGCACCAGATCCTCCACGAGACCTTCCTGCCGAGCTTTCCCGGCGGCTTCGACGGCCAGCTTTTCTTCTTCCTGATGGCCAATATCGGCACCACCATCGCCCCGTGGATGCTGTTCTTCCAGCAGAGCGCGGTGGTCGACAAGGGAATGCTCGAGAAGGACATTCCCTGGGGCAAGTTCGATACCTGGCTGGGCGCCGTACTCACGATCATCGTGGCCGTGTTCATCGTCATCGTCACCGGAACGGTGCTGCGCGGCGTCGACATCGACAGCGCCGCCCAGGCCTCGGCCCAGCTGCAGGAGACCCACCACTGGGTGGGCACCTTCATGGCCATCGGCCTGTTCGACGCCGGGCTGCTGGGCGCGATCTGCATCTCGCTGGCCAGTTCATGGGCCTTCGGCGAGATCTTCGGCTGGGCGCATTCGCTCAACACCAATATCAAGGAAGCGCCGTGGTTCTACGCCAGCTACTTCATCACCCTGGTGACGGCCGGCGCGGTGGTGCTCATTCCCGGCGCGCCTCTGGTGCTCATCACCCTGTTCGTCCAGGTGATCGCCGTCACCCTGCTGCCCGCGGCCCTGGTCTTCCTCATCCTGCTGCTCAACGACCGCGAGCACATGGGGGAGTACGCCAATTCGACGCTGCAGAACCTCATTGGCGGGACCATCGTGCTGCTCATCATCGTGCTCTCCACCCTGTATGGGGTGAGCGTGCTGTTTCCGACGCTGTTCGGCTAGGAGGCCAGGGCATGATCCGCAGCATTTCCCGCGTGGTCCGCAAGTTCCGGTCGATCAACCAGCGATACGCCACGCCGCGCATCGCCATGTCGCCGGCGGTTCGCGTCTCCCTGCTCGTGCTGCGGGTGTACCTGGTGCTGCTGGTATTTTTGCTGCTGTACAAGTTCGCGACGCTGGTGGGCAAGTGATGCGCCCTCCGCCTCCCTTCGGAACACGGGCTGCAGCGCCGCCGGCGCCCGCGCGGCCCCTTTGCACGGATTGCTGAACATGGTTGCCGTCGTCGAGCCCGAATTCTTCCTGAGCGAGGTCATCCGCCGCCGCGTGTACCGGCACGCCGAGAAGATCGGCCGCCTGCAGGACCTGGTCATCGTCGAGACCGGCAAGCTGCCCGAGGTGGTGCAGCTGCTCATCCACCGTCCCTATGGCCAGCCCGCGCTGCTCGTGCCCTGGGAAAAGGTCGTGGTGATCTCCACCAACGAGATCGCGATCGACGTCGAGAGTCTCGATGCCTACCAGAACCCCCCGGCCCCGGGGGCGATCCTGTTGCGCGACTACATCCTGGACAAGAAGATCTTGGACATGGACGGCCGCGAGGTCGAGGTGGTGTACGACGTCAAGCTCGCCTTCCAGGCGGGCAAGCTCTACGCGAGCGAGGTCGACTTCAGCCGCCATCGGCTGCTGCGCCGCCTGGGCCTGCGCCACCTGGCCAATTTCATGGCGCAGCAGGCCGGCGGCGATTCGACCGTCTCGTGGATGTACGTCCAGCCCCTGCCCGACGACCTGGGCAGTTTTTCGGGCGACGTGAAGCTCAACGTCCTCAAGTCGAAGGTGCACGAGATCCACCCGGTGGACCTGGCCGACATCCTCGAGGAGCTCGACAGCGGCCAGCGCCAGGCGCTGTTCAACCAGCTCGAGCCCGAACACGCCTCCGAGACGCTCGAGGAGATCGAGCCGCGGGTCCAGCGCGAGCTCATGGCCACCATGCAGCACGACCGCGCCGCCAAGCTCATCGGCGAGATGAGCCCGGCCCAGGCCGCCGACATCCTGGCCATCCTGCCCGCCCACGACGCCGACGGGATCCTCGCGCTCCTCGATGCCGGCGACGCGGCCAAGGTGCGCCGGATCGTCGAGCACCACGACGAGAACATCCTGCTGTTCGCGACCCAGGCGTTCATCCGCCTCGCCCCCGATGCGGTGGTGCGCGACGTGCTCAAGGGCTACCGCGAGCTGGCCCTGGACAAGGACGTGCTCACGTACATGTACGTCGTCGATGCCCAGGATCACCTGCTGGGCGTGGTCGGCCTGCGCGACCTCGTGTCGGCCAGCCAGGACCAGACGCTGGGCGCCTTGATGACCGAGCAGCTCATCACCCTGGGGCCGGACGAGACCCTGCGCGATGCCGTGCAGGCGATAGCGCGCTACGGCCTGCGGGCGATACCCATCATCGATGAGGAACGGCGCGTGATCGGCGTGGTCTCCGATCACGATGTGCGCGGCTTGAAGCCGCGCCTGGCCTGAGGCAGGACGGCGCGGCAGCGGGCGGCACGCGTCCCGTACGTGCGCCACGGCGCAGTAGATACATGTATTTGGCGAAACCGGACCCATGAGATCGTCACCCTCGCTTCCCGCATGGACCATCGTTGCGCCGCTCGCCTGCTGGCTGCTGCTGGCCGGCGCGCTGGCCGGACTCCACGGACCCCTTTACGCCGCCGTGCTGGGTGCGGGCCTGCTCGGCGGTGTTTTTTCGGCGGTGCATCACGCCGAGGTCGTTGCGCACCGCATCGGCGAGCCTCTTGGCACCCTGGTGCTCGCCCTGGCGGTGACGGTGATCGAGGTTGCCCTCATCCTTGCGCTGATGCTCGCGGGCGGGGCGGCAACCGATGCCCTGGCGCGCGATACGGTGTATGCCGCGATCATGATCATCGTCAACGGCCTGCTTGGAGGCTGCCTGTTGCTCGGTGGCATCCGCTTCGGCGAACAGAAGTTCGAACTGAGCGGCGCCAGCGCTTCGCTCGCAACCCTGGCGGCCATTACCGCGCTGACCCTGGTCCTGCCCAACTTCACCACCACGGCGCCGGGGCCGGTCTACAGCGCCGCGCAGTTGTCCTTCGTGGCCGCCGTTTCGCTGGTTCTCTACGGCACGTTCCTGCTGGTGCAAACGGTGCGCCATCGCGATTATTTCCTGCCGCGCGACCCGGCCAACATCCAGATGCATTCGCCGCCGCCGTCGCGGCGCGTGGCCGGCATCTCCGCCGCGCTGCTGTCGCTTTGCCTGGTCGCCGTGGTCCTGCTGGCCAAGTCCCTGGCGCCGACGATCGAAGCGGCCGTCGATGCCCTGGGCGCGCCCAAGGCCGTGGTGGGCATCGTCATTTCGTGCGTGGTGCTCATGCCCGAAGGCCTGGCATCCGTGCAGGCGGCGGGGCGCAACCGCCTGCAGACCAGCCTGAACCTCACCCTCGGATCGGCGCTTGCCAGCATCGGGCTGACGATTCCTGCGGTGGCCCTTTTTTCCCTGTTGACCGGCCGCACGATCATCCTGGGACTGGACGACAAAGAGACCTTGCTGCTGGCATTGTCGTTGTTCGTCGCCAGCCTCTCCCTGAACACCGGCCGGACCACGGTGCTCCAGGGCGCCGTGCATCTGGTGGTTTTTGCCGTTTACCTCTTCACGGCCGTGGTTCCCTGACCCCGCTTGCCTGCCTATCGTCCTCGGGCTAGAATCCCGGGTTCGCCGGCATTCGGCAAGGCAGACATTTCCATGGTGGTCATTAAATGGTCGTAATAAGGCTGGCCCGGGGCGGAGCCAAGAAGCGCCCGTTCTACAACATCGTTGCAACCGATTCGCGCAATCCGCGGGACGGCCGTTTCATCGAGCGCGTCGGGTTCTACAACCCGGTTGCCGCTGCCGGTGACGTCAAGTTCCGCGTCGCGGCGGATCGCCTGGGTTACTGGAGCGGCGTCGGCGCCCAGCTGAGCCCCACCGTGGCCCGCCTCGTCAAGCAGTTCGGCGGCAAGGACGGCATCGTGCCGGCCGGCACGGGCGTGAGCGAAGGCATTGCCGCTCCGGTCGCGGAAACGCCGGCGGCCAACTGATTTTCAAGGCCATGCCGGGAGCGGTCGGCACCCGGCATGCGGCTGAGCACGCGGTTGCGAGCACGGGCACCGCGGTGCCCAGCGACCTCGTCGAGGTGGGTTTTTTGCGCGGCGCCTACGGGCTGCAAGGCTGGTCGCATGTGCAGCCCCATTCGGGCGACGCCGATGTCTTGCGCGGCACGCGGCAATGGTGGCTGCGCCGTCCGAGGCCGGCGGCCGGCGCTCCGGCTGCCCCGGACGACACGGCGGCCTTGCTGGAGGTAACCGGCCTGCGCGCCCAGGGCGCCGGCCTGGTGGCCAAATGGCGCGGCTGCGAAGACCCCGAGGCCGCCGAGGCGCTCAAAGGATGCGCAATTGCGGTCTCGCGAGCAAGCTTTCCGCGCTTGCCGCAGGGCCAGTATTACTGGGTTGATCTGGTCGGTGCGCGGGTGGTCAACCGCAGCGGCGTGCACTTGGGCAGCATAAGCGGGCTGCGCAACAACGGCGCCCACGACCTGCTCGAAGTCGAGCCGCCGCCGGCCGAGGCCGGGCAAGATTCGGCTGCGGCGCCGGGGGTCGCGCCGGGGATCATGCTGATCCCCATGGTCCCGGCCTACGTCGACGGTGTTGAACTGGCGGCGCGGCGCATCCGGGTGGACTGGGAGCCGGACTGGTAGATCGCCGGGCGCCGGGCCGCTGTCGGGGCGCGGTGCACGTGGAGTGGGAACGGAGGCCGGGGGAACATGCGTTTTGACGTGATCACCCTGTTTCCGGAAATGCTGGCGGTGCTCACGCAATTTGGCGTGTCGCGGCGGGCATTCGAGAACGGCGCCTGGCAGTTGCAGTGCTGGGATCCGCGCGCGTTTGCCACCGATGTGCACCGCACGGTGGATGACCGGCCTTTTGGCGGCGGGCCCGGCATGGTGCTGATGGCCGAGCCGCTCGCGCAGTGCGTGGAAGCCGCGCGCGCGGCGCAGGCGGCGGCCGGTTACGCTGGCACCCGGGTGCTGGTGCTCTCGGCCAGCGGCGTGCCCTTGCACGACGCGCGGGTGCGCCAGTGGGCGGCGGCGGCCCAGGCGGAGCAGGGCGGCGGCGCGCGGCAGGGTTTGGTATTGGTTTGCGGAAGATACGAAGGCATCGATCAGCGCTTCATCGATGCCTATGCGGACGAAGAAGTATCGATCGGCGATTTCATCCTCTCCGGCGGCGAGATCGCGGCGATGGCGCTGATCGATGCGGTGGTACGGCATGTTCCGGGAACGATGAAGGCGCAGTCGGCCGAGGAGGAATCCTTCGCCAACGGCCTGCTCGACGTTCCGCATTACACCCGCCCCGAGTCGTGGCGGGGGGTTTCGGTTCCCGCGGTGCTGCTCTCGGGGCACCACGCGCAGATCGAGCGCTGGCGGGAAGAACAGGCAAGGGCCCGGACCCGCAGGACGCGGCCGGATCTCCTGCAGGCAGTGGGCAGCAAAGACAGCTAGGCACGATTAACCCCATCCTCTGGGGCGGACAACAAGACCGTTTGCCGGGGCGCCTTTTTAGGAGGGCAGGCCCTTTGCAAACCGACAACCGCCGCCACGATGGCATCTGGAGAGCGAACGTGAACGTGATCGAACAGTTGGAAAAGGAAGAAGTCGAGCGCCTGAGCGCCAAGCGGGCCATCCCCGTTTTTGCCCCCGGCGATACGCTGATCGTCAGCGTCAACGTGGTCGAAGGCACGCGCAAGCGCGTCCAGGCCTACGAAGGCGTGGTCATCGCCAAGCGCAACCGCGGTCTCAACAGCGCCTTCATCGTCCGCAAGATCTCCAGCGGCGAAGGCGTCGAGCGTACGTTCCAGACGTATTCGCCGGCCATCGCCTCCATCGAGGTCAAGCGCCGCGGCGACGTGCGCCGCGCCAAGCTCTATTACCTGCGCGAGCGTTCGGGCAAGTCGGCGCGTATCCGCGAAAAGCTCGAATCCAAGAACTCGGGCTGATTGATAGACCCTGAGGCCCTTCCCCTGGACGCGGCATTTGCCGCGCATCCGGGGCCGGCCGTGCCGCCCGGCCGGCTCACGCCGGCGGCGCTGCGCGCGCGATTTGCGCAAAGCCTTCCCTGGGAACCCGAGCAGACCACCGACGGCCGAATTTTCGTGCCGGGCCGCGCCGTGCGGCCGGCTGCCGTGCTTATCGGACTCCTCGAAAAAGACGCTGCGCTCCACGTGCTCCTTACGGTGCGCGCCGCCCGCCTGCACGACCATGCCGGGCAGATCAGCTTCCCGGGCGGCGGCGTCGAGCCCGAGGATGCCAACCCCATCGCCGCGGCCCTGCGCGAAGCCCGCGAGGAGATCGGCCTCGATCCCGGCCTCGTCGAGGTGCTTGGCACCCTGCCCGAGTACCGCACCGTCAGCAGCTACTGCGTGACGCCGGTCGTCGCCCTCATCGGGCCGGGCGGCGCGCTGCGGCCGGATCCGCAGGAGGTCGACGAAACCTTCACGGTGCCGCTGGCCTTTCTCATGGACGGCGCCCACCACGAGCGGCGCCTCGTGACCCAGGAGGACACGCCGCGCGCGCTCTATGCGATGCCCTACGAGGGGTCGCGGCGCTATTTCATCTGGGGTGCGACGGCGGCCATGCTGCGCAACTTCTACCGTTTCCTGCTGGCCTGAATACAATTGCGGCCATGAGCTGGATCGCGCTGATTCTCACCCTGCTGCTCGAGCAGGTGCGGGCAACACCCTCGGCAAACCCCGTCTATGCCGGCGCCACCGCCTGGGCCGACAAGGTGTCCCACAACCTCAACGCCGGCAAGGCCCGCCACGGCGGCTACGGCTGGCTGCTCGTCGTGGGGCTGGGCGTCGCGCTCACCCTGCTCGTGTTCGAGCTGGCGCGTTCCTGGTTCTGGGTCGCGGCCCTTGCCGTGGACGTCTTCGTGCTGTTCTTCACCCTGGGGTTTCGCCAGTTCAGCCACCCCATCACCCTCATCCAGACCGCGCTCGAGCAGGGCGATGTCGACGAGGCGCGGCGCGTCTTCGTGCAGTGGCGCCGCCAGACCGACCCGGGCTTCGATGCCACGGAGCTCAGCGAAACCGAGATCGTCCGCCAGTCCATCGAGTTCGGCCTGCTGGCATCGCACCGCCACGTCTTCGGCGTGCTCTTCTGGTTCCTCATCCTGCCGGGCCCGACCGGCGCGGTGCTGTACCGCCTGAGCGAGTACCTGTCGCGCCACTGGAACCGTCCGGGTGCGGGCGGCGAGGCGGGCATGCCGCCCGACCAGTTCGGCCAGTTCGCCCAGCTGGCCTACGCCTGGATCGACTGGCTGCCCGCGCGCCTCACGGCCCTGGGCTTTGCCATCGTCGGCGATTTCGAGGGCGCGGCGCACTGCTGGCGCCACCTGAGCGTGGACTCGCGCCCGAGCGTCACGGCGGCGCGCACCCTGATCCTGGCCGCCGCCAGCGGGGCGATGGGCGTGCAGGTCCTGAGCCCGGTCGATTCCGCGCGCTACCTCGATCCGGCCGCGCACCTGGCCGCGGCGCTGGCCGAACCGAGCCCCGAAGCACTGCGCTCGGCGGTGGGGCTGGCCTGGCGCGCAATGGTGCTCTGGCTGGTGCTTCTGTTGCTGCTCACCATGGCGGCTGCGCTCGCCTAGCCTCCAACGCTGCCAAGGCTCGACCCGGCGCCCGAGGGACATGGTGCGCATGTCGCCCACGATCCATTCATGTTGGGGAAAGCGCGAGCGGCTGAGGCCGGCCAAGGTGGAGGACGCGTCGATTCCCGTCAGCTGAAATCCCCGTCGAATCAGGTATTGGGCGATCGGTTCACCGCCGCCGCAACCAACATCCAGGATCGCGCTGCCAGGAGAAAGGGTCGAGCACGCCCGCTCGAGCCAGCCACGTTCAAGGAATGGGCCGCCCCGCCTGGCATCGTCCCAGCGCAGCGCATACTTCTCGTAAAGTCCGATTAGAATTTCGGACGGCTTGTTCATACACCGGGATATTGCCACCGTCCGCATTTGCAAAGCGGGGAATGGAGGTTTCAAATGGAAGCGGATGAACGAGCCATCGGTGACTTGCACAATAGTTGGATCGATTCAGTCAACGCCGGAAATGTCGACGGCTTGCTCGGCTTGATGGCCGACGACGCCGTATTTTTGAACCCGGGCCGAGCACCGTTCGGCCCGGATGGGTTTCCCGACGGCTTCGCTGCCGCGCACCAGCAATATCGGATTTGCTGCAAGAGCGAATTGGAAGAGCTTGTGGTCGCTGGCGATATCGCCTATACCCTGTGCCGGGATTCGCTAAGCTTGGCACCGCGGTCGGGTGGAGAGGCAATGGATCTGGCCGGAAATCGCCTCACCATTTATCGCAAGCAGGCCGATGGCCGCTGGCTTCTGGCGCGCGACGCCAACACGCTCACCCTGGTGACACGCTGAATTGGCTTCTGCCCAGGAGCGGAGGATGACGTATGACGGTTTTCAAGCAGGCAGCCCCGCGCCTTATTCGGGGCGGGGAAACGAGAAGCCTCCCTGCCAGAGACGGCATGGCCTGAATGGCAACGCGTTCGTCTGGAGTTGGGCCAATCATGAGTAGTTGGCAGCCACGCATCGGCGTACGTTTAGCGAGCGACTACTTTAAAGCACCATGTTCAGCGGGGAGATTACCCCGGTAGCTTTGCAATCCTCCCAAAGGTGAAATGCACGCCTTGCGAATCCGGTCCTGCGCCGACTGATCTAGGTAGAACGTATTGCGCAACTTGACGTCGAATGGTCGGTATGCAACGCTTTGCGACATCCAGACGGTGGATATTGAACGCCTGGCCGTTGCCTCCAGGAAAATGCCCTGCGAAATTCGCTGCTTATATCGTCGGAGACTAGCCTCGGGAGCTTTGGCGGAGCAATTCTCGGCTCTTCATGATTGGCAAACACCATTCCACGTCGTATCAATTTCCCCGGCATGAACCATGAGCGCAAACGTCGATTCGGAGCTGATTGGACTTTTTGGGCGCTGGATTTTCGCCACCGCGCAGGTTAAGCGCTTGGAGGAGTTGAACGTCGAGCCCGATGTCGTCAAGGCAGCCGCAAGGCAGGTCATCGAGCAGCGCAACGATCCGGAGCGCCAGCGGGCGATTGTCAACGCCATGGAGGAGAACACCGCCGTCGCGCTTTGCCTTTGGCTGCGCGATCCTGCAAATGCGTCCGGCCTGCTGGAGCAAGCCAGGGGGAAACGAAAGCGCGGATGAGATGGGCTGGTGGGGCAGTCGATACATGCCGCTTTTGCCTAGCCGACCCTGGATCGATTGCGTGGACCTGGTTGCGGAATTCGAGCGATCGGCATACATGCCAATTAGGGAGCAGGTCACAGATGCAATCAAGGCCAGAGCTTCCGCTGTATCGCCTCTACGTGCTCAGGGCTTCGTATCTCCTGCTTGGTCTGGCGCAGGGCTCGCGAACGTGGCCGGCCATCCTGCATCAGTACGGTAATGTCGCTGGACGGCCATGAGCGGTCCTCACCGAAGCGTCCCCTCTCCCGCCTGCGGGAGAGGGTCAGGGTGAGGGTCGGATGAGTTGCACAGCGCACGCCCTCACCCCGGCCTTCTCCCGCTTCGCGGGAGAGGGAGTGCTACTCGCCAGGTTTTGCGATTTGCGCCATGCCCGCACAGGGTCGGCTTTCCCAAAACGAGACCGCTTTCGGAAAGTCAGCTTCGCGTACCCTGTACGTCAGGCAGCGGGCCTCGGCGCCAAATACGTCGGCGACGCTCTCAAGGCCGGCCTTTGGCAACATGACAAAGCGGTCATGCGGGATCGATTTCCGCCATTGACGCAAAAAATGACTTCCAGGCATGCGGAACCGGGAATCCTGGGCGGCCGCTCGCGCGCTTCGATTGCATGGCAATCAAACTCAACTCGATTGACGACTGATCAGCGCACCAAATACCAGCGTGAGCGCGACGAAGAATCCACCCATGACCCAGCGATGGTTGAACCAAAACGTGTCGATCCGCGCCCGCTGCGGATCGGATCGCGAGTAGGCAATCGGAACGGGATCGCCGGTCGCCAGTCGGACGATCGCCTGCTGGGACGGATTGACGACGCGGTGTAGTCGGCCGCTTTCATCCGTGAATTCAAGTATCGGGTAGACCTGCCTCGTGTGGAGTCGCTCAAAGTCGACGACGGTACCGCTTACGTAGACGGGATCGGACGTGGAGCGTTGGTAATTGCTATCGAGCACCACTCCGGCGATGACCAAGACCACGGCAATTGCGAAAGGTAGCACCAAGCGCACCGAATACCCCCGTTTTTTCACCAGCGCAGCTCAGTGGCCGCCCTGTCAATGCGGCGACCCCCGCATCTCATACTAGCTTCAATCCGCCGACTGCGGAAGTACACCCCTTCGGTCGATTCGAACGTAAGCATGTTGAACTTTTCATGCACATCCTGCGAATGGCTACGTTCGGGCTTCCGCAGCGCGGCTGCGGGCGTATTGCCGCTTCGGGTCGACAGCACGCCTTCAGGCATTCCGGTTCCGGGCGGTTCGAGGGTCTTGTGCTCATTGCGGCGGTGGGCTAGTGTCGGTGACCGGGAAGAGGAGGTTCCAAGGAACTTCGTTCCGGAATGGCCCGGAGTCGGACATTACAACGACCACCATGCGGACAACCAAACCTGCTGCGGTATTTTTGTCAGCCGCGATCGCCTTTGTTTTCGCTGCAATGGCGGAACACCCGGCGCGTGGCGAGTCAAGGACACCGAGCGCGCAGGCCTTGAGCAGCGCATCCTTCGATGGCAAATGGTCGGGTGCCACCAAATGCATCTATGACCCGGGGCTTTGGCCCGATGATGTATGTGGCACGACATGGGTCATTGAAATCGGCGCCGGCAAGGTCAAAGTCCAGCAAATCATTCACGGCAAGGATGGAAAAGAAACCAAAACAAATATCGATGGCAGGAACTTCCAGTTCCGGCAGTTAGAAACCAATGCGGTGATTTCATCCCTGGATAGCGGCAATGACGAGGACGGGCATTGGGTGGAAACGTGGGATTTTGCGATGACGCTCAAGGATCCGGATCACATGATGGTTCACTGGACGCGCATCGTGAACAATGTTGACCTTGCATTGGACAAGAAGGGAAGCAAATTCTCCATCGTCGAGATGGGTGAACTCACACGATCTTCGCAGCCGGTCGCATTGAAATCGGAATCAACGGGTACGGGCGAGGCCGCAACATTCGACTATCCAACCGTTGCAGCCGCGCTTGCTGCGCTAAAGGCAAGATCCGACGTCAGCATTTCGGGTAATGGTGGCTGGACCATCGTGGATGACAAGACCAACCATGCGGTCTGGTCCTTTACACCGTCGAACTATCCCGCATATCCCGCGGTGGTGAAGCGGGTACTTGTCCAGGATGCTGGCGGCAATGTCTCGCTGAGGATGACCGGCCTCTGCCAGGCCGACAAGGCATCATGCGACAAGTTGATGGAAGATTTCCGCGCCATGAACGAACGCGTAAGGCAGGGCGTTCAATCGAAGCACTGATTGCCGGGGTTCGTTTGGGGTCCACGGCTCCGGGTTCACGCAGGCGCCGGGCCTGCGCTCGTCGCGGCCAATTTCTTGGACGTAATTTTCTCAACTTGGAGGGACATATGTCTCAATTTGCCCGCTTGCTCGCTGCCGTTTCGCTGCTTTGTATCGCTCCGGCCTTCGCCCAGGCGCAACCGGATCAGCGCAAACAACCGACTCCCGAGGAAATGCAAAAAATGATGGATGCGACGATGGGCGCAATGGTGCCCATGATGGGCAAGATGATGGAAGTCATGCTGGACGTGCAACTGAAGGTCGCCGAAAAACCGGAAACAGCCGTTCGGATTGCAACTTTCAAGAAGAATCTGTTCGATGCGTTGCTCAAAAGCGGATTCACGGCGGACCAGGCCCTGCAGATTGTCATCGCAACGTCGATTCCCGCGGCGTCGCCAGGTTCCAAATAGCGCTTCATCCTTGCTTCGACAATGCTCGCCTGCATGAGGCAGCGCGGAAGCAAGCCTGCAGTTCCCTACCGCCAGACCTTGGAAACCGTCGACCCCGGCTCCTGCGCCAGCAGCTTGCGGTAGAACGCATAGCGTTCCGCGCTGATGGCGCCGCGCGCCACCGCGGCGCGGATGGCGCAATCGGGTTCCTCGGCGTGGCGGCAGTCGGCGAAGCGGCACGTCTGGCTAACCGCCGCAAAATCGGGCAGCCACTGAGTGAGATGCGTGCTGTCCAGGTGCTCGAGCCCGAACTCATGAAATCCCGGCGAGTCGATGACCGCGCCGTCGGCGCCGTAGGAAAACCAGCGCGTCGCCGTCGTCGTCTGGCGGCCGTGCGTGCCGCCGCGCGACAGCGCGCCGATGCGCAGGTCCGAATCGATGAGCAGGTTCAGCAGCGAGGACTTGCCCATGCCCGACTGGCCGACGAACAGGGTCACCTTGTTGCTGCATTGGCCCGCAAGGCGCTCGCGCGTGACGGCCGGGTCGGTTCGCGCCGACACGCGCAATACCCGGGCGCCCAGTTGCGCAACGGTCTCGAGCGCCGCCTCGGCCGCCTGCGCGGGTGGGCCTTGCAGGTCGATCTTGTTGAGAATGGCCAGTGCCTCTATGCCGGCCGCGCGCGCGGCCAGCAGGGCGCGCCACAGGAACTCGGGTTGCGAGGGCGGCTGGGCCGCGAAGACGATGGCAACCTGGTCGACATTGGCAGCCAGCGGCTTGGTGCGGTTGGCGTCGGCGCGGAACAGCAGGTTGCGCCGCGGCTCCACGGTCTCTATGACATGCAGGTCGGGCGCGAGCGAGCACTGCACGCGGTCGCCCACGACGATGTCCTGGTGGCGTCCGCGCCCGATCGCATCGACCTCCCGGTCGCCGGGCGCGTGCGGCGCCGCTTCCAGGGCCACGATGTACCGCTGGCCGAAGCGCGCAACCACGCGGCCCGCCGCCCGCTCGGAGGACTCGGCCTGCGCGGCGCCCTTATGCGCTGGCGGCGTGTGCACGCGCGAGCAGCCGGTCGATGCGGATCGATGCCGGGGGGTGGGAGTCGTAGAAGGCCGAGTGCAAGGGGTCGGGGGTGAGCGTCGCGGCATTGTCCTGGTAGAGCTTGACCAGGGCCTGCACCAGGGATTGGGCCGAGGCATGCTGCGCGGCGAAGGCGTCGGCCTCGAACTCGTGCTTGCGCGACAGCGCGCTGCGCAGCGGCGCCAGCACGAAGGAAAACATCGGCATCACCAGGGCAAAGAGCACGAGCAGCAGGCCGTTGGCCGGCAGCCCCGGCGCCAGGACCACACCCAGGCTCGGCGCGAACCACGCCTGGGTCTGCAGCCATCCCAGCAGCGCCAGCCACGCCAGGGATGCGGCCAGGCCGCTGCCGATGCGCTTGGCAACATGGTGCAGGCGGAAATGACCCAGTTCATGGGCCAGCACGGCTTCGATCTCTTCGGCGCCCAGCCGTGCCACCAGGGTGTCGTAGAAGACGATGCGCTTGGCTGCGCCCAGCCCCGTGAAGTAGGCGTTGCCGTGGGAAGAGCGGCGCGAGCCGTCCATGGTGTAGACGCCATTGCTGCGAAACCCCGTGCGCGCCAGCAGGGCGCCGATGCGGCTGTATAGGGGGCCTTCGACCAGCGGCGTGAACCGGTTGAACAGCGGGGCTATCAACCAGGGGTAGGCCACGCCCAGCAGCAGGGAAAACACGCTCCAGAACAGCCAGGCCGCCAGCCACCACGCGGGGCCGCCGGCGCGCATCAGCAGCAGCACCACGGCCACCACCGGCAGGCCCAGCGCGCAGCCCACCAGCGCGGACTTGAGCGCGTCGGCGAAGAACATGGCCTGGCTCATGCGATTGAAGCCGAAGCGCGCCTCGACACGAAAGCTGCGAATCCACTCCAGAGGCAGGTCGAGCAGCGCCAGCAGGGCGCCGGCGCCGGCCACGAACGCGAGGTCGAAGAAAAA
>Ga0181519_10002426_pt1 | contig 15886 bp, 13 predicted proteins | sample PEATcosm2014_Bin_26_FD_121102 | JGI IMG/M metagenome (GOLD analysis project Ga0181519, IMG submission 121102) | Peatland microbial communities from MTU Mesocosm Facility, Houghton, MI, USA - PEATcosm2014_Bin02_10_metaG | ecosystem: Environmental > Terrestrial > Soil > Wetlands > Peat | place...
GAACACGGCCCACAGGAACTGGGCTTGCGGATTGGTCGATTCGCGCAACAGACGCAGACGCTCGGCCGGGGCCTTCTTCAGAATGCGCACGACCATCTCGTCGGCCTTCTTGCCCGACTCGACATACTCGCCCGATTGCGGGTCGAGCACCTTGATGACCTTGCCTTCCTTTTTGTAGAAACCGGCGCCCGTCTTTTGACCCAGTGCGCCCTTCTCGACCAGCGCCTTGAGCACCGCCGGAGTGGCGTAGGCCGGTGCGAACGGGTCGTCCTTGAGGTTGTCCTGCATCGTCTTGATGACGTGCGCCATCGTGTCCAGACCGACCACGTCGGCCGTGCGGAACGTGGCCGACTTGGCGCGGCCGAGCTTGCTGCCGGTCAGGTCGTCAACGACATCGAACGCAATACCGTACTTCTGCGCTTCGGCGAACACCGCCAGAATCGAGAACACCCCGACGCGGTTGGCGATGAAGTTCGGCGTGTCCTTCGCGCGCACCACACCCTTGCCGAGCGTGGACGTGAGGAACGTTTCGAGCTGGTCGAGAATCGCCGGATCGGTGGTCGCGGTCGGAATCAGCTCGACCAGATGCATGTAGCGCGGCGGGTTGAAGAAGTGCACGCCGCAGAAGCGCGACTTCAGGTCGGCGTCGAAGCCTTCCGAGAGTTCGGTGATCGACAGACCCGACGTGTTCGAAGCGAAGATCGCGTGCTTGGCCAGATGCGGCGAGACCTTCTTGTACAGGTCGTGCTTCCAGTCCATGCGCTCGGCGATCGCTTCGATCACCAGGTCGCAGCCGGCGAGCTTCTCGATATCGTCTTCGTAGTTCGCCGCTTCGATGTATTGCGCGTCGGCCTTGTCGGCGAACGGCGCGGGGCTCAGCTTCTTCAGGCCGTCGATGGCACGCGTGACGATGCCGTTCTTCGGGCCTTCCTTGGCCGGCAGATCGAACAGCACGACGGGCACTTTCGCGTTGACGAGGTGGGCAGCGATCTGCGCACCCATCACGCCGGCGCCGAGCACGGCGACCTTGCGTACGACCAGGGGTTTATTGGTTTGGCTCACAGTGATCTCCTCCGCTCTCAGAACAGGTCGACGTCGACTTCCATTTGCGTCTTCGCGCCAGCGCGAGCTACGCGGATGTGATACGCGGTCTCCGGCAGCAGCTTGGCGAAGTAGAACCGCGCGGTGGCAAGCTTCGACTCGTAGAACTTGTCGCCGCTGCCTTGCTTGTCGAGCGCGATACGTGCCATGCGAGCCCAGAAGTAGGCGAACACGAGATGCCCGACCACACGCTGATACGGCACGGCAGCCGCACCGACTTCGTCCGGGTTGGCCATCGCCTTCATGCCGATTTCCATCGTCAGCTTCTGGACCTTGTCGCCGATGTCCGCGAGCGGATTGACGAACTCCTGCATTTCCTCCTTCACGCCTTCGGCTTCCACGAAGTCCTGCACGAGTTTGCCGAACTTCTTGAGCTTCGCGCCCATGTCGCCGAGCACCTTGCGGCCCAGCAGGTCGAGTGCCTGAATCGAGTTGGTGCCCTCGTAGATCATGTTGATACGCGCATCACGCACGTATTGCTCCATGCCCCACTCGGCGATATAGCCGTGACCGCCGTAGATCTGCAACGCGTGGTTCGTGCACTCGAACGCGTTGTCGGTCAGGAAAGCCTTGATGATCGGCGTGAGCAGCGCGACCAGATCGGCGGCTTCGCGGCGCTCGGCTTCGTCGCCATGCGCCAGTTCCTTGTCGATCTGCAACGCCGTCCAGTACGAGAACGCGCGGCCACCTTCCACATAGGCCTTTTGCGTGAGCAGCATGCGGCGCACGTCCGGATGCACGATGATCGGATCGGCCGGCTTGTCCGGTGCCTTCGGGCCGGTGAGCGAGCGCATCTGAATGCGCTCCTTCGCGTACGCCAGCGAGTTCTGATAAGCGACTTCCGTCAGGCCCAGACCCTGCATGCCAACGCCCTGACGCGCGGCGTTCATCATCACGAACATGGCGTTCAGGCCCTTGTTCGGTTCACCGACGAGCCAGCCTTTGGCGCCGTCGAGATTCATCACGCAGGTGGCATTGCCGTGAATGCCCATCTTGTGTTCGATCGAGCCGCACTTGATACCGTTGCGCTCGCCCGGTGCGCCGTTCGCGTCGGGAATGAACTTCGGCACGACGAACAGCGAGATGCCCTTGGTTCCCGGGGGCGCATCCGGCAGACGTGCCAGCACGAGGTGAATGATGTTGGCGGCCATGTCGTGCTCGCCAGCGGAGATGAAGATCTTCGTGCCGGAGATGGCGTACGAACCGTCGCCGTTCGGCTCGGCCTTCGTGCGCAGCATGCCCAGGTCGGTGCCGCAGTGCGGCTCGGTCAGGCACATCGTGCCGGTCCACTCGCCCGAGACGATCTTCGGCAGATAGGTGGCTTGTTGCTCGGGGGTGCCATGGGCGTGCAGGCACTCGTAGGCGCCGTGCGACAGGCCGGGATACATCGTCCATGCCTGGTTGGCCGAATTCAGCATTTCGTACAGGGCATTGTTGATGACCTGCGGCAGACCTTGACCGCCAAACTCGGGATCGCACGCCAGTGCGGGCCAGCCGGCCTCGACGTACTGGGCATAGGCTTGCTTGAAACCGGTGGGCGTGGTGACAACGCCATCGCCTTCGTACTTGCAGCCCTCGCGATCGCCCACCTGATTGAGCGGGAAGACCACTTCGCTACAGAACTTGCCGGCTTCTTCGAGCACCTGATTGATGGTGTCGGCATCGATGTCCGCGTGTTTCGGCAATGCCTTCAATTCGTTTTCCACGCCCAGCAGCTCGTGCATCACGAATTGCATGTCGCGCAGCGGCGCGTTGTACTGTCCCATGACCTACTCCTCCGAACAAATCGAATCGAATCGCGGACGGCTCGCGCCTCACCCGCGCTGATAAGACGAAATCAGTTTTTCTAGTGCCACCCGGGTCATGTCGACGGCGCCGGGCTCCCGAAGGAAGCGCGCGTCGTGATGCAGGCCGAGTGTCAGGCTGTACATTTCAAAGAGCATCAGGCGCGGATCGGTGTCCACACGCAGATGTCCCTCCTCCTTCGCTTGCGTGATGGCGCGCAGCAGGGCGGATCGCCACAACCGCACGCTCTTCACCAAGGCTTCGCGCACCGGGCTGGCCGCGCGATCGTCATACTCGACGGCACCGCTGATGTAAATGCAACCCGTCGTCACCTCGCGAATGCGCTTGTCCATCCAGCGATCCACCAGGGCTCTGAGTCGCGGCAGGCCGCGCGGCACTTCCATGCTGGGAGCGAACACCTCTTGCTCGAAGCGCCGGTGATATTCGCGCAGCACTTCGATCTGCAAGTCTTCGCGCGAACCGAAGTGCGCGAAGACGCCGCTTTTGCTCATTTGCATACGATCGGCCAGCAGGCCGATCGTCAGCCCCTCGAGTCCATCCCGCCCCGCCAGTTCCAGCGCGACATTCAGGATTGCGGCACGTGTCTGTTCACCCTTTCGCATGTGTATTGGCATCGCTATCGTTATCCGTTCCTCGATGCTAACCAAAAAATCGAACGGCCGTCCTATTATTGGGGGACGCCCATGGGCGAACAAGGAATTTATTAGATCGGAATACCTAATCGGTATCGTGGGCGGGAGGGGCTTCGGCGGCGTCGGTAAAGGGCCCGGCCGAGATCGGGGGTGCAGGGGAATTCGCCCGCATGGGGCCCGGCATCAGTCGTACTTGCCACGCGTAAGCAGTTGCATCACGAAGCGATAGAGCCGGTAGGCCATCCACTGGCGAAAGCGCCGCCAGCGCGAGCGTGCGCCGTACCGGTCGGGGTCGATGAGACGCGCCTCGGCAAACGCCTTGCGGATGTGGTCGCGCAACTGGATGACCAGCGGGTCGTCGAGCACGACGACATTGGCCTCGTGATTCAGGAACAGGGACAAGGCGTCGAGATTGGACGAGCCGACCGTCGCCCAGACATCATCGACCACGGCCACCTTGCCATGCAGTTGACGCATGTCGTACTCGGCGATGCGTACACCGGCGTCGAGCAGCTTGGCGTACAGCCAGGGCACCGCCGTGTCGAGCAGACGGAATTCCTTGCGACCGATCAGCAGATGCACCGATACGCCGCGCCGGGCCGCCTGCGTCAGAGCGCGCCGCAGTCGTCGGCCGGGCACGAAGTAGGGATTCGCGAGCCACACCTCCTGACGCGCGCGACCCAGCGCCCTCAGATAGGCCTTCTCCACGGCGCGGCGATTGTGCAGATTGTCGCGTGCCACGAACGCGGCCTGACCGGCGTAAGGGGCGCGCAAACGTCCGCGCTGTCCGCGACGCCGAAGACGGAATGGCGTGCCCAGATACCCCGGCGCGAGACGCAGCCATTGAATGTGAAACGCGATGGCGATGTCGGCGACGATGGGGCCCCGGCATTGCACGGCAAAGTCCCAACGCGCATCGCTCATGCGCGTGCCGCCTCCGCCGTTGAAGTCATCGATGATGTTGATGCCGCCGACGAACGCCACCTCGTGATCGATGATGGCGAGCTTGCGGTGCGTGCGCGAGAAACCGAACTTGCCGAACAGATGCGGATTGTAGATGCGATGCATCACCCCGGCCTCTCGCCAGTCGGCAAAGCAAGGCAGGCGACGGCTCGTGCCGAGACCGTCGGTGATGACACGCACCGCGACCCCGCGTTGCGCCGCGCGTTGCAGCGCGGCCGACACATTACGCCCGGCCTCGTCGTCTTCGAAGATGTACGTCTCGAGCGCCACTTCGCGTGTGGCGCTGTCGATCGCCGCGATGAGCGCAGTGAAGTAGTGCTGCCCCTGATAGAGCAGCGTCAGATCGTTATTGTGGGAAAACGGCAGGTACTTGCCCATCCGCGCGCGGTGCAGCGGCTAGCGCACGCGCATCGGCAGTTGCCGGATGGCATCGCCGTTCGACGGGGAGAAACAACGCGCCGCAGCCGCTTCCCACGGCAGCCAGGCATAGGCGACATGCTCGCGCGGGGAGAGCGTCACCGCAGTATTCTCCGGCACACACAGACCGAACCAGTGCTCCGTGTTGCGCGTGACCCCGGGGGCATAGCGATGCGCCCATCGCGCATAGATGTCGTACTGAATCTCGTGCTGCCAGTCGGTCAGGGCGGAGGCAGGTATCGCAGTCCCGTCCGCCACGCGGATGCCGGTCTCCTCGAACACCTCGCGCGCGGCCGTCTCGATAAGCGGCTCGTCGAGCCGATCCTTGCTGCCGGTGACCGATTGCCAGAAGTTCTCGGCATCGGCGCGCTTGATGAGCAGCACGTCGAGCGCCGGCGTATAGATCACGACAAGCACGGATTCGGGAATTTTGAAGGGCTTCATGCAGGCGGCGATGGCTTGAATTCGACAGGAAAACGACTGAAAACCGGCGACAACGGCTCATTGTAATGGGCAATTGCGCTGTATCGTGGCTGAAATCCCACCTATCCGCCCAGCCGCCCATCCGACTGAAACGCCTCGACGCACGGCGTGGTCGACCGACGCTTGCGCGACGACTGGCCGATCGTCCGGCCATCCCAGTCATCGCGAGCCTTGCAGGCGAACGACACTGCGCGATCTCACGGCACGCCGGCTTGAGCACCGACGATCATCGTCCTGCCCAAAAAACAAAAACCCCCTCGCCTTGCGGCGCAGGGGGTTCGAGATCGGCAGACCGGCAAAGGCCGGTGCTGCACCGTGTTTGCCGTCAGACCTTCGGCGCTTCCGATTGACGCAGACGGATGTGCAGTTCGCGCAGTTGACGCTCGTCGACCGGCGACGGCGCCTGCGTGAGCAGATCCTGCGCACGTTGGGTCTTCGGGAACGCGATCACGTCACGGATCGAATCGGCGCCGGCCATCATCGTGATGATGCGGTCGAGACCGAAGGCGATACCGCCGTGCGGCGGCGCGCCGTACTGGAGCGCGTCGAGCAGGAAGCCGAACTTCGCGCGGGCTTCTTCCTCACCCAGCTTGAGCGCGCGGAACACCTTGCTCTGCACGTCTTCCTGGAAGATACGGACCGAACCGCCGCCGATTTCCCAGCCGTTGAGCACCATGTCGTAGGCCTTCGCCAGGCACTTGCCCGGATCGGTCTCGAGGTAGTCGATGTGCTCGTCCTTCGGGCTCGTGAACGGGTGATGGCAAGCGACCCAGCGGGCGTCTTCCTCGTCGTACTCGAACATCGGGAAGTCGACGACCCACAGCGGACGCCAGCCGGCTTCGAACAGGCCGTGGCTCTTGCCGAATTCCGAATGACCGATCTTCAGACGCAGCGCGCCGATGCCGTCGTTGACGACCTTGGCCTTATCGGCACCGAAGAAGATGATGTCGCCGTCTTGCGCACCGGTGCGCTCGAGAATCGAGGCCACCGCAGCGTCGTGCAGGTTCTTGACGATCGGGCTTTGCAGACCGTCGCGGCCCTTGGCCACTTCGTTGACCTTGATCCACGCCAGACCCTTCGCGCCGTAGATCTTCACGAACTCGGTGTAGGCGTCGATTTCGCTACGCGAGATCTCTGCACCGCCCGGCACGCGCAGCGCGACCACACGGCCGCCTTCGGTCGTGGCCGGCACCGAGAACACCTTGAAGTCCACGTCGCCCATCACGTCGGTCAGTTCGGTGAACTCGAGCTTCACGCGCAGATCGGGCTTGTCCGAGCCGAAGCGACGCATCGCTTCCGCGTACTCCATGACCGGCACCTTGGCGTCCAGCTCCACGCCGATCGCTTCCTTGAAGACGTGACGGATCATGTTCTCGAACAGATCGCGGATTTCCTGCTCCGAGAGGAACGAGGTTTCGCAGTCGATCTGCGTGAATTCCGGCTGACGGTCGGCGCGCAGGTCTTCGTCGCGGAAGCACTTGGTGATCTGGTAGTAACGATCGAAGCCGGCCACCATCAGCAACTGCTTGAAGAGCTGCGGCGACTGCGGCAGCGCGAAGAACATGCCGGCGTTCACACGCGAGGGCACCAGATAGTCGCGCGCGCCTTCCGGGGTGCTCTTCGTGAGCATCGGGGTTTCGATGTCGATGAAGCCGTGTGCGTCCAGATACTTGCGCACTTCCATCGCCACCTTGTAGCGCAGGCGCAGGTTGTATTGCATCTGCGGACGACGCAGATCCAGCACGCGATGCGTGAGGCGCGTGGTTTCCGACAGGTTTTCGTCGTCGAGCTGGAACGGGGGCGTGACCGACGGGTTGAGCACTTCGAGCTCGTGGCACAGCACTTCGATCTTGCCGCTCGTCAGGTTGGCGTTCTCGGTGCCGGCCGGACGGCTGCGCACGAGGCCCGTAATCTGCACGCAGAATTCATTGCGCAGGCCTTCGGCGGCCTTGAACATCTCCGCGCGGTCCGGATCGCACACGACCTGCACCAGACCCTCGCGATCGCGCAGGTCGATGAAGATGACCCCGCCGTGATCACGGCGGCGATTGACCCAGCCACAAAGCTTGACCGTTTGGCCCAGTTGTTGCTCGGTCACCAGACCGCAGTAGGAGGTACGCATGGACATTTTGCTGTTCCGATTTTCAAAAATTGGCGCCGGCGATTCCCGGTGGCTCAAAGGAGCGGGCCGGGACGCTGCTGGCGCGGGTTGTGGGCGGGCGCCACCACGCCCATCGATACGATGTACTTGAGAGCGGCGTCGACCGACATGTCGAGTTCAACGACGTCGCTCGACCGCATCATCAGGAAAAAGCCTGAGGTCGGGTTCGGCGTCGTCGGGACATAAACGCTCACGTACTCGCCCTGTAAGTGATTGACCACATCGCCGCCCGGCGCGCCGGTCAGGAAGGCGATGGTCCAGGAATCCGCGTGCGGATAACGCACAAGCAACGCCTTGCGAAACGCGTTGCCGCTGCTCGAGAGCAATGTGTCGGATACCTGCTTGACGCTACCGTACAACGGTCCAACGATGGGAATGCGCGTCAGCACGGCTTCCCACCAGCCGACCAGCTTCTGGCCGATGAAATTATGCGCCAGAAGACCGACGACGAAAACGAACGCCAGCGTGACCACCACGCCGAAGCCCGGCACGCGCATGCCGATGAGATGCGACGGCTGCCACCCGTCCGGCAGCAGCAGCAGGGTCTGATCCATCGTGCCGATGATCAGACCCAGTACCCACAGCGTGATGGCGAGAGGCACCAGCACCAGCAGGCCGGTGAGGAAAATCGTCTTCAGCGCGGGCTTCTTAACGCTCATGGCAGGACTCGCGAATATTGGCGGCTACGGGTGTCAGCGGGGGCTTAACAGCGCCGGGCGCTCGTCGCCCGGTGCTGCGTCGGTACTATCGCACGCCAGGCCGCCAGGCTCGACGCGCACTGTCTTGTTCTCTTTCAGTGGCAGGCGCAACCGCCGCCACAGCTTGCCGCCGGGGTGCTCGACGACTCGCCACCGGACGACGACGCCGACGACGAGCTCTCGCCCGACGAGGCGGTCGAAGACGCGGACGAAGAAGCGGCCGACGCCGATGCGCCCGGCGCTACGTCCGCAGCCGGTGCGCTCTTGCCGCCAGAACCGCCTCGGAAATCAGTGACATACCATCCCGATCCCTTGAGCTGGAACCCGGCCGCAGTCACCTGCTTGCGAAACGAGTCCTTGCCGCATTCCGGGCATTGGGTGAGCGGTTCATCGCTCATTTTTTGCAGCACATCCTTGGCGAAACCGCATGTTTCGCAACGATAAGCGTAGATAGGCATGATTCTTCCGACGGAAAAAAGGTGCGCAAAGCCTTGAATTATAACCGCTTCACAAGGCTTTCGGGATTTGTCGGAGATATATGGGGCCGCGGCCGCGCAAGATCAAGACAGGACGTGCCCGCACTTGGCGTCGCGGGCACGTGTCCTGTTCTCGCCTGCCGCGCTCAGATCGTCGAAACCTGCTGCTCCGGCGGCTGGCCGCGCTCCGACGCAGGTTGCAGGAGCGAGCCGACCACCATGCCGGTGATCGACGCCAGCAGACCGGCCAGTTGCGGCGGCACCAGCGCGTCGGGCATCAGCGCTTCGCAAGCGATCCACACGACCAGCCCGAAGAACACGGCCAGCGTGCCGCCCAGCGAGCTCGATCGCTTCCAGTACAGGCCGAACGCCAGCGGCACGAAGCAGCACACGAGCGTGACCTTGTAAGCGCTCTCGACCATCTGGAAGATCGACGCCTTCGAATTCAGCGCATACACGAGCACGAGGGCTGTGAAGCACAGCACCACGAGGCGCATGAGTCGCAGCAGGTGCTTGTCGTCGATGCGCGACTTGAGCATCGGGCGAATGATGTTCTCGGCAAACGTCACCGACGGGGCCAGCAGCGTGGCCGACGCGCAGCTCTTGATCGCCGAGAGCAGTGCGCCGAAGAACATCACCTGCGCAACGATCGGCACGCTAGTGAGCACCAACTGCGGCAGAATCTGTTGCGGATCGGTGCCGATGTACTTCTGCACCATCGACGGCGCAATCAGCAACGCGGAGTAGGCAAGGAAGATCGGGATGAACGTGAAGATGAAGTACAGCACACCGCCCGTCACCGAACCGGACACCGCGATGTTCTCGGATTTGGACGACATCACGCGCTGGAACACGTCCTGCTGCGGAATCGACCCGAACATCATGGTGACGCCCGCGGCGATGAACGCGAGGACATCCGCAGGATTCATCTCGGGCAGGAACACGAACTTGCCGGCCTCCGACGCATGTGCGATCACGGCGCTCGCCCCGCCCGGCACCATGCCCGAGACGACCACGGCGATGTACACCAGACCCACGACGATGATGATCATCTGGATGAAATCGGTCACGGCCACCGAAATCATGCCGCCGAGCAGCGTGTAGGCCAGCACCGAAACCGCGCCGACGATCATGCCCATCGGCTCCGACATCGCCCCGCCCGATACCGTATGGAACACCAGACCGAGCGCCTTGATCTGCGCGCCGACCCAGCCGAGGTACGAGATCACGATGGCAATACTCGTGACCACTTCGACCGTGCGGTTGTACTTGAGCTTGTAGAAGTCGCCGATCGTCATGAGGTTCATGCGATACAGCTTGCGGGCAAAGAACAGGCCCACGAGAACCAGACACATCGACGAGCCGAACGGATCGGCGACCACGCCGCGCAACCCTTCGCCGATGAAGGTGGCCGGAATGCCGAGCACCGCTTCCGAGCCGAACCACGTCGCGAACACGACGGCCACGACCATGCCATAGGGCAAACGGCGGCCGGCGACGGTGAAATCTTTGGTATTGCGGACCTTGAGGGCGGCCAACAGCCCGATGGCCACCGAAATGACCCAATACAGAATGACAAACCAGATCAGCATAACGCGGCCCCAGCCAAGCCCCAGGGCGACGGTCATGGCAAGGTGGTTAGCGGCGGGCGTGTTCCGGCCGCATGAAGCCGCCGCGCGAGCTAACGATACCGAACCTTGGGCCGCAGCCTTCCGGGCAACAGAAAATCAGGTCGTGCATGACGGGGCTGATGCGATTCAGCGCTCGGGGGCGCCCGTTTTTGCCACCTGGCGAAAAAATTTTCGGCCGATTATAGCGGCGTGAGAGACGCGCGGGGAAAAAATCACAATTCCCCGTGCGGATCGTGGCAAATATCGGGAAATACCTAACGTCTGGAACGACTTACCGGTAGTTGCCGTCAGCGTTTCGTGGCGCTCGGTCCACCGCAACGGCAGGTTGCGAATCAGCGACGGCGCCACACCATCCAGTGCTCCGCCCCGGCAAAGACCGGCACCGAGTCGTCGACCAGACGATCCGTCTCGCAGACGAAGTCCCTAGCCAGCAACGCGTCGAGTGCGTCCGGCGCGATGCCGAACGGGGGGCCCTTCGGCGTTTCCTTCAGGAAGAAGAATCCGGCCAGACGTGCCCCTTGCGGCAGCAGTTGCGCCATCCGGCGGGCGTAGTCCTGCCAGAGCGCACGGGGCAAGGCGCAGAGAAACGCCCGCTCGTAGACCACGTCGACCGTAAAGGGCGGCGTGTAGGTGAAGAAATCCGCCTGTTCGACGAGCGACGCGCGCGGTCCCAGTTGGGCCTGCGCCGACGCGACGGCGACCGGCGCAAAGTCAATCGCCCGCACCGGCCAGCCTTGCGCGTCGAACCAGGCGGCTTCGTACGCCGCGCCGCAGCCGGGAATCAGCGTGGCGCGCGGCGCGCCCTCGGCCGCCACGAAGTCGCGCAGCGCCTGAGGCACCCCGGCTGCGTCCCACGGCATGAAGGCGTTTGCGAAGCGCTCGTCCCAGAATTCCGCACGCGACGGATCGCGATGGGCAAATGAGGGGGCCGACGACGGCGCCGAGGGTGCGCCGCCCGTCTGCGGGCGGTCGTCCCCCTGAGGGGCGGCATAGGTGACGTGAATCTTCCGGGCGGCGGGCACAGTCGGCTCCTGGTCGAGAATCAGCGATAAAGCCAGAAGAACGCTGTCAGCACGCCGATGGCAACCCCGCCCACCAGACAGAACGCGCCAGTGAGCAGCCGGTTGGTGCGACGTTGCTCGTGCAGCAATGCGCGCAGCAGCGTCTCGTCCGGCGTACGCGCATGGGCCGCGAGCGCCTGATGGATGAGACGCGGCAGTTGCGGCATGGTCTTGCTCCACTGCGGCACTTCGGCCTTCAGGCGCTCCAGCCAGCCGCGCGGGCCAATCTGTTCGGACATCCAGCGCTCGAGGAACGGCTTGGCCGTCTTCCACAGATCCAGATCCGGATCGAGCTGACGACCGAGCCCTTCGATATTGAGCAGCGTCTTTTGCAGCAGCACGAGTTGCGGCTGAATCTCGACGTTGAAGCGGCGCGACGTCTGGAACAGACGCATGAGCACCAGCCCCAGCGAGATTTCCTTGAGCGGCCGGTCGAAATACGGTTCGCAGACCGCCCGAATCGCGCCCTCCAGTTCTTCGACGCGCGTATCCGGCGGCACCCAGCCCGACTCCAGGTGCAGCGACGCCACCCGGTGGTAATCACGACGGAAGAACGCGAGGAAGTTCTGCGCCAGATAGTTCTTGTCGAATTCGGACAGCGCACCGACGATGCCGCAGTCGAGCGCGATATACCGGCCGAACGTTGCGGGGTCGAGGCTGACCAGAATGTTGCCCGGATGCATGTCGGCGTGGAAGAAGCCATCGCGCAGGAACTGCGTGAAGAAGATCTCGACGCCCTCGCGCGCCAGCTTCTTGAGGTCGACGCCCGCCTCGCGCAGCACTTCGATCTGGCTGATCGGCACGCCGTGCATACGCTCCATCACCAGAACGAAGCTGGAACTGAATTCCCAGTAGATCTCGGGCACCATGAGCATGCCCGAGTCGATGAAGTTGCGGCGAAGCTGCGCCGCATTGGCGGCTTCGCGCATCAGATCGAGTTCGTCGTGCAGATACTTGTCGAATTCGGCGACCACTTCGCGCGGCTTCAGACGCTTGCCGTCCGGCCACAGCCGCTCCACCCAGCCGGCCAGATCGCGCATGAGCGCCAGATCGCTGTCGATCACGCTGAGCATGTTCGGACGCAGCACCTTGACCGCAACTTCCTTGCCCGCGTGTTCCCCATGGCGAATGCGGGCGAAGTGCACCTGTGCGATCGACGCGCTCGCCACCGGCGTGCGCTCGAACTCGACGAACACGTCTTCGAGCGGGTGCCCCAACGACTTCTCGATGGCCGCGCGCGCCACTTCGGGATCGAACGGCGGCACCTGATCTTGCAGACGGGCCAGTTCCTGGGCGATATCGGGCGGCATCAGATCGCGACGCGTCGAAAGCACTTGCCCGAACTTCACGAAGATCGGCCCCAGCGATTCGAGCGCCAGACGCAGGCGCTCGCCACGCGGGACTCTCAGCCCGCTGCGTCCGAACGACAGCACGCGCAGCAGCCCGCGCGCAAAGGAATGGGGAATGCTCGAGAGCACCAGCTCGTCGAGCCCGTATCGATAGCAGACGAAAAAGATCTTGATAAGGCGCAGAAGACGCATCGGTCAGCGGCCTCCGTGAGTGCGGGGTGCCGGGGCCGGGGTGCCCTCGCTCACGCCCTTGAGGCGTTCCAGCTTCTCGATACGTTTCTCCAGCCGCGCGAGGTCGTCGCGCAAGGTGCCGATATCGGTGCGCATGGCATCGAGGCGCGGGCGCGCCACGAGCAGCGGATTCTCTTCCACGAGGTAATCGGCGAGCGATCGTGCCAGCGTGTCGCCGGTGCGGCGCGCACTGGCCACGGCGGCCTTGCCGGTCTGCGTCACCCGATGGGCTGCGGCGTCACCGATCACCTTGCTCAGGTCTTCGGCCACCTCCCAGCGCAGGTGCTGGGCAAGATAGGACACCGTGTTGGCAAACTCGGCATCGCCTTCGATCTTGACGTGGCGCATGACAGCGGCCTGACCGCCGCTGGCGAAATCGGCGAGCGCCGCAGGCGGCACCGAGATGCTGACGTCGCAAGGCAGGTCGGCTTCGGCCGCGGCGACGTAGCCGTCGTCGCCGACGCGCAGGCGCAGGTCGATCGGCGACATCGCGAGCCGGGCAGACGCACCGATGTGATGGCGCAAACGCTCACGTGCCCACGGTTCGCGGGCAAGCAAGTGGTTCACGGTGGCGGCAAAGGCTTTGGCGGCTACGGTCATGAGCTTGGCGGCCGGCCGGCGCTGAACACCGGTCGCACCGAAAGACGCCGCCCGGCAACGGATTGCGGACGGCAAAAACAAAAGAGCCCGCGCTTCAAACGCGGGCTCTCATTGTAAGGCAGGTTACGACAAAAACGTCGCCAGGCTTAACGTTGGCTTAGAGCTGCTGAATGCCGGCGAGTACCCAACCACCGCTGCCGGCCACCGGCTTGGTCAGGTTCCACACCTCATTGAACGGCTCGGCCGGCGCGCCTTCGGCTTCGCGGATCAGACCGGAGAAGCGAACGCTTGCCATGTACTCGGTGGCCGTTTGCTCGATGCCGAGCAGTTCGGCGTCGAGCTGCACGACGTCCGTACGGTTGGTCGACTTGCCGCGCTCTTCGAGGTCCATCTTGATTTCCGCGAACATCTGCGGCGTCGTGAACTCGTTGATATCGGCTTGATCGCCCTTGTCCCATGCGGCTTGCAGACGGTTGAAGTACACCTTGGCGCTGCGCAGGAAACCCTCGGCATCGAAGCCGGCCGGCACACCGAACGGACCAGCGGCAGCGGTAGCAGCACCCGCAGCGGCTGCCGGTACGGCCGACAGCGACGGCTGAGCGGACGATGCCGGTTGCGACGACGGTTGCGACTGGTTGTCCCACGACTGGCGCAGGGCATTGTTCGACGCATCGCTGCCCGCGCCTGCATAGGCCGGCGTCTGCGACTGCGACTTATTGCCGCGCAAGCGTCGGATGAGCCAAATTGCAGCGAACGCGATCAGCGCAATGATGATGACGTTGGCCATCATGCTGGCGAAAGCACCGCCCATGCCGAAGTGCGACAGCAGCGCCGCGATACCGAGACCCGCGGCCAGACCGGCGATCGGGCCGAGCCAGCGATTGGCCGGCTTGGCTGCGGCGGCCGCGCCTGCGGCACCCGCACCTGCGGCGGCGGCCGGCGCCGCTTGTTGCGGCGCAGCGCCCGGGGCTTGCGACGGCGGCGTTTGCTGGCGTTGCGTCACGGTGTTGGACTGCTTGCCGATGCTCCGGCCGCCGCCAACGCGCTTGGCATCAGCGTCCGCGATCGTCATGCCGACCGCCAATACGCCGGCCACCACGCCCAACAACAGCTTGTTTTTCAGGAACTGGAACATCGTTCTGGTATCTCCGTGGAGTTTATAGGTTGCTGTGTACTGACAAGCGTCAACCCGAATGGTTCAGCGCTTTTTTATTGACTGAAACCGGATGACGCGACGACCGATTCTGCCACAGCAGAATTAGCTTGTACTTAGAGAAACGCCCCGGCGCGGTATTTTTCCGCAAACCGGGGCGCCGGGGCGAATCAGGTAAGTAAGTGCTTAGTTTTCCAACGCGTCAGAACTTGCGGCCGATGTGCAGCGCGACCACGCCGGCGCTCAGGTTGTGGTATTCCACACGCTCCAGGCCGACCTCTTCCATCATCGTCTTGAGCGTTTCCTGGTCCGGGTGCATGCGAATCGACTCGGCCAGATAGCGGTAGCTATCTGCGTCGCCCGCAATGCGCGAACCGAGCCACGGCAGCACCTTGAACGAATAGGTGTCGTACGCCTTTTCGAGCGGCTGCCAGACTTTCGAGAACTCCAGCACCATCACCTTGCCGCCCGGCTTGATGACGCGGCGCATTTCCGCGAGGGCGGCGTCCTTATGCGTCATGTTGCGCAGCCCGAACGCCACGGTCACCACGTCGAAATAATTCGACGGGAACGGCAGCTTCTCGGCGTCACACAGCAGCGACGGCGTGACGATGCCTGCGTCGAGCAGACGATCGCGCCCAACGCGCAGCATCGATTCGTTGATGTCGGTGAGCCACACTTCGCCGGTCGGGCCCGCCGCACGGGCGAACGCCTTCGACAGGTCGCCGGTACCGCCCGCGATGTCGAGCACCTTGAAGCCGGGGCGCACGGCGGCGCGTCCGATCGTGAAGGCTTTCCAGATCCGGTGCAGGCCACCCGACATCAGGTCGTTCATGATGTCGTACTTGCTCGCGACCGAATGGAACACCTCGGCGACCTTGCCGGCCTTTTCCTTCTCGTCGACGGTTTCATAACCGAAGTGGGTCTGTTGGCCCATTGCAATCTCCCAAATCATGTAAGCGGGCGCACACTCAGATGCACGCCCCGCCGGGGCCTCAATGGTGGTGACAGCCACCGGCAGCCGGCGACGGCATCGGCGTGTCGCGATCGACACCCGCCGCCGCGAGCTTGTCCAGGTATTCCTGCCACAGCGCGTCCTGACGCACGCACAGCTCGTAGAGGTA
>Ga0181519_10002428_pt1 | contig 15879 bp, 14 predicted proteins | sample PEATcosm2014_Bin_26_FD_121102 | JGI IMG/M metagenome (GOLD analysis project Ga0181519, IMG submission 121102) | Peatland microbial communities from MTU Mesocosm Facility, Houghton, MI, USA - PEATcosm2014_Bin02_10_metaG | ecosystem: Environmental > Terrestrial > Soil > Wetlands > Peat | place...
ATGAGCGGCGCCGCATGGACCCTCGTCGTCGCGTCGGCCGCTGTCTGGGTCACGGCGGCGATGGTGCTGCCGAGGGGGATCGCAGCGATCGTCGAGGACCATCGCGCCCTCGACGTGCGTCCTGCGCGCGCATCCTCGTAGGCTCGCCCGTCGGACCTGCCGGCAATGACGATGGAGAGGCGCTCTATGGCGTACGAGGAATGGGGTCCCCTGGCCGGCCTCGTCGGCACGTGGGAGAGCGACGCGGGACTCGACGTCTCCTTCCACAACGACCTCGGGAAGATCGCCGAGACGCCCTACTCCGAGCGCACGACCTTCAAGCCCTTCGGCCCCGTCGACAACGGGAGCCAGATCCTCTACGGCCTGGACTACCGCACCGCCGCGTGGAAGGCGGGCGACGACAATCCCTTCCACACCGAGGTGGGCTACTGGCTGTGGGACGTCGCCAACAAGCAGGTGATGCGCTGCTTCATGGTGCCGCGGGGCTCGACCCTCATCGCCGGGGCGACCGTCGAGGCGGACGCGAGGTCGTTCGTGATCGAGGCCGACCTGGGATCGACCACCTACGGGATCCTGTCCAACAAGTACCTCGACAGCTTCGCGCGGACGACCCGCTACGACGCCACCGTGACGATCGGCGACGGCGTCTTCAGCTACGACGAGACCACGACCGTCGAGCACTCGAAGAGCGCAGGGCTCATCCTGCACACCGACCGCAACACGCTGCGGCGCACGTCGACGGAGGCCTGATGTACGAGTGGAGCGAGGAGCATCAGGCGGTCGCCGCGGCCGTGCGCCGGTTCGTCGACGAGGAGATCCGGCCGATCCTCGACGAGCTGGAGTACGAGGACCTCCCCCCGTACGGCGTGCTGCGCAAGATGTTCGCGACGTTCGGGATGGACCAGCTCGCCCGCGAGCAGTTCAAGCGGCAGTTCGACAGGCGGGTGTCGGATGTCGCCGAGGACGCGAAACGGCGCGGCGGCGGGGCATCGGGGCTCACGCTCATCCCGGTCATCGAGCTGTGCAAGGTGAGCCCGGGACTCGTGACGTCGCTCGGGGTCTCGACGGGCCTCGCCGGGGGCACGATCATGAAACTGGGGACTCCCGAGCAGATGGAGCGCTTCGGACTCGACCTGCTCACGCTCGACAAGGTCGGCGCCTGGGCGATCACCGAGCCCGACAGCGGGTCTGACGCGCTCGGCGGCATGCGCACAACCGCACGCCGCGACGGGGACGAGTACGTGCTCAACGGCTCGAAGACGTGGATCACCAACGGCCCGTACGCGGACACCATGGTCGTGTACGCGAAGCTCGACGACGGCACTGTGGACGACCCGCGGCAGCGCCCGGTGCTCACGTTCATCCTCTCGGCGGGCATGGACGGGCTCACCCAGTCCAAGCCCATGCGCAAGATGGGCCAGCAAGCCTCGCCGACGGGCGAGCTGTTCTTCACAGACGTGCGCGTCGGCAGGGACCGGCTCCTCGGCGGGACCGAGGCGCCGAAGGGTGGCGGACGGCAGAGCGCGAAGGACAACTTCGTCACGGAGCGCGCCGGCGTGGCCGCGATGGCCCTGGGGATCATCGAGGAGTGCCTCCGGCTCTCCGTCGGCTACGCGAAGGCGCGATCGCTGTGGGGAAAGCCGATCTCGGAGTTCCAGCTCATCCAGTTGAAGCTCGCGCGCATGGAGGTCGCCCGCGTCAACGTCCAGAACCTCGTCTTCTCGCACCTCGAGCGATCCGCTGCCGGCGCGACGCCGACGCTCGCGGAGGCATCGGCAATGAAGCTCTACAGCGCCCAGGCCGCCTTCGACGCGGCGAACGACGCGATCCAGTTGTTCGGCGGCAACGGCTACGTGTCGGAGTTCCGCGTCGAGCAGCTCGCCCGCGACGCGCGCGTGCTGCAGATCTACGCGGGGACCGACGAGATCCAGGTCGTCGCGATCGCGCGGGACCTCCTCAGCCGCTGATCCGGTCCGGGATCACGAAGGAGCGGTCAGCGAGCTCACCCATCGCATAGGGGCCGTAGAAGCCGGCGAACATGCCGCGCGTGCGCTCGGCCCACGCGACGGCGTCGGGCGACGTGGCGCGATGGAACACCTGCGCGATGCCGCGCTCGTGGACCCGGTACTCCGCCCAGGCGCCGGGGAAGTCCTTCACGCAGGCGACCTCGACGAAGGGGATCCCCCCGATCAGCTGCCGGCAGTTGCGGTGCGTGTGGCCGCAGAGGTAGGCGACGAGCGAGGGCCGGCGCGCGAAGACCTCGATGAGCGCCGCGGAGTCCTCCGGTGCGATCCCCTGGAACCCCTCGCTGCGCTGGTCCCGGCCCGGATTCCAGACCGGGTGGTGGCCGAGGACCACCACACGGCGGTCCGCCCGCGCACCCAGCTCGTCCAGCCAATCGAGCTGCTCAGCGTGCACGAACCCCGACGCGTGGTGCGGCTTCGACGTGTCGAGCACCGCGAGCGTCACCCCGTCGAGCGTCCGCTCCTGGTGGGACCACGCGGCGAACGACTGGCCGCGGTAGCAGTCGTGGTTCCCGCGGACGTGCATGAGGCGGTCGCCGAAGCGCCCGTCCCACAACTCGAGGAACCTCGCGTAGTCCTCGTCCTCGCCGTCGTCGGTGAGGTCTCCCTTCACGACGACCGCCTGGGGATCGATGACTGCCATGTCCTCGATCACCGCAGCGTTCATGACGTCGGGATAGGGCGGTGCGCCCGGATCGGCGCGCAGCTCCTCGAACTCCTCGGCACCCTCCAGGTGCCCGCAGACCGTCTCTCCGAGGTGGACGTCGTTCGCCGTCGCGAACGTGGTGATTCGAGGGCCGAGATCCTCGAGCGTGGTGAAGCCGATCCCGTGCAGCTCGTACGCACGGTCCGGCTCGAGATCCCCGACCGTGACCACCGCCCCGTCGACGAACAGCTCTGCACCGTCGGAGGCAACAGAGACGAGCTCGCGCACGAGCGGAGTGTACGGCCGTCGTGGCACACCGGCGTTAGTGTCGCCTCGGCGCTCGGCGAGGGCACCCGCGAGCTGCGCCGGGCAGGAGGGGCATGGCCACGCAGGAGGGGACTACGTCGGCCGACGGCCAGCATCGGACGCCCGACTCGACATTCGACTGCGTCGCCACCTCGATCGCGGTGATCTGGAGCCGCCTGCCCTCCCACCGATCGGTCGGTCGGACCGCGGACGCCGCGTGGGGTGCAGTCGGCCCGCACGAGCCGCGGGCCAACGTCGGCGCAGCCCGGACCGATGAGGGACTCGCCCAGGCGATCTCGCGCCTGCGGGATGCGTCGGCTGCCCACGGCGTCCAGGTCCACACAGCTGCCGGGGCCGGCGCCACCGATGGGGCCGCCGTGCCGCTGCTGGCTGGCTACGAGATGGTCGAGACGATGCAGGGGATGGTCCACCGCGACATCGCCTCGGTCCCCCCACCCTCGCGGGAGCATCGGACAGTCGGCGGCACGGAGTACGGGGCGTTCTGCTCCGCCGCGTACGGCCTCGGCGCAGGCGAGCGGGCGCCGCTCCCGGCGGACCTCGGCCCGCTCGGTGCGTACCTCCTCGTCGAGGAGCGCGGAACACCCGTCTCCTGCGCGGCAACCGTGGCCGTCGGCTCCACGTGCTTCGTCTTCGGGGTCGCGACACCCCGCGAGCTGCGATGCGAGGGCAGGGGTCGCGACGCCACCGCAGCGGCGCTCCACGGCTCCTTCGTCCATGGCTGTCGGACCGCAGTGCTCCAGAGCACGGCGGCCGGCCTGGCGCTCTACTCGCAGATGGGGTTCGAGGCGGTTGACGCCTGGGAGTGGTGGATCACCGGTCCGCGAACCGGACGAACCACCGTCTGAGGGCCCGCAGTCCCGCAGGGGCGAGCGGTACGCTCGCGTGATGCAGGACGCTGCCGCGCACCGTCGGCTGGCTGTCGCGGCCTACAACCGGAGCTGGGAGCTCCTGGAGCGTGACCGCGACGACGCGGAGCAGCTCGAGCTCCTCGAGGCGGCGTTCACCTCGCGGCACCACTGGCGCGTGGTCGGCGGGGATCAGCAGCTCGCGATCGCCGACTGGATGGTGGCTCGGTGCTTCGCCGAGCTGGGCGAGGGATCCCTGTCCCTTCGCTACGCGCTCGCCGCGCTGTCAGCGCAGCCGCCTGATGCGCCGGCCTGGCTCAAGGCGTCGCTCGTCGAGGGCCTGGCACGCGCCCACGCTGCCCTCGGGGACGCCCCCGCTCGCGACGAGGCGGTCGCGCTCGCAGCGTCACTGCTCGAGGGCGAGCTCGACGCCGAGGATCGGGCGATCATCGCCGAGCAGCTGGCATCGGTGCCCGACGCCGTCACCCCCTCGTAGGGTCGATCACGGCGCGCCCCGTCAGCGCGCCCTCGCGCAGCCGCCGGTAGACGTCGGGGGCCTCTGCCAGGCTGAAGACCGAGCAGTGGGGCTCGATCAGCCCGCGCGCGGCGAGGTCCAGCACCTCGACCAGCTCGGGCCTCGATCCCCAGTAGGTGGTCTGCAGGCTCACTTCATAGGGGGTCGAGAAGAAGCTGAAGCCGAAGGTCCCCCCGGCGATGCCGACCACCGTCACGTCGCCCAGCGAGCGCGACACCGCAGCGCCGAGCGCGATCGTGTCCGCGCTTCCGACGAAGTCGAGGACGACGTCCGCGCCCCGCGCGTGGGCGAAGGCGCGGATCTCGGCGACCGCCGTCGCTTCCGGCGCCAGCACCAGGTCGGCGCCCACCTGCTCGGCGAGCGCGAGTGCCTCGGGCTTCGGGTCGACCGCGACGATCTGGCAGGCCGACACGGCCTTCAGGATCTGGATCCCCATGTGGCCGAGCCCGCCGACGCCGATGACGACGGCCGTCGCGTCGGCGGTGAGCTTCGGGAGCGACCGGCGGATCGCGTGGTACGGCGTCAGCCCTGCGTCGGTGAGCGGCGCGGCGACCACCGGCTCCAGGCCCTCGGGCAGGGCGACGAGATGCCGCGCGGCCGGAACACGCAGGAGCGTGGCCATCCCCCCGTCCATGCCCAGTCCGCCCCCGCCGCCCGCAACCGGCGCGTGCTCCAGGTCCTCGCAGAGCGTCTCGATCCCGACCGCGCACCGGGCGCAGCGCCCGCAGCCCCACGGCCCGTAGACGGCGACCGGCAGCCCGATCTCGAGCCCCTCGACGCCTGAGCCGACCTGGTGCACCCATCCTGCGTTCTCGTGGCCGAGCGTGAACTGCGGGGCCCAGGAGGGGAACGCGCCAGCGGGGAACTCGTAGAGGAGATGGAGATCCGAGTGGCAGGCCCCCGCGCCGCCGACCCTCACGATGACCTCTCCGGGTCCCGGCTCGGGATCCGGAACCTCGAGCAGCTCCGGGTCGGACCCGGCCGCGACAAGCCTCAGTGCCTGCATCCCGCCTCCCTTGTGAGGCCCTGCCGATCCCGGCACGGCGACGCCACACGGCCTATACGTGTGATCGTGCCACAGATGCCACCGATGTCCGGAATCGTCGATCGACGCTTCGACGCGGTCCGCGACGCGTTCGCGGAGAACTTCGCGGTGCACGGTGAGCTCGGCGCAGCCGTGTGCGTGGTCGTGGACGGACGCACGGTCGTGGACCTGTGGGGCGGGTTCCGCGACCTCGGCAGCACGCTCCCCTGGCAGGGCGACACCCTCGTGAACGTCTTCTCGGTCGGCAAGGCCTTCGTCGCAGCCACCTTCGCGCGGCTCGTGGGCCGGGGCCTCGTGGACTACGACGCACCCGTCGCCGCCTACTGGCCCGAGTTCGCTGCTGGCGACAAGGGCGCCGTGACCATCCGCCAGGTCCTGTCGCACGCCTCTGGCCTCCCGGCGCTGCGCCGTCGCATGGAGCCCGGAGCGATGCTCCATCCCCGCGCCATGCACGAGGCGCTCGCCCGCGAGGTGCCGTGGTGGGCCCCCGGCACCGCCCACGGCTACCACGTCAACACCTTCGGGTTCCTCGCCGGCGCCGTCGTGGAGCGGGTGACCGGCCGAACACTCGGCACCTACCTGCGAGAGGAGCTCTGCGGGCCAATCGACGCGGACGTGCACGTCGGGCTCAGGGCCGACGACCTCGCGCGCGTGGCCCAGTTCCGGTGGCCGATCGATCCACCGCCCGAGGTCGAGCCCGAGGGCCTCGTGGGCATGGACCTCATGCGCTACAACGCCTACTGGAACCCTTCGGGACTCTCCGGTGCCGGCGTCGTGAACACGCGCGCATGGCGCCAGGCGGAGATCCCGTCAACGAACACGCACGCCACGGCCCGGGGCGTCGCGCGGATGTTCGAGGTGCTGGGCGCCGGCGGCCGTGCCGGGGACCATGACATCGTGCCGGGCGCGGCGCTGACCGAGGCGGTCGCCGAGGAAACCGTCGGCCACGATCTCGTCCTCGAACGTCCCAGCCGGTTCGGCCTCGGCTTCCAGCTGACCCAGCCGGAGCGGCCGATCGGGAGGAGCCCGCGCGGGTTCGGCCACTTCGGTGCGGGGGGGTCCCTCGGGTACTGCGACCCCGAGGACGCGCTCGCGTTCGCCTACGTCACCAACGACATGGGTCCGAGGTGGCAGAACCCCCGGAACCAGGGGCTCACGGCCGCGATCCGCGACTCGCTCGGCTGAGTCAGCGGGCCGACACGTACTCGAGCAGCTCCTTGCGGTCGCGCTCCAGCTCGTCGACGCGCGACTTCACGACGTCGCCGATCGACACGATGCCGACCAGCGCACCGTCCTCGACGACGGGGACGTGCCGGATGCGGCGGTCCGTCATCAATGACATGATCCCGACCACCTCGTCGCCCAGCACGCACGTCGTCACCGGTGCGGTCATCACGTCGGCGACCTTCCAGCCGAGCGCGTCCTCTCCCTCGGCAGCAACGATCCGCACGACGTCTCGCTCCGAGATGATGCCGTCGACCGTCGTCCCGGCATCCGAGACGACGAGCGCCCCGACCCCGAAGGTCGCGAGCCTCCGGATCGCCTCGCTGAGTGCGGCGGTCGAGTCGATCGTCTCGACCGAGCTGCCCTTGCCTTCCAGCAGGTCCTTGACCTTCATGGCAACCCCCCATCGGACCGGGAGCACTCGTGCGCCGCGGCCTCAACTGGAGCGTAGGCCCGAATCGCCCGGCGTGCACCTGGCGCCGGGCGGTGCCCGAGGGGTCCAAAGTCCCTGTGTGCCACGCTCGATCCGGGGCTACCCTCAGGGCACCATCACAGACGAAGCGAGGTCCCCATGGCCGCAGCCTTGACCGCCCACCGCACGCGCACCGTCGCACTCGTCGGCCACGCCGGATCCGGGAAGACCACCCTGGTCGAGCACATCCTGGCCTCGGCAGGCGTGATTGAGCGGCCAGGGTCGGTCCTCGACGGAACGACCGTCTGCGACACCGAGCCCGAGGAGATCTCGAGGAAGCACTCGCTGTCGATGACCGTCGCGCCGATCACGGTCGCGGACGAGCGGATCGACATCATCGACACGCCGGGCGTCGCGGACTTCGTCGTGGAGGTCGAGCGGGCCCTCGCAGTCGCCGATGTCGCCGTCCTCGTCGTGAGCGCCACCGACGGGATCCAGGTGCAGACCGAGGTCGCGTGGCGGATGGCGGCGCGCGAGGGCATCCCGCGCGTCATCGTCGTCACGAAGCTCGACCGCGAGGGCGCGGACTACGAGCGCTGCCTCGAGGCGCTTCGCCAGACGTTCGGGGCCGGGATCGCGCCGGTCGAGCTGCCGATCGGCGAAGGCCCGTCCTTCCGCGGGATCGCGGACCTGCTCGCCGACGAGGCGATCCTCTACGACACGGGATCGGCGGTCTCCGCCCCGATCCCCGACGACATGGCGGACTTCGAGCACCGGGTGCGCGAGCAGCTGGTCGAGGGCATCGTCGTCGCGGACGACGAGCTGACGTCTCGCTACCTCGACGGCGACGTGCTGTCGATGGAGGAGCTCGAGCGCGCGCTGACCGCAGGGCTGACCGCAGGCAGCGTCATCCCCGTCGTGTGCGTCTCGTCGGAGACCGGCGTCGGCATCGACCGCCTGGCGTCGCTGCTGAGCGAGATCGCGCCGAGCCGGTCGGTCCAGGGTCGCCGCGGCGACGACCCCGTCGAGATTCCCCGCGACCCCGACGGGCCGACGGTCCTGCGGGCCTTCAAGTCGGTGATCGACCCCTTCGTCGGGCGCATCACGTGGTTCGAGGTGGTGAGCGGCACCCTGCGTCCCGACGACGTCCTGACGAACACGCGCTCTCGGACAGACGAACGACTGCACTCGCTGCAGGTCCCCAAGGGTCGAGAGCTGGTCGCCGTCTCGCAGGTGGCCGCGGGCGACCTCGTCGCCATCGCCAAGCTGAGCGACACAATGGCGGGCGACGTGCTGGCTCCCAAGGGCTACGACGTCCTGCTGCCGCTCCCCGCGGGTGCGACGCCGACCCACGAGGTCGCGGTGGTCCCCCGCAAGCAGGGTGACGACGACAAGCTCATGGTGGCGCTGCACCGGCTCGAGGAGGAGGACGCGGGACTGCGGGTCCGCCAGGACGAGGAGGCGCACCAGACCGTGCTGACAGTCATGGGCGACACGCACCTTGCCATCGTGCTCGAGCGGCTGAAGCGCAAGTACTCGGTCGAGGTCGACGTCGAGGAGCGGCGTCACTCCTACCGTCAGACGATCGCCAAGCCCGCCTCGGCGGAGGGCAGGCACAAGAAGCAGACCGGCGGGCACGGCCAGTTCGCCGTCGTCCACCTGCGCGTCGAGCCGCTCGGTCGCGGCGGCGGGTTCGAATTCGTCGACGAGGTCGTGGGCGGTGCGATTCCCCGACAGTTCCTCTCGGCCGTCCAGCACGGCGTCGAGCGCGCGATGCGCCACGGCGGCGAGTCGGGCCACCCGTTCGTCGACATCCGGGTGATCTGCGACGACGGCAAGCACCACAGCGTCGACTCCTCTGAGGCTGCCTTCGAGACGGCCGGGTCGCTCGCGTTCAACGAGGCGGTGGCCGCCGCCGGCGTCATCGTGCTCGAGCCGATCTCGCGGGTGGAGGTCGTGGCCCCCACGCGGTACCTCGGAGACATCCTCTCCGACCTGAACGGCAGGCGCGGGCGCGTCGTCTCGAGCGATCCCGGCGACGACGGGCTCACGACGGTCGTCGCGCTGGTGCCGTCGGGCGAGCTCGGTCGGTACACCTCCGAGCTGCGCGGCGTCGCGGGTGGCCACGGCACCTTCACCGCGGTGTTCGACCACTACGCCGAGCTCCCGGCCCACCTCGCGTCCAAGGTCGCCGCCGGCTGACGTGCCCTGCCGGCCCCGGCACGGCACCGGAGCCAGCGGTACCGTGGCGCGATGGAACTCGACATCGCATGGTTGGACGCGACGGCCCAGGCGCAGCTGGTCCGCAACGGCCAGGTGTCTCCCTCTGAGCTCGTCGACGGCGCGATCGAACGAATCGAGCGACTCAATCCCGCACTCAATGCTGTCATCCACCCGCTCTTCGACCGGGCACGCCAGGAGGCGGCGGGGGCGCTGGCGGACGGGCCGTTCCGGGGCGTGCCGTTCCTCCTGAAGGACTTCGCGGCCGAGCTCGCAGGCACGCCGTTCCGCGAAGGCACCGCACTCTCCGGCGACTACGTCTCGTCCACGACCCAGGAGCTCACCGCGAGGTTCATCCGCGCTGGCTTCGTGATCTGCGGCAAGACCAACACGCCGGAGTTCGGCATCCTCCCGACGACCGAGCCGGCCCGGTACGGCGCGACGAGGAACCCGTGGGACGTGACGCGCACCACGGGTGGCTCGTCCGGCGGCTCGGCGGCCGCGGTCGCCTCGGGCATGGTGCCCGTCGCCCACGCGAACGACGGTGGGGGCTCGATCCGCATCCCCGCCGCCTGCTGCGGACTCTTCGGCCTCAAGCCGACCCGGGGGCGCAACTCACTCGCGCCCCAGTACGGCGACGTGATGGGGGGCCTCGTCGCCGAGCACGTGCTCACGCGGTCGGTCCGCGACTCGGCCGCGATCCTGGATGCGACCGCAGGGGCGGTGCCCGGCGACCCGTACGAGGCGCCGCCGCTGCGCGGCACGTCCTTCCTCGCCGCGACCCGTGCGGATCCCGCGCCCCTGCGCGTCGGCCTGCTCACGTCGTCGCCGACCGGCTCGGTCGTCGACCCAGCGTGCGTCGCCGCGGCAGAGCACGCGGCCACACTCTGCGAATCGCTCGGCCACCGCGTCGAGCCCGCCGCGCTTCCCGTCGATGGCAACGCCATCATCGAGCACTTCATCAACGCCTGGGCCGCCGGGCAGGCATGGGTGATGCGTGACTGGGAGGCCAGGATCGGCAGGCCGGGCACCGAGGCCGACGTCGAGCCGCTGACCTGGGCGCTGGTGGAGATGGGTCGGGCGCTCGACGCGGGCACCTACCTCGACTCGGTCAAGCAGCTCCAGGGCCTGACACGGACGATCGCCGGCGTGTTCGAGACCTATGACCTGCTGCTGACGCCCACACTGGCAGAGCCGCCGGTCCCCCTCGGCACGTTCGATGCACCCGCCGACGCGCCGATCCTCGCGCTCCTCCGGGCCGGCGATTTCGTGCCGTTCACCCCGGTGTTCAACGTGACCGGCCAGCCCGCAGCCTCGATCCCCCTCTCCCACAGCGCATCCGGACTGCCACTCGGGAGCCATTTCGTCGCACGGTTCGGCGAGGAGGAGACGCTCTTCGCCCTGGCGGCGCAGCTCGAACGTGCTGCGCCGTGGGCCGACCGACTGCCCGCAGTGCGCGCTTGACTCCCTATCGCGGCCCGTCTGGCCCGTCGAGCCACGCCTCGAACGAGGGTCCCGCGATGACCGCGTCGGCCTCGCCGAGCAGCGCCCCCTTCGCGATGGCACGGCCGGCAGCGCCCGGGATCGGGAGCGCGAACACCCTGGTGCGCGAGCCCACCTTCGCGAGCGCCATGCGCGATCGCACCTCGAGACGGACCGGGGGCGGCGGACCAGTGACGTCCGGCGCCCGACCCTTGAGCGCCCGACCCTCGGCGAGATCGACCAGCCGCTCGGCCACGGATCTCGCCGAGACGGTCTGCACGAGCATGGACGGCACAAGCGCGACGGGGCCGATCCTCGACCGGTCGACCACCTGCAGGGCGAATTCGTGGAACTGCGTCGATCGCAGGACCGTCGCCGGTACGGGTCCGGCGAGATGCAGCCTCTCGTGGGTCACCTTGGCTGCGTAGTACCCGAGCGAGCGCAGACGGTCGACGCCGACGATCGAGAGGACGACGATGTGGCCGACGCCCTCGCTCCTGCACGCCGACTGCAGGTTCCGCGCTGTTGCCTCGAAGAAGTTCGTCGCCACCCTGCGCCGGAGCGTCACCACGTTTGCCGCTTCGACAACCGCCTCGCAGCCCGCCAGGGCGACACCGAGGCCATCGCCGGTCACGAGGTCGACTCCCGACGCCCTCGTGAGGACGACGACCTCGTGGCCGCGGCGCCGCGCGTCATCGACGACGTGGCGACCCACGGTTCCGCTGCCCCCTGCAACTGCGATTCGCATCGGACCTCCTCGCGACCTGAGCCCCGGTCGCGGTCGCGGTCGCCAAACCTAGGCCGAAGCGGGCGTGCGCCACATCCAGAGCCGCGCCACGGGCGTGGACACGCGCGGTTGATGTTCTGTTGACGCCGCTCAGGGCGCATTTATGAATGAGTCACACAGGCACCCGCACAGTGGACACATGGGACAAGTTCTGGCACTGCTCGGAATCGTTGGAGCCACCGCGCTCTTCATGGGACTCATCTGGACACTGGAGCGCATATGAACGTCGTGCAAATCCTCCTCCTCGTCATCAGCGTGCTCATGTTCGGGTACCTCGGGTACGCGATGATCCGGCCGGAGCGCTTCTGATGGCCTTCGCGCTCACCATCATCGCGCTCATCGCATGCCTCGCCCTGGCCTGGCGGTACCTCGGCTCCTACATGGTCAGCGTCTTCGAGGGCAGGGTCCGCTTTCTCTGGTTCCTCGAGAAGCCGATCTACCGCGCCCTCGGCACGGACCCCGACGCCGAGCAGTCGTGGCAGCGCTATGCCGGCTCGATGGTGATCTTCAGCGGTGTCGTCGTGCTGATCACCTACCTGGTCCTGGTGCTCCAGGGCCACCTCCCCTTCAACCCCCAGCACCTGTCCAGCGTGACGCCCGCTCTGGCGTTCAACACTGCCGTCAGCTTCCTCACCAACACCAACTGGCAGAACTACGGCGGCGAGACGACCATGTCGTACTTCTCCCAGATGATGGGACTGCAGTTCCAGCAGTTCGTCTCCGCGGGCGTCGGACTTGTCGTGGCCATCGCGGTCATTCGGGGATTCGCGAACCGCGGGAAGCCCACGATCGGGAACTTCTGGGTGGACCTCGTCCGCTCCGTCGTCTACATCCTCATCCCCCTTGCCTTCATCAGCGGGATCGTCTTCGTCGCCCAGGGTGCCGCTGACACGTTCATCGGCCCGGTCCACATCCACAACGCGCTGAACGGCGTCTCCCAGACCATCGCCGTCGGCCCGGTCGGCTTCATGGAGGCGATCAAGCAGCTCGGGACCAACGGCGGCGGGTTCATGAACGCCAACAGTGCCCACCCCTTCGAGAACCCCACGGGCCTGACGAACTTCCTCTCGTTCCTCCTGCTCCTCTCGATCCCCGTCGCGCTGACCTACGTCTTCGGCAGGATGGTCGGCCAGCTCCGCCAGGGCATCGCGGTGCTCGTCGCGATGGTGATCCTGTTCGGCGCGTGGGTCGGGCTTGCGTCGTTCGCGGAGACCCAGGCGAACCCGGCGGTCTCCCACGCCTATGCCCAGTCCGGCCTCCCCGTCCAAGCCCAGGGCAACCAGGGGAACATGGAGGGCAAGGAAGTCCGCTTCGGCGTGCCCTCCACCGCCCTCTTCGGGGTCTCGTCGACCATGACCTCCACGGGGTCGGCGGACGCCTCCTACGACTCGTTCACGCCGATGGGCGGCTTCGCGCTCATCACGGGCATGATGCTCGGCGAGGTGAGCCCCGGCGGCGTGGGCTCGGGCCTGTACACGATCCTGCTGTTCGCGATCATCGCGGTGTTCATCGGCGGGCTCATGATCGGTCGGACTCCCGAGTACCTCGGCAAGAAGATCCAGGCGCGCGAGGTCAAGCTCGCCGGCATCGGGATCCTCGTGATGCCGATCACCGTCCTCGTGCTCACGGGCATCGCCGTCGCGACGACCGCGGGCAGGGCGGGACCGCTCAATGCCGGCCCGCACGGCTTCACCGAGATCCTCTACGCGATGACGTCGCAGGGGAACAACAACGGCTCGGCGTTCGGCGGGCTCACCGGCAACACGCCCTTCTACAACATCGTCGGTTCCATCGCGATGCTGCTCGGCCGCTTCGGGGTCATGATCCCCGCGATCGCACTCGCCGGCTCCCTCGCGAACAAGCAGGTCGTCCCGGCCGGACTCGGCACGTTCCGCACCGACAACACCATGTACGTCGGCCTGCTCCTCGGCGTCATCATCATCGTCGGAGGCCTCACGTTCTTCCCCGCCCTCGCACTCGGCCCCATCGTCGAGCAACTCAGTCACGGAAGGTTCTGGTGATGACAACCGTCTCCGAAGCACCGATCGACCACACGCCGCATGGCGTCGCCAAGAGGCGGAGCCTCTTCGACAGCGCCATCCTGCGCCAGTCCCTGATCGAGTCATTCAAGAAGCTCGACCCCCGCACCCAGGTGCGCAACCCGGTGATGTTCGTCGTCTTCGTCGGCACGATCATCTGCCTCGGCTACTGCATCAGCAGCCCGTCGGTCTTCGTGATCTCGATCACGGTCTGGCTCGCGCTGACCGTCATGTTCGCGAACTTCGCGGAGGCCATCGCCGAGGGCCGAGGCAAGGCCCAGGCCGAGACGCTCCGCAAGATGCGCTCGGAGACCGAGGCCCGCCGGCTCAACCCCGACGGCACCGAGACCGTGGTCGCGGCCAATGAGCTGCGCAAGGGAGACCTCGTGGTCTGCGAAGCCGGCGACCTGATCCCCTCCGACGGCGAGATCGTCGACGGCATCGCGTCGGTCGACGAGTCGGCCATCACGGGCGAGTCCGCCCCGGTCATCCGCGAGTCGGGCGGCGACCGCTCGGCGGTGACCGGCGGCACGAAGGTGCTCTCGGACCGGATCGTCGTCAACATCACCGCAGAGCGCGGCCAGACGTTCCTCGACCGGATGATCACGCTCGTCGAGGGCGCGAACCGGCAGAAGACGCCGAACGAGATCGCGCTCACCATCCTGCTTGCGGTCCTCACGATCGTCTTCCTGCCCGTCGTCGTCGTGCTCGAGCCGTTCGCGAACTTCTCCGGCGCCAACGTCCAGGTCGTGGTCCTCGTCTCGCTGCTCGTATGCCTCATCCCGACGACGATCGGCGCCCTCCTGAGCGCGATCGGGATCGCGGGCATGGACCGCCTCGTCCAGCGCAACGTCCTCGCCATGAGCGGGCGCGCCGTGGAGGCCGCAGGCGACGTCCAGACCCTCCTCCTCGACAAGACCGGGACGATCACGCTCGGGAACCGCATGGCGTCGCGGTTCCTCCCGGTGCGAGGCCACACCTACGAGCAGGTCGCCGACGTCGCCCAGCTCGCCTCGCTCGCCGACGAGACGCCCGAGGGCCGCTCGATCGTCGTGCTCGCCAAGGAGCAGTTCAACATCCGAGAGCGCGAGCTCTCGAGCGGCTACGTCTTCGTGCCGTTCACCGCAACGACCCGCATGTCGGGACTCGACCTCGGCGACCGCCAGATCCGCAAGGGCGCCGCCGACTCGGTGCGCAACTGGGTCGAGAGCCTCGGCGGCACCATCCCCGACGACCTCAACGACATGGTCAACGACGTCGCGAGGGCCGGCTCGACGCCGCTCGTCGTCTCGGACGGCACCGACATCGTGGGCGTGGTCGAGCTCAAGGACATCGTGAAGAAGGGGATCGCGGACCGCTTCGCCGAGATGCGGTCCATGGGCATCCGCACCGTCATGATCACGGGCGACAACCCGCTCACCGCGGCGGCGATCGCCCAGGAGGCCGGCGTGGACGACTTCCTCGCCGAGGCCACCCCCGAGACGAAGATGCGCCTCATCCGTCAGGAGCAGGAGGGCGGGAAGCTCGTGGCGATGACCGGCGACGGCACCAACGATGCCCCCGCGCTCGCCCAGGCGGACGTCGGTGTCGCCATGAACACCGGGACGAACGCCGCGAAGGAGGCCGGCAACATGGTCGACCTCGACTCGAACCCGACGAAGCTGATCGACATCGTCGAGATCGGCAAGCAGCTGCTCATCACGCGCGGCTCGCTCACGACGTTCTCCATCGCCAACGACGTCGCGAAGTACTTCGCGATCATCCCGGCGCTGTTCATCGTCGCCTACCCGCAGCTCAACACGCTGAACATCATGCACCTGCACAACGCAAACTCGGCGATCCTGTCGGCGGTCATCTTCAACGCGCTCGTCATCGTCGCGCTGATCCCGCTCGCACTGCGCGGGGTCAAGTTCCGCCCCAGCTCGTCGGCCGCGATGCTGCGGCGAAACGTGTGGATCTACGGCGTCGGCGGGATCATCGCGCCGTTCATCGGCATCAAGATCATCGACCTCATCCTCACCGCAACGGGGGCCTACTGATGCGTACCTATCTCGTCCGATCCCTGATCACGAGCCTCGTGCTCCTCGTCCTGTGCTCGGTCCTCTACACAGCAGCAGGCTGGGGGATCTCCCAGCTCGCGTTCCACTCGGAGGCGAACGGCTCCATCACGAAGTACGGCTCGACGCTCGTCGGTCAGCCCTGGAACGACGGCAAGTCCATCAATCCGGAGTGGTTCAACGGCCGACCCGACGCCGACAACCCCCTCGTGCTCAACGGCACCCCGGGCTCATCG
>Ga0181519_10002430_pt1 | contig 15873 bp, 10 predicted proteins | sample PEATcosm2014_Bin_26_FD_121102 | JGI IMG/M metagenome (GOLD analysis project Ga0181519, IMG submission 121102) | Peatland microbial communities from MTU Mesocosm Facility, Houghton, MI, USA - PEATcosm2014_Bin02_10_metaG | ecosystem: Environmental > Terrestrial > Soil > Wetlands > Peat | place...
CAGCGGAGCGCGCAGAGTCTCGTGCCAGGCGTGATCGAGTGCGAATAGCAGCCGGCGCGGCTTGGCCACGACATGTCCCTTCGGCGGCGCGCGCAATACCTGCGATATCAACACCACGAGCGCGCCTTGGCCCAGCCCGAACCACAGGAAGGCGCTCTGGTAGCCGAACCCGTCGATCACACTCTTGATCGGCACCACCGTGGCGGCCGCGCCGGCGCCGAACCCCGCCGCGGTCAGCCCGGCCGCCAGGCCGCGGCGGTCGGCGAACCATTTGAGCGCGTTGCCGACGCAGGTGCCGTAGATCGCGCCGGCGCCGATGCCCGAGATCGCCGCCGCGATGTAGATGACCGTGAGCGAGCTGGTCATCGAATCGATCGCCCAGGCCAAGGCCACCATAATCGCGCCGAAGGCGACGACGATGCGCGGGCCGAAGCGGTCGACGAACCATCCCTCGATCGGCACCAGCCAGGTTTCGATCAGGACGAAGATGGTGAACGCAACCTGGATGCTCTTGCGGCCCCAATGGAACTGCTGGTCGATCGGATCGACGAACAGATTCCAGCCATATTGCAGGTTGGCGATCATCACCATGCAGATGACGCCGAACGTCAACTGCATCCAGCGGTTGGACTTGAGCGTGGCCATTGGCACGCTGTCTTTCTTTGGTTTGTTTCCCCTGAATACGAGCTTCGCAGCTTCCCGTATGCGGCGCAAGCCGGCCGCGACCGCCCGGGACGTTGTCAGGGGCCGGGGAACAGCGCGTCGGTCCGGCCCATGACGTAATACACCGCCAAGCCGATCCATTCATGCGACGCGATGTCGAGGTTGTGCAGTTCCCCGGTCAGGCCGCCGGGATGCCATTCGCCCGATTTGTACCCCACCGGCCAGGGCAGAACCGGCCAGCCGACGTGCCGGAATATACCGACCGCGCGCGGCATGTGCATGGCCGAGGTGATCAGAATCCAGTTTTCGCCCGGCTTGGGTGCGACCAGGCGCATACTTTCCACCGCGTTCTCGTAGGTGTCGCGCGACTGCCGTTCGAGCACGATTCGGCCGACATCGAGGCCCAGATCGCCGAACAGTTGCGCCGCGGCGTCGGCTTCGGGCCGGCCGCCATAGAGCCGGCCGGTCCCGCCGCTGAACACCAGCCTGGCATCGGGGTAGCGGCGCGCCAGGGTGACGAAAGTCGTCACCCGCTCGGCGGCGTCGCCGAGCGCCGGCATGCCATGCCGCGCCGTCATGTCGGGATCGACCGCGCCTCCCAGCACGATGATGCCGTCGACCCGCGTGGGCATGTCGTGCACGGGCGGGAACCGGTCTTCGAGCGGCGCGGCGAGCCAGTTGTCGACCGGCAACATGGCGATCGCCACCAGACCGAGCACGCCCAGCCAAGCCAGCCAGCGTCCCCATCGCCAGCGGAAGATGTCGGCCAGGACCACCCCCACCAGGATCAAGAACACAAGGACGGTGCCGGGCTCGGTCAACCAGGCAAGCAGCTTGGCGACGATGAAGAACATGGGCGATCGCCGTTCAGGTCTCCGCGCGCGGATCGGCCCGGGCGATGATCGTGGCGAGGTCGAGGCCGGGCGGCAGCGCCCCGAACGCGCCGGCGCGATGTTCGCCCAGGCGCGTGGCGCAGAATGCGTCGGCCACCGAAGCCGGCGCATGGCGCACCAGCAACGCGCCCTGCAGCGTCAGGACCAGACGCTCGGTCAGACGCCGTGCGGTGGCCTCGTCGCGGGTCGCGGGACCGGTCAGGGCCGTTTCCAGCGCGGCGATGGCGGCATCCAGATGGACGTTCCCGCCCCGCGCCGGGATCAACTCGGCCATCAGCGTCTCGCCCGATTCCGGCGCGCGCGCGAGCGAGCGCAGCACGTCGAGGCACATGACGTTGCCCGATCCTTCCCAGATCGAATTCACCGGCATCTCGCGGTAGATGCGCGGCAGGATGCTTTCCTCGACATAGCCGCCGCCACCGAGGGTTTCCATCGCCTCGGCCGCCAAGGTCGGCCCGCGTTTGCAGATCCAATATTTGGCGGCCGGCGTCAGCAGCCGGCGCAACGCGATCTCGCCCTGGTCGGTCTCGGTGTCGAAGGCGCGCGCCATGCGCAGGCAAAGTGCGATGGCGGCCTCGACCTCGAGCGCCAGATCGGCGAGGACCGACCGCATCAGCGGCTGGTCGATCAGCCGCTTCTGAAAGGCGGAGCGGTGGGCCGTGTGGTGGACTGCCTGCGAGACCGCCTGGCGCATGATGCCGGTGGTGCCGAGCGCGCAGTCGAGCCGCGTGTAGGTGCCCATCTCGAGGATGGTTGGCAGGCCCCTGCCCTCCTCGCCCAGCCGCAACGCCCAGGCCCCGGCGAACTCGACCTCGGAACTGGCGTTCGAGCGGTTGCCCAACTTGTCCTTGAGCCGTTGCAGCCTGATCGCGTTGGACGCGCCGTCGGGGGTGAAGCGCGGCATGAAGAAGCAGGTCATGCCGTCCGGCGCCTGCGCGGTAACCAGGAACGCGTCGCACATCGGCGCCGACAGGAACCATTTGTGGCCGACCAGGCGATATTCGCGCCCGCCCGCGCCGATCGGCTCGGCGCGCGTGGTGTTGGCGCGCACGTCCGAACCGCCCTGCTTCTCGGTCAGTCCCATGCCGATCATGGCGCCGGTCTTCTCGCCCACCGGCAGGAAGCGGCGGTCGTAGCGGCGCGAGTGGATCGGCGGCAACCAGGTGGCAGCGATTGCCGCATCGCGGCGCAGGGCCGGCACCGAACCGTAGGTCATCGTCACCGGGCACAGCGTGCCGCACTCGACCTGCGCCATCATCATGAACCTTGCGGCGCGGGCGACATGGGCGCCGGGGCGCGGCTCGGCCCACGGGCTCGAATGCACGCCGTGATCGAACAGCAATTCGAGCAGCGCGTGCCAGGCGGGATGGAATTCGACTTCGTCGCGGCGATGGCCGAACCGGTCGAATGTCCTCAGCGCCGGCGGATTGGCGTTGGCCAGCCGGCCGAGCTCGATGATCGCCGGGTCCGAACAGCGCGAACCCAGCGCGCGCAACCGGTCGATCGCCCAGCCCGCTCCCTCGCGCACGACCCCTTCGGACAGGGCGGCGTCGGCGGAGAACAGATCGTAGTCGGCCAGCGGCGCCGGTTGATTGAATACCTCATGGGTGTCGAAGCCGCCAACCTGACCCGCCATATGCCTCCTCCGCGCCGCGGCATGTCTATGCTAGCATCTGCGTCGGCAAAACGGGGGATTGCCAAAGCAATCCGCATTCGACATGAAATGGCGCACGATTGTCGTACTTACTCTCGTTCTTTTCTGCCTTTTCGGGGCTTCGATGCTGCGTCAGTATTGGGTCCAACGCAAGCTGCCGGACACCATCTCACTCCCCGTGCCCGCCACTCCGACCGAAGCCGGGGCGGAAGCGTCCACCACCGCAGCAGCGAGCGTCGATTTCACCGCTGTGAGGCCAGGGCAGAACTTTGGCGAGTGTTCAAGTTGCCCGGAAATGGTCGCGATCCCGGCGGGGGATTTCGAGATGGGATCGAGCGACGCGGAAAGCGAGCGCGACCTCGCGGACGAAACAACCGATCCTAAATTTTTCGTCCGGATATATTTGAAATACGAACATCCAAAACACCGGGTCGTCGTCGGCCGGCCGTTCGGCCTGGGAAAATACCCTGTGACTCGCGGAGAATATGCCGTGTTCGCCCGGGAGACGGGGTACGTTCCCAGCACGGGTTGCTTCAATTCGAAGGGAAGCGGCAGAAACCACCGCTTAAGCTATTGGTGGCAAAATCCAGGGATCGAGCAATCCGATCGCGATCCAGTCGTGTGTGTCAGTTGGCTGGACACTCAGGCCTATATATCGTGGCTCAATGGCAAAGTTAAAACGCTGGCTTCCGCGAACGAGGCTGGTCCCTACCGATTGCCGAGCGAAGCCGAGTGGGAATACGCAGCACGATCCGGTACCGTCACGGCCCGTTGGTGGGGCGATCCCATAGGGGTCGGCAATACCGTTTGCGGCGGATGCGGCAGCGAGTGGGACCGCATGAGCACCGCGCCGGTCGGAAGCTTCCGCTCCAACGGTTTTGGTCTGTATGACATGCTCGGCGACGTTCGCCATTGGACACAGGATTGTTGGAATTCCAATTTTGTCGATGCCCCAGCCGACGGCAGCGCGTGGTCGAAAGGCGATTGCGATCAGCGCGTATTCCGGGGCGGAGACTGGTATTCGTTCCCTTGGATCGTGCGCTCCGCCGACCGCTCAAAGTCCGATTCCGGACCGCAAGGGCGCGAGAATATAATTGGCTTCCGCGTTGCCCGAACACTTCAAGACTTCAAGAATAGTCGTGCGCCGTGACCGAGCTCGGCCATCGTATCGTCTTTGTCGGCGCGGGAGCCGGCGGGCTCGAGTTCGCCACCCGGCTGGGCGATTCATTGGGCCGCCGGGGCGCGCGCAGTTGACGGTAGAAGACACCGTCGCGAGGACCATCGTGCGCCGCGCCGAACCGCACGTAAAGCTGCATTGATTTGGGAGCAAACGGCCTTGGGCCATTGGTCTTGTGCTAGCATTGGGTGCATGCCACACCAGCACGGGCAAGACGGGCAGGACGCTGGCGTGCAATGTCGATCATCGGACATATGCTGAAGCCTGCCAACCGCAAGCGAGTGATGGTGATCGCCGCGACGGCGGCGGCGATCCTGCTGTTCGCGCTGGTGTCGGGGCACAACTACTTTCGCGCCCGCGACCAGCAAATCCAGACGATGCGAGGCTATGCCGACCGCACCCTGGTCGCGATCGACGATCACATCACGCGATCGATCGAGGCGTCCGACAGCTATCTGCGAACGGTGCGCGCCTACTACATCGAGCATGGGCTCGGCGATGGGCCGAAGACGTACGAGTTTCGCCAATTCATCGAACGGACGCGGCCCCGGGATTCGCAGATGTCGCTGGGCGATATCTCGGTGATCGACGCCACCGGACATGCGATCTTCATGCTTGCGCTTCCCGAGCCGTCGGAGGCGGACCTTTCCGAGCAACCCTACTTCAAGGCGCTGCGGTCAGACCCGCGCGATCGTCTGATCATCGATCCGACTCGCCTCGGCCGGGCCGTTCCCGAATTCCGCTATCGCCTGATTCGGCCGATCGTGATCGATGGCACCTTCCGGGGCGCGATGCTGATGGCGTTGCGCCCCGAACCGATCATCGATCTATTCTCGGAATTCGGCCTGGGTCCGCACAGCACCATCGCGGTCGCGCAGACCGACGAGCGCCGCTTCATCGCGCGGGTCCCGGTGGCAAACCGGGACTATTTCGACCGGCCGTTCGGCGACCAGGACGTATGGTCCATGATCATGGCGTCGTCGCATGGCGTCTTCCACCGCGAAGCCCAGATCGATCACCTGTCGCGGTATTTCACCTTCCTCAAATCGGACGGCCTGCCGATCGTCAGCATCATCGGCGTCGCCGACATCGACATCAGTGCCGATCTGGCCGGCACCCGTCGCGATCTTACAATTCAGATGCTGGTCTTTGCGCTGGCCGCCGTCGCGATCGGCGGACTCGTCTTGCAGGTGATCGCCATCGAGGATCGTCTGCGCCGATCCCGCGCCAGCCTCGAGCATGGCCAGCGGATCGGGCGGATCGGCAGCGTCGAAGTCGATATCGCGACGCAGAAGGCGACCTGGTCGGACGAGCTGTTCGCCATCTACCGTCGCGATCCGGATTTGGGCCCCGCCGACCTGGAGAGCTTCCTCGCCTACCTGCATCCCGATGACAAAGACAAGGCCGATGCGATGCGGGACTGGCAGAAGCGCGGCATCGACGGTGGCCCGATCGAGTACCGCATCCGCTGGCCCAACGGCGAAGTGCGCTGGATTCACCGCGAAGTGGAAATCCAGCGCGACCCGTCGGGCAAGCCGCTGACGATGATTGCGACCGAGCAGGACATCACCGAGCGCCGCCGCATGGAAGTGGAATTGCAGCGCGAACATGCCCGCCTCGTGTTCGCCCAGCGCATGGCGCGAATGGGCAGCGCCGAGCTCAATCTCAAGACCGGCGTGGCCGTGAGGTCGGACGAGTTCTTCCGCGTGGTCGGCGCCGAGCCCGGAAAACCGCCCTCGGACCGGGACGAAATGGCGATCGTCTTTCATCCGGACGATCGCGACCTGGCGGCCGACGCGGTCAAGCGGATGATGAACGGCGAACCGGTGCCTACGCTCGAACTGCGCGTGATCGGCGCCGACGGCGAGACTCGCTGGGTTCGGCGGGATCAGGAATTCATTCTGGGCGACGACGGCGGGCCGGAACGCGCGATGGTGACGCTGCTCGACATCACCGACCAGAAGCGCCTCCAGCTGCAAAAAGACGAATTCGCGGCCACGCTGATCGGCATGGCGAACCACGACGAGCTGACCGGCCTGCCCGCGCTCCGCCTGGCGCGCGACCGCCTTCAGGTCGCGTGCCATCAGGCGCTGCGCGACAATTCGCGCGTCGCCGTTCTGTTCATCGATCTCGACGGATTCAAAGAAGCCAACGACCGCTTCGGTCACGCGGCCGGCGACCAAGTGCTGAGAGTCGTGGCGTCCCGCCTGATCGAGACGATCCGTGGCGGCGATACGGCCTCCCGCCACGGCGGCGACGAGTTCGCCGTCATCCTCAACGGCGTCACCGCCGACGCGGCGATGCAGGTCGCCGCAAAGCTGGTCGAAACCATCGGGCGGCCGATTTCCTACGGCAATGAAGTGATTTCGGTCGGCGCCAGCATCGGGATCGCGATCTACCCCGATCACGCCGCCAAGCCAGAAGACCTGTTCGGACTCGCCGATCAGGCCATGTACGCGGTCAAGCGGGCGGGCAAGAACGGATACAGGCTCTATTCCGAGGCACAGGCGACGCCCAGCCCGGCGTGAACGGGCTGGCGAGCGGGCATTGGCGCTCGCCTCCGGTTGCCGCTAAGGTGGCCGCCCCGCATCGCCGCCACCCAACCGTGATCCAGCCCAGCGCGCCCGCCACGCCCAATCATCCGGCCCGTCTCGGCGACGAACTCGTCGCCGACGCGGTCGAACTGCCGCCGGCCGCGACGCCGCTGCGCCACCGCGCGCTGCTGGTGGCGAGCCTGATGCTGCTGGCCTTCAATCTGCGGCCGGCGCTGGCGGCGCTGGGCCCGGTGATCCCCGAAGTTATCCACGACCTCGGCCTGTCGCCGCTGGGCGCCAGCGTACTGTCCACCGCGCCGGTGCTGTGCCTGGGCGTGTTCAGCCCGATCGCGCCTTGGCTGGGGCGGCGCCTGGGCGTCGAGCGGGCGATCCTGGTGTTTCTGGTGTTGCTGGCGGTTGGCACCGCGTTGCGCGGCGTTCCCGGCGGCATCGCGCTGTTCGGTGGATCGATCCTGATCGGTATCGGCATCAGCATCATCAACGTCCTGGTGCCGGGTCTGATCAAGCGCGAGTTCGCCGGCGGCGCCGCCCTGATGATGGGCGTGCATTCGATGATGCTGTGCGCCGGGGGCGCGCTGGGCGCGGCCGCATCCGTGCCGCTCGAACAGGCATTCGACGGTTCGTGGGCCGTCGGGCTGGCCGCCTGGGGGCTGCCGGCCGTGGCCGCCGTGCTGTTGTGGCTGCCGCACCTGCCGCGCCGCGAAGAGCGGGGGAGACAGGGCAGCGGCTTCCGCGTGCGGGGCCTGTGGCGCGACCGCCTCGCCTGGCAGATCGCGCTGTTCATGGCGTTCCAGTCCGCCGTGTTCTATGCGGGCGTGAGCTGGCTGCCGCCCATCCTGCGCGCCCGTGGCCTGGAAGCGCGCGACGCCGGCCTGGTGATTTCGATCGCGATCCTGGTGCAGTTGGGCTCGTCATTCCTGGCGCCGCCGCTTTCGACCATCGGGCGCGACCAGCGGCCGGCGGTGATCGTCTCGCAAATTCTGCTCGCCATCGGCCTGGCTGGATTCCTGTTCGCGCCTTTGTCCTGGATCTGGGTTCTGGCCGTGATCCTGGGCTTGGGCCAGGGCGCGCTGTTCGCGCTGGCGCTGACCATGATCGTACTGCGTTCGAAGGACGCGCATGTGGCGGCGCAATTGTCGAGCATGGTGCAGGGCGTGGGTTACACGATCGCCTCGGGCGGCTCGCTGGTGGCCGGGCTGGTCTACGGCACGAACGGCGGCATCGTCTCGGTCGCGGTCCTGTTCGGCGCGTTGATCCTGGCCGGATCGATTTGCGGATGGGGCGCGGGGCGGAACGCCCAAGTGCACGCGACCGTCGAAGCGCGCGTTTGAACCGATCCGTTTACCATTACCGGGTGGGTGGCATTGCGTAATTCGTCACGACCGAGACCCGCCCGTGGGGTCGGTTCACGCTCTGATTCCGCAACACCATGTTATCGTGATGGAAAAACCCCACAAGATCATGCTACATAGTGTCGATTGGTGGGGTGTGGAACCAGCTTCGACCCTGTGGATAAGGTCGAACATTCCACCGGGGCATTGACGAATATGCGCAAGGGCGCGCACTGCATCCGTGTGGTCGGTTAGTTTCAAATCAATTTCGATGACCGGCGGGGCCGGATGGCGCGCTTGTATCGTGGCGGCGGCCCTGGCGTTCGCGCCGCCGTTGGCCGTCCTGGCGGCCGACGCCACGCCGCCCGCGGCAACCGAGAAGACCACGCCCGCTCCATCGGACAAACCGGCGCCTTTGCCACCCATCCCGGTGCGGGCCAGCGACCATGGCGCGTACGACCGCGTGGTTTTCGAGTGGCCGCATCCGGTCAGCTACTCGGTGCAGCAGAAGGGCGACCACGTGATGCTGTCCTTCGCGCGGCCGAGCGAGATCGATGCGGCGCAGTTGCGCCACGAACTCCCCACCGACATCGGACTGGTCTCGGCCGACGCAAGCGGCCCTTCGACCGTCGTCGTCTTCCAGGTTCCGGCCAACGCCATGCTGCACCACTTCGCCGAGGGCGGGCGCGTGGTGCTCGACATCTATCGCGGCGACGCCAATGCGATGCAGGCGGCCAAGCCCCAGACCGCGGCGGCGACTCCCGCGGCTCCCACGCCGGCCGCGGCCAGAACGGCGCCGACCGCGCCCACGTCAACCGCGCCTGCCGCATCGACCGCATCCACCCCCGCCGCCGCATCGACGGCGCCGACCGCTCCGGCAGCCGCCCCGTCGGCACCCGCCTCAACCACGGCGGCTGCGCCGCCGCCCGCCGTCGCCGGCGCCGCGCCAGCGGGAGAGCCGACGATCGCGGCCAAGACCTTCAGCATCAGCGTGCCGTGGGACCAGCCCGTCGGCGCGGCCATCTTCCAGCGCGCGGGCTATCTGTGGATGGTGTTCGACAAACATCAGGATGTCGACATCAAGCTGCTGCGCCGCCTGGGCGGAGACGCGGTGAGCTTCGCCGAGCAGATGCCGAGCAAGGCGGTCACCATCGTACGCCTGATCCTCCAGCCCGATTACAAGCCGAGCGTGCGCCGCGAAGGCCTGCTGTGGGTGGTCGACCTTGCCGGCGAAGCGGTCGCGCCCACCGCGCCGATCGATGTGGTGGCGCCGGCACGGCTCGCCAACGGCACGGGCATCGCGCTCGCCGTCAAGGAGCCGGGCAACGTCATCGACTTCATCGATCCCGAGGTGGGCGACACCATCGTCGTGGTGCCGGTGGGCGCGGAGGGCGCCGGGGTCTACCCCGGCCGCGACACGCCCGACCTGCAGCTGCTGCCCACGCTGCAGGGCATCGCCATCGTGCCCCATACCGACGCGATCGACGTCAAGACGGCGCGCACTGGCGTGTCGATCGCGCTGCCGGCGGGCCGCAACATGCTGCTGTCGGCACCCGCGGCCGCGCCTAAGGCGCTGGTCGAGGCGGGCACCGGCCTCTACGACGTGTCGGGCTGGCGCGGCGACGGCGCTGACCATTTCGACAAGGCCAGCAAGGAGATCGAGGACAGCGTGCAGGATCTGTCGCCAAGCCAGGTCGCGCCGGCCAATCTGCATGCCGCGCAGTTCTACTTCGCCAATGGCTATGCCGCCGAGTGCCTGGGTTTCCTGCGTCTCGCCGCCGCCGCCGACGCGACCATCGTCGACACCGCGCCGTTCCGCTCGCTGCGCGGCGCCTGCTCGTTCCTGATGGGCCGCTACCAGGAGGCCCAGGGCGATCTCGACAATCCGCTTCTCAAGGACGACGGCGAGGCGCAGCTATGGCGGGCCGCCGCCCATGCCGCGCCGATCAACACGCCGGCCGAATGGAACAAGCCCCTGTCCGAGGGCCTGCCGCTGATCAAGAACTATCCCAAGACGCTGAAATGGCCGCTCGCCGAGCAGATCGCCAAGGCGGCGCTGGCCGATGGCGACGACGCGACGGCGCGGGATGCCATCGCGGTGCTCACCGACCTGGCGACGCGCTCCGACGAGAAGAACGAGGTCGACTTCATGACCGGCGCGCTCGAGGAGTTGAAGGGCCAATTCGATCGCGCCATCGCCAATTACGACCGCGCCAAGCAGGGCGACAGCCGCGAATACCGCGCGCGCGCGGCGCTGGCGCAGACCGAGCTTCTGCTGCGCACCAAGAAGATCAACGCCAAGGAGGCCGCCGACCGCCTCGACCGGCTGCGCTTCGCCTGGCGCGAGGGCGATTTCGAATTCAACCTGCTGCGCCGGCTGGCCGAGCTGCAGGTCGAGGCCGAGCAATATCCCGAGGCGCTCAGGACCTATCGCACCATTGCCAGCAACTACAACGACAATCCCGGGGTGGCGCAGATCAAGAGCGCGATGGCCGACACCTTCACCAAGCTCTATCTGCAGGGCGCGGCCGATTCGATGCCGCCGGTGGCCGCGATCGGCCTTTACGACGAGTTCCGCGAACTCACGCCCACGGGACCGACCGGCGACGAGATGATCCGCAAGCTGGCCGATCGCCTGGTCAAGGTCGATCTGCTCGACCGCGCTGGGGCGCTGCTCAAGTACCAGATCACCTATCGGCTGAAGGGCCTCGACAAGGCGCGCGTGGGCTCGCAGCTCGCCCTGCTCGATCTGCTCGACAAGCGGCCGAGCGACGCGCTCGACGCGATCAAGGCCAGCGACGTCGACGGCTTGCCGCCCGAGCTGATCGCCCAGCGCAAGCACCTCGAGGCGCGCGCGCTGGCCGATCTCGACCGCGGCGCCGACGCGATCGCCACGCTCAAGGACGACACCTCGCGCGAGGCGCAATTGCTGCGCACCGAGATCTTCGGGAAGATGAAAGATTGGGCGAGCGCGGCCGACGTGTTCGCGGCGCTGGTGCCCGAGCCCGACCGCGGCGCCAAGCTGACCGAAAGCGACGCCCAGATGGTGGTCAACTGGGCCACCGATTTGACGCTCGGCAAGGACGATCGCGGCCTGGCCTCGTTGCGCCGCACTTACGGGCCGGCGATGACGGGCACGTCGTATCAGGCCGCCTTCGATTTGCTCACCAGCGCGCCCGACAAGCAAGTCACCAACTTCCCGGGCCTGGCGGAGAAGATCAAACAGGCCCAGGACTTCAAATCGTTCATGACCTCCTACAAGGAGAAGGTCCAGAGCGGCGGCCTGTCGAGCATCAACTGAGGAACGCGACGCGCCGGCTCACGCCGAGCTTCCCTGCTTGAGTTCGCAGCCGTTGATGCGCCAGGTGCCGTCGGGCTCGCGCTCCATGTAATAGAGCGCGTCGACGCCAAGCCCATCGGGCCCGACCAGGAAAACATGCTGCACCGGCACGCCCTCGATGTTCTCGAGCGGACCGAACTGAACGTTGCGCGGGCGATAGACCGGCGCGTACCCCGACTTCACCATGCTCATGAAATTGTCCGAGCTCTCGAAGATCGAGTGGATCGAGGGCGAGGCGTAGCTGAACGCCTTGGCCCCGTCATCCTTCTGGAAGGCGTCGAGCTGGCTCTGCACCACCTGGCGGATCGCGCTCTTGTCTGCGGCGGTGACGGTGGGATCGGACGCCTGTGCGGCCGGGAGGAAACTGACGCCCAGGGCCGCCACCGCGACCAGGACGAGAAAGCGAACCGTAGGGAACGACATGCGCATCTTCGGCCTCCTTCTTCCGCTCGTTCATCCCCCCGTCGATCGAAACGGTTTGATGAACAGCAGCACGAAACCGTCGGCCTCGCCGATGGCGAGGTATTTCGCCCGATCCTTGTCGCCGAGCCGCAGCACCGGCGGCAGGGTCCACACGCCTTCGGGATAATCCTTGATATCCTTGGGATTGGCGTTGATCTCGGATCGGCCGGCCAGCACGAAGCCTGCCTTCTCGATCAGCGCAATGGCGTAATCCTCGCGCACATAGCCGCTCAATGCCTTGGGGTCCTGCGGCTGGTCGACCCGGCCGCGATGATCCTCGATGCCCAGCATGCCGCCCGGCTTGAGCGCCTTATAGAAGGCGTGCAATGCGCCCTCGGCGTTGCCTTCGGCCATCCAATTGTGGAGGTTGCGGAAGGTGACCACCAGGTCGGCGCTGCCCGGCGGCGCGATGGCGAATTGGTCGCCCCACAGCGCCGTCACCTGCACTTTGCCGTAGAGCGCGGGATCGGCCGCGAGCTTTGATTTGAAGCGCGCAGCACCCGCCTTGGACTCGTCCGGCGCCTGGTCACCATCGGGCTGGGCCGCATAGTAAGTGCCGCGGTCCTTCAGGTACGGAGCCAGGATTTCCGTCCAGTAGCCGCCCCCGCCCGGCCAGATCTCGACCACACTCATGTTCGGGCGGAGGCCGAAGAAGGTGAGTTCCTCCAGCGGGTGCCGGGCGGCGTCGCGGGCCTTGTTGGCCGGGCTGCGCTGCGGTCCGGCAAGGGCGGCTTGCAGCGGGTCGTCGGCATGGGCGACCGGGGCGGCGCCGGCCAGGGCAAGGATAAGGACGGGCGCGAAGCGCATAGGGCGACGAATTCTCATCCTCGCCATTCTAGCCTGTCATCGCGCAAAACGCAGTGACGAATCGATGCGGCGGCTATGTGTCAAATCCGCCGCACCGCGCGCGGATCGAGCGCCTGCTGCAACCCGTCGCCCACCAGATTGAAGGCCAGCACGGTCACGAAGATCATCGCGCCCGGCCAGATCGCCAGCGCCGGGTTCGACGACATCTGTTCCAGCGCCGCGGTCAGCATATTGCCCCACGACGGCATGGGCGGCTGCACGCCCAGGCCCAGGAACGACAGCGCGCTTTCGAGCAGGACGATGTTTCCGATCGAGAGCGTGGTAGCGACGATCAGCGGCGACACCACATTGGGTAGCACGTGGCGCAGGATGATGTGGGAGGGACGCGCGCCCATCGCCTCGGCCGAGCGCACATAATCCTGCACCCGAACGGTCAGCGTCGCGGCGCGCACCAGCCGCGCCACCGTGGTCCAGCCGACCAGCGCGATGATCACCACGATGCGCGCGAGACCGCCGATCTCCGACTTGAACGCGTCGGGCGCGAGGCCCAGCTTGGCCGGGTCGAGCGCGCCGAGCACGATCAGCAGCGGCAGCAGCGGCAGTGCGATCACCCCGTCGGTGAAGCGCATCAGAAAGGCGTCGACGGCGCCGCCGAGATAACCCGCGGCCAGGCCCAACGCGGTGCCGATGGCCGCCGCCACCAGCGCCGTGAGCAGACCCACCCCCAGCGACACCTGCCCGCCGCGCAGCACGCGGGCGAGCAGATCGCGTCCGACCTGGTCGGTGCCGAGCGGGTGCGCCGCCGAGGGACCGGAGAGCATAGCGCCGAGATCGATCGCGGTCGCATCGACGCCCACCGCCCATTCGATGAAGGGCGCGGCCAGTGCCGTTCCCACCAGCAGGACCAGCACGATGAACCCGGCCAGCGCGGGCCGGTGCACGCCGAAACGGATCAGCGCCGGGTGCGCGGCGATTGTACCCGCGATCATTGGAACCGCACCCTGGGGTCGAGCGCGGCATAGGCGAGATCGGCGAGGATAGAGCCAATCAACGTTGTCGTGGTGGCCAGCATCAGCGCCGCCAGCGCGAGGTTGTAGTCGTTGTTGATTACCGCGTCGTAGATCAGCTTGCCCATGCCGGGATAGGCGAACACCGTCTCGGTCACCACCACGCCCGAAAACAACGTGCCGAGATCGAGGCCCAACAGCGTGACCACCGGAGCCATCGCGTTGCGCAATACATGCCCGAACGCCACCCGAGTCCAAGAGGCGCCTTTGGCGCGCGCGGTGCGCACCCAGTCGGCGCGCAGCGACTCGATCGCGGCGGCGCGCATATAGCGGAGATAATGGCCGAAGCTGGCGATGGCGAGTGCCGCGACCGGCAGCACGAGATGGACGATGCGATCGCCGAGCCCGCCGCCGCCCGGGTCTTCGACGCCCGAGGCGGGCAGCCAGCGCAGGCCGACCGCGAAACCCATGATCAGGATCAGCGAGACCCAGAAGGTGGGCAGCGACAGACAGGCGAAGGCGGCCAGGTTGAGCCCATGGTCGAGGGCGCGGCGCTCGCGCAACGCGGCCGCCAAGCCGAGCGGCAGGGCGAAAAGCTGCGCCAGCGCGAGTCCGGTGATCATCAGCGCCATGGTATGGCCGAGCGGCCCGCCGAGCGTGCGCCATACCGTGAGCCCGGTCAGGCGCGAATAGCCGAGATCGCCCGAGAGCGCGGCTCCAAGCCAATGCAGATAGCGCGGCACCAGCGGCGTGCCCACGCCATAGACCGCCTTGAGCCGGGCCACGTCCTCGGATGTCATGGTTGGCGAACCGGCCGCCAGCAGATCGATCGGATCGCCCGGCATCAGCCCGATCAGGCCGTAGATCACGAAGGACAGCACGATCAGGACGACGAGCGCCTGGATCAGGCGCAGCGCGAGGCGGCGAGGCATGGATTCAGAATACCCGACGCAGGCCGGGAATGCGAAGCACGACGAAATTGGTGAAGGCGACGGTGACGATGACGGCCACCGGCCAGGTCAGCAGCAGCCGCGACCATTTGGGCAGGTCGGTATTCGTCAGCGCCCACTGCAGGGCCAGCACGATCGGGAAGTGAAAGACGTAGATCGCGAGCACATTGCGCGCCAGCATCCGCCACAAGCGGCCCGCGCCCCAGGCCAGTTCGCGAAAGGCGACCGGCAAGCCGACGCACAAGGCGGTGCAGGTGAACGCCTCCCAGATGCAACCCTTCCAATCGGGCAGATGGACACCACCAGATCCGGCCGACGCGACGGAGGGCGCGCCGTCGCCGATCACGCCGAGGCCGACCATGACATACAGGAAGACCGACAGCCCGATGCCGACGGCCAGCCAAGTCAGTCCGCGCCGCCGATCCATGGTCTCGATCCACCTTCCGCGGCCGGCGACCAGCCCGATCGCGAACAGGCTGGCATATTGGGGCCAATGCGCGGGCTCCATCTGCCAGAAGCCCAGGAAAGCGATCCAATCATTGATCGGGAACCAGATGCGGATGACGAAGGAGGCCGCGGCCAACGCGACCGCATAGCCGATGATTGCGCGACCCGTTGGCGGCGCCGGCGCGACGGCATCCTTGACGCGCGCGGGCGTGATTGCGCGCCACGCCGCGTACAGCATCGCGTAGATCAGCAGATGCTCGACGAACCAGAGCCAGCCGAAATTCAACTGTGGCCAGCGTTCCCTTACCGGCCACAACTCCGGCATCGGTCCAATCCCGAGAAAGTCACGGATGAAAAAGTGCCAATAGCCCATGTCGAACGGGAACGCCACGATGCCCGGAGAAAGGGTCAGGCGCATCCAGTTCGCCAGCGGGACGAGCAGCACCACGCCGATCAGCAGGGGAATGCCCAACCGCGTCCAGCGGTCGGCGATGAACCGGCCCATTCCCTTGCGGTCGAACGCGTCGGGCGTGAAATAGCCGCCGAGGAAAAAGAACAAGCCCATGAAGAAGGCCGCATTGACCGCG
>Ga0181519_10002433_pt1 | contig 15864 bp, 10 predicted proteins | sample PEATcosm2014_Bin_26_FD_121102 | JGI IMG/M metagenome (GOLD analysis project Ga0181519, IMG submission 121102) | Peatland microbial communities from MTU Mesocosm Facility, Houghton, MI, USA - PEATcosm2014_Bin02_10_metaG | ecosystem: Environmental > Terrestrial > Soil > Wetlands > Peat | place...
AAGACCATCCTGCGCGGCAACATCGCCAGCCCCCTGGAAGCCGAGAAGTGGCATGACACGCTGGTGAAGTACGCCGGCAAGTAGCTTCGTGTCGGAAATCCGCCCGCCCTGCGCAACGGGGGCGGGCTTTTTCGTGTCAACCCGGAAGGCCAGTGCGCGTCTAATAGTTTGACCCTGTAGTTTGACCCTGCTCGCCCATTTTGTTACGGTCAACTTTCGCCCATGCGTTATTGGTTGGAGTACCTGCCGGTCCGGTTGATCGCCTTCCTCCTGCGTTGGCTGCCACGCCCCGTGGCCCGCGCCTGTGGAGGGGCCATTGCCATCCTCGCCTACTCGGCGGTGCCCCGTCTGCGCGCTGTGGGGCGGCAGAACCTGGCGTTGGCCTTCCCGGAGAAGTCCGCCGAAGAGCGTGAGCGCATCCTGAAGGCCGAATATCTCTCGCTGGGGCGCCTGCTCGCCGAGGTTCCCAAGTTCCCCACCTACACGGCCAAGAACGTCGAAAAGGTCGCCATCTACGACGGCCTGGAGAACTACACCGCGGCCGCCGCACGTGGCAAAGGCGTGCTGCTGATGACGGCTCACCTGGGCGGCTGGGAGATTGGCAGCTTCGTGCACAGCCTGCACGGAAGCTGGCTCAACATCATCGTGCGCAACCTGGATAATCCCCTGCTGGACCGCTGGGTGCGCCAGATGCGCGAGATGCACGGCAATAAGACTCACGACAAGAACGAGTTTGCGCGCGGAATGCTACAGGCCATGAAGCGCGGCGAAACCGTCGGCGCATTGATGGACACCAACATGACTCCGCCGCAGGGCGTGTTCGTGAATTTCTTCGGCACTCCGGCCTGCACTGCCGCGGGACTGGCCCGCGTGGCTCGCCACACCGGAGCCGCCGTGGTTCCGGCCTTCACCCTTTGGGACGACAAGCTGGGCAAGTACCGCATCCGCTTCGAACCGGCGATCCCGCTGGTCATCACCGACGACGCCGAGGCCGACGCCGTAAACAACACGCAGAACTACACGGCGGCCATCGAAATGGCCATCCGACGGAACCCCGAACAGTGGCTCTGGGTGCATCGCCGCTGGAAGACTCGTCCGCCGGGCGAGCCGCTGCTGTACTAACCGCACGGCCTTCCCCGCTGCAAAGCACCGCCGTAAAACACTTCCGCAAGCCGCGATTTCCCTCACCCCATCGAAGGTTCGACACCGCGCGAGGCCGGGCGGTACACTCGACTGATTGGAGGCCGCAACGGGCTTCCACGGAGGCAAGATGACCCGTAGCAAAGCCTACTTATCCCTGCTTGCGCTGCTGTTCTGCCTGTGGCAGACGGCGGCGGCGCAGGACCTGGCTTCATTCGAGAAGCGCGTGCACGTCAAGACGCTGCCCAACGGACTGACCGTTCTGCTGCTGCAGCGTCCGCAGGCGCCCGTCTTCAGCTTCTTCACCCTGGTGGATGCCGGCGACGCGCAGGACCCGCAGGGCAAGACCGGCCTGGCCCACATGATGGAGCACATGGCCTTCAAAGGGACCCAGAACATTGGCACCACCGACGCCGCCGCCGAGAAAGCCGCGCTCGCCCGGGTCGAAACGGCCTATGCCGCCTACGACCGCGAGAACCAGCGCCGCGTGGGCCGCGACGCGGCCAAGGTGGCCGAATTGAAAGCCGCCTGGGAGAAGGCTCGCGCCGAGGCCGATGAGTTCGTCATCAAGAATGAGTTTGGCGAGATTGTGGAGCGCAACGGCGGCGTGGGCCTGAACGCCAGCACCGGCGACGACAGCACCGAGTATTACTACAGCCTGCCGGCCAACCGTCTTGAGTTGTGGGCATTTCTCGAAAGCGAGCGCTTCCTCGATCCCGTTCTGCGCGAGTTCTACAAGGAGCGTGATGTCGTGATGGAAGAGCGCCGCATGCGCACCGACAGCTCGTCCATTGGCCGCCTGGTGGAGCAGTTCCTCAGCGTGGCCTACGACGCCAGCCCGTATCATCGCCCCAGCATTGGATACGCCAGCGACCTGCGCCACTTCTCGGCCACCGACGCGGGCAACTTCTTCCACACCTATTACGTGCCCAGCAACATGGTCGTCGCACTGGTCGGCGATCTCGATCCCGATGCGACTTTCGCGACCGTCGAGCGTTACTTCGGACGCATCCCCAGCAGCCCCAAGCCAGAGGAGTACATCACCGAGCAGACGCCGCAGTCGGCCGAGCGCACGGTGGTGCTCCACGATCCCTCGCAGCCCTTTTACATTGAGGGCTACCAGCGGCCGAATTATCGCGACAAGGATAACGAGGTCTACTCGGTCATCAGCAGCGTACTCAGCGATGGCCGCACCTCGCGCCTCTTCCGCACCCTGGTGCGCGACAAGAAGATCGCCGTGGCCGCCGCCGGATTCAGCGGCTTTCCCGGAGACAAGTATCGCAACCTGTACGCCATTTACGCCGTGCCCTCGCGCGGACACTCAGGCGCGGAGATGGCCTCAGCTATTCACGAGATCATCGCCCGGCTCAAGACCGACGGCCTGACTCCCGAGGAGTTGAAAATGGTCAAGACGCGCTCCCGTGCCACGATGCTGCGCGGGTTGGCCAACAACCAGGGATTGGCCAACAGCCTCGCCACCAACCAGCTTCGCTACGGCGACTGGCGGGAGATGTTCCGCCACCTCGACCGCATTGACGCCGTCACCAACGACGACGTGAAGCGCGTCGCCAATGAAATCTTTGTGGACACCAACCGCACGGTGGGCATCCTGGAAAATCAACGCCCGGCAAAGAATGAAAACAAAGGAGGCAAGTGATGAAGCAGATGATGAAGCACGGCGTCTCCGTTTCCACCATCCTGCTGGCCATCACTTGCGCGCCGCTGTTCGCGCAGACCGCATCCACTCCCGCCGCGCAACCTCCGGCCACCAGTTGGAAGCAGGTGGCCATCCCGCCGCTGCCGCCCTTTAAGCCGCAGGCACCCAAACGCATTGTGCTGGCCAACGGGCTGGTGGTCTTCCTCACGGAAAACCACGAGCTGCCCTTCATCAGCGGCAATGCCATGATCCGCGGTGGCGCCGACTCGGAGTCGGCAGCGAAGACCGGACTGGTCGAAATCTACGGTGAGAGCTGGCGCACCGGCGGCACGGAAAAGCTCACCGGAGACCAGTTGGACGACCTGCTGGAAGCTCGCGCCGCTAAGGTGGAAACCGCCGCCGCCGAAGCCGACACGACCATCAACTTCAACTGCCTGAAGGGCGACTTCGACGCGGTCTTCGCCGTCTTCGTGGACCTGCTCCGCCACCCGGCCTTCCGCGAGGAGAAGCTCCTGCTCGCCAAGCGGCAACTGGAGAGCGGCATCAGCCGCCGCAATGACGAGACCGAGGAGATCGCCAGCGTGCAGCAGGACATTCTCGGCTACGGTCGCCAGAGTGTTCTCGCCCGCCAGCCCGAGTACGCCACGGTTGAGGCCATCACCCGGCGCGACCTGCTCGACTGGCACAAGGATCACGTCGCGCCCAACAACATCATCCTCGGCATCGTCGGAGACTTCGACAGCCATCAGATGGAGACCACTCTTCGCAAGACCTTCGGCGAATGGCCCAAGGGCGCGAAGGTCACCGAGGCGAAGCCCGTGATCGCTCCGGAGAAACCCGGCCTCTACCTGGTGGACAAGAACGACGTCAACCAGAGCGAGGTGCGCATGATCGCCCCCGGCATCGTTCGCCGCAACCCCGACTACTTTGCGCTGAAGGTGATGAACGAGATTCTCGGAGGTGGCTTCAGCTCGCGACTCTTCAGCAACCTGCGCACCAAGGCCGGACTGGCCTACAGCGTGGGTGGCGGCGTCGGAGCGGAGTGGGATCACCCAGGCCTCACGGTGCTTGAGATTGGCACCAAGACCGAGACCACGATTGATGCCATCCGCGGCCTGTGGGAGCAGATTGACCAGATGAAGCAGCAGCCGCCAACCCAAGACGAGTTGAAGCGCGCCAAGGATGCCATCCTCAACAGCTTCATCTTCAACTTCGACACCCCGGGCAAGGTTCTGCGTGAGCAGCAGACCTACGAGTTCCACGGCTACCCGGCGGACTTCCTCGAGACCTACCGCACCGGCGTCGATAAGGTGACGACTGCCGACGTGGCCAGGGTGGCCAACCAGTACCTGCACCGCGACCAGATGCGCGTGCTGGTGGTGGGCAACGCCGGCGAGTTCCAGAAGCAACTGGCGGAGCTCGGCCCGGTCACCACGCTCGATATCACCATCCCTGAGCCTCCGGCGCCGCAAGCCGCGGCACCACCGGCGGCCCCGGGCAAGTAGCCTCGACGTAACCCATAACACCGGGGATTTTTCCGTCTCGGGAACTCCGAAAACACGGCGCGCGTTCTTATATGGGACGCGCGCTTTTTTTGTGATATTCTGCCGCATCCGTCGGCGTGGGGCCGATTGGGCGTTGTGGGGAATTCCCAAAATTTCACATGGATTGCTGATTGCGTTTCTAAGGAGGAACACTTGCTTCGTCTTGCCAAGCTTGTATCGCTCATCCTGTTGGTGCTGGCTGTAACCGGCGCGGCCTTTGCCGCCAACGGCACAGCCAAACCCGCCGTTTCCGGCGCGTCGTACACCGGCACCCTCAGCGATGGCTCTCTCTGGGAGATTGACCTTCCCTCAAACTGGAACCACCAACTGGTGATTTACGCCCACGGCATCGTGGACCCGCAGGCGCCCGTCGCGCTGCCCAGTACCAATGACGCCGTACTGCAGGGAATCCTACCCGTCCTTCTGGAGGAAGGATTCGCCGTAGGCTATTCCAGCTACGCCACCAACGGATTCGCCATCAAGGATGGCATCTACGACACGGACCAGGTCCGCGTAAGCTTTGACACCATCGTCGGCAAGCCCGCCTACACCTACCTCATCGGCGTCAGCCTCGGCAGCGCCATCGTCACCGAACTGGCGGAGAACAATCCCAAGAACTACTCCGGCGTGTTGCCCATGTGCGGACTCATCGGCGGCAGCGCACTGGAAGTCAACTACGTGGGCAACGCCCGCGTGCTGTTTGACTACTACTTCCCCGGCGTTGTTCCCGGCACTCTGCTCAATACCCCCTTGCTGCCCTACGATCCCACGCCGGGCGATCCGGCCAACATCGGGCAGCTCGTAGCCTACGACCTTGAAGTCGGCGCCACCAGCACGGGCACTCCCACGGTCGAGCTGGGCACCGCGCTGCAAATTGAGGCTGAAACCGGCACCGAACTGGTCGAAGGCCTCATCTACGCCATGGGCTTCGACATCCGCTACATGAACGATCTGCTGAGCCGCACCGGCGGCTCCAGCCCCTACAGCAACGCCTCCACCATCTACGTTGGCACCACCAACAACACGGCGCTCAACAAGGGCGTGGAGCGCGTCAAGAGCGGCTACGCGGGCGTGGAATACATGGACGCCTACTACCAGCCCTCGGGCAACATCCAGATCCCGATGGTCACCCTGCACACCTCGCGCGATCCGCTGGTTCCCTACTGGCATGAGGGTTTCTACCTCAGCTACGCCGAGAGCAAGCACCGCACCGGAAACCTGGTGCAGCAGGTGGTCAACCGCTGGGGACATTGCGCCTTTGAGGGTGAAGAGATCGCCAACGCCTTCTCCGGACTGGTCGGCTGGGTCGTCAACGGAACCAAGCCCGCGGGCGGCAACGTGACGGTGAACACCTCCACCACGCAGCCGGCACAGCTCAAGATTTACTAAACCTCAACTGGCTGCAAAAGGAAACGGCGCGGATATAATCCGCGCCGTTTGTTTTTGCTGAAAACTTCGCTTACGACTTCTCCACAGCCTTGGGCTCGTACACGCAGAAGGGTTCTTCCGCCATGTAGTTGCCGTTGGCCGCGTAAGCGCGGGCACGGCACCCCATACAAACGTTGCGGAACTCGCAGCAGCCGCACTTGCCTTCCAGCTTGTCGGTGTCGCGCAGGTCGTTGAATACCTTGCTGTCGTTCCAGATTTCCGCGAACGGCTGCTTCTTCAAGTCTCCAGCAATCGCCGGCAGGTAGCCGCAGGGGAAGACTTCGCCGTCGAAGCTGATGAAGCAGACACCCGTGCCTGCCAGGCAGCCCTTGGTCATGGCGTTCATGGCGTTCGGGTCTCCGCCGGGATGTCCGTGGGGATGCGGCATGCCGTCGTGGCGCAGGCCGCTCTTGCCGAACTTCTCGTAGTCGGTCTTGAAGGCCAGTCCCGTGGTGCCGGGCATGGTGATCTCCGTCGGTCCAATGCCGCCGGGATGGCCGCTGGGGTGTCCACTAGGATGCCCCGCGACCTCCGCAGCCTCGGGCTTGGCCGGAGCGATGCCAAGGCGCTCATCCTTGCGCTCTGCGGCCCTGCGCTGGCGAACCACGCGGAAGTAGTGCGGCGCGCAGGTGGCCTTCAGTTCGATGTCACCCGTGGCGGCCTGGTCGTAGAACCAGTTCAGGATGCGCTCGTACTCATCCGGCGCCACCATCTGCGACTCGGCGATATCCACTCCGCAGCCCACGGGAACCAGCAGGAAGGTGTGCAGCGCGTCGGCGCCCAGGCCTTTCACCATCTCCAGAACCTTGGGCAGCTCCACCGCGTTGTGCTTCGCGATGGTCATGTTGATCTGCACCGGCATGCCCAGTTCCTTGAGGTTGCGGAAGCCGGCGATGGCCGCGTCGAAGGCTCCGGGGATGCCGCGGAAGCTGTCGTGGGTCTCGGCGTTTGCGCCGTCCAGGCTGATGCTGACGCGCTTCACTCCGGCATCCACGATCTTGCGTGCGACTTCCTTGGTGACCAGCGTGCCGTTGGTCGCCAGGGCCACGCGCAGACCCTTGTCCGTTGCGTACTTGGCCAGGTGGAAGATGTCCGGGCGGTAGAGCGGCTCGCCGCCGCTGAGAACCAGGATGGGGTTGGCGAAGGCGGCGATCTGGTCAATGATGTTGAGGGCCTGCGCGGTGGGAAGGTCGCTGGGCGAAGCCAGTTCGGTGGCCGTCGCACGACAATGAACGCAGCGCAGGTTACAGCCTTTGGTGACTTCCCAAAAAACGAGGCGCGGCTTGTGCTGGCCAGCGCCGATCGAAGAACTTGTGCTCATGTGGACTCCAGGGCCGCGAGCTGTGGCCGCAAGTACCGGCCACGAGCTGCAAGCTGCAAATTAAAGATACGGGGCAGGATAGCGGAGCGACCATGATTCTTATCACAGCACTGCTGTGACGGGCGTCACTCTGCGGGGGCAGGCAACCATACCCCCCTCCCCCTCTATATTTCCTGCTAAAAATTTGAAAGCAGGGGAGTTAAATGGGCCGGAGGATGCCGCTAGTATGGCGAGGCCTTCCCTGCCCGATTGCTCTACTACCAGAATAGCAACTTCGGAGGGGGATTCCATCACCGGGAGCGGAACTCTATTTGCCGACAGGTCAGCGACTTGGCGGGATGGGGCGGAAAACGGCTCTTGACAGCGAAATTTCAGGGCGATTTTGGGGCGGTTTTGCGCTCGGTGGAGGCGATTTTCGGCACGATTGGAGCGTTGCGGGGCAATTTGCGGGCAGCTGTCGGGCGCGTTTTTTGGGATTTTTGGCGCGCGCGCGGAGGGTAGATCAATTACTCCAGAAAACGGAAAGGGAGCTTGTGCCGCACCGGAACGCCACTCCCAGGTGACCTTGAGAGCCATCTGCGTAACGGATTGTATAGGGGTCCTTCGACTCCGCTGCGCTCCGCTCAGGATGACACACTAAAAGCAAGGTCAAGTTCAACTACCCCACCCTAGCAACAACGGCTAGGATGGGGCACCCGGCCGCGCGGAGGGTAGATCAGTTTCTCCAGAAAACGGACGGGGGCAGGCCTCTACGAATCTCGCGCTGGGCGGCTTTCCAGGACGACGATGGTTTCGGCAATGCGATCATGCACGCACTGGCGGTTGGGATGGATGAAGAACTGGATGAACCCGAAGCCGCCTTCGAGAAATGACGCACCATAACCGAGGCCACGCTCGAACGCCTGCCAGAATGAAATCTTTGGATTGGTCAACGAGATGACGCGAATGCGAAGGAGTCGCTTGCCTGCGGTAAGGCCGTTGGTGGCCCAGAGCATGAGCCCGCTGTAAACGATGAAGTAGACGAGGTCTACCAGTTCGCGCGGATCGTACACGATCTTGTAGTTGTGATGGGAAAGGTCTCCGTGGGCTAGCTTGAGCGTGATGTACTGGCGGGCGAGCTCAACGGGAACGAAGAAGAAAAGGACAATCAGAAAATCAATGAAGAAGGCCAGCGCGCGCTGCCAAAATGCGGCGAGCGGAAGGCCAGCCAGGGCTTCGAGGCGCGGCGTCTCATGCGGATCAAAGAGTCGCCGCTTCTTGACGGAACCAACAGTGGGCGTCAGATTTTGCATGCTGAACATAATACATGGAGCAGCACCAATGTTGTCGCGTTTAAGATCGGCGCGCAGAATGCCCTTCACGTTCCATGGGGCGGGCTGGATCTTACATCGCGGAGAGAGCAACTTCCGAGGATGCCGCTGCCGGGAGATTTACCGGTGATGAGGTGAGCTGGTCGTGATTCCAGTTCATAAATCGCCAATGAAATCAGAACCAAACGAAAAAGCCCCGGGGATGCGCTCCCGGGGCTGATCTGTTTTCTGGCGAGTTCGACAGCCAGCGGCCCTAGCGTTGGAACTGCGCCAACTCTGGGCCAGCTAGTTGTGCGGGGCGGCGGCCGTTAGGTGTGACGGTAGTCGCACAATGTCAGCAGGAATGGCACGCTGGTTTTTCCATTCTTCGTCGCCGTGATTTCGGTTGTGCCGGCGCCGGTTCCGGTGGCTAATCCGTTTTCGTCAATGGTGGCCACGCCTGGCAGGCTGCTCGCCCACTGAACCGCCGATCCGCCGGAGTCCTTGGTTGCCGCCGTGAACTGCATGGTGGCATCCACCGCCATGGAGGGCGACTGAGACGGAGACGAGATCATGACGTCCCCCTTCTGCTCTGCCGTGGTGGGAGGTTGGCTGGCCGGCCTTTCTCCCGCGTCGCCGGAGAGATTGCTGTTTTTGTCGGCAAGTTTGTATTCCCTGGCGTTGCCGCCAATTCTGCCACTACCGCAACCCGTAGCCGCCAGGAGCAGTAGAACTCCCAGGGACGCGAACATAACTTTCTTCATCACACACACCTTTCAGCGCAGCCACGCCCGACATGCAGAGCTACCCGCCCGTTAGACCGCCGAGCTATATTCCAGCTGACAGTATGCTCGGGGGCGCAAGGGAAATCCGGTCTCTATTGCACAGTTTGAGCAATGATTGCGCGGGTTGAGTGGACGGCGCTCGTTCCCACCTTAGCCGCGACTGCGGCGGCGAAGGTGGGGCACCCTTCCTCACTGTTAGTTCAATCACAAGAGCAAACGAAAACGCCCCGGGGATGCGCTCCCGGGGCTGATTTGTTTTCTGTGTGGCTGCTTGCTGGCCCACTCTGTGTGGCTGCGGTTTACGGACCTACTCCGCCGTTGTGGCAATCGGAGCAGTTCACCGAGGTCAAATCGCCGAGGTCAATCGGGTGTTTGAAGAACGGCGCCGCGTCGGTGACGGCCGATGGCAGAATGCCTTCTTCCTGGCCCAGCACGGTGTGGCAGCTGTTGCAGTCCTTGCTGATGACCTTGCCCGTGCTGCTGACGTGGTTGCCGTCGTGGCAGCGGAAGCAGCCGTTAAAGTAGTAGTGGCCGACGTTGTCAGGATGCGTGCGCCAGTCCACCTTCATCTCCGGGAAGATGTTCTCCTGGTAGATGGAGGCCAGCGCGTCGCTCATGCTCTTGATGTCTCCGCTGCGGCTGGTGACCAGTTGCGGATACTTCTCCTGGTAGAAGGCCTTGACGCCCTGCTGAATGGCCTGGACGGCCTGCGGAGTGGTCTTGTACTCCGCGGAGAGCAGGGCCACGCTCTGCTGCTTGGCAAAGGGCAGGGTGGGGCTAATGCGTCCGGCGGCCAGAGCCTGATCCACGGCGCGGTCCGGCGGCGTGTAGACGTGCGTGGGACGATTGTGGCAGTCCACGCAATCCATGCGGCGCTGTTCCATTTTGGCCGTGGCGTTGGCGTCCGCGCCGGTGGTCTGGTACTCGGTGGCGTTGCCGTTGCGGTCGGTGATGCGAACCCAGGGAATCGTCTGGCGCTTGGCATCGCTCTTGTATTCGATCTTGTTGGCGATGTTCATGTGCCAGTGGATGCCGGCCTGTCCGCCGGCGCTGGGATCTCCGCCGCCGACCTTGATGAGCATGCGGAGCTGGCGCGGCGTGTTCTGCTCGTCGCTGCCAAAGTGGTTGAAGACCTTGAGCTGGGCTCCCCAGAAGCGGCGCGGCCAGTGGCACTGCTCGCAGGTTTGCGCCGCCGGGCGAAGGTTGGCCACGGGCGACTCGATGGGACGCGGATAGGTGTTGAGGATGGTCTTGACGACCTGGCGCGCGCCGCTGAGCTTGGACTTGACGTACCATCCGGCCCCGCTGCCGACGTGGCACTCCACGCAACTGACGCGGGCGTGCGCGGAGTGATCGTGCGCGACGGCCTCCGGGTGCATGACGGTGTGGCAGAGCTCTCCGCAGAAGGTGGTGGAGTCGGTGAACTCGTAGGCGCGATAGCTGCCCACGGCGCTCAACAGCACAAAGATGACCACGAAGCTGACGAAGAAGGCCAGGCGGCTGCGCTGGCCGGGCTGGTTGAGGTCAATGCGCGGCAATGCGGGCGTGCCGGGAACGGCCTCCAGGCGGCGCTTTCGCTCGCGCCAGGCGCCAAAGGCGGCCAGTGCGAGACCGAACAGCAGAACGCCCGGCAGGATCATGTAGGCCAGGATTCCGGTGTACGGGCTGGGCTCGGCGGCGGTGATGTCAATGATGAACAGAACGATGATGTTGGCCAGGGCAATAGCGGCCAGGGCCAATCCCGTGAGACTGATGTAATTCCTCAGCAGGGAGCGGTATGAAAAGCCATCGTCCTCTGGAGTGCTGGGCAAGGTAGGCCCCTGATCGGTCATTAGCTCTCCTCAAACAACTGGTGCAACGCGTGAACGCAAAGTGCAGTTCCCTGCCGGCATTCCGGCAGCCGAACGGCAGTTTAGCGGTAGGCGAAAATCATGGCATAGATGATGCCAAGCACGATACTGAAACCGGCAGCCAGCGCACACCAGGCAAAGGCGCGGATCATTTTGACCACGACTTCGGGATGCGGCTCGGCCAGCTTCTCCTTGAGTTCGCCGGAGTGGAGCAGGTTCTCATACTCCATCGGCTTGTCGCGCTTCAACTCCGCCAGCGGCATCTGGCCGGTGAATACCACCACGTCCATTGGGAACTTTTCCGGACGCAGGTGGGTGTTGAAGAAGTGCACGGTGAAGATGAAGCCGGTGGCCAGCAACGCCTCATCACTGTGGATGATGGTGGCGAGGTTGATGAACCAGCCCGGCAGGATGCGGGTAAACGTGATGGGGAACCACAGGGTCAAGCCCGTGGAACCGATGATGAAGATGCCCCAGAACACGGCGAAGTAATCGAACTTCTCCCAGTAGGTCCAGCGCGAATACTTGGGGCGCGGTCCCTTGCCGAGGAACCACTTCATGGTGGCCACGAACTCACGGCCGTCCTTGAGCGTGGGCAGCATGGAGTTGGGACCGAGGATCATATTCGTCCACGAAGGGTACTTGCGCTTGCGCAGGTTCTTCAGGGACACCAGGTGGGTGATGAAGACGCCGAACATGCAGACGGCGGCGAAGCGGTGGATGTAACCCGCGTTCTGGAATCCGCCGAGGATGTGCGACAGGGCGCGCGCCCAGGGCGTGTAGCTGAACTTCAACGTCATGCCGGTGGCGGCCAGGCTCAGGAACGAGACCACCATGGTGGCATGCAGCGCCCGCTCCAGGGGCCGGAAGCGCACAAACTCCTTTTCGAGATGGCGCGGCGTTGCACCGGCGGAGGAACCTTCGGGCGCGTTCGGATGCTGATTCAGTGGGCTCGACATTATTGTTCCTTTTCCTTCCCGGAAGCGTTCTCTGCGGCTTCGGCTTCGGCCAGCAGCGCGGCTTCCTCCTCGGCCTCGGCCTTCTTGAGCTCACGGCGCATTTCAAAGGCGCGCGGCAGCCACAGAAGAGTATGCACGCCGCCGATGACGAAGGTTCCCACCAGCAGTCCGGTCATGCCCCAGAAGGCGTAGAAGAGGATGGGATACTTCTTCGGATCGTGGTGCGTGGCATGGGTCAGGTATCCGGCAAAACGCCGGGTGGCGTTGGCATGGCACTTCTGGCAGGTCTGCACCACGTGGTCACGGCTTAGGTGAGATCGCGGATCGGCGATGCGGGCAATGTCATGCGAGCCATGGCAGTCAAAACACTTGGCTGCGTTGGTGTAACCCAGGCGCGAGACCTTGCCGTGATACGTCTCAAAGTAGCTCTTGGCGATCTCGTCATGGCAGCGTCCGCAGGTGTTCATGATGCCCAACTGGAAGCCGGCCTCATCGGTGCGCTTGATGGTATGCGCCGTGTGGCAGGTGCTGCAGACGGGCAGCTCCTTGCTGGTGTGGGTGACGGTGGGCGAGTGCACGCTGTTGACGAACTGCTCCTGAATGCCGTTGTGGCAGCGTCCGCAGGTGGTGGGAATGTTCTTCTCATTCACCGTTGACTCGGGATCCTTGGCGGGCAGGATGCGGTGCGCCGTGTGGCAGCCCGTGCAGGTGGCCGTCACGGTCAAACCGCTTTCCAGCAGACCCTTGCCATGGATGCTCTCCGTGTAGTTGGTGATGATGTTGTGCTGGGCTCCGGTGTAGCGCAGGGCCGCCTTCTTGCCCTCCGAGTGGCACTGGCTGCACAACTTGGGCACGTTGGTGGAGAAGGTGGGCGAGCGCGGATCGGCCTTGCCCAGGATGCCGTGCGTGCCGTGACATTCGCGGCAGCCCGGCGCAACGGGATCGTTTTTGGCGGTCAGCGTTCCGTGGATGCTGCGGCCGTAATCTTCTCCCACGGCCTCGTGGCACTTGGAGCAGTCCACCTTCTTGGTGATCGTCTCACAGGGGCGATTGCGGGAGGCGTTCACCTCCGAGTGGCACTGGCTGCAGGCGATCTTGTTGTGACGCGAGCCGGCAACCTCGTTCTCGTTCACCAGCATGGAGCGGCCGTCGTGCGCCTTGAGGTTGGGATTGGCGTGGCAGCGCATGCAGTCGGCGTTGGCCATGCCCATGTCATAGAAAGCCTTGCGAACCTTGTGCGGCTGGTGGCAGTCCACGCAAGCCGGCAGCACGTTGGCTTCCTTTTCCCAGAGTTCGCCGCGGATGATCTTGCGGTGAACGCTCTCGATTTGGCCGTGGCACTTGGTGCAGGTGGCGGCGATGTTGCGCCGCGCGATGGAGGAATTGGGATCGGTGTGCGGCAGGATGCTGTGCGCGGTGTGGCAGCTGGCGCAGGTGGCCGCAACGGTCAGGCCCTTCTTGAGCACGGCCTCGCCGTGGATGCTCTCAGTGTAGTTGGCCAGAATGTCATGCTGGGGGATGTCGCGGTTCTTGGTGACGGCCGTGCCTTCCTGATGGCACTTGCCGCAGACAAACGGAATGGAGAGCGGCGCGACGGCCGAACGCTTGTCCTTGACCGGGAGAATGTCGTGATTGCCGTGGCAGTTGACGCAGCGCGGCGCCAGGGCGTCACCCCGGGCGACGGCCTTGCCATGCAAAGACTTGGCGTAGAGATCCTGTTCAGCGGAGTGGCAGCTGCCGCAGACGACGCGGGCCGGCTTGGGGTGCGGAATGTCTTTGCCTTCGAGATCGGCATGGCAGCCGGTGCAGCCCACGGGGCCGTGCACGGAGCCGCCGAAGCGCTTGCCGTCCACGTGCAGCGAGACGGTCTTGCCGCCGCGCTTGGTGGTCATGCCCTTGTCGCCGTGGCAGGCCAGGCACGTGTCACTGGAATCCGATGCATGTTTGGCCAGTGCGGGCGCGGAGGTCAGCAGCACCACGAAGGCCAGAATCAATGCAGGAAAAACAGAACGCAGAATGGAAGACAGAAGGAAGGAAGAACGCCGGGGTTGTTCGTTGGCGGCTGGGTCGGAAGGTTTGGTCCGCCAGCCACGCCTACACCTGATGGCCACGTGAGTATGTCCTTTCAGATCGTGCTCTAAAGGCCGTGCCAGATTACTGAGAATTACGGTGGCGAAGTGCATGGGGTGCGCGAAGCAGAACTCCGCGCACCCCGTTAGGGTTTAGTGATGCCGCTTCTTTTCGTCTCCCGCTTCACCGGCATACTTCGCGAGCGTCGCGGAATCCAGACCGTGCTCATCCTGGTAATGCTCCACCGACATTTTGCCGTCAATGAAAGCGAAGTTGAGCGGATAAGTGTCGGGATCAACGATCACCTGGTAAAGATGCCAGACGATGATGGCCAGGGTGGCCAGGATCGCCTCGTAGAAGTGAACCGTGGTGGCCACATCCACCCACCAGCGCGGGATGGCGCTGGCCGACTGCACCTTGAACCAGATCACCAGGCCGGTAAGGGCCATGACGAAGGTTCCCCACACCAGCGCCCAGTACTCCATCTTCTCAGCGTAGTTGAAGCGCTTGAACTGCGGCTTCTTGGAGCTGAATCCGAGGTAGTAGGCAAAGACGTCCACAATGTCGGAGGCGTCCTTGAGCTGGGGCAGCATGTCCAGGAACATCTGGCGGCCTTCGATGGTGCTTGCCAGATAGTAGACGTGATAGAGGCTGACCAGGATCATCAGCACGCCGGCAAAGCGATGCACGTAGCTGCGCACCAGTTCGTTGACGAAGATAAAGTGCAGGGCATCCGGATACTTGAGGGCGAAGCCCGTCACCACCAGGGTGAAGAAGCTGACCAGAAGCAGGAAGTGCTGGATGCGCTGGTTCTTCGTCATGCGGACGACCACGCGGGGACCCGCAACGTGCTGCGGCGGGTTCTTCTTGCGGTCAATCAGCTTGCGGACAAAGATCATCAGGTTGTGCAGGAACATGAAGCCGATGGTTCCCACGATCAACATGATGTAAATCTGGCGGACGTAGTCGTTCACCTTGCTGCCGAAGTCCATCTGCGCGGCAATCGTCGGATCCAGGTGAATCTTGCCCTTGGCGAAGTTGGCGTTGGCGCCGGGATGGCACTGTCCGCAGGTCTTGACCAGGTTGTTGGGGTTCACCGTGGAGGCCGGGTCGCTGGAAGGCAGGATCTTGTGCGTGCCGTGGCAGCTGGAGCAGCTGGCGGTGCGCGTGGATCCCATCTCGTTGGCCATGCCGTGATAGCTCGCGTTGTAGCTGTCGGTGCGCCCGCCCGGGATGCCGAATTCCTTCGTCATGCGGACGTTGTTGTGGCACTGCGCGCAGGCGACGTCGCCCTGGTTCTTGCCGTTGACCGGCGACGCCTTGTCGCTGGTCAGCTTGATGGTGTGCACGCCGTGGCAATCCGTGCAGACCGGCACGTGGATGTTGCCTTCCGCCAGGAGCTTGCCGTGAATGCTGGCGCCGAAATCTTCCGCCGGCTTGGCATGGCACTGCGAGCACGTCTTGGGAATGTTGGCGTGGAAGACCGGAGACTTCGGGTCGCCCGCGGCCAGAACGTCATGCGACTGGTGGCAGTCCGAGCAGACGGCAGCCTTGTCATTGCCGGCGGCAACCAGCTTGCCGTGCACCGACTCCTGATAGGCCAGCGCCGGCTTGCCGCTTACGCCCGGAATGGACTGGGAGTGGCACTGCGCGCACGTCTTGGGAATGTTGATCTTGGCGGTGCGGGATTTGGGATCGCTGGACGGCAGGATTTCATGAATGTTGCCGTGGCAGCTTTCGCAGGACGCAGCCTTGGTGTTGCCGGCAGCCAGCGCCTTACCGTGAACGCCGGAATCATACTTGGCTTTTTCGTCGGCGTGG
>Ga0181519_10002435_pt1 | contig 15858 bp, 5 predicted proteins | sample PEATcosm2014_Bin_26_FD_121102 | JGI IMG/M metagenome (GOLD analysis project Ga0181519, IMG submission 121102) | Peatland microbial communities from MTU Mesocosm Facility, Houghton, MI, USA - PEATcosm2014_Bin02_10_metaG | ecosystem: Environmental > Terrestrial > Soil > Wetlands > Peat | place...
CATCGCCTTGCCCAGCGAGATAATCGTCTCCGCAATGGCCCCGCTGGAGCTGTCGGTCAGAATATCCTTGACGAAGGAGCGGTCGATCTTCAACTGGTTGAGCGGCAGACGCTTCAGATAAGTGAGCGAAGAGTATCCGGTGCCGAAGTCGTCCAGCGAGAAAGTGATCTCGTGGGAGCGCAGGCTGGTCATTTTGGCGATGACTTCCTCGATGTTATCCACCAGCATGCTTTCCGTCAGTTCCAGCTTGAGGTTATTGGGGTTGGCGCCGGTGCGCTGGAGCGCGGCCAGAACCTGCTGCTCGAACTCCGCCTGACGGAATTGCAGGGCGCTGATATTGACGGCGACGGCCAGGCGAGCCGTCTCCGGCCTCCTTGCCCAGCGGGAGATCTGCTCGCAAGCATCTTCAAGTACCCAACTGCCCAGATCGAGAATCAATCCAGTCTCTTCAGCCAGGCTGATGAAAGCGCCGGGAGCAAGCAACCCGCGCTGCGGATGATTCCAGCGAACCAGGGCCTCCGAGCCAACAATCTGGCCGCGGTTGACCTGCGGCTGATAATAAAGGACAAATTGCTTTTCGCGGATCGCCAAGCGCAGATCTTCTTCCAGCGCAACGCGCGCGGAGATGGCCGCCCGCAAGGCCGGGGTGAAAAAGCGCAACATATTTTTCCCGGTGGATTTGGCTTGATCCAATGCGATGTCGGCCTGTTGCAGGGCTTCACTGGTGTCTTGCCGGCCTTCACCCAGAAGGGTGATGCCCATACAACTGCTGCTGAGAATCTCCCTTCCGGCAAGTTGATAAGGCTGGGCCAGCACGGAGATCAGCTTCTCTCCCACGGTCCTTACCTGGTCGACGGCGTGTTGCTGCGAGTTGCTCAGATCTTCCAGCAGCACAATGAACTCATCGCCGCCGATCCGGGCCACCAGGTCGACCTCGCGGACGGTGGCCGTCAGCCGCCGCGCCACCTCTTCCAAAAGAAGGTCGCCCACATGATGTCCCATGGTCTCATTGAGCGTCTTCACGCTGTCAATATCCAGCAGCAGCAGCGCGCACTTGCGTTCACTGGCCGCGCTGGCCACCAATGCCGTGCGCAATCGATCCAGCAAAAACTGACGATTGGGCAGACGCGTCAACGGATCAAAATTGGCCAGGTCCTGGATCTTCTCCTTGGCTGCTTTGGCCTCGGAGATATCCCGAACAATGCTGAGCAGGCAGGGAACGCCTTCGATCTCTATCAGCGTGGAAGATGTCAGGCTCCAGAGAATCTCCCCGTTTTTCTTTTTATATCGAATATCAATATCGCGGAAGCTCGAATTTTTTCGGATCTCTTCCATCAAATTTTCGCGATCCTGCGTGTCGATCCAAATGCCAACCTCTTTGGAAGTTCTCCCAATCAGCTCCTCGCGCCGGTAGCCCAGCAGATTCACAAATGAGTTGTTCACATCGATGTAATGCCCATCGCTCATACGGCTGATGGTGATGCCGTCCAGGCTCGTCTGGAAGACGGTATGGTAGCGCTCTTCGCTCAGCCGGATGGCCTCCGTGGCTGCGACCATGCGTTCCGCGGCAACCTTCTCGGCGGTGATGTCGCGGATAATGGTCAGCAGGCAAGGAGTGTCGTTGACCACAATCACCGTAGCGGACAACTGACCCCAGAAAAGTACTCCATTGATATTTCTGAACTGAATCTGCAGGTTTTTGCATCTTCCATCCCGTTTGATCGTTTCCAGCAGTCGGTCGCGGTCATCCAGATTGGCAAAAAGGCTGAGGTCCAGGGTACTGCGGCCAATCAACTGTTCGCGCTGCAAACCCAGGTAATTCAGAAATGCGCTGTTCACATCCACAAAGACTGAGTTGCTCAAGCGGGTGATGCTGATGGCGTCCAGGCTGGTTTCAAAGGCCATGCGATAACGCTCTTCGGTCAAGCGCAACGCTTCGCTGGCGGCCATCATGGACTCCTCAGCGGCCTTGGACTCAGAAACATCTCGAATGACGGACAGATAACAGAGCTGCCCATCCAGCTCGATGGCTGAATTCGAGTTCCGGCCAACAAAGATTTGGCCATTCTTTTTTCTGAATCGCGCCTCGAAGTTCTTGCAGGCGGAATCCCGGCGCAGCAGGGCCAACATCCTCTCCCGATCTTCCAAATCGACCCAGATATTCAACTCCCGCGCGCTGCGTCCAATCGCCTCGCTCCGGTCGAAGCCAAAGGTCTCCGTGAAGGCTTGATTGATGTCGATATAGACGCCTTCGTCAACCGTGAGAATGGAAAAGCAATCCAGGCAGGTCAAAAAGGCCATCCGGTAGCGCTGTTCGCTGGATTGCAGCGCATGGGTCATGGCCGCCAGCGCCTTTTCCGATTCCTTGCGCGGGCCGATGTCTTCCACAAAGCAGATGAAATGCAGTGGCGTTCCCTGGCCGTCGCGCTCGGTCGAGATGGTCAGATTCACCCAGATCCACTGGCCGTTCTTGTGTCGGTAACGCTTCTCGAAGCAGGCGGTTTCCAACCGGCCGGCGGCCAAATCTTCCAGCGCGCGGGCACTGCGGTCCTGCTCTTCGGGGTGGGTAATCTGCTGAAAATCGACGCCTTCAATCTCCTCCTGCGTGTAGCCGGTGATCTTGGTGAATTCTTTGTTGCAGCGTATCCAGCGCCCTTCAAATGAGGTATGCACAATACCGATCGCCGCCTGTTCGAAGGTGGAGCGGTAACGCTGCTCGCTGTCCTTCAGTTGCATCTCGATTTGCTTGCGCGCGGTAATGTCGCGGCCGTATACGGAAATCCCCGTGGTGATCCCATCTTCAAGAATGGGGTTCACCGATATTTCAAAGATACGTCCATCCTGCAATGAATGTTCAGTTTGGAATGAGCCGTTGGTCAAGGCGCGTTGATAGAACCTGGGCCACGCAGCGGCGCGCTCCGGCGGCAGAAGATCGCACGGATTCATCCCTTCGCTAACCGTGATGCCAAAGCAGCTTTGAATGTAGCGCACGAAGTTCTGGTTGAAGACAACCATGCGGTAGTCCAGGTCAACGGACCCCCACATATCTTCGGTGCTATCGATCAATGCCAACAGATTGGCTTCCGCAGGAGTGCGCATAGCCACTTCTTTCCTCAGGGTTCCGGAGGACCCTGTGCAGAATATCGGCTGCGCCCTTGGAATCATTACAGATGATTACGATCAGAATCTGGATGTTTTCAAATAAACGCCTCGAACTCCTCCAAAGGTAGCGGCGGGCTGAAGAGCATTCCCTGGAAGGCATGGCAGCCCAGCCCGGCCAGAAAGCCGCGCTGCTCTTCATTCTCCACGCCCTCGGCAATCACCGACAGGCCCATGGCGCGACCCAGCGATATGACCGTCTGGGCTATCGCCCCGCTGGTCATATCCACCAGCATATCGCGCACAAACGCCCGATCAATCTTCAACTGATCGAGCGGCAGGCGCTTCAGGTAAGCCAGCGACGAGTACCCCGTGCCGAAGTCGTCCAGCGAGAAGCTGATGCCATGCGCCTTCAGCACGGTCATCTTGCTGATCACGTCCTCGATATTTTCGACGAGCATGCTTTCCGTCAATTCGAGCTTGAGGTTTTGCGGGTTGGCGCCGGTGCGCTCCAGCGCCTTCAGCACCGTATCCACAAAGCCCAACTGGCGGAATTGCAGGGCGCTGATGTTCACCGCAACCGTCAAATGCGCGGCCTCCTTGCGGTTTGCCCAGGCCGCAATCTGCTGACAAGCCGCTTCCAGAACCCAATCGCCTACCGGCAGAATCAGCCCCGTCTCCTCGGCCAGCGGAATAAAAGCATCGGGCGGAACCATGCCGTTCTTCGGATGCCTCCAGCGGATCAGCGCCTCGGCGCCAATCAGCCGGCCGCGCTGCACCTGGGGCTGATAGTAGAGCAGGAACTGCTGGCCCTTGATCGCCTGGCGCAGATCTTCTTCGAGCGTGGCTCGCGCATTCACCGCCGACTGCAAGGCCGGAGAGAAGAAGCGCAGGCCGTTGCGGCCGGCCAGCTTGGCTTGATACAGCGCAATGTCGGCCTCCTGCATCAAAGCATCGGCGCTCAGCGGGCCGGCTCCAAAGACCGTGCATCCAAGGCTGGCGGTGGTGATGCACTCCCGGCCATCCAGCAGGCAAGGCGCGCCAATCGAAGCACGAATCCGCTCGCCCACGTCCTGGGTTTGGGCCGCCGCTTCCTCCACCGATTCGCTCAGATCATCCAGCATCAGCGCGAACTCATCGCCGCCCAGCCGGCAGACAATATCCAACTCGCCCGCGCTGGCGCTGATGCGCTGCGCAATCTCTTTGAGCAGAAGATCGCCGGTCAAGTGACCCATCGTCTCGTTCAAGGTTTTGAAGTGATCCAGCTCCACAAACAGCAGCGCGCGGAAATGGCCACCAAGCCCGGTAGCCAGAATCTGACTGAGCTTCTCGGAGAGATAGCGGCGGTTGGGCAAGCCGGTTATCGAATCATAAAAGGCCAGATTACGAATCGTTGTCTCCGTCATTTTTTCATGCGTAATATCCCGTGTGATGGACAGGATACATTCCGCGCCGTCAATCTCGATCAACGAGGCTGACATCTCACCCCATATAATCTCACCGGTCTTCCTTTTGAATTGCACCTCCAGGCCGCGGCACTGGGAGTTCTGCCGTATCAGATCCACCATCGCCTGACGATCGCGCAGATCGGCCCAAATATTCAATTCCGTCGAGGTTTTGCCGATCACTTCGTCGCGCTCATAGCCCAAGATATTCAGGAAGGCCTGATTACATTCGATGTAAAGCCCATCGGTTGAGCGATTGATGTTGATGGCGTCGATGCTGGTCTGGAAGGCCGTGCGGTAGCGCAGTTCGCTCTTGCGCAGTGCTTCGGCGGCCACGGCCAGCCGCTCTGTTGTAGCCTTCTCTTCGGTGATCTCCCGCGCAAAGGAGAACAGGCATTGTTCGCCGCCTATCTCGATCACGGAAACCGAAAGTCTGGCCCAGAAGACCTCACCATTTTTTCTCTTGAAGCGAAACTCCACATCGTGGCAGAATGAGTCCCGGAGCAGCATTTCAATCAACTTTTCCCGGTCTTCTGCGCTCGTCCAGATACCCGCTTCCAATGTGGTGCGCCCAATCAGTTCCTCACGCAGATAGCCTGTTACATCCAGGAATTTTTGATTGGCGTCCAGAATCATTCCGTCGCTGATGCGGGCCAGATCCACCGCGTCGGGGCTGGTCTGAAAGGCGATGCGGTATCGCTCCTCGCTCAATTGCAGGGCTTTGGCGGCTTCGGCCAACCGTTGCTTGGATGCCTTTTCCGCAGTGATATCCTGGGTGACGCAGAGCGAACAACCAACCCCATCATGCTCAAAGACTGAAGCCGCCATCCGTCCCCAGACGATCTCGCCGTTCTTCTTTCTGAGTTGAACCTCTCCGCGAAACGTCTGACCACGCCGCAAACAATCGACCATGTTGCGCATCTCAAGCGGATCAACCCAGATCTTCAGCTCTTGTGTCGTTCGTCCCATGGCATCTTCGCGCGTGTATCCCAGAGCGTCCAGGAAGGCCTCATTGACATCCAGCAGCATGCCATCGCTGAGGCGAACGATATTCACCGCATTGGAGCTGGTTTGGAAGGCCAGGCGATGGCGTTCCTCACTTTTGCGCAGAGCGTCTTGCGCCTCGGCCAGGCGCTGCTCGGCGGCTTTGGTCTCGGTGATGTCGCGGATCACCAGCAGGAAGCTGGGTAGACCGTCCAACTCGATCCGTGCGCCGGAAACCAGAACCGAGATACATTGCCCATCGACCTTGTTGAGTTGAAACTCCAGATCATGGCAGAACGAATGTGCGCGCAGCGCTTCAACCAAACGCAAGCGGTCGGCTGCGGATTGCCAGATATTCAGCTCCCAGGAGGTCTTGCCCACCACTTCTTCGTGGGTGCAGGCAAAGGTGCGCAGAAAGGCCAGATTGACATCGACAAATCGCCCATCGTCCAGGCGGCTGATGGTCATCGGATCAATGCTGGTCTGGAAGGCGGTGCGGTAACGCTCCTCACTCAATCGCAAAGCCTCGGCGGCGGCCGCCGCCCGTTCTTCAGCCGCCTTCACCTCGGTGATCTCTTTGGCAAAGGTAAGCCGGCATGGCTCCCCTCCGATTTCAATCAGGGATCCGAAGGTCCGTATCCAGAAAATCTCTCCATTCTTTCTCCGGGACAACACCTCCATCTCCCGGTAGCAGGAGTGCTGCTGCAACTGGTCAACGAACTTCTCCAGATGAGATGGATCGGCCCAGACTCCTAGCCCTGTTATTGTTTGGCCGATAACTTCCGCGCGCTCAAAGCCTGACGATTTCAGGAACGACTGGTTACAATCCAGGACCAATCCATCCTTCATCCGGCTGATCACCAGCGCATCGGGGCTGGTCTCGAAGACAATTCTGTAGCGCTCTTCGCTGATCTGTAACTCACGCGTTGCATTCACCAGCCGCTCCTCGGCCATCTTGCGCGCCTGAATGTCCTCAACCACGGCGATGATGTATAAGATCTCTCCTTGGCTGTCGCGCCGCGGCGTCAAAGAGACCCGCACCCAGACCAGGCTGCCGTCCTTGCGGATATATTGCTTCTCGGTGCGAATGGTGGCGGACTCCTCATGGAGCAACCGCTCCGTGGAGCGAGATGCAAGGGCCAAGCCATCGGGCAATGTGATCTGTTGGTAGCTCAGGCTGGTTACTTCTTCGCGCGGATAACCGATGATCTCCGCGAATCGATCGTTGCAGCGCAGGTAACGGCCATCCAGCGCGGTGTGCACAATGCCCACCGGAGCCTGTTCGAAGGTGGCCCGGTAGAGCTGCTCTCTGTCGCGCAGAGTCTCGGCCGCCGCTCTGCTGTCGCTGGTGTCCCGAATCACGATCATGAAGGATGGAACACCATCCAGATCAATCAACGCCCCTGAGATTGTGACCCAGAATTGAACTCCATTCTTCTTTTGAAGATGGAACTCCATCTCCCGGATCACGCCATCCCTGCGCAACACCTCCACCATCTTCAATCGATCCGCGGGGTCGGTCCACACATTGATCTCCCGTGTGGTGCGCCCAATCAGCTCTTCGCGCTCGTATCCAAACATGCGCAGATATTCCTGATTGACATCGATGAGCCGGCCATCTTCCTGGCGGGTAATGGAAATGGCGTCGATGCTGGTCTGGAAGGCGGTGCGATAGCGCTGCTCGCTCTCCTGCAAAGCCTGCGTGGCCCGCTTTTGTTCAGTAATGTCCAACCCATAAGCCAGGTTGTGTTCCCCTATTTTGACAAAGCCCCAGACTATATTTTTCTTCGCGCCGTTCTTGCAGACGACCTCCGTCTCAATCGGCTCCATCGCGTTGCCAGAGGCAAAGGTACGGGGAATCTTGCGCTGCCACTCGGCCATCACCCAGCAACGGTATTCTGCATCCGGGTAGGCCCGCAAAGCCCATTCTTCCGCTATGGGAATCTCCTCCCGTGTGTAGCCGAAGATCTCAATGAAAGCCGGATTCAAATACTCAATCCGATCCTCCGCACCCGATAAAATGACATACGCCAGCGGCGAGTTCTCGGTAATCGTCCGGAAGAGCCTTTCCCGTTCCTCGATGGCGATCTCCGCCCGCTTGTGCTCGGTGATGTCGCGAATCGTGCCGCGCATTTCGGTGGGGCGGCCCTGGGCGTCAAACTCCAGCCGTCCCATGCCATGCACCCAGCGCTCGGTCCCGTCCGAAACACGCACGATGCGATATTCCTTGTCGAAATCCTTGCCCGCCCCGCAGACCTCCTGGCTAAAGTAATCGACCATTCTCGCGCGATCTTCCGGATGGATCAGCTCCGCCCATCCGGCCACGCTGCGATCAAATTCGGGACTGATGCCCAAGACTTCATCCAACTGCGGCGTGCTGGTCCAGTAGCCGCTGGTAAAGTCCAGCACATAACAGCCCAGATTCCCGATCCGCTGCGCTTCCGTAAGAAAGTCCCGGCTCTCGCGCAACGCCAATTGAGCCTGCTTCCGCTCGGAAACATCATGCACAATGGAAAACAGAAGACGCTTGCCGCCCGATAGCACCGGCGAGGAATAGACCTCGACATCGCGCACTTCGCCGCTGGCAAGCCGATGGCGGAAATTGAAAAAATTGCGTTCTTCGTTCAGCGCCAGCATCAGTTCCTGACTGATCTCATCCGCGGGCAACGTGTTGATCTGATCGATTTTCATCCCGATCAGTTGTTCGGGGCTGTAACCGTAGTACTGCGAGGCAGAGGGATTGGCGGCAACAATCTCGCCGCTCTCCGGCGCCACCAGGAACATGACCGAACCATTCTGTTCAAAAATATTGCGGAAGCGGGCTTCGCTATCGCGTATTTGATTCTCCGCCTGCTTGCGTTCGGTGACGTCCTTGCCGAAGACCGAGACGCCAACGACCTTTCCATCCACCAGGATGGGATTGAATGAGAGCTCCAGGATGCGCCCGTCAACCAGCGGATACTCTGTCCGGAATGGGCCTTCATGAACTGCGCGGTCATAGAAAGGCTTCCATAATGCCGCTCGCTCCGGGGGCAAATCATCTTCGGCGCGCATTCCCGGCTCAACCCTGGTTCCAAAATTCCCTTCGACATTCTCTTTCAGTGCGCGATTAAAGACCACTTTGCGATATTCCAGATCGACCGCCCAGATCAGATCCTGTGTACTCTCGATCAACGCTGAGAGATTCGCTTCTGCCTTCTTGATCGCATTCTCTGACCTCTTCTGCTCCGTGATGTCTTTGCCGAAGATTGAGATGCCGGTCGCTTTCCCTTCAACCAGAATGGGATTGAAAGAAAGCTCCATGATGCCGCCGTCGATCCGGGTATATTCGATCTTGAACGGGCCATCCTTAAGGACCTGCGCATAGAATGCCGGCCAACGTGCCGCACGCTCCGGGGAAAGCACCTCATGAAAGCGCATTCCAAGCGCAAGCCGGACGCGATAATCCTCCTCGATGTTCTGCTGCAACGCCCGGTTGAAGGCCGTCAGCCGATACTCCAGATCCACAGCCCAGATAAGATCCCGCGTGCTCTCGATCAGTGCGGTAAGATTGGCTTCTGTCTTCTGCAGCGCCTCCACGGCCTGCTTCCGCTCGGTGACGTCCTGGATTGATCCTTCAAATAGAATCACTTCTCCGCCGGCATTGCGAACACAGCTGCAGTTCAGCAAAGCCCAGAGGGGGCTGCCGTCCTTGTGCTTGAAGCGGCATTCATAGTCTCGGATATGCCCTTGTTCTTCGATCTGCCGCGCAACTCGGGCGCGCTCCTCCGAGTCCACCCACAGGTCGCGTGCCGTATCGGTTATGCAGGCAATAGCCTCCTGCGGCGAATCGTACCCCAGCATCTTGACCAGAGTGCGATTGGCAGTCAGCAGTCTGCCTTCACGGGTTGTCTGATAGAAACCCTCCAGCGCGCCCTCAAAAATATCACGATACTTCTTTTCCGCCGCCTTCTGTTCCGTGATGTCTTTGCCAAAGACCGAGACCCCGGTCGTCTCACCAGCGACAATGATCGGGCTGAACGAAAAGTCCAGAATCCGCCCATCGACCATAGTCATTTCATTCCGGAATCTCTCACCCTTAAGCGCCCGCTCCAGCAGCGGGATCCAGTTTGCGGCGCGCGCGGGTGGCAGAAGCTCACGAACTCCTATCCCCGGCGCAACCGGGCCGCCAAAATTCTTCTCAAAATGTTCCCGGAAGCCGTGATTGAAGGTAATCAGGCGCAGGCGCGGGTCCACAGACAAGATCAAATCCTCGGTGCTTTCGATCAAGGCCGATAGATTCGCTTCAGCTTGAATGCGCATTTCGACCTTTCATGGCCCGAGGAACTTTTGTGTTCTCCCACTAATCCGCAGGCCGCGGAACAAGCGGGTTTCTGGCTTGGAGTAGCTCAAGACACAGATCATCCACATGCCCGTTTGGCCGACGGCGCCATAGTTTGAGTGAGACAGGATCGGCAACCAATAAACAATGCTACGTAAAAATTATCTAGAGTGTACGCCTAGAATAAAGGTTTTTCCACAGGATTTTTATTTTCTAATGGTAATTTTGGCACTTCTGTTAACTACGGGAATTCTCCCTGCTAACTCAGTCCCTCAGTCCCTTAGTCCCTTAGTCCCTGTTCCCCAACTCCAGCGCCCCGGTCAGGCCGGCCACGCGCTCCACGCCGTGTGCCTTGCACCAAGACTCCAGCCCATTGGCCAGCCGGTCCACGGCTCGCGGATCGGCATAACTCGCCGTACCCACCTCGACCGCCGTAGCCCCGGCCAGCAGAAACTCCACCGCGTCTTCGGCCGTCACAATGCCGCCCATGCCGATAACCGGAATGTTGACGGTGCGCGCCGTCTCATAGACCATGCGCAACGCAATTGGCTTGATGGCCGGCCCGGAGAGGCCGCCGGTAATGTTGGCCAGCCGAGGGCGCCGCGTCTCGGCGTCAATCGAGATTGCCAGAAAGGTATTGGTCAGGCTCACCGCGTCTGCGCCAGCCTCGGCGGCAATCTTGGCCATGTGCGCGATCGAGGTAACATTGGGCGATAGCTTCACAATCAGCGGTCGCGTGCTGGAGCGCTTTGCGCGGCCCACCAGGTACTCCAGTGATCCGGGATCAGAGCCGAAGGCCATGCCGCCGGCGTGCACATTGGGGCAGGAGACATTCAGCTCATACGCCGCAATCCCCTCCGCCTGGTTGAGCCGCTCGATGACGGCAACGTACTCGCCCACCGTATAGCCGAAGACGTTGACGATGACGTTGCACTGCGGATAACGGCTGAGCGGCGGCAGCTTGCGCGCGATGAAATCCTCCACGCCCACATTCTGTAATCCGATGGCGTTCAGCATTCCCGCAGCGGTTTGAATAATGCGCGGCGCGCTGTTGCCGGCCATCGGCTCCAGCGAGATGCCCTTGGTGACCAGGCCGCCGATGCGATCCAGCGCGACGATCTCCTCGAACTCGATCCCGTAGCCGAAGGTTCCGCTGGCGGCAATGATCGGGTTGACCAGTTCGAGTCCGGCCAGCGTCACTTTCATATCAGGCTTCATCGGCGGCTATCTTCCTCTTCTCGGCGGGAATGAAACTGTAGCGCCGGCCTCCTGGCCGGCTGTCGCGTGGACCTCCCGGTCCACGCTTGTTTCCCTAACCCCTCACGCTCATGATACAAGCCCGGCGCTCACCGCGCGGTGCACGGAGATCACGCTGATGTCATCCTCCTGCCCGAAGGCCTGCGCCGCGTCCGCCAGTTGGGCAATCGAGGGCTGCGTCTTCAGCAGTTCGTGGACGCGCTCAAAGCCGAAAAGCTGCCCGCTGGCGTCGGTCGCCTCAACGATCCCGTCAGAGAGCAGCAGCAGCCGGTCGCCCTCTGCCAGCTTGAAACGCATCACCGAGAACTCCGCTGCCGTCAACATTCCCAACGGCAGCGCTCCCTCCATCGGCAGCGCTTCGCCATTCAGGTAAGGCGGCAAGTGGCCGGCGTTGGCCAGCGTCACCGCGCCCGTGGCCTCAATGCGCAGCGCAAGGCTGGTGGCTTGCGCGTCACTCTGCCCGCACAGGCGCTGGTTCAGCGCATTCAGCACATCAAGCGGCTCGTCTTCGTATTGCGCCGCCGTGCGAATCGCCCCCACCACCAGCGCCACCAGCATACCCGCCCGCAGGCCCTTGCCGCTCACATCCCCGGCCACAATCAGCAGGCTGCCGTCCGTGGGATGCTGGATGATCTGGAAGAAATCTCCGCCCACCTCCCGCGCCGGCCGGTACAGGCTCTCGATCTCCAGGTTGCCAAAGCGGATCCGCTCACGGGGCACAATCACCAGTTGCAACTGCTGCGCCTGCTGAACATCGAGCGCCATCTGCCGCTGCTTTTTGAGCGAAGCCAGCAGCCTGCGCATTAGCAGCACCACCAGAACCCCGGCCATCAGCAGACTGGCGATCACCCCTAAATTAATCTGAACCCCCATGGGAAACCATTCGACTCGAATGTGCAGCAATGCAAGCTCACGCGAGTACCGCGCAATGCCAAGCAGCACCACGGCGGGCAGCGCCAGCCAGCCTTCCACGCCTTGCAGGCGTATTCCCTGGGCCACAATCCACAGCAGAATCGCCAGGAAGATCAGGCGAACCGCCAATGTGACGATGTGAAATGCGTTGCTGACCGGTTGCGAAACTAGAGAAAAGAAGAAATCTCCGCCCAGGGCATTGGAGAGAGCCAGCAGCAGGGCCAGCGCGAATGCGGCGCTTGGCAGCCAGGCCGGGCGGCGCAGCCCGAACCATATCCACCAGACCATGACCCAGCAAGCGTAGCTGGGAGGATTCAGAAGGACTGCGATGATCGCGTTACTGGTCTCGCCTCCCAAGAGTTGAGTCCATGTCCCGATCATCGTCAAACAGCACACCGCCGTCCACACCAAAAAAACCGTCCCCATCCAAAGGTAGACGCGGTCTGTGCGGTCGAAGAAGGTCAAGCTGAAAGCCCCCAGCCCAAGCAGCAGAAAGACAGCCATATCAAGCGGGTTGGTGGCGTAGGCGCGGATCACCTCCAGCCATTGGGATTGATAGCCCAAAGCCAATATGCCCGCGTCGCCCAATAGCGGCGCGGTGTGGATGCCGCCCGCGTCTGGCAATTGCTTGAGTGTGTGGGGTTCCATCCAGACACGGAAGGCCAGCTCCGCCGTGATTGAGCCGTCTGCCGGGGAACCATCCTTCGATTCTTCGCTACGGTTCACGCTCGCCGGCAGCGGAAAGATGATCGGCTGACTGTAGTAGATCACCGGCCGGCCGCGAGAGAAATTGCCGAAGCTGCCCAGCAGCGCCCCATTGACGAAGAGCTGGTAAGCGTCGTCCACGTTGGAGGGTCCGGCGATGGCCAGCTTCTCACCCGGCCGCGTAAGGATCCGCAAACGGATGCGATACCAGCCGTAGCCCCAATAGCCGCGATGGCCCTTGGCTGTCCAGCCAGGTACATAGCCGGAGATTCCGGCCGTCGGATCGATGGCGCCTTCCCTGGGCGTCAGATCAACATTCTCCCACTTCGAGTCGTCAAAGCCCGGCTCGGCCCAAAGCGGCTGATGGGTCGCCGGATCCAGCGGCGAATCGCCCACGGTAAACTTCCACGGCCCATGCAGAGAGAAGAGCGACTGCCCCATCCTGAACTGCATGGCCACCGGCGCTGAAGCTCTATCCCGAATCAAGGCAGCAGGCTGGGCAATAGACCGCTCTTCCGCCCAACCAGGCAGAAGAGCGCAATAAAAGAGAAAACCGAGGATGGGAGTCCTTACTCGCACATCAATTGCTCTTGATTCTACGATTGTAGTTGAACGTCACCGGAGGGAGCCTTCACGCTCGTGAAAAGGCTCGAACCATGAAAGGCCTTCATGCGCGAGCCTTCTCTTCTCCCCCCGGAAACCTTCAACAGCAACCATGGAACTAATCATTTGGACGGAAAGACCAGATGATGCGGCGGGCGCTATGGGGGCCTTGATTGTAGATGACGTTGATATCTCCGTGACATCCATTCGGCATGGGATTCTGCAAGGTGCTTTGGTCGCTATGATGCCCGCCAACCGTAGTAATCAAAAATTCGCCCTCGGTCCCAATCTGTATGAAGTGTTGATACTGGGGCGACTTGCCTATTGGGTCGGTAGTAACGTAGATCCATCCGAAATTATCATCGCCAACCGGCTGGTTTAAAGTGGCAACAATAGTTTCCTGGTTATTGGGCAGGGGGGCTCCGGGTTGAAGCAGCATCTGGATAAAATTGGTGTTTCCCGGCAGAGGATAACACGGTGGATCGGCAAGATAAAACAGAACATCGCCGACACCACCCGGTTCCGGGCCAGGATTGACACCAGTTTGAGTTGGATTCATGCCTAAACCAATCATAGTGAACTTCTCCTTTCGAGTCACTCCGTTAGATCAACGGTTGAGTTTGCGGCCATCGCGCGGCTGCGCAACGGCCGGGAATCTCAGAGACGCGCTGATTCCTGACAGCCTGATCCGTGCGCCTCCGCAATTGGAAGTTGGAAGATCTATTTGGTTGTTGGGTTCATCGTATTCAAGACGGAAAACGATCGCTGAAAAATTCAGCAATCTATTCTCTGCGTTTTGTACAGCGCCGCCACTATAAAAGGTCTTTGACACCGGAGTCAAGTGTTTTGTTGGGCCTCATCCCGCGGCGCAATTGACTCCGGTTTCCTCCAGGTCAAAAGGGCGGCCATGCAGTTCAGTTAAAAGATGCTGCCCCAAGGATTCATCCAGTTATGGTTGAAGGAACCTCTGAATAAGTTGATGTTTTGAAAGGGCACGACTTTACAGGCTGCGGAAAAACTCAATTTGGGTAGGTTTTGTAACAAGAATACGAATTTACAGGCTGCGGAAAAACTCAATTTGAGTAGGTTTTGTAACAAGGGCACGACTTCAGTCGGGCCGCAAGTGTCTGATAACAAGGATTGGGCTTTAGCCCCTGCGGAATGTTTTTCGGGGTTTCCAACTGATTTCAGGCCTTTTTCCGCAGCCTGTTTAGTCGTGTCTCCATGGACCTTTGGCCCTCTCAAGTGGATGAAAACGCCTCTACTGCATTCGCCCCGGAGGGGCGACACGAGAATAGCCCAGGGTGGAGCGCAGCGGAACCCTGGGTAAGATGCAGAGAAAAGTGCATTCGCCCCGGAGGGGCGACCGAAATGCCTCCGAAGATTCTAATGGAGATACTTCATGTTTTCAGCCGTGCCGCAAATAGCCCAAAATAAATGCGGGTTTTAGCCCCTGAGGGAAGGTCTCTTGAGAAATTAAACGTATTCAGAGGTTTTTCGTTATGTTTTTATGCAGGCATCACAGCCTGAATGTTTATTTCCATGCTAGTCTCAATAAACCCTGATTTTTGGGAAATTGAAATATCTTCGCGCATTGGCTTACTCCCAATCAGTGGCGAACGAATGTTAGGAGTTTCATCGATGATCCGTCGTTATTTGCTTTGTCTTTTCCTGGCGGTCTTTGTGTCCAGTCTTCCCGCTTCCGCAAGCACGGCTTATCTGGCCGATTGGTGCTTCAACCAGAATGGTGTCAATGTCGAAAAAGGCATCTGCAACCAGTTTCCTGAAGTCTCTAACTCAATTCTGAATGCCAGCACATTCGACACCACTCTGGAGCCGGCCTCCAACAACCTGGGATCGATCAGTTTCCAGGTTGCCCCCGGACAATATGTAGCTGCCTACATGGACTACGATTTGGGTTACTCCGTCTACAACGTCTATTCCGACTTCGGTACGGTGCTGGGAACATCGCCGGCTAATGTGAGCTACGAGCTGGACGATCCGGATGCCTCCAACATCTTCAATGATTTCGCAACCAACGCGCTCAACAACCAAAACAATGTGGCTTATCCGAGTGGTCCGCCTACTTACTGTTGCGATGTCTCCTGGGCTCTCTCGGTCAAAAATGATTCCGCTACCGCTGAAGTGGTTACCTTTACGGTGAGCGATATCGCCCCCGTCTCCGGCTTTTATCTTGAGCAAACCAATGTGACTCCGAACCAAAGTATTGGAGCAAGCATCTACCTCAGTGAGAGTTCGACACCGGTGGTGCCCGACAATTCGCCGGTGCCTGAGAACTCGACCGGCTGCCTGCTGCTCACAGGAGTTGCCGCGCTTGCTCTGGGCATCTTCGGCGCGAGGAGGCTGCGCCCTTCAACTCAGGCTCATTGAACGCTGAATCATCCTTACGTCGCCGTCCTCTTCCCTGCCTCTATAGCGGAATCAGAATTGAATCATAGATCAGATTTGTTCTCTTCAGTTAACTTCATCATGGCAACACATCACAGCTAAAGTGATAGCATGCGCGCGCCC
>Ga0181519_10002439_pt1 | contig 15846 bp, 15 predicted proteins | sample PEATcosm2014_Bin_26_FD_121102 | JGI IMG/M metagenome (GOLD analysis project Ga0181519, IMG submission 121102) | Peatland microbial communities from MTU Mesocosm Facility, Houghton, MI, USA - PEATcosm2014_Bin02_10_metaG | ecosystem: Environmental > Terrestrial > Soil > Wetlands > Peat | place...
CACGGCAGCAACCACCCGGTCAAGGACCTCGCGAGCGGGGAGATTGAGATCACGGCCCAGAACCATAACTATGCCGTGACCCCCAACACGCTCGATCGGGGGTTCGTGAGCCACGTCAACCTGAACGACGGCGTGATCGAGGGGATCTCGTCACCCGAGGACCGTTGTTTCTCCGTGCAGTACCATCCCGAGGCGGGCCCGGGACCCCACGACGCCCGTTACCTCTTCGATCGGTTCGAGTCCCTGGTGCGCCACGGAACCCTGGAGTCTCGCTAGTGCCCCGTCGTGACGACATCCACTCGATCATGGTCATTGGTTCGGGGCCCATCGTGATCGGACAGGCCTGTGAGTTCGACTACTCGGGCACGCAAGCCTGTCAGGTGCTACGAGAGGAGGGCTACAAGGTAATCCTGGTGAACTCGAATCCCGCAACGATCATGACTGACCCCGCTACCGCCGACGTCACGTACGTCGAACCACTGGACGCAGAGGTGTTGACCGACATCCTCGAAAGGGAGCGACCAGACGCGCTCCTGCCGACGTTGGGGGGTCAGACGGCCCTCAATCTGACCATGGAATTGGTACGTCGCGGGGTGACCGATCGGCTCGGCGTCGAAGTGATCGGCGCGCGACCTGAGTCGATCTCGACCGCGGAGAACCGCGAACTGTTCAAAGAGGCCATGGGCGACATTGGCCTCCAGGTGCCCGAGTCGGGTTTCGCCCACGACATCGAGACGGCCGTCGCGATCGCGGCGGGGATTGGATGGCCGATCATCATTCGGCCGAGCTTCATCCTCGGCGGTGCCGGCACCGGGATCGCGGACAATGAGGACGACTTTCGTCAGCTGGCTCACGAGGGTATTGTCGCGTCGCCCATCGGCGAGATCCTGGTCGAGAAGTCCATCGCGGGTTGGAAAGAGTACGAACTTGAGGTCATGCGCGACGTCGCCGATAATTGCGTCGTCGTCTGCAGTATCGAGAACTTCGATCCGATGGGCGTGCACACCGGCGACTCGATCACGGTCGCACCTGCGCAGACGCTCTCGGACGTGGAGTACCAAGCCATGCGCGACGATGCCTTCGCGGTCCTACGGCGGGTGGGCGTTGAGACCGGGGGATCGAACGTGCAGTTCGCGGTCAATCCCGATACTGGCGAGCGATTGGTGATTGAGATGAATCCCCGTGTGAGTAGGTCAAGCGCGCTCGCGTCAAAGGCCACGGGCTTTCCCATCGCCAAGATCGCCGCGCGTCTGGCGGTGGGCTACTCGCTCGACGAGATCCGCAACGACATCACCCAGTTGACCCCGGCGAGCTTCGAGCCGGTGATCGACTACGTCGTGACCAAGATTCCTCGATGGGCCTTTGAGAAACTGCCCGGGGCCACGCCCGAGTTGGGCACGCGGATGCAGTCGGTCGGCGAGGTCATGGCCATCGGGAGGAACTTCGCCGAATCCCTGCAGAAAGCCATTCGCTCGCTCGAACAGGGACGGTTGGGCTTTGCGTTGGGTCGCGGTTCGGAGTTCGCCGAGCTTGACGACGAGACCCTCTGGCGTCGCTGTGAGGTGGCAACGCCCGAACGTCTCTTCGCACTGCACGAGGTCATGGCCCGCGGCGCGAGCATCGATGAGGTGAGCGAGCGTACGCGCATTGATCGTTGGTTCGTACACCAGCTTGGGGGGATCGTCGAACGTGAGCGCGAACTCGTGGCCGGCGTCGAGCTGGCGACGCTCGACCGTCGTGGCTGGCTGCGCTATAAGCAGTGGGGCTTCTCGGATCCGCAGATCGCCATGCTTTCGGGTTTCTCACTCGATGACGTGACTACGTGGCGCCGGGCCGCGGGCGTGCCCACGGTCTTTAAGACCGTCGACACCTGTGCCGCGGAGTTCGAGGCTGCGACGCCCTATCACTACAGCACCTACGACGACACCAGTGAGGTCGAGTGGTCCTCGCGCGACCGCGTGATCATCCTCGGTTCGGGACCGAATCGGATCGGTCAAGGCATCGAGTTTGACTACTGCTGCGTGCACGCGTCGATGGCGTTGCGCGACATGGGTTACGAGACCGTGATGGTGAACTGCAACCCCGAGACCGTCTCGACGGACTACTCGACGTCCGACCGCCTCTACTTCGAGCCCCTGACCCCCGAGGACCTCGCCGAGGTGATCCTCGCTGAACAGGCAGCGTGCACTGACGGCGCGCGCGTGGTCGGCGTGATCGTCGCCCTCGGGGGGCAGACGCCACTCAAGTTGTCGCATTCGCTCGACCCCGCGCTCGTCCTGGGCACGCCGGTTGCCTCGATCGACGCCGCCGAGGACCGCGAACAGTGGTCGTCGATCTGTTCGTCCCTCGGTCTTCGCCAGCCACCGGGTGACGTGGCGCTGTCGCTCCGCGAAGCCAGAGCCGTCGTCAAGAAGATCGGTTACCCGGTGCTCGTGCGCCCCAGTTACGTCCTGGGCGGTCGCGCCATGGAGATTGTCTACGACGACCCAACCCTGGAGCGCGTGATGATGGACCTCACGAGCCAGCACGGGTCACTCGCGCGCGAGGGTGGTGTGAGCCAGAGCCGGCCGATCCTGCTCGACAGCTTCCTCGAAGACGCCATCGAGGTCGACGTGGACGCCGTGCGTGACCGTACCGGTGAGGTCTTTATCGCCGGGATCATGGAGCACGTCGAAGAGGCGGGCGTCCACTCGGGCGATTCGGCGTGCGCGCTGCCGCCCCAGTCACTCAGCGAGACGGTGCTCGCCGAACTAGACGAGTACACCCGCAAGATCGCCGCTTCGCTCGGCGTGGTCGGACTGATCAATGTTCAATACGCCGTGAAGGACGACGAGGTCTACGTTCTCGAGGCGAACCCGCGCGCGAGCCGGACCGTGCCCTTCGTCGCCAAGGCGACCGGCGTCGCGCTCGCCCAGGTCGCGGTGCACGTAACGATGGGCGAGACTCTCGCGACGCTGCGCGCTCGCGCGATGGTGCCCGCGTCGACGTCGGCACCATCGTACGTGAGCGTGAAGGAAGCGGTCCTGCCCTTCAGTCGTTTCCCGGGTGTGGACACCGTGCTCGGTCCCGAGATGCGTTCGACCGGCGAGGTGATGGGCGTCGGTGAGAGCTTTGGCATTGCCTTTGCCAAGGCCCAGCTCGCGGCGGGCACTCGCCTACCCGACGCGGGTCAGGTCTTCATGTCCCTCGCGGATCGCGACAAGGTGGGCGGACTGGTACTCGCGCGTCAACTCGTCGATCTCGGCTTTAGCATCGCCGCGACCGTCGGCACGGCGGGATTCCTGCGCAGTAACGACGTGCCCGTCCAGACGCTCGTCGGCAAGATCGGGCTCGCCGACCTGGGCGCGGACGCGGTGACGATGATGGGTTCGGGCGACGTGCAACTAGTTGTCAACACCCCCTCGGGTAGTGGCGCGCGTGCCGACGGAGCCGCGATCCGCGCAGCGTGCGTGATGCACGCGGTGCCGTGCCTGACGACTCTGCGCGCAGGTCTCGCGGCGGCGAAGGGAATCGCGGACACGCGAGCGCGTGGCTGGCGCGTGCATTCGCTCCAGGAGTTGCACGGATGACCGTGGATCTAGGCGCACGCGTGGGTGAGGTGCAACTCCCGTCGCCGGTAATGACCGCGGCGGGCACGTCGGGCTACGGCGACGAGCTCGCCGGCTACGGCGACCTCAGACAACTCGGCGCGGTCGTGACCAAGTCGCTGGCATCCTTCGCGTGGGCGGGTAACCCGCCGCCGCGAGTGAGCTCGTCGGGTGCTCACATGTTGAACTCGGTCGGACTCGCCGGGCCCGGGGTTGAGGCGTGGCGACGCGACTACCTACCCGCTCTGTTGGGCCGAGGAGTTCGAGTCGTGGGATCCATTTGGGGACGGACCGTCGACGAGTTCGCTGACGCGGCGCGAGCAATGAAGGGCGCGGGTCTGGTGGCGCTCGAAGTGAACGCGAGTTGCCCGAACCTCGAGAGCCGCTCGATGATGTTCGCGCACTCGGCGGTGGCGACGCGTGCCGTGGTCGAGGCCTCGCGTGAGGCCGGCGTGCCGCTGTGGGTCAAGTTGAGCCCCAACACCCCCGAACTCGTCGAGATCGCCGGCGCCGCACTCGACGCCGGCGCGTCGGGTCTGGTGCTCGTGAACACAGTGCTCGGTCTCGGCATTGACGTGGAACGTCGCACGACGTCGCTCGCCAACGGTGGAGGTGGCGTGAGCGGACCCGGCATTTTGCCGGTGGCCCTGCGCGCGGTCTACGAGTGTCGCGACGCGTTCCCGACAGCGCCGATCGTGGGTGTGGGCGGCGTGGCGAGCGGCGAGGATGCGGTGGCGATGTTGATGGCGGGAGCGAACGCGCTCGAGGTGGGTACCGCGACCTTCGCGGACCCGCGCGCCCCGTGGCGGATCCTTCGTGGGCTCGAGCACTGGATGCGCCGTCACGACGTGACTCGCGTGCAGGACCTGGTCGGAGCGGCCCATGGCTGAGAACTTCGGCGTTCGACTCCAGGAGCACCTTCGCGAGCGCGGACCCTTGTGTGTTGGCATCGATCCCAGTCGCGCACTCATCGAGTCGTGGGGACGCCAGGACACCGTCGAGGGGCTGGAGTTCTTTTCGCTCGCAGTGCTCGAGGCGGTCAACGAGACGGTCGCGGTGATCAAACCCCAAGTCGCGTTCTTCGAACGCTTCGGAGCACAAGGGTTTCGCGTCCTCGAGCGGGTGATGACCGAGGCGCGCGACGCGCAACTCATGATCGTGGCCGACGTCAAGCGCGGGGACGTTGGATCCACGAACGACGGGTACGCCGAGGCGTGGTTGGGCGAGTCATCAACGCTGCGCGCCGACGCCATGACCGTGAGTCCCTACCTCGGCTTCGATTCGCTCGAGCCGATGTTGCAGCTCGCGCGACAGTCGGGACGAGGCGTCTTCGTACTCGCGGCGACGTCGAATGACGAGGGTCGGGTGATCCAAACTGCCCGCACCCGTGACGACACGAGCGTCGAGGCCTACGTGCTCGAAGAGATTCGTCGGCGCAATCAATTCGACGACGGTCTGGGTGCGTTCGGCGCGGTGTTGGCGGCGACGCGGGACCGTCCCGCGTTCGCTCTCGAGACCCTGAAGGGTCCTTATCTCGTGCCTGGCGTGGGTTCCCAGGGGGGGACCGCCGAGAACGTGGCGAGGGTCTTCGAGCGGTGCCCGCCGGGTAGCGTGCTTGCGAGCGTCAGTCGCGCCATACTGCAGGCGGGTCCGGAGCGCTCGGGTCTGCGTGACGCCGCCCGTCGATGGCGCGACGATCTGGCCCACGCGCTCGCCTAGGAAATTTGGTTCCAACAGGAGTATTCTGACCACGTGAGCCCAACGCCGCCGACTTTGTCCCAGGAACAACGGGTCGAAGCGTCGCGCCTGGCGGTGGCGAATCGTCGTCGTCGCGCCGAGGTGAAACGACAGGTGAAGTCGGGCGAACTGTCACTCGAAGAGTTGTTCGAACTCGCCGAGCGTGAAGAGTGTGTCGCCCAGATGCGAGCCTACGATCTGATCAGCGCACTACCGGCCATTGGTGAGGTGAAGGCTGAGCGCATCATGAAGAACGCCTCTATCGCCCAGACCCGGCGCATTCGAGGACTCGGACCCAAGCAGCGCGCGGAACTTTTTCGAGCTCTTGTCCGTTGAGCCCCTCGTCGTCGTTCTTATCGGCCCGGGCGGAGTTGGTAAGGGAACCATCGCGCGGCGCCTAGTCGAACGCGATCCGCACTTGTGGCTAAGTCGTAGTTGGACCACGCGACCTCGACGGTCGACCGAGGACGGCAGTGAGTACCACTTCGTGGATCGCGCGACCTTTGAGCGGGCGATTGACGAGCACCGGTTCCTCGAGTGGGCCGAGTTCCACGACAACCTTTACGGCACACCGCTCGCGGATGCGCCCGCTGGCGACGACGTGCTGCTCGAGATCGAGGTCCAGGGCGCTGAACAGGTTCGACGTGCGAATCCGGCCGCGGTGGTGTTCTTGATCCTGCCTCCCTCGATGGACCAGCTCGAACAACGGTTGCGGGGTCGCGGCGACCCGGACGACCACGTCGCGCGCCGACTCTCGGGCACGCCCCAGGAACTCGCGAAAGGGCGCGAATTGGCGACCTACGTCGTGCTCAATGACGACGTGGAGCGGGCGGTCGACGAAATCCTCTCTATACTGGAGGGACTGCGTCAGCAACGACGCGATCCCCCCTAAAGGACCAGGAAATGGCTGAACGCCCCACTCTCGTAGACCCGCCCATCGAGTCACTGCTGCACAAGGTCGGCGACTCGAAGTTCACCCTCGTGGCGGTCTCGGCGATTCGCGCGCGTGAAATCAACGAGTACTACAACGGACTGGGTTCAGGTCACGGAGCGCTTATCCCGCCCCAGGTGACCTCGATGTCGAACAAGTCGCTCTCGCTCGCCATGGAAGAGTTGTACCAAGGCAAGTTGGAGTTCCACCGCCCAACGCCCGAGGAGATCGAGACCGAGCGTCTCCAGGCCGAGGCGTTGGAGCAGGCTCGCCAGGACGCCAACAACGACCTGGATGCCTTCACCGATGCCCTCCGCGACGCCTAATTCGTCGTCACCCCGTATTGTCCTAGGCGTGAGCGGCGGTATCGCCGCCTACAAATCCGTAGAACTCGTGCGCCTCTTGCGCGACGAAGGTTTCTTCGTGTCGCCGGTGCTCACAGTTGACGCCACCCGCTTCGTGGGCACCGTGACCTTCTCGGCGCTTGCGAGTGAGCCGGCGCGAACGTCGCTTTACGGTGACCCGTCCACACCCATCCCGCACACCTACCTCGGCCAACACGCCGACGCGATCGTCGTCGCGCCCGCGACCGCGCACCTCATCGCGCGCTACGCGGCCGGACTGGCCGACGACCTGCTGACCGCCACGCTCCTGGCGTCACGCGCCCCGGTGTTGTTGTGTCCGGCGATGCACACTGAGATGTGGGAACAGCCCGCGGTGCAGGAGAATCTTGCGACACTACGTCGTCGCGGGGTCCTGGTTCTCGAACCAGAGGTGGGCGCCCTCGCCGGCGGCGACGTGGGCGCGGGCCGCATGCGTGAACCCGCGGAGATTGCCGACCTCGTTACGCGCCTCGTGCGCGGTTACTCGGGACCTTTGTCGAGCCGACGCATCCTGATCACCGCGGGCGGCACGCGAGAGGCGATCGATCCGGTGCGCGTGATCTCGAATCGGTCGTCGGGTCGCCAAGGCTACGCCCTGGCTGAGGTGGCGAGTCGGCTCGGTGCCTCGGTCACCCTCGTGTCGACCGTCGATCTCGCCCTCGCGCTGGACGTGGTGCGCGCCATTGAAGTGGTGAAGGTCCGCAGTGCGAGCGAGATGCACGACGAGGTCCTCTCCCACCTGGCCGACGTCGACGTCGTCATCATGGCCGCGGCGGTGGCGGACTTCACGTTGAAGGCGTCGAGTGAGAAGTTGAAGAAGGATCAGGGTCCACCGGTGCTGCACTTCGAGCCCACCGTGGATATCGTTACCGACCTGGTCGCCAAGAGGTCGACGGGCCAGATCATCGTTGGCTTCGCCGCCGAGACCACCGACGTCGAGCAGAACGCGATCAAGAAGCTGCGGGCCAAGGGGGTCGACTTACTAGTGGTCAACGACGTCAGCGCCCCGAGGGCTGGCTTCGAACACCTGACCAACGAAGTGGTGATCCTGGACCGGGACGAACACGCCGAAACGGTGACGTTGCGCTCGAAAGAAGCCATTTCGTACGAGATCTTGGCTAGGGTTGCTGCATTGTTACCCCAAGGAGAACCATGAGCGACCGGACCCTCTTCACGTCGGAGTCGGTGACCGAGGGCCACCCCGACAAGATTGCCGACCAGGTCTCTGACGGCGTCCTCGACGCGATTCTCACCCAGGATCCGACGGCGCGCGTGGCGTGCGAGACCCTGCTCACGACCGGTTTGTGCGTGATCGCCGGCGAGGTCACGACCAGTGCCTCGGTCGACGTGACCGCCGTAGCGCGCAAGACCATTCTCGACATTGGTTACGACGACGGCGCCAAGGGATTTGACGGCAAGAACTGCGCGGTGCTGGTGTCCTTTGACAAGCAGAGCGTTGACATCGCGGGGGGAGTTGATGTCGCCTTCGAGCACCGTTCGGGATCGGTCGAGGACGAGTTGAACGCCATGGGCGCGGGCGACCAGGGCATGATGTTCGGCTACGCGTGCAACGACAACGAGGACTTCATGCCCGTGCCCATCTGGCTCGCGCACCGTCTCTCCATGCGCCTCACCCAGGTGCGCCGATCCGGGGAGGTGCCGTATTTGCGCCCTGACGGCAAGACGCAGGTGACGATCGCCTACGAGGGTGACCGACCGGTCGCGGTGGATACGGTCCTGATCTCGACCCAGCACGAAGACGGCTACGACTCGCAGACCACTATCAAGAACGACTTGATTGAGCACGTGATCAAGCCCATGCTGCCCACGAACCTCGATACGAGTTCGATGCGGATCTTCGTGAACCCGACGGGCAAGTTCGTGCTCGGCGGCCCTCACGCTGACGCCGGTCTCACGGGCCGAAAGATCATCGTCGACACCTACGGAGGCATGGCTCGACACGGTGGTGGCGCGTTCTCGGGCAAGGACCCTTCCAAGGTCGACCGTTCCGCCGCGTACGCCGCGCGCTGGGTCGCCAAGCACGTGGTCGCCTCGGGCGCGGCCGAACGATGCGAGGTGCAAGTCGCCTACGCCATTGGCGTGGCCCGACCGGTCTCGGTCCTGGTCAATACTTTTGGGACCGAACGGGTCGACCGCGCCACGATCGCCAAGGCCGTCGACGCCTTGTTCGACCTGCGTCCCGCCGCGATCATTCGCGATCTCGATCTGCGTCGCCCTATTTATCAGCGCACCGCGGCGTACGGTCACTTCGGTCGAAGCGACCAGGGCTTCACCTGGGAACAGACCCCCCGCCTAGACGATCTTCGCCGGGAACTGTCGCTCTAGGTGAGCGCCGTGCGCGCGGTTCGGGTGATCACCGAGGTCGGCGCCGTTGACCGACCCTTCGATTACAGCCTGACCGAGTCGACCGGTCACGTGGGACTCGGCGACCGAGTTCGCGTGGACTTCAATCATCGGTCGGTTCGCGCCTGGGTCGTCGCCGAAGCGCCGCCTCGCGATGACCTCAAGGCGATCACCAAGTGGCTCGGTTACGGACCTCCACCCTCATTACTCGAGTTCCTGGTCTGGGCGAGCGAACGCTGGTACAGCCCGTTGTCACGATTCCTCATCTCGACGTCACCCTCGCGCCTGGTCACGTCGCTGCCGGAGGTTCCCGCGGTGGCGCCCCTCGGTCAGGGTGTGTTGAGCGCAGCGCTCGACCTCGCACCGGGTGTCTGGCACGTGTCGCCGACGACCGATCCACTGGCGTTGATCCTGGGCGCCTACGAGCGAACTCGCGAAGCAGCGGGTTCGCTGTTGGTGCTCGTGCCGACTGACGCGTGGGCGACGCGACTGCGTGGGCGACTGGAACAGCGCGGCCTCGCGGTCGCCTCGGGCGAACAATGGGATCGCATGCGAGCGGGGTGGCCGGTGGTCGTGGGTGCGCGTGGCGTCGCGTTGGCCCCCGTACCGCACGTCGCGGGCGCGGTACTGGTGGACGCGGACGACGAGGCCTTCGAGTCCGAGGCGTCGCCTACCTGGGACGCCTTTAGCGTGCTGCGCGAGCGATGCGCGCGCGATCGAGCGCCCTGGTGGGCCACCTCGATGGTCCCGTCACCGACCTTGGTCAAGGATTCCGTTGTCCAGACGTTCGAGGACGTGGCGTCGGGTTGGCCGCGAATCCGTGTCGTTGACCAGCGTCAGAGCGACCCTCGTGATGGCGTGTTATCGCGCGACGCGCTCGACGCAGCGCATCGGGCCCTGCGTGGCGACGAAACCGTGGCGGTGGCGGTCGTCCTGCAGCGGCTCGGGACGGGTCGGCTCTTCGCGTGCGCCAAATGCGGCGAGCTCGCCCGTTGTGCACAATGCGCCATGGCCGAAGAAGAGGTGGGGGACCAGCTGGCGTGCCGGGAGCGCCACGAGCTACGGGCGAACTTCTGTCGCGCGTGCGGGGCGACCAATCTCAAGCGCGTGCGCGTGGGTGTGACGACGCTCGCGCGCGACGTGGCCGCTCAGTTGTCCCAGCCGGTGAGCGAGCTGACCGCCGCGAGTGAAGTCGGTGCACCGCTGTCGCGCGTCGTCGTGGGCACCGAAGCGATCTGGCAACGAGTGCGCCGCTGCGCGGTTGTGATCTTCGTTGACTTCGACCAGTACTTGCTCGCACCACGTGAATCGGCACGTCGCCGCGCGGTGACCGCAGTCGGCAAAGCTGGTCGACTCGTTGGTTCACGCGGCGAGGGCCGCGGCGAAGTCGTGATCCAGACCCGGCGAGGGAACGACCTCGTGGTGCGGTCACTCGAGAGTGGTGACGTCGCGCCGCTTGTTCGCGACGACGACGAGACGGCGGCGTTGTTGGGTCTGCCGCCCTACCGGGCGCTCGCCGAAATTTCCGGGCCTGGCGCCTCGGCGTTCGTGGCCCAGTTGAATGCGTCGCTCTCGGTGCACGTGACGTCGACCGGTTTCGAAGTGCGCGCCGTCGACGTCGAGACGCTCACGTCGGGGTTGCGCGCGGTGAACCGTCCCGCCGAGAAAGTGCGCGTCGCGGTCCGCTGAGCTGAAGTGACCAAAGGCCCTACGTAGGGCTCGTTAGCCACGGACGGGTCTGACTATCGTCGCGACTACGAGCCCACGATGGTGGTTCACGGTCGGCGAGACGACCAGCCACGGCGCCTGGGTTCAACGTATTCGGTGGTGACCGCGTGAAGGAACGGTCGAACCAAAAGCAGTGGGCGGTAACGTGTTGGGGTGAGTACGTTGCCAATCCGAACCTACGGCGATCCCGTGTTGAACGAGGTCACCACCGAAATTGACAGCATCGACGGCCGAGTGGCCCAGCTCGCAGAAACGATGATCGCCACGATGTACGAGGCGCCCGGCGTCGGACTCGCGGCGAATCAGATCGGTGTGCAAAAGCGTCTCTTCGTTTACGACAAGGGTGACGGACCCTTGGTCGTGGTGAACCCGACCATTGTTGAGTCCGACGGTGAGTGGACCTACCTCGAGGGCTGTCTCTCGGTGCCGGGGCTGAGCTGGGAGATCACGCGACCCAACACGGTGCACCTCGTGGGTTACGACCTCGACGGCAACGAGGTCAGCGTCGAGGCGGAGGAGTTCGAAGGACGCATCTTCCAACACGAGATGGACCACCTAAACGGGGTGCTGCTGATCGAACGCCTCGACGCCGATCAGCGACGCGAGGCCAAGAAGATCCTGCGGGCGCGAAACGTAGCGCTGGCGAACAACGACCCCGACGGACTCAACCTGCTGCTCGAGGGCTAAATGCGCCTCGTGTTCCTCGGTACGCCGAGCGCCGCCGTGCCCGCCCTGCGCGCGCTCGTCGACGCGGGTCACGACGTAGCGCTGGTGATCACGCGACCCGACCGCAAGCGCGCGCGCGGTTCGAGCCTTTCACCCAGCCCGGTCAAGCAGGCCGCCGTCGAGCTCGGACTTCGCGTCGGGCACTCGTTGAAAGATCTCGACGATCTGGACGTCGAACGAGGTGTCGTGGTTGCCTACGGGGCGTTGATACCCGGTGCGGTGCTTGAACGCACGCCGATGCTCAACGTGCACTTCTCGCTGCTGCCACGCTGGCGCGGTGCGGCGCCGGTCGAACGGGCCATCCTCGCCGGCGATGAGCGCACCGGCGTCTGCGTCATGTCACTCGAGGCCGCGCTCGACACCGGCCCCGTGCACGCTCGCGCGAGTGTCGACGTAGACGACAAGACCGCGGCGCAACTCATCAACGAATTGGCCGCGCTGGGCGCGACGCTGCTCGTTGAAGTCGTGGGATCGCGCGACCTGCTCGAGCATCCGGTGGCGCAAGAGGGTGAGGCGACGTACGCGCACAAGCTCACCAGCGAGACCTTTCACCTCGTGCCGGCGAACCCGGTCGTCTTGATCGCGCGAACGGTGCGATTGGGCCGGGCGTACTGCTTCGTCGGCGATCGTCGGCTACGCGTGCAGCGTGGGAGAGTGGTTGCGTCAATCGCGCCACCCGGGTCAGTCTCGGTGGAGGGGGGCGAGGTCCGGCTGCACTGCGTTGACGGTACGTTCGCACTTGACGAAGTCCAACCTGAAGGATCGCGTCCCATGGCGGCGAAGGCCTGGTGGTCGGGGGCGCGGCTCGACGCGACCGCGCTGACCTGGTCGTGACGGCAAGGTCGACGCCCTAGGCTGATTTCGTGACGACGATAGACCCAGGTCCGCCCGGTGCCCTTCGTATCGCCCCTTCAATCCTCGCAGCGGACTTCGGCGAACTCGCCGCTCGAGTCCACGAGGTGGACGCGGAGACCGACTGGCTCCACGTGGACGTGATGGACGGCCATTTCGTGCCCAACGTTTCTATCGGGCCACCGGTCGTCCACTCGCTTCGCGCCTACAGCACCCGGTTCTTCGATTGCCACCTGATGATGACTGAGCCGGGTCGCTACCTGCAGGCCTTCAAGAACGCGGGAGCAAACGGCTGCACGGTCCACGTCGAAGTGGGAGGAACCAAGACCTTGATTGATGACGCACGCGCACTGGGACTGCGCGTGGGCCTGGCGGCCAATCCCGACACCCCCTTTGAACGAGTCGCTCCGTTTCTTGGTGACATCGACCTCTTGCTACTCATGACCGTGTTCCCCGGTTTCGGTGGTCAGTCGTTCATGGCTGACGTGATGCCCAAGGTGGTGAGCGCCCGTCACGAGGTGGATCAGCAGGAGCTCGCCCTCGACATCGAAGTCGACGGCGGCATCGACCTGCGTACCGCTCCGATCGCGGTGGAGGCCGGGGCGAACGTGCTGGTCGCGGGATCGGCAATCTTCGCCGCGCGCGAACCCCTCGTCGCCGCCCGCGCGCTCCGCGAGGCGGCTCGAAGCTGAACCATGGTGCTGCAACCCCACGATTACATGTTGATGGCAATGGAAGCTGGCGAGAAGGCTCGACTGCACGCACCGCCTAATCCGTGGGTGGGGGCGCTCGTCGTCAACGATCGTGGCGTCGTGAGCGAGGGTCACACCCAGGCACCCGGCGAGTCGCACGCCGAGATCGAAGCACTTCGTCGGGCCGGCGAACAGGCCCGGGGAGCGACACTAGTCGTCACGCTCGAACCGTGTTGTCACGTGGGGCGAACTGGTCCGTGCGTCGAGGCGATCGTCGCCGCGGGGATCGCGCGAGTCGTGATCGGCACGCTCGACCCGGATTCGCGGGTGTCGGGTCGCGGAGTGGAACTGTTGAAGGCGTCGGGAGTCCAGGTTGAGGTCGGCATTGAGGAATCGCTCGTGCGACGCCAACTGGCGCCGTACCTGTGGCACCGACGCACCGGGCGCCCGTACGTGGTACTGAAGGTTGCGTCCACGCTCGACGGCGTCGTGGCGATGTCGGATGGATCGAGCCAGTGGATTACCGGCGAAGCCGCGCGCCGTGATGCGCACGTGCTGCGTGCCCAAAGCCAGGCGATCCTCGTCGGCGCGGGCACGGTGCGCGCGGACGACCCTGTGCTCACGGCACGCCTCGATGACATCATCATCGAACCGCTTCGAGTGGTCTTGGGCACCGTGGCCGACGACGCGCGGGTTCGTCCGTGCCTGGAACGCAGCGGTGAACTGGGACTGGTCCTCGATGAGCTCGGCGAGCACGACGTGTTGCAGTTGCTCGTCGAGGGAGGACCCGCTACTGCGAGTGAGTTCCTCGAGCAGGGACTGGTCAACCACGTGGTCTGGTACCAGGCGCCGGCGTTCGCGGGTGCGTCGGGTACCCTCGGCGCGCTGCGGGCGCTGTCGACTCCCACGATTGGCTCACTGCGGCGGGGACGAGTGGTGGACGTAACGAGAATCGGCGAAGATATACGAGTGGACGTGGAGGTCTGATGGCTCTGTCAACGATTGAAGAGGCGATTAGCCAACTGAAGCACGGCGGCATGGTGGTGGTCGTGGACGACGAGGACCGTGAGAACGAGGGCGACCTGATCATGGCCGCCGAGGACGTCACGCCCGAGAGCATGGCGTTCTTCCTCGAGCACACCTCGGGCGTGTTCTGCGTGCCGCTCGAGTCGGCGCGCGCCGACGAACTTGATCTGCCACTCATGGTGGTGGCCAACACCGAGGCCCAGCGAACGGCGTTCACGGTGACTGTTGACTATCGTCACGGTACGTCGACCGGCATCTCGGCGAGTGACCGCGCCGCCACGGTGCGAGCCCTGATCGACCCCGCCACGCGGCCCAACGACCTCAACCGGCCCGGACACATCTTCCCGTTGCGTTATCGCACCGGGGGCGTACTGAAGCGCGCGGGTCACACCGAGGCGACCGTCGACTTGTGTCGACTCGCGGGCAAGTACCCCTCGGGCGTGCTCTGCGAAGTGGTGACGGCCGACAAGACGGGCATGGCCCGGCTCCCCGAACTCGAAGAATTTGCGCGACGTCACGAGTTGCCGATCGTGACTATCGCCGATCTCATTCGTTATCGGCGCCATCACGAGAAGCTGGTAAAGCGAATCGCCGAAGCCGCCCTGCCCACAGAGTTCGGCCAATTCCAGGCCTTCGTCTACGAGAGCGTGCTCGACGGCGAGCAGCACATGGCGCTCGTCTACGGCGACATCAGCGACGCCCAGAACGTACTCGTGCGAGTGCACTCGGAGTGCCTGACGGGTGACGCCCTCGGCTCACTGCGCTGTGACTGTGGACCGCAATTGCACACCGCGCTCGCTAAGATCGCCGCCGAGGGCACCGGGGTCGTTGTCTACCTGCGAGGACACGAGGGTCGAGGCATCGGTCTCGGCCACAAGATCCGCGCCTACGCGCTCCAGGAGGATGGTCACGACACCGTTGACGCCAATCTCGAGCTCGGCCTGCCAGTCGATTCGCGCGAGTACGGCATCGGCGCGCAGATCCTTGTCGATCTAGGTGTCACGACGATGCGACTGATGACCAACAATCCGTCCAAGTACGGTGGTCTCGAAGGCTTCGGGCTCAACATCGTCGAGCGAGTGGCGCTGGAGAGTCGTCCTACTGAATTCAACATCGACTACCTTCGCACCAAGCGTGAACGGATGGGACATATCCTCGGGGGCCTTGATGACGACGTCCAATGAGACGCAGTTCGACCCGGCGATCGGTGATCGGCTGCGCGCGAGAGTCGGCGAGTACCTCGAAGGTACCCACGAAGGCCGAGGTCTGCGAGTGGGCATCGCGTGCTCACGCTTCAACGGCGCGGTGACCACCCGGTTGCTGGATGCTGCGCTGGACGCACTTGACGAAGCCGGCGTCGATCGGCGTGACGTGGCGCTCGCGTGGGCTCCCGGCGCCTTTGAGTTGCCACTCGTCGCGCAAGCGTTCGCGAGGAGCGTCCGGCCCGTTGACGTGGTGATCACCCTGGGCGCCGTGATTCGAGGTGAGACCGGGCACTACGAAGTGGTGGCGGGCGAGTGCGCGCGCGGTGTCCAGGACGTGCAGTTGCACTCGGGCGTGCCAGTGGTCTTTGGTGTGCTGACGGTCAACACGGTCGAACAGGCCCTGGAACGGTCCCAACCCGACCCGACCAACAAGGGTCGCGAGGCGGCACTGACCGCCCTCGAGATGGTGTCCGTGCTTCGCCAGGGCTCGCTGCAGCGTTCGACATGATCGAAGGGGTCATCGCCACTTTCAGCGACACACGAGGTGACGGGGTCTTTCGCGATGCACGCGCGGAGTCCCTGTACTTCCACTGAGTGAACATTCTTGACGGCTCG
>Ga0181519_10002444_pt1 | contig 15838 bp, 14 predicted proteins | sample PEATcosm2014_Bin_26_FD_121102 | JGI IMG/M metagenome (GOLD analysis project Ga0181519, IMG submission 121102) | Peatland microbial communities from MTU Mesocosm Facility, Houghton, MI, USA - PEATcosm2014_Bin02_10_metaG | ecosystem: Environmental > Terrestrial > Soil > Wetlands > Peat | place...
GCAAGCACAAGGTCATCGCGGAAGTTCACGCCGAAGACCTGAAGGAGTCATAAGAGCCTATGACACGCATCGTCGTCGATCCGGTTACTCGCATTGAAGGCCACCTGCGCATCGAGGCAGTGGTGGAAAACGGCGTCATCACGGACGCATTCAGCGCTGGCACAATGGTGCGCGGGCTGGAGAAGATTCTCAAGGGCCGCGATCCGCGTGACGCCTGGGCCATCACCGAGCGCGTCTGCGGCGTCTGCACCACGGTCCACGCGCTCACCAGCGTACGCGCCGTTGAAAGCGCGCTGGGCATTACCGTTCCGCCCACCGCCGAAATCATCCGCAACATCATGATGGAGACGCTTTACGTGCAGGACCACGTGGTGCACTTCTACCATCTGCACGCGCTGGACTGGGTGGATATTGTGAACGCGCTCAAGGCCGATCCCAAGAAAGCGGCGGAGATTGCGCAGAGTTTTTCCAAGTGGGACAAGAATACCGCGTCGTATTTCTCCGGTGTGCAGGACAAGATCAAGGCCTTTGCGGCCAGCGGGCTGGGCATTTTTGCCAATGGCTACTGGGGGCATCCGGCCTACAAGCTGCCGCCGGAGGTGAATCTGATCGCCGTGGCGCATTATCTGGACGCGCTTGAATGGCAAAAGGAGATCGTCAAAATTCATGCGGTCTTCGGCGGCAAAAATCCCCATCCGAATTACCTGGTCGGCGGCGTGCCCTGCTCCATCAACATGAATGAAGTGGCGGCCATCAACGGCGAGCGGCTCAACCTGGTGAAAAAGCTGATCGATCAGGCGGACGAGTTTGTCAGCCAGGTTTACATTCCCGACCTGCTGGCCGTGGCGGGCTTCTACAAGGATTGGGCGGGCCACGGCGGAGGCTTGAGCAACTATCTTGCCTACGGCGAGTTCCCCACCCGGGGCTACGGCAATCCGGATTCCTTCCGGTACGCGCGGGGCGTGGTCTTGAATCGCGATTTGACCACTGTGCATCCGGTCAACGCCACGGATACGCAAGAGATCAAGGAGTATATCGCGCACTCCTGGTACAGCTATGAGGGCGGCGACAACGCCGGTCTGCATCCCTGGGCCGGCGAAACCGAGATCAAATACTCCGGGCCCAAGCCGCCCTTCAGCACGCTCGAAGGTTATGAGAAGTACAGCTTCCTGAAGACGCCGCGCTGGAAGGAACAGCCGATGGAGGTGGGTCCGCTGGCGCGCTTGATCGTCTCCTTTGCCGCCGGGCGCACTGAGGTGCAGGATCTGGTCAAGGACACGCTGGGCAAGCTTGGCGTTGGGGTTCCGGCGCTCTTCTCCACGCTGGGGCGGACCGCCGCGCGCGGCCTGGATGCGGCGCTCGCCATGAAGTGGCTCAAGGAAGATTACGGGCATCTGATGGACCGCGTGAAGATCAACGAGGTCTCCACCTTCAACGGCGAATTCTGGGAGCCGAAGAGCTGGCCCAAGGACGCTGAAGGTGTCGGCCTGACCGAAGCTCCGCGCGGCGCGCTGGCGCACTGGATCAAGATTCACGACGGCGCCATCGAGAACTATCAGCTCGTGGTGCCGACCACGTGGAACGGTTCGCCGCGCGACGCCAAAGGGCAGCGCTCGGCCTTCGAGCAGTCGCTGATCGGCACGCCGGTGGCCAAGATCGATGAGCCGGTGGAGATTCTGCGCACCATTCATTCCTTTGATCCGTGCCTGGCCTGCGCCGTGCATCTGTACGATCCGCAGGGAAGGCACCTCAACCAGGTTTCCTTCGAGTGACGCCCATGAGTACACCCAATATTGCGGTCAGCGGAACGCCTGTTGAGCATCCGGTGGAGTATCGGCGCATCTATGTGTGGGAGCTTCCGGTGCGCGCCTATCACTGGATCAACGCCATTGCTCTGGTGGCTTTGTGCGTCACCGGCTATCTGATCGGCGCACCGATCCGCGCCTTCTACGCGGCCGAGGCCTATCAGCAGTACTGGTTCGGCTGGGTGCGCTTCATTCACTTCACGGCCGCATTTGTTTACGTATTCAACTTTGCGGCGCGGCTCTACTGGGGCTTTGTGGGCAACAAATACTCCCACTGGCAAGCCTTCTTTCCGCTGAAGAAGGCGCAACAGCAGGAGATTCTCGATGTCGTTAAAGCCGATGTCTTTGAGACCAAGCTCCACGGGCCCATCTCCACCGGGCACAACGCGCTGGCCGGACTGATCTACTTCTTCACCTTCCTGGCCTTTGTGGCGCAGACCATCACCGGCTTTGCGCTATACTCCAGCATGAGCAACTCGTGGCTGCCGCGCTTGTTCACCTGGATTGTGCCGCTGTTGGGCGGCGAGTTCGGCGTGCGCTTCTGGCACCATACCTTCTTGTGGTTCTTTGTCACCTTTGTCATCGTTCACGTTTATCTGGCCTTCTATCACGATTACATTGAGGGCCGCGGCACGGTCTCCTCGATCATCGGCGGCTGGAAGTTCGAGCGCGAGAAGAGTGAAACAGGGATCAGGGATCAGGGATCAGGGAACAGGGAGTAGCACGACGGCGCTGTCGAAAATTGTAGCGCCGGTCTCCAGGCCGGCTGTAGCGCGGGCGTCCTCGCCCGCGCTCCTCACTTTCTGAAGACATTTTTTCAAAAAACAAGGTTCTTTTACGGGGTATATATTGCCGGAGACAAACAACAAAACACTGATCCTAGGCCTCGGCAACGTCATCATGGGCGATGAAGGCGTAGGCGTGCACGTGGTCCGCGCACTGGAAAAGCACACGTTGCCCGCGAACGTGGAATGCCTGGACGGCGGCACAGGCGGCTTCATTTTGCTTGAACCGCTGCAAAGCGCCAGCCGCATCATCCTCATTGACGCGGCAGCCGATGGCAACCCTGTCGGCACCGTCACGCGCACCACGCCTCGTTTCAGCCGCGATTATCCGCCCACGCTCACCGCCCACGACATCGGCGTCAAGGATCTGCTGGATGTCTTCTATATCCAAGGCGGAGGCCCGGAGGTCACGCTCTACGCCATCACCATCGATCCCCAACAGCCGATCTCGATGGAACTCTCCGCGGAGATTCAAAAGGCCGCGAGTGTGGCCGTTACCGAGATTCTGGCCGAGCTATCCAAGAAGTAGCAACTTCATTCTTGACCATCTCGATCCCATATCTGCCTCTCTTCTTTTTACCAAGAACAACTCCTGAAGGTGCACAATAGAAGGTTGGGCATTGCGGCCTATGGACCGCCAGAGGAGAGGATGATGAAGGTTGTTGCATTCAATGGCAGCGCGCGCAAAGACGGCAACACGGCGATTCTGCTGCGCACGGTTTTGCGCGAGTTGGAGGCCGAAGGCATTGAGACTGAACTGGTTGAGCTGAGCGGGTTGACGATTCATGGCTGTCGCGCGTGCAGCGAGTGCGCCCGCAACAAGGACCGCCGCTGCGGTCAGAAGAACGACGACGGCAACGCGCTGATGGAAAAAATGGCCGAGGCCGACGGCATTCTGCTCGGCTCGCCGACGTATTTCGCCAACATTACGCCGGAGATCTCCGCGCTGATGGATCGCGCCTGCTATGTTGCCCGCGCCAATGGCGGAATCCTGCGCCGCAAGGTGGGCGCGGCGGTGGTTGCGGTGCGGCGCGCGGGAGCCATTCCCGCCTTTGACGCGCTGAACCACTTCTTTTTCTTCAGCGAGATGATTGTGCCCGGCTCGTCCTATTGGAATGTAGGCATTGGCCGCGATAAAGGCGATGTGGAAAAGGACGAGGAAGGCATCCGTACCATGAAAACTCTAGGCCAGAACATGGCTTGGCTGCTGAAGAAGCTGAAGGAATAGTTATCGATGCCCGCATTTAGACGTAACAGATATTGAGGCAGCACGGAAACAGTTTTCAGCAAGGCGCGGCGACGGAGTTGGAATGAATTTGGCGAGCTAGCGTCCACTTCGCGGACCTCGCAAGTCAGCGAGTTAGCGGCGATGTTGGCGGTCAGATGTTTCTTATCAAATCGGTAGGCGAAAGCCGGTGGGCGATGATCACAGATATTGGGCTACCATGCGCTGCCAGGTGGGCCAATCGTGCGAGTTCTTCTCCTCCCAGATGTGCAGCTCATGCGGCACATCCAGCGCAGTGAGGATGCGGTCGAGCGCCTGATTCTGCGGGAGGCATTGATCGTCGCGCCCGGTGGCGAGCACATAGCGATTCTGCCGAAAGCGTTCCAGGAAGCCGGCGTCGGTCAGGTTGGGCAGATAGTGCGTCGGCAGGTTGTAGTAGCAGTCCTGATCGTAGTAGCCGCCCAGAAAGCCGGTCAGGTCAAAGGCCCCGCTGAGCGAGAGAAAGCCGGTAACGACCTCCGGATGGCGCAGCGCAAGGTTCACCGCATGATAACCGCCGAAGCTGCAACCGAGCGCGAAGAGCCGCGGATCGGCGTTGCGCTGGCGCAGCATCGGCAGAAGCTCGTTCAGCAGGTAACTCTCATAGCGCAACTGGCGCTGAATGCGCCAGCGCGGCGCGGTTGCGCGGTTGTACCAGCTCTCCGCGTCCACGGAGTCCACGCAGAAGAGTTGCACTTCGCCGGCGTCGATCCGGCCCGCCAAAGCCCCCACCATGCCGCGATCTTCAAAGTCATAGAAGCGTCCGCAGGAGGTGGGAAAGACCACAACCGGCCTCCCAGCATGGCCGAAGATGAGCATCTCCATCTCACGGCCCAACTGGCTGGAGTAGCCTTTGTGATACTCGCGAACCATGGATGGCGCTCCTCGGATGAAAATCAGCGGTTTCATCTTTATGGTATCGCGTCCAAGGCTTCACGGCGTTATGTCTAATGCTCAGCGCAGCCGCCGCGGGCCAGTTCAAGCAATCGAATCAGCTCAGTCAGTTCGGCCTGGCTGAGGCGCGCCAGCAGCTCTTTGGGCGCCGCCAGGATCATCGGGTCCATCTCGGCAAGCAGCGCGAGGCCGCTCTCAGAGATGCAGGTCCAGACGACGCGCCGGTCTTCGGCGTCGCGCTGCTGACGGATCAGGTTGAGCGACTTGAGCCTCGTCAGCAGGCGGGTGATGTCCGGCTCGGCGGCGATCATGCGGGCGCGGATCGCCGAACAGGTCAGCCCGCCCGGATGCGCCCCGCGCAGAATCCGCAGCACGTTATACTGCGTGGAACTGACGCCCCACCGGCGCGTCTTCAGGTGAAGAGCGCGGTTGAGGCAGTCGGAGGAGCGCAGCAGATTGAGCACCGCCTCCTCCTCCAGGCTGGCAAAGGCCGGCTCCTGCAAAATTTCCAGCTTCAGTTCAGCCATCGATTGTCTCTTTCATCGTGTGCTTACTGCTGGGCAACATCCAGTTCGATGGTCAGCTTGACCTCGTCGCTCAACATGGCGGCAGGGAACTTGCTTCCGATGCCGAAGGCCGTGCGGCTAATCGTGGTGGTGGCGGAAAAGCCGGCGTGCTGCTTGTGATCCATCCCAGGAACCGGGCCGCTGGGGCCTTCCACATCCAGCACAACCTTCTGTGTCACGCCATGCAGGGTCAGGTTGCCGGTCACAATCAATCCGCTGCCGCCCTTGACCACGCTGGTGCTGACGAAGGTGGCAGTGGGGAATTTGGCTACGTCAAAGAACGCATCCGTCTTTAGATGCGCGTCACGGGCGTCCATGCCAGTGTCCACGGTGGTGGTGTCAATGGTAGCGGTCACGGTGGATTTGGTAATGTCAGCCTGATTCAAGTTGATGGTTGCGGCAACTTTGCCAAAGTGGCCATGCACATTGGAGATGCTCAAGTGCTTGATGCTGAAATCGACCTCACTGTGCGCGGGGTCGGAGGCCCAGGAGGAGGTTTGCGCCAGGGCCAGAGGAGCGGCCAGCGCCAGAATGCCTGTCAATACTGCCAAACGCTTCATTGAAATGTCCTTTCATTGCGGGCCAGGAGGCCGGGGTTGAGGTTGGGGAAGAGGACGAGCGCTCTTGCCGGTGGCGCGGGATGCAGATTTGAGTGCCGCGCGGAATCTTGTTGTGCTTGTTGGATGCAGCGGAAGCGATACTCGTTGCAACAATTATTTTGGATTGGTTTTGGCGCACACAGTCATTCCGGCTTCCTCCCACCCATTCCGCAAAAAGCGCGGAATGGATGGGGCACGGCTCCCTGCTCGATCAGGTCCACGCCGGGCGCTATACTCAAACTCGACGATGATGCGCATTCTTGGAACGATCTTCGCAGGGTTGATGGGGCTTTGCTTTGGCAGCTTTCTCAACGTCTGCCTGAGCCGCTGGCCGGCAGGCGAAAGCATCGTCCGCCCCGGTTCGCACTGCCGCCAATGCGGGCGCTCGCTCGCCTGGTGGGAGAATCTGCCGCTGCTCAGTTGGCTGGCGCTCCGTGGCCGCTGCCGCACCTGCCGCGCCTGGATCGGCTGGCACTATCCGCTGGTGGAGTTTTCGGTTGGAGCGCTGTGGGCGATTCCTGCGTGGCATTGGGTTCCTGGGTTTCTGGAGAACGATCCAACCTTGATCTATCTATGGTATGCGGTTAACCTGATCGCAGCCTTGATCTTCTCTTGGCTGTTAGTTGCGCTGGCAATGTTTGATGCAGAGAACTTTTGGCTTCCCAACTGGTTCACCATCCCTGGAATCATCCTTGGGCTTCTCTTCACAGTCGCCAACGCAGTGGTAAATTTTGAGTGTTTCCACGATACTGTCTACGCAAGCGAACTGAAAATGATGATGGACGTGGCAGGGCAAACAGCGCTGACATGTATCGGAGGAATCCTCGCCGCCGCCGGTCTGATCCTGCTCATTCGCTGGAGTTATTGGCTCGTCCGCCGCCGCGAGGGCGTGGGCTTGGGCGATGCGAAACTAATGGCGCTTTTGGCCGCGTGGCTCGGCCTGCCGCAATCTCTGCTCGCCTTTGCCATCGGAGTAACGCTCGGCGCGCTGGCTGCGATCGTTATGCTGGTGATTCCCAAGGCGCGGCGGGAGTCGGAAAGCTGGGCCGCCAGCAAGCTGCCGCTGGGCACATTCCTGTGCATCGGCGGCATCGTCAGCAGCTTGTGGGGCAAGGCCATTCTCGATGCTTATCTGCGCTTTGCTATGGCTTGACCGGCCCGGTGACGCTCTCCTCTTTGGCCAGCTTGACGCGGGCAGAATCCAGCTTCTTCTGGACCTTGGCTTGCTCGGCGGGGTCCACGTCGGCCGGAGCGGACTTGGCGTATTGCTTGACGGAAATCTCCCACTGCGCGGCGGCCAGGCGGATGCGTCCGGTCTTCTCGTAGAGATCGCCCAGGTGGTCGTGGACGCTGGGGTCGCCTGAGTCGCGCTCAACGGCCTGGCGCAGGTACTGCTCGGCCGACTCGTAATCGTTCATCTTGAAGTAAACCCAGCCCAGCGAATCAAGATAAGCGCCATTCAGCGGGTCAAGATCTACCGCCTTGCGGATCAGTTTGAGGGCTTCAGGAAGTTGCTTGCCGCGATCGGCCATCATGTAGCCCAGGTAGTTGAGGGTCATGGCGTTGGCCGGATCCTGCTGCAGGGCCTGACGGAAAAACTGCTCAGACTGCTCATAGTGCTTTTGGCGCTCGGCCCACTCGCCGCGCATAAACAGCAGAGTGGTGCGGTCTTCCGGCTTGACGGTGAGCGTCTCGGCCTTGTCGAGGGCCTCTTCGCCCTCCTTCCAGCGATGCGCGCGGACGTACATCTGCGCCAGCTCGATCCAGATGGGGCGATCCTCGCTGGTGTTGGCCAGCAGGCTCTTGGCCAGCGCAATTCCCTCGTCGGCCTTGTTCAGATCAATCAACTCGCCGGCCAGCATCAGCTTCAGATCGCGGTCCCTGGGGTTGTTGGCAACCGCCTTGCCGGCAACTTCAACGGCCTTGTCAAACTGCTTGTCGTCGCGCAAGGCCTCGACTTCAAACTGATAGCCGCGCACCGCATGCTCGCCGCCCAGATCAATCAGCTTCTGGTAGGTGGCAATCGCCTCGGCGCTCTTGCCCTGCTCGTGATAAACCAATCCCAGCCGCTCCAGAAAGATGGCGCGATTGCTCTTCTCTTCCGCAGTGTAAGCGCCGTTGGCGTGCGAGGTCAGCTCAACCATCTTCTCGTAAACCTGGGCGGCCTCCTCGTAGCGGGCCAAAACATCCAGCAGCAGCCCTTCGTTGTAGCCAATCTCCAGCAGCAGCCCTTCGTTGTAGCCGGCATCACGCGGCTCGGCGGGTGCCCTCTTGCGGGCGGCGCGAATACTGGCCAGCGCGGCTTCGTATTTCTGTTGACGGCGCTCGATCTCGCTGATGTGCACCAGCGCATCCACGTCCTCGGGAGCGGCTTCAGCCAACTCGCGATACTGTTTGAGGGCCTCGTCAAGCTGGTTGTCGTCCAGTTGCGATTGCGCCAGCGCATCCCGTATACGCAGGTCTCCCGGCTCCATATCCAGAGCGCGCTGATAGGCGGCGATAGCCTCTTTGTACTTCTTCAGTTGCTTGTAAGCTCCGCCCAGCGCATCTTCCATCTTGGGTGTGCGGTCAGTGACCGGAACCGCTTCAATGACCTTGGCCGCCTTCTCCAGATCGTTGTTTTGGGCGTAAAGGCGGACCAGATTGAGCCTCACTTCCTCTGAATCCGGCTCGATGGCCAGCGCGGCCTCGAACTGCGCCACGGCCTTCTTCGCATCTTGCTTGACGGAGTAAAGCTGGCCCAGCACGACGCGATCCTGCACACTGCGCGCCTTGAGTGCAACGATCGTCTCGAATTCGGTGATGGCCTGATCCAGCGGGTTGCCGCTCGGCGAGGTCGAAGAGGGCGCGTTCTGCCCTTCACTCAACTGGCGCAGATAGATCCGCCCCAAAAGCTGGTGCGCATCCACGTTCTCCGGGGCGCTCTTCAGCAGTGCGCGGGCCGTGCTCTCCGCCTCGCGCGGGCGATTGGCGTTGAAGTAAAGCTCGGCCAGCGCCAGGTGCAATTGCGCGGAGTCAGGATCGTCATTCAGCGCGTACTTGTACTCCTCCACCGCCTTGTCGATCAACTCTGGATGCCCCTGGGTGACCGCCTCCTCCATGTAACTGCCGGCCAGCGCGGCATGATAGTAGGCCTGGGAGCGATCCGGCACGGGAACGGAAGGCTTGGCGGGCGCAACCTGGATAGGGCTGGCAGCAGGCGCCTGGGCGGGAGCGGCTTTGGCCGGTGACGGCTGAGCGGGCGCGCTCTGAGCGCAAGCGGGCAGGACCGTCAGCACAAGGGCCGTGGCGGCGGAGAAGACGAGACCGAGGGGCAGCAAACGCGTATTTTTTGTCATCATCCTGGGGATTCCGCGCCATTCAACCCGTTTGTCGGGAGGTTCACCCTCCAAATCCAGGCCGATTGGCAGCGCAGGCAGCCGTTGAAAGAAACTCTGCCTGCTGTACAGACGATTCTAATTGCCAATGGGCTTGCAGGTCGCGTCCAATTGCAGGATTTTGTCGCGGACGCTCCGGTGGGAGGCTCGGCTTCGACGCAAAACGGAATCTGATGAAACGGAGATGGTGCCCATCCATTCCGACTTTTTGCGGAAAAGAAGGGCGACCAGGATGCAGATATTCAGACCGCAGCTTACCGCCGCCCCCGGATAAACTCCACGCGCCGAAAGCGTAGCGCCGTCCAGTCCTCGTCAATGGCCACGGCGCGCACCGTGTCAAAGCCACGAGACTTCAGCGCGTCCCAGCCGTTGTCGCGGTTGAAGTCGCACGTATACTTTTTGGATGTGCCTTTGGGATAGGCAAACCAGACCACCGCATCGCCCACGGCGCGCGCGGCCACCGGCCCGCTGAGCGCATCCACCTCGCTTCTGCGGGTCACAAAACCCAGGAAGAACTCGATGCGCGGAACGGATTCAATGTGGTGGTGAATGTTCAGAACGGGAAGGCGCGCAAGCTCCGGCTGAAAGCTCTCCGGCGTATGCAGAACAAGGATCTCTTGCTGATCTTTGAGGTTGAGTTTTTCAAAAATTTCGGCCATGGAACCTCATGATAATGCGCCTATCGAAATAATCTGCAAACCAAGTTTACGCCAAAAGGGATTGGGCAAAGATGAGATGCCAAGTTGCAGAGGAAAAAGGCTGAATCAGGTTCATGGAACCCCAGGTCCGATATTCCGGACCTGGGGCACACAGCAAATTTTCTCCATGAAAACCTGTCAGGCGGTCAGTATGAGTGAACGCCGTCGCCGCAAGAACGCGCCAATTCCAGCCGCAAAGATGCCGATCAACAGGTAGATCGCGGTAGGTCCTTCAGGAGTGACGGCCTCTTCTGATCCAGAAGAGAAATAATCGGGACCATCGGGATTGGGTGCAACACTGGCATCTTCGTCGTCGTTGGGGATGCTGATACCCACCGGCGCACCGCTTTCGTCAAGGGAAACTGAGGACGGCGTCAGCGTGCCGGAGGTGTTGCCAAGATCGGCTTCGAAATCGCTGAGACAGACGCTGGCGGAGCAAGACGCAGGGTCAAGCACAATCAACATGTTGGCGAAAAAGACGCCTGTAAACGGATTGAAGGAGTTGAAGAAGGCAAGCCCACCACTGCCCGCCGGTCCTGTATCGAGCCAGGTGTAGGCCGCAGGGGTTACCCACTGCGCGGTGGGGATCGAGACATCGGCTCCAATAAAGCCATTGGTCTCACCTAGAAAGGAATCGTAGGCGTACCAGTAGCCAGCGTAACCGAGAAGCGAGAGTGAAACATAATTCTCAGGCGCGGCGGGAGCCCCCGGCCCAAGTGCGGTTAAGGCGGTCCAGCCTGCAAGGGGTTGCGGGTTGCCTAACCCCCAATTGGGGACGGCCGTGATGGAGTAGAAGTAGAAGGGGGCAGCGACGGCTGGAGGGGCGAAACACGTAGTTGCAATCACGCCCACCGTGACAAGAAATGCTCGTTTGAGCACGGCAAGTGAATTCATTTTAACCTCCGGGGAAGGGTGCGGCAGGCCCGTGAACGTTCGCGATCCAAGCCTGAGGGTTAGGGAGACGATCACCTTTCCTAAGCATCTGACACGCGTTAACACTTGTTCTTGCGGGGAAGTACAGGGTTGGCCAAGGGGGGCCAATACGTTCTTGAGCAGAATATTACTATCAATTCGATGAAAAGGGCAATACGTTTTTTTGTCCGGCAAGGCCGGCGGATGACGGGCGGGTTATCTCAAGCCTGCTCATCAAGATGACCAACTGAGATTCGTGGCCTGAGAGGGAAACAACGGGCAACAGAAGGAATTTGGCTCAGCGACTCCCCAACAAGCTGAGGCCAATCGTTGCGGGAGGCTCGACCAGGATGGCGGCACTACCCTTTCGATCTAGCCTTCCAGTTTGTAGCGGGTTTCGGCTAAACGGTACAACCGGCGCCAGACAAAGCGGTTCATGGTGACGACAATGGCGGCTAGCAGCACGGTGGCCATAATCAGCGAGGAGAGCTTGCCTTCCGGACCGAGAGCGGCGCTGATCTGCGCGCCCAGGCCGATGGTCTGCAAGGTGCGGCTGCCGTAGGCCCCGTACTCGGCCAGGATGGAGGTATTCCATGCGCCGCCGGATGCGGTAACCATGCCGGTGATCAGGTACGGAAAGATGCCCGGCAGAATCAGGCGCGTCCAGCGCTGCCAGGTGGTGAATTTGTAGACGGCAGCGGCCTCCTTGAGGTCGGAGGGAATGGCCATCGCTCCGGCAATCACGTTGAAGAGCACGTACCATTGAGTTCCCAGCAGCATCAGCGCAACTGCGCCGTATCCCAAACTGATTCTGTGCTGGAGCATGAGGACCATCAGCACGGGAAAGAAGGCCGAGGCGGGGATGGCGGCAACGATCTGCGTAATGGGCTGGAGAACGCCGGCGAGCTTGGGGCTGGAGCCGATGGCCACGCCAACCGGGATCGTCCAGAGAGCGGCGATCACCAGCGCCGAGACAACGCGTGCCAGAGTGGCTCCCGCGCCCAAAAAGAGCATCCGCAGATCGCCGGCGGTGACATCGCGCAGCAGGTGAACGGCTTGTCCGGCGGTCCAGATCAGAACCAGCCCAGCGAAGGCTCCAATCAGAATGGGTGTCAGCCTGCTGCCCCGCGCCGCATCGTCGTCAATAGGCTGAATGTGGCGGCATTGCGGCCGGGCGGCAAGATGATGGTAGATCTTTTCCTCAACGTGGTTGAAGGCGCGCGAGGGCAGGCGCAGCAGCAGGCTGGGAGTGCTGAGCAGCGTCAGAATCGGCGAAGTAACGCGCGAGGCGGATTCCGTCTGCTCGAATTTGAATTTGTCGCTCCAGGCGATCAGCGGCCGCCAGATGAGCTGGTCGGTGGCGACGATGATGAGCACCAGCACCGCCGATCCCCAGAAGAGAGCGTGCTTGTCAACCGGCGTCGAGGTGGAGGCGCTGTAAAGATAGCTGCCCAACCCCGGCAGGCGGAAGTCGTGCGAACCGAAGGTCAGCATCTCGCAAGGAATCAGCACAAACCAGCCGCTGGCCACTGAGACAATCGAGTTCCAGATCAGGCCGATGGCTGAGAAGGGCAGTTCCAACTGCCAGAATCGCTGCCACGCGGAGTAGCGGTAAACGCGTGTGGCTTCAATCATCTCCCGCGGAATGCTCTTTAGCGAGGAATAGAAACTGAAGGCCATGTTCCAGGCCTGGCTGGTGAAGAGCAGAATGATCGAGCCGAGTTCGATGCCCAGTTGATGGCCGGGAAAGATGGCAATCATGGCCAGCATGACGCCGGGCAAAAAGCTGAGCACGGGGATCGACTGAAGAATGTCCAGGACGGCAATCATCCAGGCTTCGGCGCGCCGATTGTAAAAAGCGATATATCCGTAACTAATAGAGAAAGCGAGGCTTATAAAGTAAGCAATGCTCATGCGCGCAATCGAATAAAAGGCGTAAAGCGGCAAAGCGCGCGCGGAGTGGGAGATTTCGATCTCCGGCACCGGCTTGGCAAACCAGTAAGCGCCCAGGCGGATGACGGCGAAAAAGAACGCCAGCGCGCAAAGCATCACCGCCGCGTCAATCAGAAACGGCCAGGTACGGGCAGGAATTTGGGTGCGCGCCAGAGGCTGGGATTTCATTTGGCCTCCGGGCGGGCTTCATCGTCCAGCGCGTCAGGCAACACAAAGCGGCGATGGCCTGCGTCGTAATCAAAGAGCTCGGCGTAGCGGCCCCAGGTGACGGCGGTTTCGATCTGCCGTTGGCACTCCTCCTCGCTGAACTGCTCGTCGAGCATATCCAGGAAGAACTCCTCCGGGACGGTGTGGTCGCGCTTGGTCTCCAAAGCGCGGCAGATTTGGCGGAAGAGCAGGATGTGTTCGACGGCGGCGGCGCGGAAGAGTTCTTTTTGGCGCAGAATCTCCGAGTTGGCGAACTCCGTGCCGGCGGGCGTGATGGCCGCGTCGCCCTCCTCCACCTGAAGGAAGCCGAGCAGTTGCGCCGCGTCCACAATGGGCAGCAGGTCGTCGATCTCGAAGCTGAGGTCGTCGGCCAAACGGTAGATGTCGTCGCGGCCGCCTTTGTCCAGCAGCAGTTCGAGCAGTCCGGCCATGCCGCCGGGGCGCGCGTGGGGCAGCATCTGATAGTGCATCTGGCGCTGGTCGCGGACCTTCGGTTCGGCCTTCTGATCCGGCGCCTCGGCGGGGGCAACGTCGGGGCGCGTCAGCACTTTGTAAATGTAGTCGACCAGTTGCGTAAATGGCTCGGATTTGCGGTCGCGGGGCTGCGCCAGTTGCACGCGGAAGTCGGTGCGGATGTGCCCCGGATTGCGCCCCAGCACAATGATGCGGTCGGCCAGCAGCACGGCCTCTTCAATGTTGTGCGTCACCAGAAAGATAGCCTTGGTGGGCATCGTCTTGTTGGCCCACAGCTCCAGCAGCTCACTGCGCAGATTCTCTGCGGTCAGCACGTCCAGGGCGCTGAAGGGCTCATCCATAAAGAGCACCTCCGGCTCGACCACCAGCGCGCGGGCAAAGCCCACCCGCTGCTTCATGCCGCCCGACAGCTCCTTGGGATAGGCAGCCTCAAAGCCGTCCAGGCCCACCGTGTCCAGCATCTTCAGGCTGCGCTCGCGGCGCTCGGCGGCGGGGATGCCGCGCGCCTGCAGCGGTGCTTCCACATTCTCCTGTACCGTGAGCCAGGGAAAAAGAGCAAAGCTCTGGAAGACGATGGAGACGTTGACCTCCGCGCCGGCGATGGGTTTTTCGTGCCAGTAGACCTGGCCGGCGGTGGGTGTGGAGAGGCCGGCGAGCATCCGCAGCATGGTGGATTTGCCGCTTCCCGAGGGCCCAAGCAGCGCTACGATCTCTCCCGGAACAATGGAGAGGTCAGTCGAGGAGATCACCTGGATGCGGTTCTGGCTGGGCTGCGCGTAATACTTCTCAATCCCCGCCGCGCGGATAATGGCGTCGGTGTTGGAGACAGTGGTCCGGTCTTCGCGCTCAGTGGCGGCTTCCTGCATGGCATTCTCCGGTTGGGGTCCGCCGGGCCGGGAGCCGCGGCTGCTTCCTCTCCAGTGTATGCCTATACGGTTTCAACCAGATGAATCGGCCTTGTCTGACACGGGCAATCGCGTTTGAATCATCAAGAGATACAAGCGAAAAGGTTGACGACGAGCCTATGGAATGTTGAGCAACTTGTGCGTTTGCAAGCTGATCCGCCACTGCGGGTGGGCAAGGCAATAGCGCAATGCCAGTTCGGTGTTGCCTGCGCGATCGGGCCCGTCCATCGGTTGCAGAAAAAAGTGGCGGAAGCTGAGCATCTCAAAGTCGGCTGGATCAACCCCCGTCTGCGGATAGACCAGCTTCAGTTCATCGCCGCTGCGCTGCTTGAGTTCTGCGCCCGCTTTGGGGCTGACGCAGAGCCAGTTCACTCCGTCCGGCGCTGGGATTGTGCCGTTGCTTTCCACGGCGATTTCAAATGATCGGGCGTGCAACGCGTAGATGAGAGTCGCATCCAATTGCAGCAGAGGCTCACCGCCGGTGCAGACAACAAAGCGCCGGCCGAGCGCGGAATCTTGCGGCCATGCGCGCTCAATGGCAGAGGCCAGCGTATCGGCTGAATCAAAGCGCCCGCCGCCCGGCCCATTCACGTCAACAAAATCCGTGTCGCAAAAGCGGCAGACGGCTGTGGCGCGGTCAATCTCACGTCCCGACCACAGGTTGCAGCCGGCAAAGCGGCAGAAGACCGCAGCGCGGCCCGTCTGCGCGCCCTCGCCTTGCAGCGTATAAAAGATCTCTTTGACCGCATAACCCATAGAAACAGCTTACAGTGAACCGTAGTCGGAGGACAGTTGTCCGTTCCCGTCTTCTATCCTTTCGCGTTCTTTGCGCAAGCGCTGAAGGCCTGGAATCCAGATTCGCCCACAACCGTATTTCTGGTAGAATAAGCCAAGATAATCAAGGGTTTCCGAGGCATACCAACGTGATTCTGGAATTGCAAAAACGATTCGAAATGCATCTCCGCGATCTTTTAAAGGCCAAGTACGATCTTGAGCCGGCAACCATTCCGCTGGAGATTCCGCCCGATTTGAAGTTTGGCGAGTTGGCCACGCCGGTGGCCTTTGAGCTGGCCCGCAAGCTGCGCAAAGCACCCAAGATCATTGCACAGGAGATCGTTGCCGCCCTCGGCTCGCTTGATGGTTTTCGCTCCTTTGAAGTTGCCGGCGCGGGTTACATCAATGCGCGGCTGGACCGCGCAGTGGAAGTGCAAAACACGGCGTTCGTGGAGGCCGGTCCATCGTCAAAAGGGCTGCTCCATGCAATGGTTGAGCACACCAGCATCAATCCCAACAAGGCCGCGCATATCGGCCACCTGCGCAACGCAATTCTCGGCGATACTTTCGTTCGCCTGCTGCGCGCCGCGGGGCAAAAAGTCGATGTGCAGAATTACATTGATAA
>Ga0181519_10002449_pt1 | contig 15821 bp, 16 predicted proteins | sample PEATcosm2014_Bin_26_FD_121102 | JGI IMG/M metagenome (GOLD analysis project Ga0181519, IMG submission 121102) | Peatland microbial communities from MTU Mesocosm Facility, Houghton, MI, USA - PEATcosm2014_Bin02_10_metaG | ecosystem: Environmental > Terrestrial > Soil > Wetlands > Peat | place...
GCCATCGTGGAGAGCGTCTGCCAGACCTCCTGCGTCGTGGTGACGGTACCCATCATGACGTCCGAGTGGCCGCTGAGGTACTTCGTCGCGGCCATGACCGAGACGTCGGCCCCCAGCATGAGCGGACGGCACTGTACACCCGAGCCCCACGTGTTGTCCGCCACAAGCAACGCGCCGTGACGGTGCGCCAGATCGGCCAGCGCCGGGATGTCGCACAACTCGTAGACGAGCGAGCCCGGCGTTTCCACGTAAATCATTTTGGTACGCGCCGTGACGTGCTCGTCAGCATCGCTGCCATCCGCTCGGAAATACGTGACGTGCACACCCCATGGCTTCAGGAACGTCTCCACGAAGTGGCGCAGCGGCTGATACACGCAGTCCGAGATCAGCACATGATCGCCCGGACGCACGTAGGCAAGAAACACCATCGAGATCGCCGCGAGTCCCGTCGGGAAGAGTCGCGTGCGATAACCGCCTTCCAGCTCGGCGACGACATCCTCCAGCGCGAAGCCGGTCGGATTGCCGCGTGCGCCGTAAGTGAACATGCGCTCGGTGCCGCGACGTCGGCGCGCGTCGTTCATGTCGTCCATCGTGTCGAACAACACGGTGGACGCGCGCACTACGGGCGGATTGACGGCGCGACCGCCGACGACGGTGGTATGCGTGCCGCCCTTGACTAAGCGGGTGGCGAGACGTTTGGGGGGCGATTGTCGGGACATGATCGGGGCGTGGCGGGTAACGGTTCGAACCATTCAGAGGAGGCGTCTCGGCGTGCGCGAAGGGGCGCGCACGCCGACGTCAGAGCTTACTTCGCGGCAGCGGGCTCGCCAATACGGAAAGCACCGCGCTCCTGTTCGTCGAGTTGCGCGAGCAGACCCGTCTCCCACGCCAGATACTGACGCGCCGCTGCCTTGTTGCCGTCGTGGCGGTCATGCACGAAGAACAGATAGTCGATGCATTCGGCGTCCGGCGGCAAGTCGGGTGTGCTCTCGACCGGGTGCCCCGCAGCGGCCCACGCCTTGAAGCCGCCAGCGAGCAACGAGAACGTGCGCGAGTCACCGGCGTTCTCGCGACGCCAGTCAGCCGCGAACAGTTCCGCGATGCCGCGCTCCTCCGCAACGAGCACGATGTTGCGCGACGCAGGCAGCTTCGGCAGATGAGGGCGAATCGCCCACTGCGCGCCCGCGATATGCTCGCGACGGTAGCTCATGCTCGGACGCACGTCGACAACGGTGACGCTGCCATCGGCAAGCGCGGCAGCGAGTGCGGCCACATCGATCTCGGGCAACGCCGCATCGACCGCCGGCGCACGCACCGGCAGCGACACGCCACTGGCGAGCCCGTCGCGCAGCACGTAGGCGTCGTGACCCAACTGACGCAGCCAGCTCGCCACGATAGGCGCACGCACGCCGTCGCTATCGAACAGCACCACCCGCGCATGACGCACGCCCACGTACTGGTCGGTCGCCTGAATCAACTGACCGCCCGGTGTATGCTGCGCTCCCGGCAACGACCCGGCGGCAAATTCCTCCGGCGTGCGCACGTCGCACAGGAACAACGAGCGCGACGTGTCCGATGCCCATTGCGCAAACGTTGCCGCATCGACTTCCGGCACCGCGAATCGCTCGGCCAGCGCGCCACTCGCTTCGCGCATCTGTGCGAGGCTCGACGGCGTTACGGCATCCGGATAGCGGCGCGTGCTGCCGTGTTCCAGCGGTAGGTCTTCCAGATACCAGCCCTGTGTGCCGTTCTCCAGCGCCATCACCGGATTGGGAATGCCCAGGTTGATGAGCGTTTGCGCACCGATGATGCTGCGCGTGCGTCCGGCGCAGTTCACGACGATGGGCGTCGTGGGATTCGGCACCAGTTCTCGGATGCGATAACCGAGTTCGCCATTCGGGCAGCAGATCGACGACGGGATCGTCATCTTCAGATACTCGCTCACGGGACGGCCGTCGAGAATCACCAAGTCGTCGCCACGCTCGCGCATCGCTGCCAGTTCACGCGCCGTGACGCGTGGCGTGTGATACGCCATCTCCACCAGTTCACCGAACGTCTTCGACGGCACGTTGACGCCGGCAAACAGCGTGAAGCCCGCCTGTTGCCAGGCCTCGGTACCGCCTTCGAGCACGTACACCTCGGTGTAGCCGAGCGCGGCCAGACGCTGCGCCGCGAGCACCGCAACGCTCGCGTTGGTGTCGTAGAGCACCACACGCGCATCGCGGCGCGGGGCGAGCCGCACGATGTCGAGTTCGAGACGGCTGTAGGGCAGCGTCACGCCGTAGAAGAGGTGCGCCTCGCCGTACTGGCCGTGCTCGCGCACGTCGAACACGGCGATCTCGGCGCCATCGTGCAGCCATTGCTTGAGAAGGGCGGGCGGCACAAATTGAGGAGTGAACGAAGTCATAGCGTTGCGTCGTTGTCAGTTTCGCCCGGCCGTTTGCCAAAGCGTAGGGATGAGCAGGCCCGCACCGCGCCATTGGCGCGATGAGATGCGGGTGGCGCGAAGCAGGTTCGCGCCGTCAGGGATTTCGCCGCCGGTCTTGCCCGGCGGTCACTGCGGGATCAGCGGCGGGTTTTCACGCCGATATCCATCACTTGATACGTGCCCTTGTCGAGATCGAAGGTGATGCGCTCGGTGAGCGTCTCCAGCGCGCGGCCGTACATGTGCAGGTGGCGAATCGGCGCCTCGCCCTTGATCTCGACGGCGTGGATGTCGTCCGATGCCAGCGCAATGCCGTGGCCCGGATCGACCACGACGGTGTCGCTCACTTCGAGCGTGCCGACGCCAGGCGTCTTGCCGTCATCCGTGCGACGGTAGACGTAGTTGTATTCCACGCCCTCGACGGCAGCGATGCAGGCCCACGTGGTGTGGTTGTGCGGCGTGATCTTCTTGCCCGGACGCATCACGTTCAGATACAGCGCGTAGGTCTTGTCGGCGTCTTCCTGAATCAGATAGCGGGCCTGCAATTCGCCATCGGTCGGGGGTGGGAAGTCGGCTTCGCTCCACAGCGCACTGCGCGCGGCGAGCGATTTGACCTGATCGAGCACGGCGGCCAGCGCGGCACGCGTCTCGCCCTCAGGCGCCAATGCGGCCTTCATGGCGTTGATCGCGTCGCCAACGGCGGCCTGACGTTGTTCGGAAATGGTGGGCGTGGACATGGTGAAAGTCTTCTCCGTAGTACTTTGTTTTTTCGAGGTGCCCGGGGCAGGGCGCTGTCGTGTGTTGGTGTGAGACCGGCTTATGCGGTGTCAGTCGGGCGGCTTCAGTCAGGCGGCGTCAGGCGGGCACGGCGTCGCGCGGCACACCGATCACCGGCGACGGACGCAGCACGTCTTGCAGGAAACGCTGCGCACGCGCGTGCTTCGGCTGGCTGAAGAACTCCGCAGGTGGCGAGTCTTCAAGCAACTCGCCCTGATCCATGAACCAGACGCGGCTCGAAACGTCGCGGGCGAACCCCATCTCGTGCGTGACGATCATCATGGTCAGACCCTCGTGCGCGAGTGAGCGCATGACTTGCAGCACCTCCTGCACCATCTCCGGGTCGAGGGCGCTCGTCGGCTCGTCGAACAGCATGAGCGGCGGCTTCATGGCAAGCGCACGCGCAATCGCCACACGCTGCTGCTGACCGCCCGAGAGATTCGCGGGCATGGCGTCGATCTTGTGGGCGAGACCCACCTTGGCGAGCAGCGTCTCGGCCTGAGCGACGGCTTCGTCGCGCGACATGCCCAGCACTTTCGTCGGCCCGAGAATCAGGTTCTGACGCACCGACAGATTCTGAAACAGATTGAAGCTCTGGAACACGAAGCCGATACGGGCGCGCAACTGATTGAGTTTCACGTCGCGCGCGGTGACGTCCTTTCCTTCGAAGAGGATGCGTCCCTTCTGAATGGCTTCGAGCCGCGTGACGGTGCGAATCAGCGTCGACTTGCCCGAGCCCGACGGACCGCACACGACAACGACTTCGCCGCGCGCGATGGTGGCGTTGATGCCCTTGAGGACATGATGATCGCCGTAGAATTTATCGACATTCTCGAATGCGAGCATGCTCATGGTCGCGTTCTCCTTCTTGAGTCCTGCACTTACGCCAACCCTGCGCGCTGACGGGCGATGCGACGCTCGAGCCAGCCAGCGAAGCGCGAAATGGCGAAACACAACACGAAATAGAAAGCCGCAAGCACGAGGAACGTTTGCAGCGGTTTGGTCAGCACGATCGTATTGACCTGCGCGGCCGAGTACGTGAGTTCAGGCACGCCGATCACATACGCCAGCGATGTCGCCTTGATGATCGACACGAACTGATTGACGATCGACGGCAGCATGTTCGCGAGCGCCTGCGGCAGTTGCACATAGCGCATGCTTTGCAGCCATGACAGGCCGTTCGAGCGCGCCGCTTCCATCTGCCCGCGCGGCAGTCCTTCAAGGCCGGCGCGCACGATCTGCGACAGGAAAGCACTCTCGTAGACGATGATCGCGCACACGGCCGTGGTAAAGGCCGACACCTCGGCGCCCACGAGCACCGGCACGGCGAAGTACGCCCAGAAGATGATCATCAGCAGCGGAATGCCACGCACGAGTCGTGTCCAGACACTGGCGGCTCGTCGCATCCAGCGCCACGGCGAGACCTGCGCCAGCGCGATCACGACCGAGATGGGGAAGGAAATGGCCAGCCCGAGCGCCGAGAGAATGAGCGTGATCGCCACGCCGCCGAGCGGGCCGTTGGGCCAGCTCCCGACGAGGAACAGCGCGAGATAGTCATGCAGAATCTCGTACATCGTCTCAGACTCCCGAGGGCGCCGTACGGCGTTTGGCGAAGTGCTCGGAGAGCGCCATCAAAGCCAGCGTGCCGATCAGATACAGGATCGTCGCCACCAGAAACACATCGAACGTGCGAAAGGTCAGGTTATCGATCTGACGCGTGCGATACAGCAATTCGTGCACGCCGATCGCCATCGCCAGCGAGCTGTTCTTGAAGAGCAGCAACGCCTGATTGAGCAGCGCGGGCAATGCCACGCGCACGCCCTGCGGCAGGATCACGTAACGGAACGATTGCAGATACGTCAGACCGATGGACCATGCGGCTTCCTGTTGCGTGTGCGGAATCGCGCGCAGCCCCGAGCGCATGTCTTCCGAGATGAACGCGCCCGCATTGAGCGACAGCGCGACCGTCGCGAAGAAGAACTCGGTGTTGCCTGCGTTGATCCAGTCGCGCAAACCTTCCGGCAGCAGTTGCGGCACGCCGAAATACCACACGAGGATCTGCACGAGCACGGGCACGTTGCGGTGGTACTCCACCACCACGATCACGAAGCCCTTGAAGAGCCTGACCGGCAGGGCGCGCAACGTGGTGAGCGCCACACCCACCACGATGGACAGCAGGCCCGAGACCACGAACAGCCGCAGCGTGGTCAGCACACCGTCGCGGAACAGCTTGAGGTAGCCGTCTTCGAGCAAAAACGAGAGATCGAACATTGCGCGTCGTCTCGCTTACTGCACCTTGATCGGCTCGACCTTGTAGTCGCGCGTGAACTTGTAGACCGACTTGCTGCCGAGCCACTTGTCGAAGCTCTCCTGCAAGCCGTTCGACTTGTCGTAGTCGACCAGGATCTTATTGACGGCAGCAAGCAGCGCGGGCTCGTTCTTGTTCATCACGACCCCCCAACGCTCCTCGAAGACCGGCTTGGCGAGCAAGCGATACTGCTGGCCACCCTTGACCGCGGCTTCATTGGCGAAGCGCGCGAGAATCAGTTGGCCCGCCACCAGACCTTCGACCTTGCCTTGTTGCAACGCCAGGTACGCCGACGAGATGTCATGGAACGTGAGCAGGTTCGAATCGGGCAGACGCGTGACCGACACCGCTGCCGAGCTGGAGCCCTCGGACGCCGCAATCTTCTTGCCGGCGAGCTGATCGAGCGTTTGCACCGGCGAGTCGGCACGCACCAGCACGCGAATCGGGGCAACGAAGTACTGATCGCTGAAGTCGACCTGTGCCGCGCGCGCGGGCATCCAGGCGACGGCGGCAGCCAGCACGTCGACACGGCGCGTCTTGAGTTCGGGAATCCGGGCGTCGGTCGACAGGGCGCGGTGTTCGAGCTTCACACCAAGCCCCTTGGCGATCGCGCTGCACACGTCCACGTCGAAGCCGACGATCTTGCGCGTGGCGGCGTCGGGGAACGCATACGGCTCGCTGGCGTTTTGCGTGCCGCAAACCAGCGTGCCACGGGCTTTGATGTCCGCCAGTTGGTCGGCGCGCGCGACGCCCGTCATGGCGAGTGTCGCGAACAGCGCGGCTGCAAGGTGTCGTTGCCACATGATCCTGAGTCTCCTTGAATTCGACCGGAGGGGCGAATCGATTAGCGGGGAACCGGTCAGCGCCGGCTATTCACCCTTTATGCCCCGGTCACATAAATATTGCTTGAGTGTCAGGCAGGTTATCCACCAAAATTCCCAAGAACAATTTAATTTTTATCTCGGAAACATTAGCGTTTCTGAAGTATCAACCCCAAATACCATGCGAAATCTGGACATTGATCTGCTGCGTACTTTCGTGGCGATTGCGCAGCACGAAACCTTCGCGGCAGCCGCCACGCGGGTGGGTCGCACGCAGTCCGCCATCACGCAGCAAATGCAGCGGCTGGAGCAGGAAATGGGGTGTGCGCTGTTCGAGAAGCAGGGGCGGCAGAAGACGATGACCGCCGATGGCGTGCGACTCGTCGCTTATGCGAACAAGATCCTCGCGCTCAACGATCAGGCCGTGCAGGTCATGCAAACGCGTGGCCCGGCGGAGAAGTTACGCATCGGCTCGCCGCACGATGTGGCCGACTCGATCCTGCCGAGCATGTTGCGACGGCTCTCGAAACTCTCGGCGGAGTTGCAACTGGAGATCATCGTCGGACGCAGCCCGCATCTGATGGACGCGCTGCGCGACAAGGAACTGGATCTGGCGATCTCGACGCGCTACGACGAAGGCTTTCCGGGCATCAAGCTGCGCACGTCGCCGATGGTGTGGATCTGTGCAGACGATTTCATCTTCAACGCCGCGGCCCCGGTTCCGCTGGTGATGGCCGACGAACTGAGCCTGTTCCGGCGGCTGTCCATCGAACGCCTGAACGCGGCAGGCATCGCGTGGCGCACGAGCTTCATCTCGCCGACACTCACCGGCATCAAGGCAGCGATCAGCGCGGGCCTCGGTGTCACGGCCCGCACCACCGAGCTGCTCGATGCGAACATGCGCGTGCTCTCGGAAGCCGACGGCCTGCCGCGCCTGCCCGACGTCGCCTTCTATCTCTATGTGCAACCGACGTGCACCAGTCAGGTCCTGCGCGAACTGTTCGAATCGACGGAGCACATCGCCACGCGTTTCGGTCCGCCCTTTCTGATGGCCGAGTAACCGGCGAGCATCCGGCGGTCAATAGCAGCTAGCGGTTGTCGATGACTGCCGAGAGTTGCCGATGGCGGTCATGGCGCAGCAGCGGGATCAGCCTTTCGGTGCCGTCCCCGGGCGCATATACGCCAGCACATGTGCGACGTAGTCGGCCTTGCCGAGTTCTACGCCATGCTGACGCAGGATGCCGTACGCGGTGTTGGTGTGGAAATAGAACTGGGCGAGCAGCCAGTCGCGCACATATTGCTCGCCGGTCATGTCGAAGACCACGCCGTTGGGCAATTCGAGAGAGATGTCGATGTATTCACCGGCGTCGAGGGCGTTATCGGGGAGCGTATCGAGAAACGCGATGGCGTTGGCAAGACACGCCTTCGCCTCGGCAAACGTGCCCGGGCGCTGTTCCGCGTTCCAGCCTTCGCGCTGCACGGCGAGCACCGCGTCCGGAATCGGCTCGCTGCGCAACCGGTACGCCGGCTCCATCGCCTGATAGCAAACGAAGCGCACCTGCGCCGCGAGGGGATACATGTCTGGCGCGAGACGCAATGTCATCAGCCCATCGGGGCCCTTGCCCTTCGATTTTTCATAGGCTGCGGCCTTGTCCAGCCACGCGGACAAGCCGCGCAGCATGTGCGATACGGTAGGGACGAGAAGTTCTGTTAACGTCATGCCACGCCTCCATGGTTTTTGTCGGGACTCAGCGGCGCAGCATATCGCGATCTCTCTCGTTTCGCATAGCACGATGGCGTCGATGCCGCGCTGCGCTACGTCGTTGCGATGAGCAGTTCTTCGGCGTTGGCCGGCGGACGCAACCCGTCGTCCCGGTTCGCGAAATAACGCTCGCTCAGCGCGGCAGCAGACACGTGTTTCGCGTCTTTGAAGCCGCTCTCCCGAGCGAACGCCATCATGCCGTGCGGCGTGAAGAAGCTGATGAACGGCGTGCCACTCGCGCGCGCCCCTTTCTCGGCCATTTCGAGACCCGGACGCACCTCCGGATCGGCCATCTCCAGCGGCAACAGAAACGTCATCGCCAACGTGGAACCGGGTGCGAACGACGCCACTTCGCGCAACGTCGCCGCATTCGCTTCGCGCGTGAGGTACATGCTCACGCCCGTGGAGACGATCACCGCCGGTTGGCTGGCGTCAAAGCCATGCTGCAACAGGGCGTCGCGCCACGATTGTCCGGCTTCGAAATCGACCGGCACGAAGTGCAGCCAATCCTGCACGCCGTACCCGAGTGCGATGAGCCGGTCGTGCTTCCAGCGTTGCGGCCCCGGGCGGTCGACTTCAAAGATCGAGAGCGATTCGGCGAGTTCCGGATGTCGTTGTACGAAGCTGTCCAGGCCTGCGCCAAGAATCAGATACTGGGTGACGCCATGCCTCATCTGCTCGATGACGAGATCTTCGATGAAGCGCGCGCGGGCAACGATGGAGGCGCGAAACGGGCGCGTGAATTCCGGGTTCATGTCGCCGCGCTCTCGCCAGTCGTCCGGCGGGTCGAGCAGCTTCAGCCCAACGTCGTCGGTGAGGACGTGCGGGGGCGCGTCGACTTCGAGATGCAGCGCACGCCACAGCGCAACGCGCGCCGCCGTGCTGTCGGGAGCGATGTCTTTGTGATCGGTCATGACGCGTACCTCACAGAATCGATGCGATATGCGCCGATTCTTGCACAGCGCCGACAACCCTGCCGGAGCAATCGCTCACGGCTGGCGATAGTGCGCTGCCGTGAAGTCGATGAACGCGCTTACGCCGCGAATAAGAGACGCGACGCGCCTTGATAGCCGACGTACAGCCCAACCAGAACGATCAGGCCGCCGGAGAGGTAGGGCGCTTTGCGCGCGAAGTCGCCGAAGCCACTCCACCGGCGTGACACATGCCGCACGCTGAGTGCCGCCAGCGCGCCTGACCCGACCATCGTCATCGCCAGCCCGATGCTGAAGCACAGCACAAGTCCCGCCCCTAACGCGAAACGCTTCAGTTGCAGACAGAGCAGCAAGACCGTGATCGACGCCGGGCACGGCACCAGCCCGCCCGTCAGACCGAACATGACGATCTGGCCGGTCGTGACTTGGCGTCCCGCAAAGCGCTTTTGAATGTCGCGAGCGTGCGCGCGCTCGTGGGCGTCCTGATAACCGTCGGCAGACATCGCGATGGCGTGAGAGTGAGCCGCGTGGCTATGGCTATGGTCGTGACCGTGGTCGTGGTCGTGGTCGTGGTCGTGGTCGTGGTCGTGACCATGATCGTGCCCGCCATCATGCGCATGCGCCCGTGCGTTATCACGCCACGTGCGCCAGAGCATCCAGCCAGCGACAGCAAGCATTAGCGCGCCTGACGCCAGTTGAAAGTACGGCTCGGTGGCCTCGGCGTCCCAGTGACGTCCGAAATAGAGCCCGGCGAGCGCGACCAGCCACACGACCGCGGTATGAGACGCCGTCGCCGACAAACCCAGCAACACCGCCTGCCCCACCGAGCCGCGAATCGCGACGATAAGCGCCGCCATCATCGTCTTGGAATGCCCCGGTTCCAGGCCATGCAATGCGCCGAGCAAGATGGCGCTGGGGATGAACAGCCACGCATTGCCTTGCTGCAAAAGCGTCGAGAACTCGGTCATGACACAACACTCAATGGGTCTGAAAGCGAATCCGGAATATACTACCCCCCAGTATGTTCGTGTTAACATTTTCCATCCGTTGACGTCACAGGCAGGAGCGAAGCAGACCGTGCACACGATTCGAGACAAGAACAAGTTGTTGGCACGCGTGCGGCGCATTCAGGGACAGGCGCAGGCACTGGAGCGCCAGTTGAGCGAGGAGACCGATTGCGTTGAGATCCTCCAGCAGATCGCGGCCATTCGCGGGGCGGTCAACGGTCTGATGGGTGCGGTCATCGAAGGCCATCTCGTCGATCACCTCGTCAATGAATCCGAACAGGCCAGCCGCGAGGCAGAGCTGGCGCCCGTGCTTCACGTCATCAAGGCCTATCTGAAGTAATCCCACCCACCGGTTGCCGGAGTCGCGCTTGATGCTGTCCCCTCGATTGCGTTGGTATGCCTTGGAGACGTCGCGAGTGCTGCGCCGGCACTGGCAAGTCCTTTGCCTGACCATGATGTTGGTGCTCCCGTCGATGCCGGTTTTCGCCCAGGCGCAGATTCTCGGGGCGCCTGTGCTGGCAACGCTTGCCCCAACGCGCGGCGCCGGGTGGCAGTTTCTGTGGGTCGCCTGCGTCTGGTCGTCCTTCGCTCACTGATTTCCATTTCCTCATGCTCCGCTTCGCCAATCTCACCAAGCGCTTCGGCGCCTGTACCCTCTTCGAGAATCTGCACTTCGACGCCCAGGCAGGTTGTGTGGCATTGAGCGACGAAAACGGCAGTGGCAAATCCACGCTGCTCGGCATGCTCGCGGGCACCCTCGACGCCGATAGCGGCGATATCTGGCTTGACGGGCATTCCTTGCGCGACGCGCCGCTGGCCGCGAAATCCGCGCTTGCTTACGTGCCCGACGATTGCCTCGCTTCCCCATTTCAGACGGGCCGCGCGCTACTTGATCTCGTGGCGTCGGCCAAGAAGACAAGCGTCGATGCCACGGTGATCGATCTGGCCCACCGCTTCGGATTAGCGCCTCACATGGAGAAGCGCTTCGAGCAGATGTCGCTCGGCACGCGGCGCAAGTTCTTCCTGAGTGCCACCCTGATTGGTGCGCCGCGCGTAATCATCGCGGACGAACCCGGCAATGGTCTCGACGCCGCCGCACGCGCCGTTCTCATCGACTTGTTCACCACGCTGGGTAAAGATCGCTGCGTGTTCTTTTCCAGCCACGATCCGGACCTCACCGAGGCCTGTCACGCTACAACGGTCAGCTTTGCCGATCTCGCGCGCGACCACGCCATCTAGCACCGTCTCGGTAACGGCAGACGGTTGCGCGCCGCGATAGTTCACCACGCGTCGAAACGTTCTCGACTCGCGCGGCCCCAGACTCTGGCCATCGTCATCACTGGCTGGAAAACAATGGATACCGACTGCGCTGCGCCCTATCGTGAGCGTGACAACCCCGTACCGCACGACACGACCCATGCGATCAACGCGAGACGCATACTGAACGCGACGTGCATCAGCTACGTCGTCGTTCTGCTCGACACGTCGATCGTCAACGTGGCGCTTGAGCCGCTCGCACGCGCCTTCGATGTGCAGATGACCGGGCTGCAATGGGTGATCAATGCGTACACGCTGATGTTCGCGAGTCTGCTGCTCACCGGCGGCACCCTCGGTGATCGATGGGGCGCGAAGCGAGGCTATCTCGCCGGTCTCGTGATTTTCATGATGGCGTCGCTCGGTTGCGCGCTGTCGCTCTCGCCACCGATGCTCATCGCGGCACGCGCGGTGCAGGGGATCGGCGCAGCACTGCTCGTGCCGTGCTCGCTCAAGCTCATTCATCAGGCGACGCCCGATCCCGCCGAGCGGGCGCGCGCCATCGGCCGATGGGTCGGACTGGGCGGCGTTGCACTTGCCGCCGGTCCGCTCGCGGGCGGTGTGCTGATTCACTGGCTTGGCTGGCGCAGCATCTTCTTCGTGAACGTGCCGGTCTGTCTCGTCGGCGCCGTCATGGCGGGGAGAATCGCCGTCGCCTCGTCCACCTCGTCCGCGTCACCCGTGCCTTCCATGCCGCCTGCGCAACCCTCCGCCCGCCGCGTCGACCTTCCCGGTCTGATAGCGGGCATGGTCGCCCTGGCCACGCTGATCGGCGTGCTCATCGAAGGGCACCGCCTCGGCTGGACGTCTGCGTGGATCGTCGGCAGTGCCGTCCTGTCAGCGCTCGCGTGGCTTGCGCTACTGCGCATCGAAGCCCGTCATGCCCATCCAATGCTGCCTTTGTCTCTGTTCCGGAGCGGTGTTTTCACCGGCTCGACGGTCGCGTCGATGGCCTCCGCTTTTGTGTTCTACGGCCTGCTGTTCGTCGTGAGCCTGCACTTTCAGCAGGTGCGCGGGTACAGCGCGTTGGAGACGGGCATGGCGTTGCTGCCGATGACGGTCATGGTCGCCATCGGCAGCCTGATGGCGGGGCGTCTGGCCGATCGTTTCGGCCCGGTGTGGCCGATGCTCTCGGCGTTCACCGCCTACGCCGCAGGTGCACTCGGGCTGGCGTTCCTCTCCGCCGACGTGCCGTATGCATTCGCCGTGTTGCCACTGCTCGCGATCGGTGCGGCGTCCGGCGTTGTTTCGCCCATCGCAACGGCGCCGGCGTTGCAAACGGTCACACCGGCACGCGCGGGCGTGGCGGCGGCGGTCCTGAACACGGCGCGACAGGCGGGTGCAGCGCTCGGCGTGGCGATCTTCGGCGCGCTCGTGGGGGCCGCGTCATCCGCGCACACCGGGCTGTACGCCGCGTTGGGACTGGCCGCCGGGGTCAGTCTCGCGATGGTGCCGGTGTGGCGTCTGGCAATGCGCCGGTAGGGGAAGGGCGGCCGGCGTCGGAGGGGAATCGAAGGCGAATCGGAAAGGAATTGGAAGGGGAGGAAGGGCCGTGGGGACTGCCGTTGAAGCACGACACATCTGTATTGATCTGCGTTTATTAAAGTTACTCGCCGATGCGCCGTAAGCGCAGAGAGTGAAGGTGTAAAGGTGTAAAGGCGCAATGGCAACAATGTATCGATGCGATGGCACCGGCAGTACCGCCTGAGCGGTGGATCCCCCCTATCAACGGCTCGCTTGCGGGCCTACCGATGAAAGCCCATGAAAGTCACCTCGTTGCGAACCCGGATTCTGCTCATCACCTGCGTGACGGTGGTGGGCGCGTTGATTCTCTCTGGCATTACGACTTACGTGATCGTGCGCGAGAGCATGATGTCGAGCATTGCCGATACGCTTTCGGCCGTCGCCAACGGCAACGCCAGCGCCATCGAGCGCTGGTCGGCCGACAAGGCGCAGGCGGTCGTGGCGACCTCGCAGGTCGTCGAAAAAGGAGATCCGGCCGGGCTGGTGAAGCTCATGGGCAAGACCAACGACTTCCCGATCACGAGCATCGGCTGGTCTGACAAGACGTTCTTCTCCACCGCCCCGACGCCGGCGGACTACGATCCGACCGCGCGTCCCTGGTACAAGAGCGCGGTCGCCGCCGGCAAGCTGACCGTCACCAAGCCGTATGGCGATTCGTCGACGGGCATTCCGTACGTGGCCTTCACCGCGCCGCTCGTGCGCGACGGCCAGACCATCGGTGCCGTTAGCGGCGCCGTAGCGCTCACCGGCGTGCAGGACATCATCAAGGCGGTGCACCCCACGCCGTCGAGCCTCGCGCTGGTGGTCGCGAGCGACGGGCAGGTGATCGCCCACCCGGACAACAAGTTCTCGCTCAAACCGTCGACGGACGTTGCGCCCACGCTCACCGCCGATTCGCTCCCGGGACTGGCCGCCGACGACACCGCGCCGGTCTCCATGGAACTCTCCGGCGCGGCCAAGCTGCTCAAGGCCAAGCGCATTCCCGGCACCGACTGGTATCTGGTGGTTGCCCTCGACCGTGCGGAGGCCACCGCCGGTCTCACGCACGTGCTGGGCGCCACGGTCATCACGCTGGTTGTGCTGACGCTGCTCTCGCTGGTCATCGCGTCGATCTTCACGTCGCGCGCGTTCAAGCGTCTGTCGACCGTGCGCGACGCCATGGACACCATCGGCTCGGGCGACGGCGACATGACGCAGCGTCTGGACGTGATCGGCCACGACGAAGTGGCGCAGATCTCGAAGTCGTTCAACGCGTTCGTCGACAAGATCAGTTCGGTGATGCTCGATGTGCGCTCGGGGGTGTCGTCGATGACCTCGGCCACGAGCGAGATCGAGATGGGCAATCGCGATCTGTCGCAGCGCACGGAAGCGTCGGCTGGGTCGTTGCAGGAGACGTCGTCCGCGCTCACCGAGCTGACGTCCAGCGTCAAGCAGACGGCCGAAACCGCCGAGCATGCCACGCGTCTGGCCAACGACGCGAGCGCCGCCGCCCAACGGGGCGGTCAGGTCGTCACCGATGCCGTTGGCACGATGGCGGAGATCACGCAGTCGTCGGAACGCATTACGGAGATCATCAGCGTGATCGACGGCATTGCGTTCCAGACCAATATTCTGGCGCTCAACGCGGCGGTGGAAGCCGCACGCGCGGGCGAGCAGGGACGCGGCTTCGCGGTCGTGGCAGGCGAGGTGCGAACGTTGGCACAGCGCAGCGCGGCAGCGGCGCAGGAAATCAAGGCGCTCATCGAGACGTCGGTGCACAACGTGAAGAGCGGCACGGAGCGTGTGCAGGCGGCGGGCACGACGATGGGCGAGATCGTCGACGGGATTACGCGCGTGCAGCGTCTGGTGAGCGAGATTCACGCGGCGATGACAGAGCAGAGCACCGGCATCAGCCAGATCGACCGCTCGATCTCGGAAATGGATCAGGCAACGCAACAGAACGCGGCGTTGGTGGAAGAGTCGGCCGCCGCGTCGGCGATGTTGAGCGAGCAAGCCCGCATGCTGGCCGAGACGGTGGCGCGCTTCCGTCTGCGCGAAGGCCATCACATCGACTCGCACGGATTCGGCGCGCCGCACACGCCGTCGCTGTCGGTGGTGGGGTCAGCACGGCGGTTGGCGGCTTGACGGATTGACGGGGTGACGATGTCAGGGGGCGTCGGGCTAGGTCCCGGCGTGCCCGCCACATCGAATCTCATAGACGACCGATGTGAATTTGGGTGTGTTGCGCCGGTCGACGACAACGCCACCCAGAGATTCGGCAATGCGTTGGCTCGACGTATTGGCTACGGCGACCGGATAGATGTACCGGCCGATGTTCAGTATGTCCGCCCCCCATTGGGCAACCGCAGCAACGGCTTCGCGTCCAAAGCCTGCCCCGTGACGATTCTCGCGAATCCAGATGCCCAACTCCGGCGTATCGTCCGTCGCGCGGTGCAAGCCGACCAGTCCAAGGAATTCGTCGCCGTCACGCTGACGGATCGTGAATACGTAATCGGTTCCGGTGCTCATCTGGGCAAGCCATTCACGCCATACCTCGGCGAAAGACGCCGGATCGGGTGCCGGCTCCCACGCCATGAAGCGTGTGAGAGAAAGCGAGATGCATCCGAAAGCGTCTTGCGCATCGCTGGCGCGAAACGGCGTCATCACCAGCCGTTGCGATTCAATTCGGATATCTTGCGGCGGTATCGGCATCGCTCACCTTTTGTCAGATGACTATCAAACGGGTTCTCAACGGTTCGATTATCGGCCGATAGGGCGACGACGGCGCGGACTGCGTCTTGACGAGAAGCCTCGGGTACGCAGGTAAGCGTGAGGTAGCGCGAAGCATTCACAAAATCAAATTTTCCCGTTACAATCGCCGTCCCCTGCCCAGGTGGCGGAATTGGTAGACGCACTATCTTGAGGGGGTAGCGCCGAGAGGCGTGCGGGTTCGAGTCCCGCCCTGGGCACCA
>Ga0181519_10002452_pt1 | contig 15813 bp, 9 predicted proteins | sample PEATcosm2014_Bin_26_FD_121102 | JGI IMG/M metagenome (GOLD analysis project Ga0181519, IMG submission 121102) | Peatland microbial communities from MTU Mesocosm Facility, Houghton, MI, USA - PEATcosm2014_Bin02_10_metaG | ecosystem: Environmental > Terrestrial > Soil > Wetlands > Peat | place...
CCGCGGATGTTGCTCGACATCCAAAACCGCGGTCAGCTCTCGGCCGGGATGACCACGTTCAACCCGAACCGCAAACAGCTCATCGACACCTACAAAGATGTCGGCAGCGTCAGCGAGGTCTTCCGGCTCGGCCATCGCGGCAAGCTCGAAAGCCTGATGAAGGAATACTCCGGTCGGGCCGCGATCGGTCACGTGCGCTATGCCACGTGCGGCGCCGAAGACCGCAGCTACGCCCAGCCGTTCGAGCGCCATCACCTGCAAAAGCACAAGTGGTTTGCCTTCGCGTTCAACGGCCAGTTGGCCAACTACGCGACGCTGCGCGACGAGCTGCTGGCCACGAACGAGAACCATCTGGCTCGTGAGACCGATACCGAAATCCTGATGCACGAGATCAGCCGCGAGCTGTCGAGCGACAGCCGGTTGCCGCTGGTCGACGTGTGGCGCAACGTGGCCCGCAAGATCGACGGAGCGTATTCGCTGGCGATGCTCAACTCGCTGGGAGACATGCTCGTGGTTCGCGATCCGCTGGGGATCAAGCCGCTGTGCTACGCCTGGGAGCGTCCGCTGTTCGCGGCGGCCAGCGAGAGTGTGGCCCTGTTGAACCTGGGCTTCGCTCCGGAATCGATCAAGTCGCTGCTGCCCGGGCAGGCCATCACGATCACCGATGGCCGGTTCGAGATCCAACGCTTCGCCCAGAGCCCGCGGCAGGCGCATTGCTTTTTCGAATGGGTCTATTTCGCCAACGTGGCCAGCACGATGGACGAGCGGAGCGTGTACCTTTCGCGCACCCGGCTCGGCGAAGAGCTGGCCGCGCTGGAAGACGTGCCGATCGACGAAGACACGATCGTCGTCCCGGTGCCGGACACGAGCAAAGCCGCGGCCGACGCGATGGCCTTCCGGCTGAATGTCCCTTCGCGCGAAGGTCTCATCCGCAACCGCTACACCGGCCGCACGTTCATCGAAGGCTCCAAAAGCCGCAAGAACAAGGCCGAGAGCAAGTACACCCCGTTGCGAGAAGTGCTCTCCGGCAAGCGCGTGCTGTTGGTCGAAGACTCGATCGTCCGCTCGACGACGATGAAGGTGCTGCTCAAGCGGATCCGCGAGTTGGGCCAGGCCAAGGAGATTCACGTCCGCGTGGCTTGCCCGCCGATCGTCGCTCCCTGCTTCTACGGCATCGACATGTCGACGATCGGCGAGTTGTTCGCGCCCAAGTTCCTCGACGACGGCATCCTGACCGAAGAGGGACAGGCCCGCATGGCCGCCACGCTCGGAGCCGATTCGCTTCGCTACCTGCCGGTTGACTCGATCGCCCGGGCCATCGGCTTCGACCACGACCAGCTCTGCCAGGCCTGCATCACGGGCGAATACCCGACGAATTGCGGCCAGGAGCTGTACCAGGTCGCCCTCAACAACGCGCACTCGAGCGCCGAAGAGCGGACCTACGAGCGGCAGCAGATCGTGCGGAGCTGAGGGCACGCTAGACGGGCTCGCTCAAGAGCGGTCGAGATCGCGGATCACGAGTCATCGCGGATCACGGGCCGCGGATGAAAGATCTGCTGCGAGCTTGCGGACCGATCGCCGGCTAGCCTCCGCTTGAGCACGCGAACCGTCCCTTCGACCAGCTCGTCCCAGGGGACGGCGATCGTTGTCAGGTTGAGCGTCTCGGCCACCGGGGCATCGTCGAAGCCGACAATCGGCGGCGGGTCGATTCCTTGCGCGCGGCACCATTCGATCGCGGCCGAGGCGAGCTGGTCGTTGGCGCAGAACAGGCCGGCTTCGGCAGCTTGCACCGCCGCCTCGGCCACGGCCATCCCCTCGGCGAAGAACCAGCTTGCGGCCGAAACGAGCGTGGCCTCGAGCACCGAGCGGAACCCGGCCACACGTTGCTGGCTGCGCTGGTCGTCGGCCGGGCCGCCGAGCACCGCGAAGCGTCCGGGCTTGCGCGCCCGGGCTTGCAACAGTTGAGCGGCGCACACGCCGCCGGCAAAGTCGTCTGTCGAGATACTGTCGACGAACAGCGAATCGAGCCCCACCTGCGGCCGCTGGTTGAGGAGCACGGCCGCATGCCGCCCGGCAGCGCAGGCCGCGAGTGCGGCGGGCACTTCCCAAATGACGGCCACGCGGTCGGCAGCCAGCGGCGGCGGCTCCTCGGCCAGATCGAGCGTCCAGCCGACGCGTTCGGCGTCGAGGCGCCGGGTGAGCATCGCCAGCAGCTTCGAGCCGAAGCTGAACGCATGCCTGGCTCGCGGATGAAACAGGAGCTGCGCGCCGACCAGCGAGGGCGTTCCGCCGGGGACATAGGTTCCCGACTGCGGCCGGCGCTCCAGCACTCCCTCGCGACACAGTTCGGCAATCAGCCGATGGGCTGTCTGGTAGCTGATGCCGAACAGTTCGGCCGCGTCGCGATTGCTCAGGAAGCGATCGCCCGGCTGATAGAAGCCATTGCGCAGGCGGGACATGATCCGCTGCTTCACATCTTCGATCTTGGCGGTGCGTCGGGTGGTCATGGTCGTACCAGCACATCATACCAGTTGCTCGCCGAAACTGATTGACTTTTTTCGCGACGAGCGACACACTAAGAGCTACGGTCCGCGGCTGGGCGACTTCGCCCGCTGTGGACTCCCGCCCGACGATGGCGCGCGGTACGTGAGGTAACCGCGCCCAGGCGCGCTGGCATTTTGCTGCGGGCCGCCGACAAGAACCTGCTTGAGCCGCCCTCTAGGCCCCATGGAGAACACGCCATGTTGCAACTGGTCGGCAAGGGAACAGCCCACACGTGCGACGGCCTGACGCGTCGCGACTTTCTTCAGGCCGGCGCGCTGGGGGCCATCGGCCTGTCGCTGCCGCAGCTCATGGCTGCCAAGGCGCAAGGAGCCGTAGCCGAGGGGCATGACGAACGCTCCGTCATCATGATCTTCAACCTCGGCGCTCCCAGTCAGGTGGACACCTGGGACATGAAGCCCGACGCTCCGGCCGAGATCCGCGGCCCTTTCAAACCGATCAAGACCAGCGCCGCGGACATCGAGATCTCCGAGATCTTTCCGCTGATGGCCAAGCACGCCGACAAGTTCTCGCTCGTGCGTTCTTGCTACCATACGGCCGCGGCCGTGCACGACACGGGCCACCAGATGATGCAGACCGGTCGGTTGTTCACCGGCGGGCTCAACACGCCCCACGCCGGCTGCGTCGTCAGCTATCTCAAGGGTCGCCGCACAGATCTGCCCGCGCACGTCATCCTGCCCGAGCCGATGGGCCGTACTGGCGGCAACCTTCCGCATGGTCAGGATGCCGGCTTCCTAGGCAAGGCTTACGACCCGTTCGTGCTGATGGCGGATCCTTCCAAGCCGAACTTCCAAGTGCCCGACTTGTTGCCGCCGGCGGAGTTGGGCACGGCGCGGCTTGATCGGCGCCGCAAACTACGCACGCTGGTCGATGAGACGGTCAAGAACTTCGAAGCCAGCGAAGACGCTCAGCTCCTCGATTCCAGCTTCCAAGCCGCCTACCGGTTGATGACGAGCCAGCAAGCGCGGGAAGCGTTCGAGCTGTCGCGCGAGCCGCAAAAAGTTCGCGAACGCTATGGCATGAATCGCTTTGGCCAGTGCTGCCTGCTGGCCCGCCGACTGGTCGAGGCGGGCGTGCGATTCGTGACCGTCAACACGTTCCTGACCGTGTTCGACGAGATCACCTGGGACATCCACGGATCGAAGCCGTTCACGTCGATCGAAGGCATGCGCGACATCGTGGCCCCGGTCTACGACCAGGCCTACAGCGCGTTGCTCGAAGATCTGTACCAGCGGGGAATGCTCTCGAACACGATGGTCACGAACCTGGCCGAGTTCGGCCGCACGCCGCGCGTCAATCCGGCCGGCGGTCGCGACCATTGGCCGCAGTGCTGGACGGTGAAGTTCGCCGGCGGTGGCGTGCAAGGTGGCCGCGTGGTTGGTCGTAGCGATGCGATCGGCGGCGTGCCGGCCGAGCGACCGGTCGATCCGGCCGAAGTCGTGGCCACGATCTACCGCAGCTTGGGGCTCAACCTGGAAACGACGCTCCCCGGTCCGCAAAAGCGACCGTTCCCGCTCGTCGATTCCGGCAAGCACGAGATCAAGGAGCTGTTCTGAGTTATCAGCGACAGGTCGTCGTGGTCGCGGCGTCGTTTGCGCGGCCTCGACGAGCGTATCGATTCTTTCCCGCCTGCCCAACGCCTCGCCTCACCTTGAAGATTCGGAGCAGTCTGCTCATGCGCCCGCCGCTCGTTCGCGTTTGCGTGTTCTCTTTCTGGCTCGTGGCTGGGGCCGGCTGGTCGCAAGCTGGGGAACTGGTCATCCTGCCGGGCGACGTTTCGCTCTTCGGTCCCGAAGCCCGGCAAACGCTCGTCGTCGAGCGGCTGCGCGGCGGGACGTTGGTCGGCCAGGTAAAAGACAAGCTTGCGTTCGAGTCGAGCAATCCGAAGGTGGTCGTCGTCGAGCAGGGCGTGGCCCGCGCTGTCGGAGCTGGCGAAGCGACGATCACGGTTCGCCAGGACAACGAATCGGCCATGGTTAAGGCCCGGGTCACCGGCTTCGACAAACCGTTCGTCTGGAGCTTCCGCAATCACGTTCAGTCGGTGCTCGCCAAGACCGGTTGCAGCACCGGCGCTTGCCACGGCGCACTGGCCGGTAAGGCCGGCTTTAAGCTCTCACTGTTCGGCTTCGATGCCCCCGGCGATTACCAGTCGATTACGCGCAGCGCCCGCGGCCGGCGGATCGTTCCTTCGGATCCAGCCCGCAGCCTGCTGCTCACCAAGCCGACGGGCGCCTTGCCGCACAAGGGCGGCGTGCGGTTCTCGACCGAGTCGCTCGAATATCGCATCCTGGCCGATTGGATCGCCTCGGGCATGCCTGAGCCCGTCGCCGAGGATGCTCGGATCGTGCGGATCGAACTCCTCCCCGGCGCCACGCGGCTCGAGCCGGGCATGAAGCAGCAGTTGCTGGTTCAGGCTCACTTCACGGATGGGCACGTCGAAGAGGTCACCCGCTGGGTGCGTTACACCTCGACGAACGAGTCGGTCGCCAAGGTCGACGACCGGGGGCTGGTCAGCGTGATCGGCTACGGCGAAGGGGCCATCACCGCCTGGTACTTGAGCAAGGTGGTCACGGCCACGATCACGGCCCCCTACAAGCAAGAGGTGCCGAGCGAACTGTTCGCTGCCGCCCCGAAGCGAAACTTCATCGATCAGTTGGTGCTCGACAAGCTGCAAGCCCTGAACATTCCGCCTTCGCCGCCGGCGACCGACGAGGAATTCATCCGCCGGGCCTATCTCGACACGATCGGCGTGTTACCGAAGGCCGACGAAACCACGAAGTTCCTCGCCGACAAGGGAGCCGACAAGCGCGATCGGCTGATCGACGACCTGCTGCGTCGGCCCGAGTGGGTCGACTATTGGACCTACAAGTGGTCCGATCTGCTGTTGGTCAATAGCGTGAAACTCGGGGTCCGCGCCGCGGATACAAGCTCGGCCCCGATGTGGGCCTTCTACACTTGGATCCGCAACCATGTCGAAGCCAACACGCCCTGGGATGTGATGGTTCGCGACCTGGTCACGGCCAAAGGCAACACGCTCGAGAACGGCGGAGCCAACTTCTTCGTCCTTCATAAGGACGCGCTCGACATGGCCGAGACCACGACCGTGGCCTTCCTCGGGATGTCGATCAACTGCGCGCGTTGCCACAACCATCCGCTCGAGAAGTGGTCGAACAACCAGTATTACGCGATGGCCAACCTCTACGCCCGGGTGCGGATGAAGCTCGCCGCCGACGGCGGGCAGACGATCTTCACCGTGCCCGAGGGAGACCTGATCCAACCACTGACCGGCAAGCCACAGCCGCCGACCCCGCTCGACGGCCAGCCACTGAAATTCGACGACCCAAGCGACCGCCGTGAGGCGTTGGCCCGCTGGCTCACCGCGCCGGAGAACCCGTACTTCGCCCGCTCGATCACCAACCGCATCTGGGCGAACTTCTTCGGCACAGGCCTGGTCGAGATGGTCGACGACATGCGGCTCACCAACCCGGCCAGCAACGAACAACTGCTGACGGCGGCTTCCGGCTATCTCGCGCAGAACAAGTTCGACTTGAAGAGCCTGATGCGGCTGATCCTCCAATCGCAGACCTATCAGCGATCGAGCCAGTCGGTGGCGGCGAATGCTCAGGACAAGCGGTTCTATTCGCATTACTATCCGCGCCGGCTGATGGCCGAAGTGCTGCTCGACTCGATCAGCCAGGTGACCGAAGAGCCGAGCGAGTTCAAGGGCTACCCTCCCGGCTGGCGAGCCCTGCAACTTCCCGATGCGTCGGTCGAATCTTACTTCCTGCAAACCTTCGGCCGGCCCGACCGCGAGGTCACGTGCGACTGCGAGCGGACCGCGCAGCCGAGCATGGTGCAGGTGCTGCACATCGCCAACGGCAAGACGCTCAACGGCAAGCTCGAGAAGAAGGGGAACATCGTCGACCGCTGGCTGACGAGCAAAACTTCGGCCGAGCAGATCGTCGATCAGCTCTACCTTTCGGCCCTCGCGCGCCGGCCGACCGACCACGAGCGAACCGGCATTCTCCAGGTGCTGGCCGAGACCAAGGACGCCGAGCGTCGAGCCACGCTCGAGGACCTGTGCTGGGGTGTGCTCTCGAGCCGCGAGTTCCTGTTCAACCATTGATCGCCCTCAATCGCGAACGCCATTTCCATGAAACGCACGCTCTACGTCTGCTTCGTCGTGGCCGCTTCGACTTCGCTGGCATCCGCTGCTTCGCCCGCGGCTACCGCGCCGCCCGACTTCGGCCGCGAGGTCGCGCCGGTGCTGCGCAAGTACTGCACGTCGTGTCATAGCACCGACGAGCCCGAGAAGGGGCTGGTGCTCGAGACGCACGCCGCGGTGCTTAAGGGGGGAGAGAAAGGCGCCGTCGTCGTGCCGGGCAAATCGGACCTGAGCCGGTTGGTGCTCGTGCTCGACGGTCGAGCGAAGCCCGCCATGCCGCCTAAGGATAATGAAGCTCCCACGCCCGCCGAGATCGACGTCCTCAAGCGTTGGATCGACGCCGGGGCCAAGCCACCGGCCGTGGCCACGCCCGACGTGCCGGAACTGAAGATCCCCTCGATCAAGCCGCGCGTCGCGGTCCGCAGCTCGATCACCGCCGCGGCCGTGTCGCCCGACGGGGCCCTGGTCGCCCTGGCCGGCTATCACGAAGTGCGGCTGATCTCGCGGTCCAACCGGTCGCTTGTCCGCACGCTCGTCGGCCCTGCCGGCAACGTCACCGCGATCAGCTTTTCGACCGACGGCGCACTGCTGGTCGCCGCCGGCGGCGAGCCGGGAATGGTCGGCGAGTTGCGCATCTGGCAGACGGCCACCGGCACGCTCGTCCGCACGTTCACCGGCCATAAAGACAGCCTCTACGCCGCGGCCCTCAGCCGCGACGGCAAACTGCTGGCCACCGGCAGCTACGATCAGAAGATCAAGCTCTGGGATGCCGGATCCGGCCAGGAGCTACGCATGCTCGAAGGGCATAGCGGAGCGATCTTCGATCTCGCCTTCCATCCTGGCGGCAAGGTGCTGGCCAGCGCCAGTGCCGATCGCACGGTCAAGCTCTGGGACGTGGCCAAGGGAGTGCGTCTCGACACGCTCTCGCAGCCCACCAAGGAAGTCCTGGCCGTGGCCTTTTCGCCCGACGGCAAGACGCTCGTCTCCGGCGCGGCCGACAACCGGCTGCGGGTTTATCGCGTGAGTGCGACGGCTGCCGAGAACACGAACCCGCTGGTGATCACTCGCTTCGCCCACGAAGGGGCCGTGCTCAAGCTGGCCTACTCGGCCGACGGCAAGACGCTGGCCACGAGCGGCGAAGACCGAATCATTCGTCTTTGGAACACGGCCGACTATATCGAGCGGCTGTCGCTCGGCAAGCAGCCCGACCTGGCTCCGGCCCTGGCCTTTGCGCCCGACGGCCTGGCGTTGGTCGTCGGCCGGCTCGACGGCTCACTGACGTTCTTCGACCCGGCTAAGGGCATGCCGATTGCGCCGGCCAAGCCAGAGCTGGCTTCGGTCTGGCCGCGCGGGATCGCTCGCGGCACGACGACCCGCGTGCTGCTCAAAGGAAATAACCTGCTCGGCGCGACGAAGCTCGAGTTCGTCGGGGCCAAGCCGGACGACTTCCGCGTGAAGCTCGAGCCGGTCGCCGCCAATCAGGCGATGCTCTTGCACGCCGAGATCACCCCCTCGGCCATGCTCGCCCGCCGCGATTACGAGTTCAAGCTCACGACACCCGGCGGCATGACCATGCCTCTCATGCTCTACATCGACGATCTTCCCCAGGCGCCCGAGCTGACTGCCAAGGGGATGAGCGATCGGGTGCAAGAAGTGAAGCTGCCGATGACGAGCTGGGGCAAGATCGAGATCCGCGGCGATCGCGACCTGCTGCGGTTCGATGCCAAGCACGGCGAGACGCTGGTCTTCGAAGTCGCGGCCAAACGCATCGGCTCGACGCTCAACGCGCTGCTCACGCTGCTCGACCCGGCCGGTGAAGTGATCAGCAGCAACAACGACTTCGACGGTCAGAACGACCCGCTGATCGCGTACACGATTCCGGCCGACGGTCGTTATACGATTCGCATCCAGGACCAGTCGCTGACCGGCTCCGACACGCACTTCTACCGGCTGTCGGCCGGGGCGCTGCCATTCGTCACCGGCGTGTTCCCGCCGAGCGTGCCGGTCGGCCAGGCCACGAAGCTCGAACTGGCCGGCTACAACCTGCCGAAGGACGCTCCGGTGAATGTCGAGCCGAAGATGGCTGGCGAAATGGTCGTCCCTCTCGATGCGAGCCGCTTCCGCAGTCGAGCCCCGTTCAAGGTATTGGCCACGGCCGACCAGGAGCAAATCGAGCGCGAGCCCAATGACCAGCCGCAGGAGGCCACGCCCATCAAAACGCCTGCGGCCGTCGGTGGCCGCCTGGTGACGAAGAGCGGCGGTGGTGGCGACGTCGATCTGTTCGCGTTCGAGTCGTCCGGGGGGCAGTCGTGGGTCATCGAAACGTCCGCCGCAGGGCGCGGCTCGCCGGCCGACACCAAGGTCGAAGTGCTCGACGCTCAGGGAAAACCGGTCGAGCGCGTGGTGCTGCAAGCCGTACGCGATTCATCGGTTACCTTTCGCCCGATCAACTCGCGCGACATCGACGTCCGCGTGTTGAATTGGGAAGAGATGGAGCTGAACCAATACATGTACATGGCGGGCGAGGTGTGCAAGATCTTTCGCATGCCCCAGGGCCCCGACTCCGGCTTCCAGTTCTACGCGATGCGTAACCAGCGCCGCCCCTACTTCGACACCAGCGCCACGACCCACGCGCTTGATGATCCGGCCTACATCGTCGAGCCGCATCGGCCGGGCGAGAAGCTGATCGGCAACGGCCTGCCGGTGTTCAGGCTGCGCTACGAGAACGACGATGACGCCGATCGCGAGCTGGGAACCGACTCGCGGCTGATGTTCACGGCTCCCACGACTGGACGCTACCTGGTGCGCGTGAGCGAGAGCCAAGGGTTCGGCGGCGACCGCTTCGCCTATCGGTTGGTCGTGCGTAAGCCGGAGCCAGGCTTCGTCGTGACGCTCAAGAATCGCGAGCCGACCGTCAATGCCGAGAGTGCCGTGGGGCTGAATTTCGGCGTCCAGCGGATCGACGACTTCGACGACGACATCGTGATCGAAGCGACGGGACTGCCGGCCGGGTATCGTTTCTGGGGACCGGTCACGATCGAGGCCGGGCATAACGACGCCCGGGCCGTGCTCTCGGCCGAGCCGGACGCCAAGCCCGCGACGGCCGAAGCCTGGAAGAAAGTCCACTTCACGGCCCATGCCAAGATCAACGGCGCCACCGTGACGCGTGACATCGCTGGGCTCGACAACGTGAAACTCGCTCCCCGGCCCGAGCTGATCGTGCATCTCGAGCCAGCCGAGGTGACCATCGCGCCCGGCGAGCGCGTGAGGGCCAAGTTGCGCGTCGAGCGGCGCGGCTACGAAGACCGGATCCCCTTCGACGTGCTGAACCTGCCTCACGGCCTGATCGTCGATAACATCGGCCTGAATGGAATCCTCATTCCCGAGAAGCAGAACGAGCGCGATATCTTCATCAACGCGGCCGGCTGGGTCGGCGAGACCGATCGCTACGCGTTCGCCGAAACGAAGAACTTCCGCGGCGCGAAAGCCGGGAACCAGGCTTCGATTCCGCTGCTGGTGCACGTTCGCGCCCCAAAGACAATCGCGGCCGGTAGCCCTGTTCCCGGCGTGGCAGCTCCGGCCCCGTAAATGACGGTTCGCGGTCTGGCGAGCCGGGCAATAAGACGGACAGTGAACAGAAGGCCGCGAAGGGCACGAAGAAATGGGGAAAGGAAAACGGGGGGGAATTTGGGCCGGAAATACACGCGAATGCGCGGAAATGAAGGAAGCGGGGGCAGACGAAGATAGGGAAAAGGGGGGACACTGATCTGCGCTCATCGGCACTTAGATAGATTGCCTGCCGGATGAGCGTCGATTCGTGGAGATAAGCGTTCTTTTTTTGCTTCGTATCGCTTCTTCATTCGCGTCCATGCCCGTTCATTTCCGGCTACTTCCTCCGCTCTCCTCAGCGATCTTTGCGACCTTCCGTGCGTAGCGTTCTGGTCAGGTGAGCTTCTGGTCATGGCCAAGGTTCCGCGGCTTTCGATGAGCGCTTTTTGCCGGACCGTGGGCAAGGTGCTCGAAGAGCTACCGGATCCGTTTCATGCCTGGCTTGAAAACGTCGTGATCGACGTCGAGCCGGAGCCGTGGCCCGAGCTGCGCGAAGAGCTGGGCCTCGAGCCTGGCGAGCCGCTGCTGGGGCTGTTCGAGGGGGCGGCGATCACGGAGCAAGAGTACGGCGAGCACCTACCCAACCGGATCGTGCTGTTCAAGAACCCGTTGGAACGGATCTCGCGGAGCCCGGCCGAGTTGCGCTACGAGATTCGCCGCACCGTGCTGCACGAGCTGGCCCATCATTTCGGCTATTCGGAAGCCGAGCTCGAAGAGTTCGAATCGCGTGATAGCCCTTACGATGAGGAGAAGTGAATCAGGCGACAAGGGATGCGGGCCGCTAATGAACGCCGATAAAGACGGGCAGAAACGAAGAAGAACAGGAGAGTGGAATAAAGATACGAGGCGCCAATTCTCGGTCCTTTTTCATTCGCGACCACCTGCGGCTTTTTGGCCTGCCTTTCTTCGCGAGCTTTGTGGCCTTCTATTCCTAGCCCGCTTATCGTCAAGGCTTCTACGATCGTCTTCGTCTGCGCTCCTCGACCGACCTCAGTGGTAAAACTCCTCGGCGATCCAAGCGGAGGGATTCAACCACGGAGTTCGCAGAGGGGCGCAGCGGAGACGCGATGCAGGTAGCCGAGCGTCGATGGCGATTGCTAACTTATCCGCGTTCATTCGCATCGATCTGCGGCTTTTTCGCCTGCCGCCCGTCGTGCTGTCTTCGTTCAGGCCGTTCAGAAGGCCAGGCCGCCGCGGAAGAGAATGGCGTTGCCGGGGTTCAACTCGGCCCCGCTGCCGCGATAGATGATCTGGCGATTGAAGGCGTAGCCGATCTCGAAGTTGCCGCGGAACCGGCTCAGGCCGAAGAACTCCATGCCAGCCAGGAACCGTAGGTCGTTGTAGGTGATCACATCTTCGACCCCGTTGGCGTGGGTGATCGACCATTGCCCGCCGCCGTATTCACCGGCGATGTAGCCCCAGATGTCGGTGTTGCCGACCGTGGAGAAGCGCCAGGCCAGCTTGGGGTAGGGGAAGACGATGTTGAACTTGATGTCGGGATTGGGGGTCCAGATCACACCGCCGGCCGGCAGCAGCTTGATGTTCAAACGGTCGAGGTAAACGATACCGGCCTCGAACTGCCACTGGGGCGAGACCGTGACGACGCCCAAGGCCCGCCCCAGCACACGGACACTGTCCCAGTTCACCGTGCTGAAGTCGCTGTAGATGCCGCCGCTGACTGCCAAGTCGGCCCCGAAGGTCTGCGTGAGCTGCGGACGCCAGGCAGCGCCGAGATAGGCATCGAATAGGTGGCCCGGCAGGTCGAGGTTCGGGGCCGGAACCATCGCCGGTGGCGTTGTGTCAGGGCCGCTCAGCAGGTGGAAGTTGAAGCCGGGCGTGATCAGGATCGGCGCCGCGTTCAGCCGCGTCGGGATCCCGAACGTGGCGTTGAGCACGGTCGAATCGATGCCGAAGCCGTTGCTGTTGATCTGCTGCGGGATCCAAGTGTTGCTGATCTGGACGTCTTGCAGGAAGCGCGTCGCCTGGCTGTAGAACGGTGTTGGGCAGCCCGGTTGACCGCAGGGGCTTCCCGGCGCGCCATAGGGCTGGCCGGTGTAGGGCTGAACATAGGGTTGCTGGGCATACGGAGGCGTGACGCCCGCCGGAGGTGCGACCGCGTCGCTGGGCGAGGCGTAGGGATCCCAGGGAACGCCCGGCGGGGCTTGGATCGTGCCGTTGAGCGCCGCGGCCGGCGGAGACGCCGGGACCGTGTTGTAGGGCGCCGTCGGGCTGATGTAGGGGCTTGAAGGGGGCGGGGCATAAGGCGCTTGCGACGTCGTATAGACCGGCTGGTCGGGTACGGTCGTCGGGAAAATGACGCGCTGCCCCCGAGCCGGCAGCGCAGTTGCGGCCAGGATCAAACCTACGAAGCACGTTCGTCGCACGACCGGTTTCAGCGCCGCGACCCTCGAATCGAAGACCAACACCCTGATTCCCCAAGGTCCGCTTCGGCGGACCAACGAGCTGCCGAAAGAGGCAGCCGCCGGAGCTTGGGCGGACTTGATTACCAGGGCCTACGCGCAGGGTCAAGGTCAGCGCGCTATTGAGGATAGCGACAGCACGAGCGCGACAGCAGCCAGCAGCGGGAGGCGCCAGCGAATCCGCAGGGGCCAGATGGTCGTTTCCGCCCGCGCCTTTTACAGGCGCGAGGCGATCTCGGCCGAGGGATCTTCGAAACAGACGACTCGCAGCCGATGCGGAAAGCTGGAGCCCAGGAAGACCATGTTGGCGCGGATGACGACTTCGCCATCTTCGCCCTCGTTCGCCAATGTCTCGTTCTTCGCGTCCGGCTTGGTAGCCTTCTTCGAATTAGAGACTTTAGGGAGCTTTCGGAAGTGAGGGGGCCTCATGCGCGATCCTTGCTGTTGAGGGTCTGCACCCCTCATCGTCATCTCATCCTCGAAACTCGCAACAAAATATCTGATCGTTTCGAAACCGAAAGAATCGCGCGATGACTCAGTTGTTCGGCGGGGCCGGCTTCGATCTTGGCTCGGCGACCTGGATCCGCGACAACGCCTCGAGCAACTCCTTCAGCAGCTTCTTTCGTTCTTGCGGCGTGACGACATCGGCGACCCGTATCATGGCCCCCTCCTTCGAATCCTTCCTATCCATTGCTGGCCTTCGAATTTCGACCCACGCGGAGCATGGAGCCGCTTCGTGATCCTTGGTTCCTGTGGTGGAGCATCCGCCGTGCCACAGGACTCGAATCGAGCAATTAGGGCCTGAAGCACGAGCGAAGTAACACATTCGATACGCCGACTGTCGTCGCTATGTTCGCATTACGTGCTCGAAACGAGACGATTGTTGCGAATCGCGACGCGCGATCGAAGACCGCTCGGGGCCCGACGTGAACTCAGCCCAGCCTGCGATAAGCAGTTTCGGTCGGCATCGTCTCGAACCGGCTGACGCGCGGCGGCTCGATAGCATGCCACCGCACGGCCACGGCGGCGCGATGCGCCGGCGAGGGGTCGTATTGCCCGAACCACCAATGCTCTTGGTCGTCGCCCAACTCGGGCTCGCAGGCGATGCGAATCCGCTGCCGATCGGCCAAGTCGAACGCGAACGCCGCCAGCGGAATCGACAGTCCCTGCCCACGGGCTTTGATGTAGGACTCCTTGAGCGTCCAATAGTCGAAGAAGCCCGAGGCCTGCTGGGCCGGCGGTAGTTCGAACAGATCGTGCACCTCGAGCGGGGCGAAGTAGCGATGGGCCAGAGATACGAGGGAAGTCTTGCGCTCGATTTGCTCGACGTCGACGCCCAGCTCGACCTCGCGCGCGACCGCGCACACGACCAGCCCGCGCGTATGCGACAGGTTGAAGTGCAGGGGCTGTTCGAGCCATGGGCCGGCCAGGCGAGGTTTGCCCCAGGGGCCGGCGTCGAACGACCAATCGCGTGGATCGACGCTGGCGTAACGCGACAGGACCGTGCGCACCAGGGCTCGCGCGACGAGGAACTCGTGCCGCACGCGCTCCAGGCGATAGCGATACAGCCGCTGCATCTCCTCGTCGGAGAGCAGGCGACGAAAGCGTTCCGCCAAAGCGGGGCCTTCGGCCTGGGCCGTCCAGGCATGCCACAGATGCACTTCATCGGGCGCCAGTGCCAACGGCCCTGGCGTCGCTACGTTCCCCTCGGTCGGCTCATTGGGCCGAGACATAACAGACCAGCGAGCGATCGGCCAGGTTGATCTGCCCGGACTCGGGCGGGGGCGGACCGTCGACCGCGGGCCAAATGTCGAGCGGGGTCTCGGCGCCGGTGTCGATGAATAGCCGCCATTGGATCGGCCGGGCCGGCGGCGGCAGGATGAACGTCCGTGGGGCTTCGCCGGCATGAATCAGGATGAGGACGTGCCGGGCGGCCAGACCGGTCGGACCAGGGCGCCGTGGCGCTCCCAGCAAACAGACCAGACTGTGGCTGTCGCGGTTCCAATCGACGGCGTTGCCGTCGGGGCTGAACCAACCGACGTCGGGCAACTGGCCGGGCGACTGCGAAAAGCCAGTCATGAACGTCGTGTGGCGCAAGGTCGGCTGCGCGCGGCGGAAAGCGATCAAGGCCTGAACGAACCGCAGCAGGTCGGCATGCTTCTCGACGTGCGTCCAATCGAACCAGGAGATGTCGTTGTCCTGGCAGTAGGCGTTGTTGTTGCCCTGCTGCGTGCGTTCGACTTCGTCCCCCGACAGGATCATCGGCACGCCCTGGCTGAGCAGGAGCGTGGCGAACATGTTGCGGACCTGGCGGTTGCGCATCTGGACGACGCGCGGGCGGCGGGTGGGCCCTTCGACGCCGTAATTGGCGCTGAGGTTGTTGTTGTCGCCGTCGCAGTTGTTCTCGCCGTTGGCTTCGTTGTGTTTGTAGGCATAGCTGACGAGGTCAGCCATCGGGAAGCCGTCGTGCGAGGTGATGAAGTTGATGCTGTGGTACGGATGCCGGCCGCTGTGCTCATACAGGTCGCTCGACCCCGAGAGCCGCGTGGCGAGCGCCCCGTGCGTGAACGAGTCGCCGCGCCAGAACCGCCGGATGTCGTCGCGATACCGGCCGTTCCACTCGGCCCAGCGCATGTTGGCAAACGAGCCGACCTGGTAGGCTCCGGCCGCGTCCCAGGCCTCGGCGATGATCTTCGTGTCGCTGAGCAGCGGATCCTCGGCGATCATCTCGACAAGCGGCGGATTCGGCACCAGGTCGCCGTTGCGATCGCGGCTGAGGATCGAGGCCAGGTCGAAGCGGAACCCGTCGATGTGATAGTTCAACACCCAGTGCCGCAGGCACAAGAAGATCATCTCGCGGACGATCGGGTGATTGCCGTTGACGGTGTTACCGCAACCCGAGTAGTGCTTGTACCCACCCCCGCCGCCGGTGAGCATGTAATAAACGCGGTTCTCGAGCCCTTTGAAGCTGAAGGTGGGGCCGCGTTCGTTGCCTTCGGCCGTGTGGTTGAAGACGACGTCGAGAATAACTTCGATGCCGACCTGGTGCAGAGCCAG
>Ga0181519_10002455_pt1 | contig 15808 bp, 13 predicted proteins | sample PEATcosm2014_Bin_26_FD_121102 | JGI IMG/M metagenome (GOLD analysis project Ga0181519, IMG submission 121102) | Peatland microbial communities from MTU Mesocosm Facility, Houghton, MI, USA - PEATcosm2014_Bin02_10_metaG | ecosystem: Environmental > Terrestrial > Soil > Wetlands > Peat | place...
CAGGTCGCGAATGGCGTTTTGGAAGCTCACTTCCGAAAAGCCCCCAGAAGCGGGTTCGGCTGGCGCGCCATATTCCTCGTCGTCTGGTTCCAGATCATCATCGAGCGACTTTTGGAGCATGATCCACCTTGACTGAGAAGCGGGCTGGTTGATGGGGGCGGGCGGCGATTTTTAGCCGGTGTTCCACTCGCCGCCAAGGCGAAACCGCCCTCATACCATGAGGCCAGGGTATCTATGATCGCCAAGAATTTTCTGGGCGGCGCATATCGGAATGTAGGGAGCCCGGCGGTCTGTTCAGTTGGAGACAATGGACGAGGATTTAAAGATTGCCGCGCCGGTCAGAATTAACCTCAGCATTTTGTCTATTTGGACGAAGTCGGAGTTGGCGACGTATATGACATCGTGATCGTGCATGGAGAAGGCTTGAGCCATGAAGAAGCCATCGGGATCCTTGAGATTTATGTGGTAGACCACGGCTGTAAGACCATTGACCGTATTGGCGGTCGCAACCGGAGCCGGAACGCCAAGCGCCCGCAGCGTTGTCGCCGGCTCATACCTGAACACAAACACGCCATAGGGGTCAGACTGGATATCGGTGAGTCCGCCGCCATTACCGACCGCCTCAGCCAGGTTTAGCGTGGCCTTGCCAAAAGGGATTTGGGCGTTGTGGTTCGTAGCGCCAAGCACCACGACGCTCTGCGGCTCGCGGTCAAGCACCACAAGGTCATCGGCGCGCATGTAGATATTTTCGTTGGGTGATTTTGAGATATCGTCCAGGCGCTCCGACTTCGTCACGTTCGCTCGAGTGACTCGTACTTGTATGTCGGATGCTGGGGCCGTGCCGCCGCCGCTCAGCGCGATAACGTCTAGTAGCCGAAATCCAGACAACATCAGGGGTACGCGCCCAGGGCGGACAACGTCACCGGCCACGGTAACGAAGCTGCTTTGATTGGCGCCGATGCTGACAAGGACCTGCGGGTGAATCATCACTGGCTTCAGCGCCACCGCGATGGCCCTTTGCAGCGCGGCTGAGGAAAGACCCGCTGCTTTTATGACACCGGCATAGGGGACCGTGACGTTGCCATCTTGATCGACCATTTGAGCGGGAATTGTCGAAGTGGCGGCCACCGGAAGCGACTGTTGGACAGGAAGCGACTGGCCTGGCGCAGGGGCCGCGGCTGACGCCCCGGCCCCGGAAACCGCGGGCATTGGCGGCTGTCCGCTTGCGGTCGAAAGGAGCCCGCCGAAATCCCAAATGGTTATCGAAATCGTGTCGCCGATCCCGATGAGCAGGGGAGGCGGCGGGTCCGGATTTCCGAAGCTCGAGGCTAGCGGACCCGCGGGTTCGGCCGAAAGCGTCCGAAGCACGGACGGTGTGACATGGACCAAAGCGTAGTCACTGCCAGCGCGCGGCGCGGCGCGCGCAATGACCACGTGGGCGTCGGGTCCACCCTCGGGAAACTCAGCGCATCCCGCGGCCCACAACCCGGCTAGGGTGACGGCCGCCAATGTCAGCGCCATCTTGACGCCCGGCGCTCGGGTGCTTCTCCAGCCAATGGGATCTGCGAAGCGGCTCATTTGATGGTCCCTGAGGTCGTTGGACGTGATGCGTAGACTTGGCCTAGTGGCAGGAAAACTGGGCGCTGACGTCGCGGCGTCAGCGCCGGGAAAAAACGGTCTGCGCGCCACCTGGCGGCCGTCTAACACTGACGCCCCTCTGTTGTAGGGAGGAACAGCCACGCCTTTGGCGGGTGAAGGTCGGCGCCACGCAGGCGACTCTCACGAGGCGTCCTCCATCGCATCTTCCCCATACTCCTCGTCCATCGCCGACAACTCACGTTGCATTGCCCGCTCGCTCTCAAGGCGCTCGAACGCCTCGGCTGCATCTCGAATATCCTCATACAATTCGACTTGGCCATCGTTGAGAACGGCCCCGGTGTCGCACAGCCGCAGGGCGATCGTTCGGTGGCTGGTGGCGAATATCAGGCCGGAGGTCTCCGCTCGAGCTTCCAACATAGCAAGGCATTTTTCGCGGGCCCGCGGGCCGCCGGGTCCAAAATGACCATCGATCATATATGTGTCGAAAGGAATGGCGTACGTAAGCGTCGAGGCGAATAGCTGCCGATCGGCCACAGGCAGCCTGCGCAAGGGCTCATCCAATAATGACCCAAGGCCGGTTATGCGCTCAATGAATTCAGAGACCTCAGCAACATTGGCGCCGTACACGCGGCAGGCGTACACCACATTTTGGCGGGCGGACAGCGTCGCCTTTAGGGCTCGTAGGTAGCCGACCGGGAACGAAAGTCGCGCAAATCGTTCGATCTCCCCTGCATTCGGTTCGGTCAAGCCGGTGAGCAGATGCATCAGAGTCGTCTTGCCGCTTCCGGGAAGACCGAAGATCGCCAGGCGGCGATCGGTGGGAATGTCGATAGTGCAATTATCCAAGACTGGGCGCTCGATAAGCCGGAGTTTGTATGTCTTGGTGACGGCGCGCATGCGGATCATGTCAATCCGCCTCGCCCATGACCCGGCGAAACTGCCGCTCGAGCAACAGTCCAAGCGTCATCGTGATCGCGCTCGTCATAATAATGAAATTGTGATTGTCAAGAATCCTTGGATATGTCGGGTAAAATCCAGTCCGAAACCAGCTGACTCCATGAAGTATAGGATTTATGGCGAAGAATTTTCGATGCACTGGCGGTAAGAAATCCGCGACAAAATACATTCCAGAAAAGTGTATCGCGGCGCGAGAAATTCCAGGCCAGACAGTGTTCCAAAAAGGAACTAACTTGGCAATAACCGAATTAAATATGCCCATTGAAACACCAAGCATAAAATTCGCGCCTATAGCGCCGATAACATTCACCCAGTCACAGGGAATTGCTTGGCGATCATGAAAAACATAGAAGACGACGCCAAAGAATAAGAAGGCAACCGTGACCGTGCTTATTAGGTGGAGAATCGCGTGAATCAGAACATGATCCAGTGACGTTTCCACAGGGAAACGGCCCACCTCTGTGCCCGCCAGAGGCTCCCGAATCCGCATGGACGTATGAATGAAGACATAGACCGGAAACACTCCGGTCCCAACAAACACGAGAAGGCTAGCGCCATAGCCCGCCTGACGGTCTAGCAGGTAAAACAGGGTGCTGATGGCGATAATGATAATCAAGGGCTCTAGGGCGGCGGCGACGAACCCAAAAGCGAACCCCTTACCGCGTCGGCTTTCTCCCTCGCGGAGAAAGAGTGCGGAGAGCACACGGAACTGGACGAGTAAGCCATACCAAAGACCGCCCGGTCGCGGCTGCCTGTCGACCGCCGACGTCATGTCGCGTGCTCAATCACAGAGTTGGCGATCAGAAGGCCGACGAGCCAAATCATGAGGCACACAAGCGCCAGGAGTCCAATGCTCAAGAGGCGGTTGGGGTAGATTGAGCTTTGTGGCATAGTCGGTTTCACATAGGTGGTCAGATAGAGGCGACTGGTGTCCACCCCAACCTGGGCCGCCAAAAGATTGGTTTGGGTGGTTAATAACAACTGCTCAGCCGTCTGAAGCCTGTTGTTCGCCTTCTCAAACTCGCCCGCCGTGGTCGCCAGAGCGGCATCGTTGGTCGAGTGGCCGACCTCGCCTGTGACTTGGTCCAACTGCCGCTTGGTCGCCGCCAGTTGGGCTTGGAGGGCGCGGATTTGCGGTGAGTCTGGGTTTTTTGTTTGCTGGGTGAGATAGATGATCTGGCTCTCGGTCTGAGCCATGTTCGCCCGCAACGTGGTCGCCAAAGCTGCATTGCCGGGCACTGTGCTGGAGAGGGGATCAACCGTGGATCTTTGCGATCGTAGTTGGGTCAGGCGAGATTCAAGCTGGGCCACCTCTTGTTCCGAGTTGGCGACCTCCTGCTGCGCGTATTTGAGTGAGTCTTTTTGCGATTGCAGTCCGATATTGTTGACCACATCGTTGGATAGAGAGAGCAACGTCGTTGATATGCGATATGCATCAGACGGAGTGAACGCGCGCAACCTAACTATGGCCAGCCCGGTAGCCGGATCGAAACTGGAATAGACCATTTTCTTCCAGTATTTAGCTAGCTGCTCAGGCGGGCGATCACGTCCAAATCTGGAAAGAAAGTCGATATTTCGTCGGCTATACATCGACGACAAATCGATGCGGGACTGCAAATCCCTTGCCGCCTGTTCGCTGATTACATAATCGACGACCGTGTAATTATCGAGCGTGTCCGGATTGGCTGGCATTGAGGCGGCAAACATAGCGCTCAGGCCAGACGCCGAGCCGGACGAGCCGGTGAGGCTCGGCACGAGAGCTGGCGCGGAAACCGGCTCTCTGACGCTAAACCGGAATTCGCAGACGTATTGATCGCTTGCGACGAAAAGATAGTAGATAGACCCGATCACCACTGGGATCACAAAGGCGAGCAGAAACCAGGCGATGCTAAAGGCCGATGGCTGCTCTTCGCCGAACGGCAACGGCAGCACGGCTTTTCGGATATGCTCCGGCGACTGACGCGCCATCGGGCGATCCGCTGGCCGGAAGGGCGCATCCCGATCAGCATATCCGCTGGCCCCCCTCAGGCCATCAGAGGATACGCCTGGAATTTCCGCTGCCACCCGACGGGGGCTTACCCACTCCGCTTTCGTGTTGAGCGGCGGAGGGACAATATGACCGGGCGTCCCCGGCGGCTGTTCTTTGGGAAGGCCGAGATCGGCGTCACCCGACTCGGCGGCGATTGAATCGAGTGAAGGAGGCGCGCCAGGAGTCTGTTTCGAGCCTTGGTCCATATCACTCGTTCCCTTGCGGCGCGTGGCGAGCCGCGATGACTGACTCTGGCGTGCGGATGATCGACCGATCATCCTCCGACGCGGCGTGGACGATCGGGCATAGCGGTGAATTGGCGAGGGGCCAAGATAAATTCGAAGCCCCGTTTGTCGATCGCCTGATCCGCTAAGACCTCGCGCGGCACGCCTCCGGCGACCGAACGCACCGGCCTTGACGAAATTTACCGCTTCGATGCAACGCGCCGCCTGAACGGAGTTTGATCTTCAGAAATCGTCACCGGAAAGCCGCGCAGCGCCCTACCCGGATCCGGCGCGCTCAATCTTTCTCATGCGTCGAACCGCCTCCATCATCGCACCAAGGATGAAAGTTTTCTCAACACCTTCCGCCCCATCTTCAAAATATTCCATAACTTCTCGAAGTATAACTGGAATATTTAGGGCATAATACTTCTTTCTGGCAATGTCAGAATCCAGATATCCGGCTACTATTTGTTCTACTTCCTTGCGCTCATCAAGATTTAATTGACTCTCCAATTCATGATCTAACTCAAGGTTATTTTTGGATATCCTCCCCAAAATCGTCCGCTCGACGCCATCACCTTTAGGCTCAATGCGGACGATTCTTACGTGCTTCGGGAGGTCGATGAAGGCAAGCATAGCGGTCCCTCGGATATCAGTCGGTTGGCGAACTCGAATGGAGTTTTCTCGCAGGAAAATTGTAAGCTGTAAATGTGTTGGGATTTTCTAGGAGATTGATCCCACACGTGCACCCTGAGCCAGCGCCGCGACTGCTATCTGGGAAGATTGCGCATAGATTCTGAGCAACTCGCGCCGAGGTCCCTCCTGATCTTGCTTTCTCCACTTCAAGTCCCGCGCGATCAGTTCTCGCCGATACCCGATGGCCGGAGCCTGCAGCACTCCGATTTTGAGGCCCGCCGACTGCGCCTTGGCAAAAAAAACCCAATCGAAGGCGGCACCGTCATTCTCCTTGAAACCGCCAACCAGCCGAAACGCATCTCGCCGAATCGCGAAATTGGCGTCTCCAAACCCGTTGAAGTATAGGCCGGACCATCCCGCTTCGCCGAGAAAGACGAGATCGGCCGCTGGCGCGCGCCCGTCCTCCAAGTGATCGTAGAGTGAGAGAGACGAAACGGCAATATCAATGTCGGCTTGCCGGAACGGAGAAATAAGTCGAGCAAAGCCATTATTTATGAAAATATTGTCATCATCGAGGAAGACCAGAATATCGCCTGCGGCCTTCGATATCGCGGCGTTGCGCGCCGCGGCCTGCTGCCCCCCCGGTGGCCCGTGGAGGAGCCGCACGCCTGCGTCCCGCAGCGGCGCAAGGCGTTGCAGGTTGTGGTCGCGGCTCCCCGTGTCGATAACGATAATTTCCAGGTCGGGATTGGCTGCCGATCCACAACTCGCTACCGCGGCCGCCACGGCGTCGGGCCGATCTCGATGGGTGATACAAAGCGTCGCCTTGACAGTGCGCGCGGACGGGATGACGGGGGTGCGATTTCCAGTCTCCAGCACTGACCGTAACGCCGAGCCCCAGTCGTCAACCGGGAGGCTGCCCTCAGACCTCGCACCGCCCCGGTCTATGCAGACGTCCAGATCGGATAGGTCGTTCGCGCAAATCCAAGCACGACCCCGCAAGAATCTTGAAAGGGGATGGTGGGCACACACCGCCAGCCGGGCGCCGGCGCTCAGGGCGTCAGCGATCAACCGATCATCGTCTGGGGCGGCGCCAGGCGAGACTCCTAAAACGCCGGGCCGCGCGAGATAGCGAACGATGCTACAAATATCGGTTTGATCCGCCTGGGTGAAAACAAAGTCCCAATTGCGCGCCCTCCGACCAAGCATGGCCTTGCCCAACCCCGCCGCACCCTCACGCCAAGGTCCCAGAAACGTCACCTTTCGCTGCCGCAACTGGCCAGCACCTCCCAGCCGTTCTATTGCTTCCAGGAATTCCGGCGTGCCGTGCCGGCCCGATGCCGGACCAAGGTAGACGATTTCGTCAATCCGCGAGTCCGCGGTCGTAGCTCGGGGTTCGGCTTGGTCGTCCGTCGGCAAGGTGAGGCGGATCGAGTTGCAAGCGCCTCCCCCACGAGGGTCGCGGAATCTCGTGCTCGCGATGGCATCCAGGAGGCGCAGCGTCGTAGTCTCGAGGGCTTCATCGATCACCGCCGATACGCTCGGGGGTTCGATATCGCCCAGCATGATCCTTTCCGCGGTCGTGGCTTCGCCCCAGGCGACAAACCTACATTCGCATAGGCTCTCACCTAATGAACGGCTCATCAGCGAGGGTTGCAGCAAGCCACCGGCGAGGGGAGCGACAACAACATCGGGCCGGTCCGCGCTTAGGCGTCTCCAGAGTTGATGACCCAACTTCAACGAGGCGGTTACGGACGCGGCGCCAGGTCCCGCAACGATGCTGGGAAGGGTGAAATCCAGATGGCTGATCTTCGCGCCAGACGCAGCCAGAGCGTCGGCCCCGGTTTGATTGCCATCGGGGATGATAAGCTCGACGCTGAAGCCAGACCTTGTCAGTTGCTTGGCGACACCGACAAATCCTAGAGACAAATTGGCGACTCGCCAGGCGTCGGCGCCGGAGGGCAAAATGATCGCCGCGCGAATCATCGAAGGCTTGCCGGGCCCAAACGCGCGAGTATCCGGCGGACGTCCGCATCAAAGATCGCTATGCCGCGCGGCATCATTCGCAGGGGCGCCGGAAGAGCAAGAAGGAAGCCATGGAAGCCATCGTCGGCCACCCCCCATTCTGGGAGGCGATAGAGTGAGGCCACCGTCGTCGATGAACCCGTTTCAGCCCACTTGGCGCCAATGGTGATGCGCCGTAGAGGGTCGCGCGCATCGTACGCCGAACCGGTCAGTCGCGGGTCGCCCGCCGCGGGGCTATCAAGGCTCAATCGCATGGGGCCTTTGCGCAGGCGCATTTTTAGCCCGACTCTAGGGGCCCACGGGCTGCCAGGCAGGGAAAGTCCCAGGTCGGTCCATGTGCACTCGGCGGAAAACTCAGCGCCGGGCAGCGCTTCGATCGGAAGCGAAAAGCCATGACAGTGTTCGGTAAGACCGAGAGCGCCCAAATCAGCCCGATAGCCGTCCGCGAGCACCGTCCTAGCGCCCGATGCGGAGCTCAGGGTGACTTGCAAGACGCGATAAGGATCATCCGGAACATAAGTCCAACCACACAACTGGCCTTCGCGGACCCCTTCGAACCAGCCCTGGCGTCCGTCGGCCGGAACGGGAATTGACGCCTTGTGCCGGGGCATCACAGAGCGTCCCGATCAAGCCGGACCGGAATTTTGTGAGACGAACCATGCCCAGGTTCTCTCGAGTCCGGAGGGGAGAGAGGTGGCCGGATTGAAGCCAAGCTCCACGCGGGCCTTATCGATTTGGCACCAGGTTCGGAGCACTTCACCGGCGCGATAGGGACGATAGTCGACCTCGACCTTACGAGGCGCGACCACGTCCTTAATGGCATCGATCAATTCGTTGATCGTCACGGGGCGGCCGGACCCGAGCTGGACGACGCCGCCGACCTCGCTGGTGACGCCTTGTAGAATCCCATCGCATAAATCTTCCACAAAGACGAAGTCTCGGGTTTGGTCGCCGTCGCCATAGACCACGAGCGGCTCGCCTTTCAGGATCTCCTTGAAGAAGGCGGCGACAACGCTGCCCTTGTGGAAAGATCTTGGCCCATACACATTGGAAAATCGCAACGAAAGCGCCTGACAACCATAGCTGGCGGAGTAGGCCGAGCAGTAACCTTCCATCATCAGTTTGGCGGCGCCATATGGGGAAAGGGGCCGTGGAACCATCTCCTCATGCATCGGTGGAGTGGCTTCGCCGATGATCGCGCCGCCGGTCGAAGCGTTCACCAAACGCATAACCCCGTGCTTCCGCATGGCTTCCAGCAGATTGAATCCGCCTTCAACATTTACCGAAAAATTGAATGCGGGATCGGCGATTGAATCCATCACCCTGGTGTCCGCCGCCAGGTGGATCACCGCGTCCATCCCCACGGCGGCGTCCGAGATCGCCGCTTGGTCACGCATGTCGCCTCGGATGAACTCGCCCCGGAAACCCGGGAGGTGGCGACGGTTGCTTGTCGACTCATTATCGAAGATTCGCACCTCGATGTGCGGCTGTTTTGAAAGTCGCGCGACCAAGTTCGTGCCGATGAAGCCGCAACCGCCGGTCAGGAGAATCTTCATGGCAAAATCTACTGTGGGGTTTGCGGTTTGAACGTAACCCGACGGCCCTCGGACCAGAGCGGGGATTTGCTCAAGGCCAAGCCGCTATCGGCAAGGATCACATCCACGCGCCGCCGCGCGCCATCGCGAAACACTTTAGGCAGAGGGACCGCGAAACCATACTCACCGTCACCGTGACCGCTATTATGCACGTCTTCTCGATACCGATTGGCGCAGACGCGGGTCAGGAACTTTTGATTCACCAGCACGGCGATGTCCAATCGATCGTGAGGGGCCAGCCCGCGCCAAGCCCAGCCTCTTACGACACTGTCGTCCGCCGCGTCGCAAAAACCTGAAACACCCAAAGACGCAAGGCCTGCGCCCATGGGCGGCAGGACAATGTCGTCTGACAGAACCAACCCCGCGGCCGTGCGCACTTGTAGCCTTGACGGTGGACGCGTGGCTATCAGCGGCGTCCACATCCTCCGTCCCGGCAGCCGGTCGATCCAAGTTGGGCGAACCGGGATATGGAACCCATGCCCATCGATTCCCTCGGGAGGCGCGAGCGCTAGCGGCAGCGACGCGTCGGCTATGACCCGCGTCGTTTCCTCCGCTCCGTCGACGCTGAGGATTACCTCAAGGCGCCGTTCGGGACGTTCGGTGTCCACAACCCAACCATAAACCGACCCATCATACAGGGCCAACACCTGACCGATGACCGAGCCTTGTTGACTAAAATTAGCGCCCAATTGGCTGGCCGGCGGACGTCGAACTGGGGCTGCGGCGGCGGTCTCCAACCGACGGGCGCTCGGCGACTCCAATTCATCAATTAAGTCCATGATGCCGCCGCCGCGCTGACGCGCGACTGGCCTGGCGGCGCTGGGCGCTCGTCGCGCTGTGGGACGGGGTTCAGGTGAGGTCTGCAACATTGCGCGCATCATCCGACTCAAGTCCTGGTCGACTTCAGAATCGATCTCCTTGCGCCGTCCCGGCCGCCCCACGCCTCCCGGCCTGATTTGAAGTCCTTTGCTTAGCAGCAGCATGTCCCGCAGACCCAACGGGACTGCCGCGAGTTGTGGCCGGATTGAGCGGAAGTGGCTTACTGGAATGTCGTACCCTTTCTTGGCCAGCCAGTGTTCATCCCAGGCCAGAACCGCGCCCAATTCGAGCAAAACTGTTTCACATCGTCGCCCGGCCAACTGCGCTTTCGCCACAAACTCGTAGTCGGCGCAAAGTACGCGGTAGTCCGAGCTAAAACCATTCAGCTCGTTAAAAGTCTGGTGTCGGACGAACAGAGGAAGAGCCGTTATGTCTCGCCTGAAGAACGCGTCCGTGGCGCTTCCCATAACCATCGCTTTAAGGTAAGGCGCTGTTGAAGATCGAGGCTCTACTACTCTATAAAAGTAGTTTAAAAGATCAGCACCACTCGATTCGGCTACCGTGGTCAACGCTCGGATCGCAGGCTGGCGAAGAGTTGCTCCCTCCCAAAGGAACACTAAATAATCACCCGTTGCCAGGTTGGCTAGAGAGTTGAAAGCGCCGCCCGCATCGAGATCGAATGTCTCGACGGCTCGAACAGTCACTCCTATGTCTTTTGCGCTTTGAGTGACTAATGTAGCTGCATTCGCATCATCCGCGTCGACGGCAACCAAAACTTCGACGGGCGGCGCATCCTGCGCCTTGATGCTTTCCAGCGTCGCCACCAGCGCTTCAATGTTTCCAGTGAAATAGATACAGACGCTCGTAGAGACGGGAACGATGGGTTTCGGCTTTGTTCTCAGGTTGGCCAACAAGTTTTCTCTTAAGCCTGATGCCAGCGCCTGATGAAAGTCTCGCCAAGTTTCGAGGTTCTGTTCATTGTCGAAGCTCGGCCGCGGCACATATCCTCCGAGTAAGAGGGCCTCGCTCAATTTGTCGCCCAATGATAGCGGGTGAGCTTCACATAAGATTTGCCTACGGTCAGGTGGAGCGACAAGCTCCGCATTGCCGCCCACGGCGGTGGCGACGCAAGGAATCCGGCAAATCGCGGCCTCATAAACTGCCATCGACGAGTTTTCTATCACTGATGGCATGATCGCCAGCCGTGGACCACCGAGGAGATACTGGATCGCCTCGTATTGCTGAAACTCCGTCAGAATCTGAACTTCGGTGGGCCAGTCGCGCGACTCGGTTTCGATATATTCGATGACGCTCTGATCGGGTCGAGCCGTCAATTTGGCGCCGGGCTTCCCCATGAAAGTAATCTTTGAGGGAAGCGGCGCGCCCTGACGGATAAGGCGTTTGATCGCCTGGCAGAAGATGAAAAGACCTTTGCGCGCCTCAAGTCTGCCAAAAAATACGAACTCATCTATCGGAATGCGCGTGCCAGGCACGCGCGCGGTCTCTCGCGTTAGATTTGAGAGGCTATCAAAACTGGCTACGTTGGGCTGCACGAATGTGCGCGCTCTCGGAATGCGGTAGCCCTGGCTGCTCATCCATCTAAGAAGATGCAAGCTGCCGCCTATGACGATGTCTGCAAGTTCGACGCTTTGTCGCTCCGCATGGACCTTGGCGAGATCTTCAAGCCGCTCCAGGGGCTGAGAGCCATACAGTCTGTTCCACATCCAGGGGGAGGAAGTCTTGATGACGAACAATGTCTTGTCGAAGGCGATCCCCTGGTTCTTGGCCAACAGACTGAGATAGGCCGAGCCCCGCCACTCCGACGCGTGAACCACGTCCATAGGGTGTTCAATCAGATAGCGCAGCATGTTGTAGGGGGCGCGCAACCATCTATCGGCATGGGTTCTGATGTCATCCCGCACCGCATAGTTGGGAACAGGTACAAACTTTACGCCTTTCTCCTCGTAGTGCCGTACCCATTGGTCGATATCGCCGGTTTCTATGTCGAGGCCGCGCAAGTATAGAATAGTGGTGTCGTGGCCGAGTTTCGCTAAGAGTTCTGCCAAGGCCGCATAGGTGGTGCCGATGCCGCCGTTTCGCACCGGACCAACGATGTCCTCGGTGGCGATGCAAATTCGAAGCGACTTGAAGTCCCCGGTCCCGGGCGGCAGCGCCCTAAGGTCCGGAAAAATCACCGACCAAGAGTCGTCGATTCTGGGCGCCAGCTGCTCGATCGAACCCATGGCCGACGGGTTGCAGAGCAGCTGTTCGAGTTCGCTTGGGCCGAAGTCCAATTCGTCGAGCTTCATGTCTATCGTCTAGCGGACGGATGGGCGCGGGGAAATGCCATTTTCGCTCATTGCTGCGTCGCGGTATGAAGTCACCTAAGGTTTTGACCCATCCGCGAACCTTTTCGGCTAATCCACGGCCTGACCAGCCCGGGTGCGGATATCATCGTTGTCGGGGTATCGACTCGATCGCCGCCAGGCGTTCGAGCGCCCTGGCCTGACGTCTGCCAAGCAGGGCAGGTTCCTGTAGCGCGAATTCCCGGACGTCTAGCTCCTCGAAAAGAATTCTTGTTCCCTCGGGATCTCCTGCTGGATCGATATCCGGCAGGTTTGGGGAATTTGGCGCGATAGGAGAGTGGAGGTGGAATCGATTGGGCATACCCGCATATCGCCTCAAGATGAGATCGGGCGGTGAATGGGCGCCTCGCGCGGCGGCGTGACTAAGCCGGCCCGAGTGTCCGGCGGCGCGGATGCGCGCTATATCGAGTTGCCTACGCGTCGTCGCCAAGGGGTCTAGTGTCATGAACTGGTTGATCGTCGCCAGATAGCCGGGGTGGCTAGCCTCCAGTTTCTCCAAAGCGTGCCTCACAAGGCCTGAGCGCTCCTCTTTGAAGCTGCGCGAGCCAAGATGCCTTACAAACGTGTCCGTGGCGGCGAGATGGCGCCATCCTAACTTTGCGGCCCGCAGACAAAAATCGTTTTCCTCTCCATAGCCGCGAGGAAAGGCCCGCTCATCGAAAGGGCCGACGGCTTCGAGGCAGTCACGCCGCAGATAGAGGCAAAAACCCACGCCAGTTGGAATTTCCACGGGAGGCAGGTCCAATCCGCCGAGGATCTTGGCGAGGTTGGCGTAAGTGAGTTCGAGCGGAGCTGGATTATCTCGCAGGCGAACAGGATAGCTTAGGATGGTTGCCGCATTGGAAAGCGGCGTAACCGTTCCGATGTCGGCGGCGCGATAGGCCGTTGCTCTGAGCCGGTCCAGCCAATCGTCATAGACCTCCGCGTCGGCGTTGAGCAAAACGACATCTGGCTGACCGCCCAGGCGAAGCCCGAGATTCGCGGTCGCGGTAAAGCCCAGGTTGCGGGCATTGACGATCCGATCAATGTGACCGCGCGCTTCCAAGAGAGCGAGGTCCCTAACCAGCGCGGGCTCCGGGGACGAGTCATCGATCACCAGCAACCGGAAGGGGACCCGGGTTCTGGCGGCCAGAACGCTGTGCACCGCGATGAGCGTTTCGGCATGGCCGCGATAGACCGGTATAACCACGTCGATCGCCGCGCCGCCTTGGCGCCCTGCCCGTCCCACGAGGCCGCTGAAGTCCGGAATGGCGGGTGGGGGCGGTTCGGTAACGGTCGCTAGCCTTCCTTCGCGCCACCCATGCTCCAAATAGTGACGTGTCGGCTGCCATCCGGCGATGCGGATGTCAGGATTTTCAGCGAGGTAAGTTTCGGCGTTAAACGTCGGACAAAGACCTTCCGACCTATGCGCGCCTAGAACGGCGAAATGCAAAAAGGGAAAGGAGTCCGCCGCCGGCCCCGCAATGGCGCGGTAATTTTCGGCGTCAAAGAGAGGCTGGGGGGATACCGAGCCACCGGCCGGCTGCTCAAGGTAGTGGCGGATGAGTTCATCTTCCGAAAGGCCAAACAGCCCGGCGCTGGCGGCATAGGCATAGGGATCGAAAAGTCCCGTTTCGCGAATTTGGCAGGCAAGCCAGCGTCGAGCCACTGCGCCTGGGGGGCCTGGCCAGTGCATGACCCTCTCGGCGACCCGGGCCACCCGGCGAGCAGTCTTCCCGCGGGTGCGTCCCCGGCCAGGTTTCAAGCCGCGTTCGCCCCTCGGTCGGTGGCCGCGAAGCCCACAATCGCGCGGGGAGGTCGAGCGAAATGATCAGCTAGGCCTCCGGCCGTGGCGGCCATGTGAGCAACGTTGAAAAAATTGCCAAATATTTGTGTTTCCTGAAGGATGTAGGATCTGAATCGTTCAAACAGATCTTGATCGGGTTTCACCGGATTGGCCCAGAATCGATCCAGCGGCTGGCGATCCACCAAACCTTCGATATCGAAGAGGGCGCGGCCTAACAGCTTCGTAGGCACGCCAAACTCAATGGTGGTGATCGCGGCCGTTGAATTAAGCGTCACCGCGCCGGTGGCCGCAGGCAGCAAGGGAGCGAGCGCTGTATAGTCAAGGTAGACTACGCGCTCAGCCACGCCATGTCTTTCGGCAGCTTGCTCGGTGACGGCCCGCAGATTGAAAATGGCCGGGTCCAGGGGATGATTTCTGACGGCGATCCGAGCTTCCGCCGGCGCGTGGGCCGCAAAGCTTGTGATCACGTTTTCGATCAATGTTGGATTATCGCCAATGTAGCTGGAATGCGCGCGAAACTGACTGTCACCCTCGCGTTGGAGCAGAACGACGAACAGCGGATCAGTGGATTGCATCAGCGCGGTCTGACGAGCCTCGTATTGACGTCGCTTGACCAATTTGCCAAACGCCCTTGCGGCGTGCCCCACGAACTGCTGAGGGAACGTGAACGCGTGCGGGTACACAAAATCCGGAAAAAACGCGTCCAACGCTGCAACGGCGGAAAAATATAGAATATTGTCGATCGCTTCAGGCGGGGTAATCGGGCTGATGTTCTCTGGCGCGATAAACGGTGGCGCGGGAGGAAGGCGGCGATAGAAGGCCGGGTCCCTCGGGAGCGTCGAATTGGCGTTCACCCCGCAGGGTTCGCAGGTGATCCAATTGGGCCGTAGATACCCTTGTTCGAGAACGTGGGTTCTAACCTTCAGCGCCTTCGCCGCCGTGAGGGCGCGCGCCGAATAGCGGTTGAAATCGCCCATGGTTATCACGTCTGTGGCCCGCCAACTCCGAAGCTCGGCTTCAAGCCATTCCCCCCAGTCCGCGCCATGACGGGGACGAAGCGCATCGTTCGCCCCCCAATCCAGTCGATCGCCGCCATTGGTGAGCACACGTTTTGCTTCGCCGCCTCGCTCATGTATCGCCTCGGCCAGCCGACGTGAAAACGGACCGACGGGCATTGTCGCCATCACGAAGCGGCGCCCGGCGAGGGAGGCGGGCGCCGGATCGGAAAGGCGGAGGGCCGGCGCCGGTTTATCCATGAGCTTACGGGTAATCCAATCGCCGTCGGCTAATGGCGGCGGAGGCTTTGCGGCGTGTCTATCAAGTCGGGGACCACCCTCATTATAAAAGTCGCGTCGCCGCGCCCCAACCCTAGCCTTCCTGTAGACGAGACGCTAGGCCGCCACGGCGGTGGCGCCTCGCGAAAGCGTAGCCTCATCCACGACGGGCGCCTCTTCCGCTAGTCGCGCGGCCGCCGTCGCGTTCCAAGCAGACACGCATGGGATTCGGCGTAGATCGCACCGATCAGCGTAGCGCCGAGCGATCGTTGTAACCTCCTCGATCAACCCATCCGCCAGAGTGATCGGTTCAAGCCCTAATCCAAGAAAACGATCGTTTGCGACGAACAGATCATTCTCGTCAGCTTCGTTGCGCGGATTTGGCACATGCTCGACAACGGCGCCCGCGAGATTGGCCACCAGCGCGGCGAGATCGCGTACGCGATGGGTTTCGGTCATTTGGTTAAGGATGTTCACGCGATCGCCCGGTTTTGGCGG
>Ga0181519_10002464_pt1 | contig 15776 bp, 16 predicted proteins | sample PEATcosm2014_Bin_26_FD_121102 | JGI IMG/M metagenome (GOLD analysis project Ga0181519, IMG submission 121102) | Peatland microbial communities from MTU Mesocosm Facility, Houghton, MI, USA - PEATcosm2014_Bin02_10_metaG | ecosystem: Environmental > Terrestrial > Soil > Wetlands > Peat | place...
TGTCAAACTCGGCACGTCTTTTGCCAGTCTGTCTGCCAACGGCGAGCAGGTCGAGGTCGCCTTCACGGACGGTACGCACGGGCGCTACGACCTGGTCGTGGGCGCCGACGGTCTTTACTCCAACGTTCGCGAGACCATTTTTGCCGACGCCGAACCGCCGCGCTATACCGGTCAGGGCGTGTGGCGCGCTATCGTGCCGCGTCCGCAAGACGTGGTGGGCACGGAGATGTGGCTCGGCGCACGTGTGAAGGCCGGCATCAACCCGGTCTCCAGCGAACTGATGTACCTGTTCGTGACGGAAGACTCTGCGACACGCAAGTTCGTCGACCCGAAGCAAGCCCCGGACATGCTCAAGGCGCTGCTTGCCGAGTTTTCGGCACCGCGCCTGCAAGCCGTTAGCGAGGCGATCGACGAACACGCCTCGGTGATCTACCGGCCCCTTGAGCGCATGTTGCTCCCTCGCCCGTGGCATCGGGGGCGCATCGTGCTCGTGGGCGACGCCGTTCACGCCACCACACCGCACATGGCTTCGGGCGCCGGCATCGGCATCGAGGATGCGATCGTGCTGGCCGAGGAACTCGCGCGCGCGGCAACGATGATCGACGGGATCGAGGCGTTCGAGGCGCGTCGCTGGGAACGTTGTCGGGTTGTCGTCGAGAACTCGGCGCGTCTGGGCGAGATCGAGATCGCCCACGGTGATCGCGCCGAACACGAGCGCATCATGCGCGAGACGCACCAATATCTGGCGCAAGCCATCTGAGCCGGGAGCGCGCGATGGAACCCCAAACGATGGTGCCTGCCACCTCGCCCGATGCGGCGTCCGGCACACCGGCTCGCTTGCGCAAGTTCGGCGTGTTCTCGCTGATGATTGCGCACTGCGCCGGCATGATCGACCTTGTCGCATTGCCGCTGTGGATCTCGACGCTGGTGAGCCACTACGGGCTCGACCCACAACGCGCGGGCGCGCTGCCCACGCTGTTTCTTGCCAGCGTGGTGCTCAGCAGCATCGCTTGCTCCCCACTGCTCACACGCTTGCCCGCGCGCTCGATCGTGCCTGCGGGTTTTGCGATTGCCGCCGCCGCGTTCTTCGTCGCCCGTACCACGACCTTCTACCCGGCGATCGCGACCCTGCATGCCGTCGCCGGTCTGGCGGTGGGCGCAAGCCTGAGCCTCACGCACGGCATCATCGGTCGCAGTGAGCGTCCGCACCGCGTGTTCGCGCTGGCCGGCATGAGCCTGGGGCTGATTTCGATCGTGTTTCTCGGCATCTCCCAACCGCTCATTCAGGCGCACGGGGGCAGCATGTTCTTCACGATCCTGTGCGTAGTCATGAGCGTGGCCGCGCTGGTCAGCGCGATCGGTCTTCCCTTGACGTCGGCGTCGGCATCGCCCGCTGTCACCGGGGCCGCCAACGGTATGGCGCACGCGGCCAAGCCTAGGCTTGCCGCACACGTCTGGTTCGGGATCGGCGGGGTGAGCGCCATGGCGCTGACTCAGGCGATGCTGATCAGTTTTGTCGTGCACATCGGCACGGTGCGCGGCTTTGGCGAGACTGCCATTACTGCCGTGCTGATTACGCTCGGGATGATCAATCTCGTGCCCGCGCCAGCCGCTGCATTGCTCGAGCGTCGTCTGAATGCGCGCGTCGTGTTGCTCATCGGCCCCGTCGCGCAGGCCGTGCTGGGCTTACTCATCACCGCTGACGCCGGTTTTGCCGCGTGGGCCGTGGCCAGCGCGGTGCTCTCTGCGGTGATGATCTTTTGCCACACCTTCGCGTTTGGAATGCTCGCGCGACTTGATCCCACTGGGCGAGCCGTGGCGGCCACACCTGCCATGGTGATGACCGGTGCGGCCATCGGGCCGTTGCTCGGCGGCACGCTGGTCAAGTTCGTTTCACTCGCGAGTCTGGGTTACGCCGGCGTGCTCTTCGGTGCCGTCGCCCTGCTGTGCTTCTCACGCATTCCCCATTATCACGGCCAGTCGGAGGCCTCAAAGTGAAAGTCAAACGCCGCTTCATCGATCTGTCGATCTATCTCGAAAACGACGTGCTGTCAGACCCGCCGCCCCTGGCGCCGAAGATCACCTACCAGAAGCACGCCGACACGCTGCCCGAGTTCATGGCCATGCTGCCGGGTACACGGGCCGAAGATTACCCTGATGGCGAGGCAGCGGCCGCAGAATGGGTCACGCTGACCACGCATAGCGGCACGCACCTCGATGCGCCGTGGCACTTTCACTCGACCATGGACGCGCGTCTGGGAGAGGCCAAGCCGTCGATCACGATCGACCAGGTGCCGCTCGAGTGGTGTTTCCAAAGTGGCGTGAAGCTCGATTTTCGTCATTTCCCCGATGGGTACGTCGTCACCGCGGCGGACGTGGCCGCCGAGCTTGAGCGCATCGGGCACACGCTCTCGCCACTCGACATCGTGCTGGTCAACACACGCGCCGGCAGCCGCTACGGGCATGCCGACTATGTGAACGCCGGTTGCGGCATGGGGCTTGAGGCGACGTTGTACCTGCTCGAGCGCGGCGTCCGTCTGACGGGCACCGACGCGTGGAGCTGGGACGCGCCGTTCAGCTACACGGCAGAGCGCGTGGCGCAGACCGGTGACAAATCGCTGATCTGGGAGGGACACAAGGCCGGGCGCGAGATCGGGTACTGCCATCTCGAAAAACTGCACAATCTCGAAGCGCTGCCTGCCTTCGGTTTTACCGTGAGCTGTTTCCCTCACAAGATCCGCGCCGCTTCGGCGGGCTGGACGCGCGCGGTCGCCATTCTGGACGAGGTGGATCAATGAAATTCGCGACGCTCGCCAATGGCACCCGCGACGGGCAACTGTTGATCGTCTCGCGCGACCTCACGCGAGCCGTGCCGGCCGACGGCATTGCGTCGAGTCTGATCGAGGCGATCGAGCGCTGGGTGGAGGTTGCGCCCGCACTGCAACAACGCTATGACGCGCTCAACGACTCGCGCAACGCTGTGAACAGCACAGAGGCGCAGACGTTCGATGCGCGCGCGTGTGCCGCACCACTGCCGCGCAGCCCTCAATGGTGCGACGCATCGGCCTTCCTCAATCACGGACGTTTGATGGAGCGGGCATTCAACACGGCCCCGATCCCGGACTTCGACACGATTCCGGTCATGTATCAGGGCGCTAGCGACGATTTTCTGGGGCCCCACGCCGATGTGCCCCAAGCGAGCGAGGCCGACGGCATCGATTTCGAGGGAGAGTTTGGCGTGGTGGTCGATCGCGTGCCGATGGGCGTCAGTGCGTTGGACGCGCTCGGGCATGTGCGGTTGCTGGTGCAGATCAACGACTGGAGCTTGCGGGTACTGGGACCGCGCGAAATGCGCACGGGTTTTGGCTTCCTGCAAGCCAAGCCTTCCACGAGCTTTGCGCCGATCGCGCTTACCCCCGACGAGCTAGGGGCTGACTGGCGCGACGGCCGGGTGCATCTTCGTTTGCACGTGCAGCGCAACGACGAGTGGATCGGGCAGCCCAGCGGCAGCGAAATGAGCTTCGATTTTGGCAGGCTTATCGCCCACGCCGCGCGCACGCGCCAACTGAGTCCGGGGACGATCATCGGCTCGGGCACGGTCTCGAACGCCGCGCGCGAGGCTGGCTCGGCATGCCTGGCCGAGCGCCGGGGCATCGAGATCCTGGAGCATGGCGAAGCCCGCACCCGCTATCTGGCGTTTGGCGAGCGCGTGAGGATGGTTGCGCTCGACGCCGCCGGTCGCGCCCCGTTTGGAGAAATTGACCAACGGATCGTGCCGGGCTGTTGAACCGCCATCCATCAGCCGCCCCGGCAGGCAACACGTTGCAGAACGTCGAGGAAGATTGATGCCGAACTGGTATGGCTGCGCTTGGGGTGTTCGGTATCGTTTCGGCGACTCGACCGGGGGCCGAGCCGAGCAACGTGTCGCCATGCCGGCTCGCATACTCCATTTGGGGAATAGACCGTAGGTCGATCGTGGCGTTAGCATCGGCCATAGTGAAATTCGCCGGTCAGCAATTGCCCGTGGGGCGTGTCCTGAAACGAAAGTCAGAAGACACTGAGTTCGCGCCAATGGCCCCCGAATTGTGTCAGCGTCTGCGAATGGCGGTCTTTAGAGGGAGTCATCATGCGCAAGATGCTTTTGTTTGTATCGATGATGGCCTGTGCGTCGTACTCGTTTGCGGCGGATGTCGCGGCCCAAGACCCGAACCACTGTGATCTGGATCACGGCTGCGGTAACACGCCCCAGAATGCCTCGAGGCAGAGCGGTGGCGGCACGGTTTCCGGCGCATCGGGCGCTCCCCTGATCGTACCGTCGGTGCCGGCGAATGTTGGCTCAAGAGGCGCGCAGGCAGGTGCGGTCTCGGGCGCGCTTGGCACTGCCCTCAACGCCTTTATTTCCGGTGGCGGCAACAACAGTGCGCCAGCGCAGCCCGCCGCTCCTCAAGTCAATTTTTCGCAATTGCAGGCGGTCGCCGACAAGCAGGCTGCGGCGGACGTGAGCCGCGCATTGCAGAATCCGGCCAACAATCCTTTCGGCAGCCAAGCGACCAACAGTTCGCAGGCCGCTCCGACGACAGACCCGAACAAGCTCGATCTAGGCGCTAACTGCGACCAGGCGCAGCAAAACGCTACGGCTTATATCAATCAGCTAGCGAGTGCTCAAGGCGCCACTCAGAGTGTCTGCCGCTCGGCACAGACAAATAAGCAGGCCGGTCAGGTCATGCTGCGAGTGGCCCTGATGTGCCAAAACGTACCGACGTGGCAGCAGATGCGCGATGCGGCAAACCAGATGATTCAGCAAGCCAATCAAACCATCGCGGGTTCTTGCCTGTAGCGGTAAGCAATACCGTCATGGCGCCTCAAGGGAGAGGGTAATGCTATGAAAGCACGCTGGCAGGTGCCTGTCTTGCTCTGCGCTGCACTCTCGGCATGCGCATCCTTCGATGTCTATCAACAGGATCGAGAGCTTGGTGCTGCGTATGTCCGGGGTGGATTTCCCGGTCTGATCGATACCGCCAGCCGGCGCTTTGCCAATGAGTGCGGAACGCCAGGCAAACGAGCGGTGCTGGACACGCACAATCCAGACGTAAAGCAGTTCGAAAACAATGATTGCAGGCAAATGTCACAGATGTTGGCGTACGGCCTGTACCAACAGAAGCAGTATGCGCAGGCCATTCCGTACCTCGAACAGATTGCGCTCGATACCGAATACATGCGGCTTCAAACGGGTGATATCGCTGCGATCTGCACAGATACGTTCATGCGAGTCCCCAACCCGAACGAAACGTCAGCAGTCTTTGGCGACTCACCCAAGACCGAAGGTTTCTATGCGCCTGCGTATCTGCTAAACGCCAAGAAAGCCCTCGGCATGCCTGTCACGAAGGATGAGGTTTACGCCGCCTACGTTTGCCCGCTGATACGTAGCGATCGCTATCAACCGCGCGACGAATCCGGTTTCTTGCAGGACTTGCAGGCTTACGGATCGCCACAAGACGTAGCCAACGCGCGTGTTTTTCTGAGTGCGGTGGCCAAGCCACTCGAGCAGACGCTCGACAAAATGATGAGGGAAGCCTCTGCGCAAGCGAAAGCGGCCGCCCCTAACTCATCTGCCGCGTATAAGCAGCTTGCCGCTAACTTGTCTGCGCTCTATACCAATGCGGCGCGCTTTGCTCAGTCGAAAGGGCTTGCCGATTACACCGGAATTCTCAATCGCATGGCTGCGGCGCAGCAGAGCTGGCTCGCTTCGATGAAGGCCAACGACGCTTATGCAGCAGCCACTCGGTAGGCTTGCATCGACCGGTTGAATCCACAACCCATTCGGGACACTCGATTGCGCGAACAGGGATCCTGTTTCTCGGGGGTAGACGTTACCCGATGAAAAAGAACAGTTTGTTCAGGGCTCTTATGCTCGCTGGCCAATCTTTTACTTGTGAATGGCTATCAGCGAATTTCCATGCTGGATGGACATGCTGCCATCAGTCGCCACGGAAATAGGCGCACACCAATGCAGCACGCCTCCATGCGCAGTATCTCTATGCTCCGTGAGGCAATACTTCCCGCTCTCCGAGATCGACCATTCTCCAGGGGAAATCGCATCGTGGCTCATCCCCCTTTTCCGATCGTGCATGAATCGGACCACGGTGGTTCCGTCGGGCTCATTAGTCCAGCGAACCGGCGTATCTATGGGTGATGTGTATTCCATCGTGGAGCCAACGATACGGGCACGGAGATCATCGATGGACAATTCTTGTGATTCACTTGCCATAGCGGCTTTGAGAGGTAGGCTCCCGAGAACCACAAGTGCGAGTATCCGAAGTTTGGCACCATTCATGTCGACCCCCATGTTTTCCCTGCCAATGACGCCGAGAGTTCATTGGCCTAGCGTATGGACCAAGTTACTGGTTGTTTCTGCGGTAGTCTATACCCCACTTGGGGCACTCGACCGACCAGACTTCGCGTGCTGAATGACTCTTCATGGCCGCTTGCCTCCAGTCGCAGATCGTCTGCTTGCGACCCTATGCGGCACGATGAATGCAGCCGAAAGCACTCACCGTCCAAGGGGCTGACGAACATAATGAATGTCCCACTCCGCTTCATCCGTCTGCGTGAAGCCGTGTCGTTGATAAAAGCGGTTGGCATCGCTGCCACGCAGGGCACTGAGTCTGACGGGCATGTGATGGGCGTCGGCGTCGTTGAATACGTCCAGCAAGACTGCTGCGCCAAGACCCTTACCCTGATGCTCCGGCAGGATGTAGAGATGATCCAGACGCCAGTGATCTTCTTCTGGACGAACCAGCATGAAGCCTGCCGTTACCCCGTCCACCTCGATGAACCGGCATAGCGAAGGATCAAACGCTTTCAGGAAACGATCGCGAGCGCGTTGTGGGTCGAAGCGGCCGACGCGCTCCAGACTTTCGCGCATAGCCGCAATACGGATGCCGACCAGCGTTTCCACATCGGACTGCGCTGTGTGGCGATACGTGAGATTCACTGGTCGCGATCTATTGATGGTCATTTTCAGTACCGATGCGTTGACTACTTCACCGATTGTTCGCCAAATGCTTCTCGATTCACGACACGTTTCACAACAACGGCCCAACGCCGGTGGTCGATAAAAAGTGTGGAGTCAGGCCACACGCTGCCAAGCGATAAAGTTCGCATTGCTGGTAGACCCCATTGCTTTGACAACGGCTTCGTTATCAAAACCGGGAAGCCGCTTCTGCATGGTGTTAAGAAGCCCATGGCCAATGTCGGCGTCTTGCGGATAGGTCAGCTTGAGCGCGTCACCAACGTAAAACTCCCAGAAGACGTCGTCAACGAAAGGCCCTTCGTCCGTTGTTCTGATCACGACCTTTGTCAGCGCATTCCAATGCAGCGACTGAGTGTGTCCATCCGGGAATGTGACGGTAATGGAATCATCGTCGTGAGACACAGAGACGGCACCGCCATTGCTCGACGCGGCACTCGTCTTCACCGCCTCACGGTCACGTTTTCGCATGGACAGCATGCGCAAACCGGAATAGATAGCGGCAAGGCCAACAAGGCTGATCCCGATAATCTTGACGACATCACTCGTGTCGGGCGACGTGGTCAGAAATCCGACGGCGGCGAACGCTAGTCCGAGCAATAGGCGGGCGAAGCCGCCCCAGTGGGTTGATTTCAAGTCATTCCCCCGATTCAGGTTTGGCGTTTGCCCCGGCCGCCTGCCGATTTGCCGGCCGGCTTGCGTGAACCCGTAGCGGGCTTGTTGGCGGATTTTCCGCGCGGCTTCTTGCCGGGCATTTTCATCGTGCCCAGCGCGGCTTGCTGCACTTTGGGTTTCTTGGGCTTCTTGGGTTTCTTGATGATCTGGCCCGTCGCGCTGGTTTGCGGCACGCGGTGTTCAGCTTCAAACCCCGGCTCTTCTTCGCGGGGCAGCGTTTGCCGGATCAGCGCTTCAATCGCGGCCAGTTGCGGCGCTTCGTCGGCACACACGAGAGACACCGCCACGCCGCTGGCGCCCGCGCGTCCGGTACGGCCAATACGGTGCACATAGTCTTGCGCCACGATCGGCAAATCAACGTTGATGACCAGCGGCAGGTCGTCGATATCCAGTCCGCGCGCGGCCACATCGGTGGCTACGAGCATGTGGACTTCGCCCGTCTTGAAGCGCTCCAGCGCACGCAGGCGCGCAGGTTGCGGTTTGTCGCCGTGGATGGTGTCGACCGAATACCCCGCGTCATCCAGCATGGCGGCCAGGTAATCCACGCCATTGCGGGTTTTGACGAACACCAGCGCGTGCTCCCAGTGGTTTTGAGCCACCAGGTGCATGAAGAGGTCTGGCTTGTTCTTCTTGTCCACCGGCACCACCCACTGCTTGATCTTGCTGGCTGTGGCATTGGGCGGGCTCACGCTGATATTGACCGGGCTGCGCAGAATGCTCGCCGCCATGGTGCGAATATCGTCGGTAAACGTGGCTGAGAACAGCAGGGTCTGGCGCTTGGCGGGCAGGGCCGCAAAGACAGCGTTGAGTTCGCGTGCAAAGCCCAGATCCAGCATGCGATCGGCTTCATCGAGCACCAGCGTTTGCACTTGGTCAAACTGCACGGCGTTCTGGCGATGGAGATCGAGCAAACGGCCCGGCGTGGCCACGAGCACGTCCACGCCTTTGCGCAACTTCATCATCTGCGGATTGATACTCACACCACCGTAGGCGGCCAGACATCGCAAGTCGAGGCCGCTGCCGTACTCGATGAAGCTTTGCAGCACTTGTTCCGCCAGCTCACGCGTGGGCACCAGCACGAGAACACGCGCGCGGTTGCTCGACACCGCCGGGCCGTGTTGCACCAGCCGCTGCAACAGCGGCAGCGCGAAACCCGCCGTTTTGCCCGTGCCGGTCTGGGCCGCAGCCATGACGTCCTTGCCACTGAGCACAGCCGGAATCGCTTCGGCCTGCACCGGCGTAGGTGTCTGGTAGTTGAGATCCTGCAAATTACGCAGCAACGGATCGATCAGGCCGAGTGAGGCAAAAGACATGGGCGTGTTCCGGGCTAAAACCGCAATTCTAGCGGTTGGCGCCCGCCTCCAGCGCTTCGCGATAGAAATCGTCCACTTGCTGACGGGTCTCTGCGGCGAACGCCAAATTCTAAGCCGGCCCCCTCACGCGCCCGTGGCACGATAGCGTCGGCTTAACGTCATGAGAAGCGCGTTGCCGGCCAGCGCAAATAGCATCAGGAAAAGCGCGACGGCCATGAGCGCGTCGATATTCCCCAGATTCATTGCGTTGGCCAGTTGATGGCCCAACCCCTTCTGCGACGCGAACATCTCGCCGATCAACACACCGAGTAGCGACAGCGAGAAGCCCAGCCGAACGCCCGACAGCACCTCGGGCAGGACCGCTGGCAGCACGACACGTAATGCTATCTGATTGCGCGACAAATGCATTGCATGAGCCGCGCGGAAATAGACGGGTTTGATCTGCCGCACGCCGTTCATCGTAAAGATCAGAATCGGGATCAGGCCGTGCATTACACCGAAGGCCACCTTGGAGGCGATCCCCAAGCCGAAAACCAGCAGCACCAGCGGATACAGCGTCACCTTGGGCAACGAATAGAGATTCATCATCATCGGCTCGGCAACCTTCGCTGCCAAACGATTCGCACCCAAGCCAAGTCCCAACGCAATACCGCCTGCCACTGCAATCACCAGCGAGTAGGCGAGCGCGCGGCCTGTCTCTGCGGCATCCTCCCAGAACGATGCCGTGCCCATCATCTGCCAAAGCCCGTGCACGGTCGCAACGGGAGACCCGATAGCGGCACCGCCCAGCAGGTGCACCGTTTGCCAGAGGCCGATCAACACCAGCACGACGGCAATCGTGCCGAGCGGATTGGGTTTTTTCGTTTCCATGAGACGTGAACCCGATCAGCGACGGCGACGCGCCTGAAAGCGCGCATCGACGTGATTCAGTGCACTGTTGATCAGCGTGACGGAGACCAGCACCAAAAGCATCAGCGCGTACATGTCGGCGTTCTCGAAATTGTTGTACGCATAACTGATGGCGTAACCGATACCCGAACCCGACAAAATGAACTCGGACGCAATGACACCGATGAACGCATGCGATACCGCGAGCCGCACACCGCTAAAGAGATGCGGCAAGGCCGCGGGCAGCTTGACGTGCCATACGGTTTGCCAGCGACCGAGTCGCATCACGCGGGCGGTTTTCGAGAACGCGTGTGGAATGCGATCGAGCCCGGTCATCGTCGCGGTAATCATCGAGACGATTGCGAGCAATGTGGCAATGGCGATGATCGGCAACGACCCGACGCCAAACAATACGATGAAGACGGGGTAGAAGGCGAACGTCGGCACGGCGTAGTAGCTCGCGATGAGCGGCTCCAGCGCGCGGCGAACCCCCGGCATGGCGTGTATCGCGAGCCCGGCGGCAAAGCCGAAGCCCACGGCGCAGGCCGCAGCGACGGCGATACTGGTGAAGCTCGCGACGATATCGTGCGTGAAGCGCCCTTCGCGCAGGATCTCGATGGCGTGCGCAGCCATCGCACTCGGCGCAATCATGACGGATGCCGGGATCGTGCCGGTCCGGCAAAGCCCTTCGATCAGCAGCACGAGGCCGACGACAATGCCCAGACGAATATAGTGTTCGGTGCGAATCATGACAATGTCTTCGTGCCGTTCGATCAGCGGCCGCGAACGTGTGGACGACTCATCTCGCCGCCGTTGCCGGGCCGCTCATCGGCCTGCATGGCTTTGAGCGACTCGGTACGCAGCGTCTCCCACAGGCGTGCGGTGATTTCGCCGAAACGCGGCGTCGTCACGCTCTGGCTGCTGCGATCGCGCTGCCAGCCCGTCTCGATGATGTCGATGAAACGCCCCGGTCGGGACGACATCACGCCCACGCGGTCCGACAGCACGGCCGCCTCGTCGAGCGCATGGGTAATCAGCAGCACGGTCGCGGACGTTTCTCGCCAGAGCCGGAGCAACTCGTCGCCCATGAGCATGCGGGTCTGCTGATCGAGCGCGCCGAACGGCTCGTCGAGAAGAATCAGGCGCGGGGCGATCACCAGCGTGCGTGCAATGCACATGCGCTGGCGCATTCCGCCGGAGAGTTGCGCCGGATACGCATTGGCGAAGTCGCGTAGCCCCATGAAGCCGAGGGCGTAACCGACGCGACGCGCGACCTCGGCACCGTCGACGCCCGCCATACGAAGGCCGAAGCCGATATTCTCGCGCACGGTAAGCCATGGGAACGAGGCGTCTTCCTGAAAGACCACGCCGACCCCATCGGGCACACCGCTGACCGGCCGGCCCTCGAATTGCACGGTCCCCGCGCTTGGCGCGGTGAGACCGGCGATCACCTCCAGCAACGTCGACTTACCGCAGCCGGACGGACCGACCACGGAGAAAAATTCCCCGTGGCGTAGCGTCAGATCGACGGGGCCGAGCGCCTGCATCCGCGTCTTCCGGGCCGTCTTTTCGCCGGGAGTATCGAAGTTCTTTGTTACGCCCGAGAGCACGACGTGCGGCTCAATACTGGCCGGTGGCGTGTCGCTGCCATCGACCAGATGAAGATGCGGGCTCGGGCACTGCGAAGTCATAGCTGGCCCTTCGCGCGAACGTCGGCGGGCAGGAAGCGCGAATCGACCAGCCTGGACCAGTCGACATCTTCCTTGATCTCGCCAATGAGCTTGAGCCCGCTCGCCACGCGATCCAGTTCCGCGCGGTCGAATTGTCCCTGGCTCCACATATGCGAGCGCACCATGTTGTCGACCGCTTCCGTGGCGACCTCCGGCGACAGCTTGAACTGCGTCGCGAGCAGTTTCGCTGCGCCGGCCGGATCGGCATAGGTGGCATCCACGCCGGCCCGGCGCCCGGCGATGATCGCGCGCAACGTGTCGGGATGCGACTGCGCGAACGCGCGCGTGGTAATGCCGACCGACGTGGTCATTGGCTTGAGTGCGTCGCCGGCACGATAGAGCGTGTGATAGCGCGACTTGCGCAGAATCGACAGCGGCTCGATGGCGACCGCACCGGCGACGGCGCCCTGTTCGAGCATCGTCATGCCATTGACATAGCCGCCCGAGGCCACGCGCGTGACCTTCGAGGCGTCGATGCCCTTCTCGCGCAAGACCATCAGAAAGAGCATCTCCGATACGCTCTTGGGCGCGGTGATGGCGACCTTCTTGCCGACGAGATCGTCGAGGGTACGGATGGGGTTGCCGGGCATTGTGACCATCGACGCCTCGGCAACGCTGCGTGTGCCAACGTTCACGATCACGATGTCCAGCCCCTGACGGGCTGCGGCGAGCGCGGCGGACACGGCCACTTCGCCGTATGGCGTCTTGCTCGCCAGGATGTTGCGCACCGTGGTGCCGCCCCCGCCCGAGCTGAGAATGCCGGTAATGTCGACCCCCGCCTTCTTGAAAAGTCCTTTGTCCATTGCCACGGCGTAGGGCAGTCCGTACAGGCTGCTGCCCCATTGGGTGACGGAAATCTCTTCGGCGTGTGCGACACGCGCCGTCGACAGGAAAAGGGCGCTCGCGAGTGCGAACAAGTGAGCGAGTTGGAACAGCCTATTCATCATCGACTCCGGGTTAAGCAGGCCGGTGCATCATCGCGCACCGGGGAAAAAATCAAAAACGAGCGCACCTTGCGGCGCAAGCATCGGGCCAATCGCCGCTTTGAAAGCATGATGGACGAGGTCGTAGCAAGCGGCGTCGTGAACGATCGGCTCCCCAACATAGAAGTTGCGGTCACCTTCGGAAGCGAACGTCATGAGGAGGGCATGTTCGAATCCGAGCCCGCTGTCTTCGCCGCTCTCCTGCCGGCCATGCTCGATGCTTCGAATATACGGCCGTCCATCGCGCAGGCAGTCGTCTTTCAAACCGACAAAGCGCTCAATCATATGCTGACGCTTGTCCGTTGGCACGTCGTTCGAAAATCGCAGCAGCACAATATGGCGAATCGGGACGGCACCATAGTCGCTCGCGGTAAAGGCACGTTCGCCGATTTGCGCGCAACGGTGCGCAAGGCGCTCGGCGGCTGCCGGCTCAGCGTATGGCGTCGATGAGGCTCGGCTATCGGCGCTAGGTTTGGCGCTTTGTTTGGCGGTTGATTCGGTAGTTTGGCCGGCAGCCTGAAGCGTGGCGTTCATCGTCGAGCTCCGTTCATGGAGGAAGGGGCATCCAGTATCCGATGCGGCTGCCATGAGCGATTGTAGAAATGCGCATCGCCGGCGAGCGCAGCGCACCGCAACTGCGATGGCGTGTGTCCCGTCAGCGCGCGAAACTCGTGAACTTGCTGCGCCTGATCGACGTAGCCCGGGTCGAGCAATTGCGTGAGCGTGCAGGATGGCGGCGCAAGCAGCAGTTCACGCAACGATCGACGCAATCGCGCCAAACGCCGGAATCGCACGGGCGACGAACCGGTGGCTTGCCGGAAACGGATCTCCAGTTGCCGGCGGCTCAGGCCGGTGAGCGTGCACAGGTCTTCAATGCGGGTCTGGCCACTGTGCAGTCGGGCAATCGCCGGGCGAATGTCGCGGCCGGGCAGGGGACGCCGGCGTTGCTTCAGAAAGAAGCGGTCGAGGAGTGCGGCGCGGGCGTCGAACGTGTTGGCGTGCGCCATGCGCTCGTGCAGTTCATGGATTGCCGCGCCCCACAGTTCCGTGGCGGCAACAAACGTATCGGTGAAGTCGCAGACAGGCACGTCGGTGAGCGACGGAATTTCGCCGGACTTGATTCGGACCGCGATGAAGTCGAGGGCAACGGACGCGTCGAGCGAGGCGGGCGCGCCGCGAAGACAGGTGACGTGCACGTCCGGCAGGCGCGTGCCTGTGCCGGTCGTGAACGACTCGCCGAAGTGGAAGAAGATCTCCATGCCGCCGGGACCCGGCAGGAGCGGCATAAGACGCACGGCCGATGCGGCACGCCCACCGGCGGCACCGCGGGTGTCCCATCCCCAGTAGCGATCGATGGCCGTTTGAAGCGCCGCAATGGGGCGCCGATGCGTGATGCGCATGCGTTTCGTCGTCTCAGAACGGAGTGTCATGAGGATGGCGAGGCTGTCGAGGCTGGTGAGGCACCGACGGTAAGTCTTCGCCGTCCTTTTCGAGGCTCACATGATGAGGCATTTTGGATTTTCTCGTCGGTGCGCGCGTGCGGGTGGGGGCAATCATCAGGCCGGTCGTCGTGCCGTGCAGGTTGACGTGTTCGTCGTTAGTATGGGCGACACGTTTGTTCCTGCCGACACTGTGAGGCCGTTCATGCGCATTACCGCGATTCGCGAGCACACCATTTCTGTCTCCCGCTATGACGATCCCGCCATTGCTTCGGGCGGTCTGACGACCAGTCTGGTCGCCGTGACCACTGACGTGATGCGCGCAGGCAAACCGGTGATCGGTTATGGCTACGCGTCCATCGGGCGCTTTGGTCAGGGCGGCTTGATTCGCGAGCGATTTGCGCCGCGTCTGCTGGCAGCGGCAGAGCGCGACCTTGTCGACGACGCAGGCATCACGCTGGACCCGTTTCGGGCTTGGCACGTGATGATGGCCGGTGAGAAGCCGGGCGGTCATGGCGAACGGTGCGTGGCTGTGGGTGCGCTGGATATGGCGATATGGGACGCCGCCGCGAAAATCGCGGACTTGCCGCTGTATCGCTTTCTTTCCGACAAGCTGGGACGCGAGGTGGCGGCGTCGCCGCGCGTTGCCGTCTATGCCGGTGGCGGCTATCGGTATCCCCACGACGATCTGACGCGGCTGTCCGACGAGATACGGCGCGTTGTCGATCTTGGTTTTACGCACGCAAAGATCAAAATCGGCAGCGATACGCTGGATCAGGATTTGCGTCGCATCGACGCGGCTGCGCACCCCTTGGCGAGTGCGAGTCATCTGGCCGTCGACGCCATGAATCGGTTCGATCTCGATACCGGTGTGAAGGCCGCAAAGGCGCTCGCCGGATATGCGCTCCACTGGTTCGAGGACGTTTGCGACCCGCTCGACTTTGCGACGCAAACCGAGATTGCCTCGGCTTATGGCGGGGCTATCGCGGCGGGCGAGGCGCTGTTCTCTCAAGCCGAAGCCGCCTTGCTGGCGCGTCATGGCGGGCTGGCACCCGGGCGCGATGTCCTCGTCTTCGATCCGGTTCATTGCTACGGCTTGCCCGGCTACTTGCGCATCATCGAGACGATGACGGCGGCCGGGTGGTCGCGCGGTGCATTCTGGCCGCACGGCGGGCATCTGTTCTCGCTGCATCTTTGTGCGGCGCTGGGACTGGGCGGCGCAGAGGTCACGCCATTCGCTTTTGCGCCGTTCTCGGGACTGGCCGAGGGCATGCGCGTAGCGGGCGGCCATACCGATGTGCCGCAGGCACCGGGCATCGGGTTCGAGACGGTCCCTGCCGTCTGGCGGGCTTTTCAGGCACTTCATTGACGCCACCTCGACATGCCGCGCGCCAGTGCACTCATCGGACTGGTCAACAAGCCCGCAGCGTGAAGTGAAGGAAGTGATTGCATAGAGACGTAGGCGCACATGGCTCGCAACGATTGACAGCTTAGGCAAGGCGCTTTACTTTGTAAAGCATGACGACACCAAAAATCGGAAAACCCGTACGTGGCTCGAAGACCGGACGACCCATCATGGTCGTGCTGGACTTGCTTGGGCGGCGCACCGCATTGCGAATCCTCTGGGAGCTGCGCGGTGAGCCGATGACGTTTCGGGCGCTGCAAGACGCGTGTGAGACGAATGCGCGCTTGCTCAATACACGGCTGACGGAGTTGAA